>Ga0318534_10000032_pt1 | contig 32863 bp, 30 predicted proteins | sample GRESIP117b4f26_FD_202502 | JGI IMG/M metagenome (GOLD analysis project Ga0318534, IMG submission 202502) | Tropical soil microbial communities from Luquillo Experimental Forest, Puerto Rico - GRE.SIPMG.117b4f26 | ecosystem: Environmental > Terrestrial > Soil > Tropical forest > Bulk soil...
CCTCGTGCCACAACTTCACCGGAAAGGGCGGGGCGCTGTCGTCGGGTAAGTTCGCGCCCGAACTGGGGCCCGCCAACGAGCAGCAAATCCTCGCGGCGATGCTGACCGGCCCCCAGAACATGCCGAAGTTCTCCGACCGCCAGCTCTCCTTCGAGGCTAAGAAGGACATCATCGGCTACGTCAAAACCGTCAGCGAAGAGCGCTCACCGGGCGGCTACGGTCTCGGCGGATTCGGACCCGCACCGGAAGGCATGGCCTTCTGGATCATCGGGATGGTCGCCGCCATCGGGCTGGCACTGTGGATTGGGGCGCGATCAGCATGAGCGACGACACGCGCGGCTCTGACACCGACAGAGGCACTGGGGCAACCCAGGACCCCGACGAGGCGGCGCTGGCCACGATGTCGCCGCAGGAACTGGTGGCGTTGGGCGGCAAACTCGATGGCGTCGAGACCGTCTACAAGGAACCTCGCTGGCCGGTCGAGGGGACCAAGGCCGAGAAGCGCGCCGAGCGCGGAGTGGCGCTCTGGCTTTTGCTGGGCGGTGGATTCGGGCTGGCGCTGCTGCTGGTGTTCCTGTTCTGGCCGTGGGAGTACAAACCGAGGGAGGCCGCGGGTAGCCTGCTCTACACGGTGGCCACCCCGCTGTACGGCCTGACCTTCGGGCTGTCCATTCTGTCGATCGCCGTCGGGGCGGTTCTTTACCAGAAAAGGTTTATCCCAGAAGAGATTTCGATCCAGGAACGGCATGACGGCGCGTCTCGCGACATCGACCGCAAGACGGTGGTGGCGAACCTGGCGGACGCCTACCAGGGTTCGACAATCGGACGCCGCAAGCTGGTCGGGCTGTCGTTGGGCATGGGCCTGGGCGCGTTCGGGCTCAGCACTTTGGTGGCGTTTGCTGGTGGCATGATCAAGAACCCGTGGAAGCCGGTGGTCCCCACCGCCGACGGCATGAAGGCCGTGCTGTGGACGTCCGGCTGGACCCCGCGCTACCGGGGCGAAACGATCTTTCTGGCGCGCGCCACCGGCACGCACGCCGGGGCGCCGTTCATCAAAATGCGCCCGGAAGACATGGACGCCGGCGGCATGGAGACCGTCTTCCCGTGGCGCGAGTCCGACGGCGACGGCACGACCCCGGAATCAAAGGAAAAACTCACCGCGATCAACCTGGGCATCCGCAACCCGGTGATGCTGATCCGCATCCGGCCCAGCGACCTGCCCCGGGTGGTCAAACGCCAGGGTCAGGAGAGCTTCAACTTCGGCGAGTTTTTCGCGTTCACCAAGGTGTGCTCGCACCTGGGTTGCCCGTCTTCGCTGTACGAAGAGCAGTCCTACCGAATCCTGTGCCCTTGTCACCAGTCGCAGTTCGACGCGCTGCACTTCGCCAAGCCGATTTTCGGTCCGGCCGCCCGCGCGTTGGCACAACTGCCGATAACGATCGATAGCAACGGGTATTTGGTCGCCAACGGCGACTTTGCCGAGCCCGTCGGACCGGCATTCTGGGAGAGGACGACAACATGAGTCCGAAACTGAGTCCCCCGAAGATCGGTGATGTCCTAGCCAAACAAGGCGAAGACATCGACACCCGCTATCACCCCTCGGCGGCAGTGCGCAGACAGCTCAACAAGGTCTTCCCCACGCACTGGTCGTTCCTGCTCGGCGAGATTGCGCTCTACAGCTTTATCGTGCTGCTGCTCACCGGCGTGTACCTGACGCTGTTCTTCGATCCGTCGATGGTTGACGTCACCTATAACGGCGTCTACCAGCCGCTGCGCGGAGTCGAGATGTCGCGCGCCTACCAATCGGCGCTGGACATCTCCTTCGAAGTCCGCGGCGGCCTGTTCGTCCGCCAGATCCACCACTGGGCCGCATTGATGTTCTCCGCGGCGATCATGGTGCACCTCGCACGCATCTTCTTCACCGGTGCGTTTCGGCGGCCCCGCGAGGCCAACTGGGTCATCGGCTCGCTGCTGTTGATCCTGTCCATGTTCGAGGGCTACTTCGGCTACTCGCTGCCCGACGACCTGCTGTCGGGTCTCGGCCTGCGCGCCGCGCTGTCGTCGATCACGCTGGGCATGCCGGTGATCGGGACCTGGCTGCACTGGGCGCTGTTCGGCGGCGATTTCCCCGGAACCATCCTGATCCCCCGGCTCTACGCGCTGCACATTTTGCTGCTGCCGGGAATCATCCTGGCCCTCATCGGGCTGCATCTGGCGTTGGTGTGGTTCCAGAAGCACACCCAATTCCCCGGCCCCGGCCGCACCGAGCACAACGTCATCGGCGTGCGGGTGATGCCGGTGTTCGCGGTCAAGTCGGGCGCGTTCTTCGCCGCCATCGTCGGCGTGCTGGGCCTGATGGGCGGCCTGCTACAGATCAACCCGATCTGGAACCTGGGTCCCTACAAGCCATCTCAGGTGTCGGCCGGCTCGCAGCCGGACTTCTACATGATGTGGACGGAGGGCCTGGCTCGTATCTGGCCGCCATGGGAGTTCTACTTCTGGCATCACACCATTCCCGCCGCGGTGTGGGTCGCGCTGATCATGGGCCTGATATTCATCCTGCTGATCATCTACCCGTTCCTGGAGAAGCGGTTCTCCGGCGACAGGGCGCACCACAATTTGCTGCAGCGGCCGCGGGACGTTCCGGTGCGCACCTCGATCGGCGCCATGGCGATCGCGTTCTACATGCTGCTCACCCTCGCGGCGATGAACGACATCATCGCGTTCAAGTTCCACATCTCGCTGAATGCGACGACCTGGATCGGGCGCATCGGGATGGTGATTCTTCCGCCGTTCGTCTACTTCATCAGCTACCGGTGGTGCATCGGTCTGCAGCGCAGCGACCGCGACGTGCTCGAGCATGGTGTCGAGACCGGCATCATCAAACGGCTGCCGCAAGGCGCCTACATCGAGCTGCATCAGCCGCTCGGTCCCGTCGACGCCCACGGTCACGCGATCCCACTGGGGTACGAGGGCGCGGCGGTGCCCAAGCGAATGAACAAGCTCGGCTCGGCCGGATCGCCGGGCAGCGGCAGCTTCTTGTTCGCCGATCCGGTGTCCGAGGATGCCGCACTGCGCGAGGCGGCGCACACCTCCGAGCAACGTGCCCTGACCGCGCTACGCGAATATCAAGAGGACACCAACGGTTCGAACGGCGAGCACGGCGAGCACTAGTCCGGCGGGTCGGCTGCGCGGCAGCGGCGATCAGGTGACCAGCGACAGCGCGTAAGCGCGGCGCAGCTTCCCCGATGGCGTCTTGGGGATCGCGCCGGGGGCCAGCACCACCACGTTGCGTGGCCGCGCCGCGACTTCGGTGACGACCTCGTGGGCCACCTCGTGCTTGATGCGCCGCACTTGAGCTGGGTTTTCGACGTGGTCTGACTCCACGGCAACGGAAAACGATTCCCGGGAATGACCGGCGTCGAGCCGCACGGCCGCTACACACCCCGCGCGCACTCCGACAACCCGCCCGGCAGCACGCTCCACATCGGTGGGGTAGATGTTGCGTCCAGCCATGATGATGACATCCTTGGCTCGGCCGCAGACCACGACATGGCCCTGCTCGGTGAGGTATCCCAGATCTCCAGTGTTGAACCAGCCCTGGTCGTCTTGGGCGTCCACAAAACCGCCGACCGTGACATATCCGGTTGTGACCGGATCTCCCCGCACCTCGATGAGCCCCACGCCGCGGGTCGCCTGGACGGCGCCATCCTCATCAACGATGCGGGCCTGCACACCGTTCAGCAATGGCCCCAGCGAGGCCAGCCGGCGGGTGTTGCCGGTGGTGGCGGGTACCGCCCGGCGCAGCACCGCGAGCATGTCGGTGTCCACCTCGTCAACCACTAGTCCGCGGCCGCATTGCGAAAACGACACTGCCACAGTCGTTTCGGCCATCCCGTAGGCAGGCAAGATCGCCTCTGGACGCAGCCCGAACGGCGCACCAGCCTCGCAGAAATCCTCCACATCGGCCGGTTCAACCTGCTCGGAACCCGACAACGCCCACCGTAACGATGACAAATCGAAGTCACCGGGCTTGGCGTGCCGACGTAAACGCTTCGCCAGCAGTGCGTAGGCGAAATTCGGCGCTGCGGTCATCGTGCCCCGGTACTTGTCTATCAGCTTGGGCCACAACAAGATATCGGCCAAGAAGTCGATCGGTGTGATCTTGACCAACTCGGCGCCGAACAACATCGGCACCGTCAGAAAGCCTGTCATACCCATGTCATGAAACAGCGGCAACCAGCTCACGATCACATCGGTATCCAGGTCGTACTCAGCGCTGACGAACATCGCCTTGGCGTTGGCCATCACATTGGAATGGGTGATCGCCACCGCTTTGGGGCAGTCGGTCGAGCCCGACGTCAACTGCAACAGCGCCAGATCTTCCTCGCCGCTGTCGATGACGTCGATCGGCGCGGCGTTCAGCAACTCGGCGATCGTCACCACCGTGAGGCCGTGCTCGGCCAGCGCGGACACGACGGCCATGAAGGGGTCCGACACGATCACCACCGTCGCCTCGATCATGGCGATGACCGCCAAGGTGTCGTGCGCCCATACCTGCAGATCGGTGCGCGGCGTCGGCTGATGCAACATCGTCAAACACGCGCCCCGCAACCACACACCTTGCGCGGTCGGCGCGATCTCCACTGGGGAACCGGCCAGCACACCCACCCGACCGCCCGGGCCGACGCCCAATTCGGCCAATCCGCCCGCTATCCGGCGGGCTCGCTGATGGACCTCACCCCAGGTAGAACGAACCGGCGAATCAGGGTCACCGGTCACCAGGCCACGAGTACTCGACTCTGCGCTGCGGAGCATTGTTTCGCCGAATCTGCTCACCGCCACCCCCCACACGTCTAGTCTTCACGCACCGTTTCGGCCATCTCGGGACATATGAGGTGACGAAGCGACGCTAAGGCCCTGACGAGAGCACGCCGAGGAAGGCGCGCCCGTATCAACCTCGTCGTTGCGGTATCGCAACAAAGTTCCTGGCGCCACGCAGGCTGACGAGGGCGGCACTTGCCGTCCGCGCAGTCAGCGCGGGACGCGGATCGCGGGTAGCGTTATGGAATCAACGTGGGGATGGGTGAAGTGGCCATACAGAACTGGTGCGACGCACCGCAGATTCATCCATCGCAGGTCCGGGTCGGTGACATCATCGGCACGCGGGATCCCACCGAATTGCGCCTCACCGTCAAGCTGATCAGTGGTCCGCAGACAACAACAACAACTCCGCGGCGGTGGACATTTTTTAGCAGCGACGGTAGCGGCCGGCAGCGCACGAGCACGTTCGGTGAGGACGAGCTGGTTCCCAGGTACGCCAAAGCATCCTGACAAGTTCCCGGCAATCGATGCCGGGGTCGAATGCAACCGGGCTAGCGCGCGGCAACTACACGGCGCAGCTGCCGGATATGTAGCCACTCGACCACCGGCATCGCCGCGGTGACGAGGCCCGCCAACCCGTAGACGACCCAGGACGGGCCATCGTGACCGACGGCCATCAGGTAGGTCGCCGCGGCGACCGCAATCAGTGCGGCACCCATCGTGCCGGTCAGAATAACCGTGCCGCGCAACCAAACCCGATCCACGTCCGCGCCCGACCACTCGCTCGTTGGCTCCAACGCCTTCATCACCCTCTGCTGGCGCGCCCGCTCGGCCGCGGTGCGCGGGGCGGGAGACATGAGTCGCACCGGCGGCTTGGGCCGCCCCGCCATCGACCCAGCAGCCGGCTCGGTCTGGGCCATGCGACGAGCCCGCACCAGCACCGGGATCGCTCCGGCGATGATCAGCGCGGAAACGATGATGACGGCGTAGAGCACCCACGTGGTGTGCGAGCTGCCGGCCACCTTGTGAAAGCCCCGGCCGAGATCCGCCAGCGCGACCGCGGCGGCCACGCTCACGCCCAACAACACCAGCCAGACGGCGGCGCACGCTCCGACCAGTATGCGATCGATGACGTCCGGTGGAACGGTGTCCGACCCCCGCCGATAGGCGGAATATCTACTGACCATCAGCAGCTCGTCTGCGGTGCGTCGCTGTTGTTCGACGACAACACCGTTCCGTCGCTGGTGGTGATCGAGCAATTGAGCCTGCTCACCCGGAAAAGGCTGGAAGCCTGGACCGATCCGACGTCGGACGTCGAGATCGGTGTCACGGTCATCGACCAGGGGATGTACACGTTGTGCTGGGTGCGTGACCGACCGGACGCATCGACGTAGGTCACCGAAATGATGTCGCCCGGCGCTTTGGTACCGGTCACCGAGTAGGTGACCTGCCGCGGACCGGTCGGGGTCGGAGGCGGCGGAGGCGGCGGAGGCGTCACCGTCACGGTCTGGGTCTCCGTGGCCGTCGGGGTCTCCGTGGTGGGCGGAGGCGGCGGCGGCGGCTTGGTGGTCGTTATTTGGTCCTGCATCGGCGGCGCCGACGCGGTGGTGGTCGTGCCGGGGTTGGCCAGTTTGCTCGTGTCGGTGCGCGTGACGAGCAGGGACACCGAGACCACGAGCGCGATCGCAGCCGCGATGGCGACGACGCCAACCACCCAGGGCCAGCGCGGGGCACCGTGTGCGTCATCTTCGTCCGCGGAGCCGTCGTAGCCGTCGTAGTCGTAAAGCCCGGGATCGGCCGGCACATAAGGACCGGTGATGAAATGCTCGGACTCGGGAGCCGAGTAGGCCCGCGAGTACGCATCGGTCTGCCCCGTGTGATCCTGCGCCGCGATTTCTGCGCTGTCGTCGTCGGCTTTCGGCTCGTCGTGGGAATCGCGTTCCGGAGCTGCCAATTCGTCGCCGGGCTCCCAATCAGGTTCGTGGCTGAAGTCGCCGGCGGGATCGGGTTCTTCAGGTTCCCATCCCGGAGGTTTCGGCCCGCTCATGTTTGCCTGCCCTGTCCAACTGCATCACCAGCGCGCGGGGCACCGCGGCTACATCGTTGCGCGCGCGCTCGGAAGGTTCTCATTGTGCCTGGGCAAACCCTACCGAACCGAATTGAGCAAAGAACTCTCGGCAAACGGGCCACCGATCAACTGATGCCCTGATTGTTACCTTCGAGACGCAAATCAGTGCTTCTCGGGGCCGACGTAGTACTCGAAGACCAATCCGCCCACCGCCGCAAGGACGAACACCACCCCGGCGGTGATCAGCCACGGCAGCCACAGCGCAATGCCCGTCGCCGCCACTGCGGCCGCCAACGCAACCAGAATCGGCCACCAACTGTGCGGGGCGAAGAACCCCAATTCCCCTGCGCCGTCGCTGATCTCAGCGCCCTCGTAGTCCTCGGGCCGGGTATCCAGCCGACGCGCCACAAAGCGGAAGAAGGTGGCCACGATGGACGCCAGGCCAGCGGTCAGCGCCAGCGCGGTGGTACCCGCCCACTCCTCACCGCCGGTGGCGTACAGCGCGGTCAGCACCCCGTATAGCAACGCCGCGAAAAGGAAAAAAACGGCGATGAATTCGAACAGCCTCGCTTCGATATGCATTGAGCGTCCTCACCTACTGGCCGTGGTCGATTCACCGCGTCGGGTCTCGAACGGGTGGGTGGTCACCGCTATCGGGGACTGGGCGATCGCCTGCAATGCCTCGGCGTTGGTCTTTCCCGCGATCCGCTGCTGCAAGTAGGCCTTGAAGTCATTGGGCGCCACCACCCGAACCTCGAAGTTCATCATCGAGTGATAGGTGCCGCAGAACTCGGCGCAGTGACCGACAAACGCCCCCGTCTTGGTGATCTCGTCGACCTGGAACTTGTTAATGCTGTTGTTGGCTTCGGGGTTTGGAATCAGGTCACGCTTGAACAAGAACTCCGGCACCCAAAAGTCGTGTATAACGTCGGCCGAGATCATCTGGAATTCGATGCGCTTGCCGGCCGGCAGCACCAGCACCGGGATTTCGGTGGCGGTTCCCAGGGTCTCGACCTTGTCGAAATTCATGAACGTCCGGTCCTGGGTGTTCAACCCGCGCACCGGTCCGACGCGCTCCTCCCCGTGGGCGTCCTTGCCTTCCGGCTTGGAGACCATCGCTTTCTTGCGCTCGGGATCGGCGCCGTCGTAGTTCAGCGTGCCGTCCTTGAAATTGATGCGCTGATAACCGAACTTCCAGTTCCATTGGAAGCCCGTGATGTCGATCACGACCTCGGGGTCCTTGGCCAGGTGCAGCATTTTCTCCTGCACCACCACGGTGAAATAGAAGAGCACCGAGATGATGAGGAACGGCGTCACGGTGAGCACCAGCTCCAGCGGCATGTTGTAGCCGAACTGTCGGGGCAGTTCGGTATCGGTTGCTTTCTTCCGGTGGAATGCGGACGACCAGAAGATCAGGCCCCACACGATCACCCCGACGACCAGGGAAGCGATAACCGCTCCGATCCACAGCTCCCGGTTGAGGTGGGCCTGTGGGGTGATGCCCTCGGGCCAGCCCAGGGCCAGCGCATCCGACCAGCTGCATCCGCTCAGGGTTACCGCCAGTAGGCCCAATGTCCCGGCCAGCGCCAGCGGCCGGAGACGACGGGACAGACGCCGGTCAGAGCCCCCGGAACGGCGCTGAAACCTGCCCTGCGACAAACGTTGCGAACGGACCTGCTCGCGAGGTGTCACGTTGGCGCCTCCTGCTTGGACATCGAATACTACGCAGCGTAGACCACGCCCCTCACCCCGGCGAAGAAACCCCGACCGGTCACTCGGCCCCGCAACGCGACCCGCCGGGTGTGCGCGTCCGCAAGCGCCACCCAAGTGAGGCATACTGGGGCGCCGTGTGTGGTCTGCTGGCGTTCGTCGCGGCCCCCGCCGGGGCCGACGGCCCCGGCGACGACGCGGTTGCCGCTGCCCACGCAACCCGGGCCGACAACGCCATCGCCCGTGCCCTGCATTTGATGCGCCACCGCGGGCCTGATGAGCCGGGCACTTGGTCCGATCCGGGCGCCGACGGAGCCGTCGTGTTCGGCTTCAACCGGCTGTCGATCATCGATATCGCGCATTCGCATCAGCCGCTGCGGTGGGGGCCGCCGGAGAGGCCCGATCGCTACGTGCTGGTGTTCAACGGCGAGATCTACAACTATCTCGAGCTGCGCGACGAACTGGCCGCCCGGCACGGCACCGTTTTCGCCACCGAGGGTGACGGCGAGGCCATCGTCGCCGGCTATCACCACTGGGGCACCGAGGTGTTGGCGCGGCTGCGCGGCATGTTCGCGTTCGCGCTGTGGGACACCGTCACCCGCGAGTTGTTTTGCGCCCGTGACCCTTTCGGCATCAAACCGCTGTTCATGGCCACCGGCACCGGCGGGACCGCGGTGGCCAGCGAGAAAAAGTGCCTGATGGATCTGGCCGGGTTGGTCGGGTTCGACACCAGCATCGATCGCCGCGCGGTGCAGCACTACACGGTGCTGCAGTACGTGCCGGAACCTGAGACGCTGCACCGCGGCGTGCGCAGGCTGGAGTCGGGCTGCTACGCCCGGATCTCGCCCGGACTTCAGCCTGAGGTGGCCCGCTACTTCGTGCCGCGGTTTGCCGCCACACCAATCACCCAGGACACCGAGCAAGCGCGCTACGACGAGATCACCGCGGTGCTTGAGGACTCGGTTGCCAAGCACATGCGCGCCGACGTCACCGTTGGGGCGTTCCTGTCCGGAGGTATCGACTCCACCGCGATCGCGGCGCTGGCCATCCGGCACAACCCCAGGCTGATCACGTTCACCACCGGGTTCGAGCGGGAAGGGTTCTCGGAGATCGACGTCGCGGTGGCCTCGGCGGAGGCGATCGGTGCCCGCCATGTCGCCAAGGTGGTCAGCCCCGATGAGTTCGTCGCCGCCCTGCCCGAGATCGTCTGGTACCTCGATGAGCCGGTTGCCGACCCCGCGCTGGTGCCGCTGTTCTTCGTCGCCCGCGAGGCCCGCAAGCACGTCAAGGTGGTGCTGTCCGGGGAGGGGGCCGACGAGCTGTTCGGCGGCTACACCATCTATCGGGAACCGCTGTCGTTGAAGCCCTTTGACTATCTGCCCGGGCCGCTGCGGCGTTCGATGGGCAAGGTGTCCAAGCCGCTGCCGGAGGGCATGCGGGGCAAGAGCCTGCTGCACCGCGGGTCGCTGACGCTCGAGGAGCGCTATTACGGCAACGCCCGCAGCTTCTCGGACGCCCAATTGCGCGACGTGCTGCCGGGTTTCCGCGACGACTGGACCCACACCGACGTGACCGCAGCCGTGTACGCCGAGTCGGCCGGCTGGGACCCGGTGGCCCGCATGCAGCACGTCGATCTGTTCACCTGGTTGCGCGGCGACATTTTGGTCAAGGCCGACAAGATGACGATGGCCAACTCGCTGGAGCTTCGGGTACCTTTCCTGGATCCCGAGGTGTTCGCCGTCGCCTCCCGGTTACCCGTGGAGGCGAAGATCACCCGCACAACCACCAAGTACGCCTTACGGCGCGCGTTGGAGCCGATCGTTCCGGCGCACGTGCTGCATCGGCCCAAGCTGGGGTTCCCGGTGCCGATCCGGCATTGGCTGCGCGCGGGCGAGCTGCTGGAGTGGGCCTACGCGTTGGTGGCCTCGTCGCAGGCGAGCCAACTGGTCGACCTGGTCGACTTGGCCGCCGTGGGCCGGCTGCTCGACGAGCACCGAAGCGGCACCAGCGATCACAGCCGCCGGCTGTGGACAGTGCTGATCTTCATGCTTTGGCACGCGATCTTCGTCGAGGGCAGCGTGGTGCCGCAGATCAGCGAGCCGCACTACCCGGTCCAGCTCTAGTGGGAAACGGAGCTTCGAGTGTGAATCCTGGGTGTAGACTTCGGGGCGGAATTCCCGCCCTGACCTCACACTCAACGCCGCTAGTTCACACTCGACGCCGCCAAGCGTCACCGAATCAGGCGAGCACGGCGGTGATCTCGGCGGCCGCGTCCTGGCCGTAAGCGCCGGCCAACCGGGTCGCCGCCACCTCGTGGTCCCAGGTCCACCGCTGAGTTCCCTCCGACTCCAGCACCAGCACGGCGACCAGCGAGCCCAGCTGCGCCGAACGCTCCAGGCTGAGGCCCGCGCTGCGCCCGGTCAGGAAGCCGGCCCGGAAAGCGTCGCCGACTCCGGTCGGGTCGACCTGGCTGGTCTCGGGCACCACGTCGACGTGGATCGTCGTGCCGTCCCGGTTCACTACGTCCACACCCTTGGCGCCCAGCGTGGTCACCCGCAGGCCGACCTGCACCATCACGTCGGCCTCCGACCAGCCGGTCTTGGACAGCATCAGATCCCACTCGTAGTCGTTGGTGAACAGGTACTTGGCGCCATCGATCAGCTTGCGGATTTCGTCTCCAGACAGCCGGGCCAGCTGCTGGGAGGGGTCGGCGGCAAAGGCCAGCCCGAGCGTGCGGCACTCCTCGGTGTGCACCACCATGGCTTCGGGATCGTTGGCCCCGATGATCACCAAATCGGGCGTACCGATGGACGACACCACGTCGGCGAGCTTGATATTGCGAGCCTCCGACATGGCGCCCGGGTAGAACGACGCGATCTGGGCCATGTCGAGGTCGGTGGTGCACGTGAAGCGCGCCGTGTGGGCGGTCTCGGAGATCAGGACGTTGTCGCAGTTGACGCCGTGGGCCTCCAGCGAATCGCGATAGTCGGCGAAGTCATCGCCGGCCGCGCCGACCAGCGCGACGTCACCGCCCAGCACGCCGATGGCGAAAGCGATGTTTCCCGCGACCCCGCCGCGATGAACGACCAGGTCGTCGACCAGGAAGCTGACCGATACCTTCTGCAGATGCTCGGCTAGCAGCTGTTCGGAAAACCGGCCGGGAAACCGCATCAGGTTGTCGGTCGCAATCGAACCCGTCACCGCGATCGTCACGAAATCTCCATCCTTCGTTAATAAGGTTGTCTAGCTTACTCAGGCGTATCGCGGGTCGTCGCGTCGCGGTCGGCGAAAAATCGATGCGCTAGCCTGCCTAGGAACCCGCTCATGGTCCCGTCTACCACCGTAGGAGAACCACGATGGCCGGTCCGCACCCGCCGAACCACACTGTCGGCACGGACGGGCCAACGCGCCAAGCCGAGTCGCGGCGGGTCGAATTCCCCACCGGGCCCACTCCCGGCGACCCGGTCTTCGCCCCCCCACCAACCAACGACGCGGGACCCCCTCCGGCCGACTATGCCGGGCAGCTGCCGCCGGCGCCGTACCCGAGGCGACGGTCCAAGCGGCGGCTGGTCATCGGCCTGCTGGTGGCCGTCGCGCTGGTAGCCGCGATGACAGTGGCGATCGTGTATGGCGTCCGCACCAACGGGGCCAATACCGGCACCTCGTTCTCCGAGGGAGCGGCCAAAGCGGCGATTCAGGAGTACCTCGACGCGCTCGAGCACCGTGACATCGACATCATCGTCCACAACACGCTGTGCGGCATGTACGACGGGGTGCGCGACAAGCGGTCGGACCAGGCGCTGGCCAAAATGAGCAGCGACGCGTTCCGCAAGCAGTTCTCCGAGGTCGAGCTGACGTCCATCGACAAGATTGTGTACCTGTCGCAATATCAGGCCCAGGCGCTGTTCACCATGCGGGTATCGCCAGCGGCCGGGGGCCCGACCCGCGCAGATGCGCAAGGCGTTGCGCAGCTGCTTTTCCAGCGCGGCCAGATCATGGTGTGCTCGTACGTGCTCCGCACCGCGGGCTCGTACTAGCGTCCGGTCAGTTGAACGAGTCTCCGCAGGCGCAGGAACCCGTGGCATTGGGGTTGTCGATGGTGAAGCCCTGCTTCTCGATGGTGTCGACGAAATCGATCGACGCGCCTTCGACGTAGGGCGCGCTCATCCGGTCAACCGTCAAGGTCACCCCACCGAACTCCGCGGTCAGGTCGCCATCCAGCGTCCGGTCGTCGAAGAAGAGGTTGTAGCGCAGCCCGGCGCACCCGCCCGGCTGGACCGCGATGCGCAGCGCCAGGTCGTCACGGCCCTCCTGCTCCAGCAGCGACTTCGCCTTGGCAGCGGCGGCTTCGGTCAGAATCACGCCGTGGGTGGTCGTGGCGCTCGACTCGTTTTGCACCGTCATAGCTTCTCCTACATGGCTCATGGTCTGGGCCCGATCCCCTCGGGTAAAACCCACTTCGTCAACGGTACCTCGCAGGACCGCTATTCCCGAGTCGAGCCGCAACCTGTGACGCTAATCCCATGAGCTGGTTTGCCGCGTCCGCCTGCGCCAACCGCACCGAGCCTGCGTAATCGGCGATGGCCAGCGCGGACATGATGCCCGACGACCGCACCGCCGAGTTTTCCAGGCCGACCTGGCCGGCCAGCACGATCACCGGGATCCCCAGCGGACGGGCCGCGTCCGCGAGAAACCCGACCACCTTTCCGTGCAGGGACTGCTCGTCGAACCGGCCTTCACCTGTGACGATCATCTCCGCGGTCTCGAGATCGTCGGCCAGGTGAGTGTGCTCGGCGATGATCGCCGCGCCGGACTCGCACCGGCCGCCGAGCGCCAGCAGCCCGGCGCCGATGCCCCCGGCGGCGGCCGCGCCCGGCTCGGAGCTAACGTCTCGTCCGGCCACCGCCTCCAGCTCGAGCGCCCACGCCTCGAGACGGACCTCGAGGGCTGCGACGGCGGCCGTGTCCGCGCCCTTCTGCGGCCCGAACACCCTGGCCGCGCCCCAGGGTCCCACCAGGGGGTATTCGGTGTCCGAGGCGGCGATCAGCTCCACGTCGGCCAGTTGCCGGCGGGCGGCATCCAGGCCGCCGAGTTCGGCAATCATGGCCTGCCCGCCGTCCGTGCACGCGCTGCCGCCCAGCCCGACCACGATCCGCGTCGCCCCGGCGCGCAGCGCCTCGGCGATCAGCTGCCCCACTCCCCTGCTGTGGGCCGCCAGCGCGGTTTCCGGGGTGGGAGGCCCGCCGAGCAGTGCCAGACCGCATGCCTGCGCGCATTCCAGGTACGCGGTCGCCGAGTCGGGCTCGAACACCCACTCGGCTTCTACCGTGTCGTCCAGCGGCCCCGACACCCGCAATCGCCGCTTCTCCCCCAGCCGCTTGGCCAGCACCTCCACGAAACCCGGGCCGCCGTCGGACTGCGGAGCAACAACGAACCGATCGGCCGGCCGTGACCGGGTCCAGCCGGTCGCGATGGCTGCGGCGGCTTCGACGGCCGACATGCTGTCGCCATAGCAATCCGGAGCCACCAAAACCTGCATCGCCGGCAATTGGAGGCGCCCGGGAGCGAGGCCAGCGGCATCGTCATCCAGCGCCATCGTGCCGTCGTCCCTCACAGGTAGCCATTCATCACAGACAGTAAGCGTAGGTCCAACCGGCGCGCAGGCGCATGGCCAATACCCACGCATTCCGGCGCCGTTACCGGGTAGACCACGCGCGAAGTAACCTGGCCACTGTGAAGCTTATGGGCCGCAGGAAAGGCCACGAAGACGACCTCGTCGATGCCGCGGGTTCCCCGGACGCCACACCTCGCGGGTCCGGTAGGACCGACCCCAAGGGCCGGCCCACGCGCAAGCGCAGCGAGGCCAGACGCAACGCGAAGAAGGGCCCGGTCGCACCGGCACCCATGACCGCATCCGAGGCGCGGGCCCGGCGCAAATCTCTGACCGGCCCCAAACTGAGCCGCGAGGAGCGCCAAGCCGAACGGGCCGCCAGCCGCGCACGGATGACGGACCGCCGGGATCGCATGATGGCCGGCGAAGAGGGATACCTGTTGCCACGCGATCAGGGGCCGGTGCGGCGCTACGTGCGCGATGTGGTGGACTCCCGGCGCAACCTCCTCGGCCTGTTGATGCCGGCGACGCTGCTCCTCCTGCTCGTCATGTCCGCCGTCCCCCAGCTGCAGCTCTACGCCTCCCCGGCGATGCTGGTGCTGATGGCCGCGATGACTGTCGACGGGCTCCTCCTGAGCCGCAAAGTAAGCAAGCTGGTCGACGCGAAGTTCCCGAAAAACACCGAAAGTCGTTGGAAGCTAGGCCTTTACGCCGTCGGACGGGCTTTCCAGATTCGCCGCTTGCGGGCACCCCGGCCCCAGGTCGAGCGCGGCAGCAGTGTCGGTTGAACGCCTGAAAGCCGTCTGAATCCAGTGCGCACTCTGGTGCTCGGTGGGATCAGTTCGGGCAAGTCTCGGTGGGCGGAGGAAGCCATCGCCGAGTCGCTGCCACCCGGCCAGCCGGTCCGATACCTGGCCTGCGGGCCGGCGATCGGGGCCGACGCCGCCTGGGCGGGCCGGGTCGCGCAGCACCGGGACCGTCGGCCCGCTCATTGGTCGACGGTCGAAACCGACGACATCCCAGCCCAATTGCGGCAGTCGCCGGACATGCCGACGCTTGTCGACGACCTTGGCGGCTGGCTGACCGGCACCCTGGACCGGAACAACGCATGGGATGACGGGTCGGCGGCGGTTCCGGTCCGCGAAACGATCGATGCGATGCTGGCCGCGGTCAGCGCATTCGGTTCCCCGCTGATGCTGGTCAGCCCGGAGGTCGGGTTGACCGTGGTGCCGGCCACCGCGTCCGGCCGCCGGTTCACCGACGAACTGGGCAGCCTCAACCAGCGCGTCGCCTCGCTGTGCGATCGGGTGGTGCTGGTGGTGGCCGGGCAGGCGGTGCCGATCAAGCCGACGGCAACCTGATGGAATTCGCGCCGGTGTCGCCGCCCGATGCGGGCGCCGCCGCAGCCGCCCGCGCCCGTCAGGATGCCCTGACCAAGCCGCGGGGCGCCCTGGGCCGCCTCGAGGACCTGTCGGTCTGGGTCGCGTCGTGCCAAGGGCACTGTCCACCAAGGCAATTCGAGCGCGCCCGGGTGGTGGTCTTCGCCGGTGACCACGGTGTCGCGCGGTCCGGGGTGTCGGCCTATCCGCCGGAGGTGACCGCCCAGATGGTCGCCAACATCGACGCCGGCGGGGCCGCGATCAACGCGCTGGCCGATATCGCCGGCGCGACCGTGCGGGTGGCCGACCTGGCGGTCGACGCCGATGCGGCCTCCGAGCGGATCGGCTCCCACAAGGTGCGGCGCGGCAGCGGTGATATCACGACGCAGGACGCGCTGACCGACGTTGAGGTCGCCGACGCGATCTCCGCGGGCCGGGCCATCGCCGACGAGGAGGTCGACGCCGGCGCCGACCTGCTCATCGCGGGCGACATGGGAATCGGAAACACCACCGCGGCGGCGGTTTTGGTGGCGGCGCTGACGAACGCCGAGCCGGTGGCGGTGGTGGGCTCCGGGACCGGGATCGATGACGCGGGGTGGGCACGCAAGACGGCCGCGGTACGCGACGCCCTGTTTCGCACGCGGCTCGTGTTGCCCGACCCGGTCGGGCTGCTGCGCTGCTGCGGCGGCGCGGATTTGGCCGCGATGGCGGGCTTTTGCGCGCAGGCCGCGTTGCGGCGCACCCCGCTGCTGCTCGACGGCATGGCGGTGACAGCCGCCGCCCTGGTCGCCGAGCGCCTGGCACCCGGCGCCCGGCAGTGGTGGCAAGCCGGTCACCGGTCCACCGAGCCGGGTCATGAATTGGCGCTGAAGGCCCTTGAGTTAACCCCGATCCTGGACCTGCGCATGCGGCTGGGCGAGGGAACGGGCGCCGCGGTCGCGCTGCCGGTGCTGCGCGCAGCGGTGGCCGCCCTGTCGTCGATGGCGACCTTCTCAGAAGCCGGTGTGGCCGGTCCATCCAACTCGCCGCCGTCGTGATGCGTTCTCTGGCAACGGCTCTCGCGTTCGGAACGGTACTGCCCATCCCGCGGGCGGGGAACGCTCCGATGGGGCGCGGTGCCATGACCGTGCTGCCTGTGGTCGGTGCCGCGTTGGGGGCATTCGCCGCGGCCGTTGCGTGGTGCGGCGCTTTGGTTTTCGGGCCGTCCAGCGCGCTGCCCGGACTGCTCGCCGTGGTGGCGCTGCTGCTCGCGACGCGCGGCCTGCACATCGATGGTGTCGCCGATACGGCCGACGGTCTGGGCTGCTACGGTCCGCCGCAGCGCGCACTGGCGGTGATGCGCGACGGATCGACCGGTCCTTTCGGCGTGGCGGCCGTCGTGCTGGTGATCCTGTTGCAGGGGTTGGCCTTCTCGGCGCTCAGTACGGCGGCGGGGCTCGCTGGGATCGTGCTGGCGGTCTTCGCCGGCCGGGTCACCGCGGTGCTGGCCTGTCGCCGGTCGGTGCCGGCCGCCGACGGCAGCGCATTGGGCGCCCGGGTCGCCGGCAGTCAGCCCGCATCGGTGGTGGTTGCCTGGGCCGCGGTGCTGCTCGCCGTTTCGCTGCTGGCGGGTTCGCGGCCCTGGCAGGGACCGGTGGCGGTGCTGGTTGGGCTGTGCTGCGGCGCGGCCTTGGTGGGGCACTGTGTGCGCCGGTTCGGGGGCATCACCGGTGATGTGCTGGGCGCCGCGATCGAACTGACGACGACGGTGAGCGCCCTGGCGCTTGCGGGCTTGGTGCGGTTCTAGCCGATCGCGACCGCGAATGTGCGGCCCTAGCCCAGCCGGGCCATCCAGCCGTGGGTGTCGGCGAAGGTGCCTCGCTGGATCCCGGTCAGCGTGTCGCGCAGCGCCATCGTCACCTCGCCCGGTTGTCCGTCGGAGATGGTGAACTCGGTGTCGCCGTACATCACCCGCGAAACGGGGGTGATGACGGCGGCAGTGCCGCAGGCGAACACCTCGGTGATTTCGCCGGCAGCCGCCTTCTTCTGCCACTCGTCGATATCGATCTTGCGTTCCTCGACGGCGAATCCGGCATCAATAGCCAACTGCAGCAACGAATCTCGTGTGATCCCAGGCAACAGCGAGCCGGACAGCTCCGGGGTCACCAGTCGCGCCGACCCACCGCTGCCGAGCACGAAGAAGAGGTTCATCCCGCCCATCTCTTCGACAAAGCGGCGTTCGACGGCGTCGAGCCATACGACTTGGTCGCAACCGTTTTCGGCGGCTTGGGCCTGAGCCAGCAGCGAGGCGGCGTAGTTGCCGCCGAACTTGGCCGCACCCGTGCCGCCCGGGCTGGCCCGCACATACTCGGTCGACACCCAGACGGTGACGGGGCTGATACCGCCCTTGAAATACGCGCCGGCCGGCGAGGCGATCAGCAGGTAGCGGTACTGCTTGGCCGGCCGCACACCCAGCCCCGGTTCGGTGGCAAAGACGAACGGCCGCAAATACAGCGCCGCTTCGCCTCCGGCCCGCGGCACCCAGGCATTGTCGACAGCGACTAGCTGGCAAAGGGATTCGATGAAAAGGTCTTGGGGCAGTTCGGGGATCGCCAGCCGCCGAGCCGACGATCGCAACCTGGCCGCATTCGCCTCGGCGCGAAACGACACGATGGAGCCGTCCAACCAGCGGTAAGCTTTGAGCCCTTCGAACACTTCCTGGGCGTAGTGCAGAACTATCGCCGACGGATCGAGCTCGATTGGGCCGTACGGGATGACGCGCGCGTTGTGCCAGCCCTGGCCTTCGGCATAGTCGATCGACACCATGTGGTCGGTGAAGTATTTGCCGAATCCCGGGTCGGTCAGGATTGATTCACGTTCTGCGTCGCTAGCGGGATTAGACGCGCGTATAACCGTGAACTCGAGCGCGCCGCTGGTCATGGGGCCGATTGTATCTCCGCTCGCCGAATGGATTTTTGGCAAATGCCAACCGGTGGCGGCTAACGCGTTTTCACGGCGACCAACGGCGGGCGTACCACTTCGCACTCGACGGCGCGGCCGCGGACGTCGACGGTGATTCGCTGGCCGTCTTCGATACCCGCGTCGGTGTCGATCATTGCCAGCCCGATGCCGACCTGCAGTGTAGGAGAGAAGGTTCCCGAGGTGGTGACCCCTACCGGGGTGTCCCCGGCCAGCACCGTCAGCCCGGCACGCAACACACCGCGGCCGACCATCCGCAGCCCGCGCAACAGCCGCCGCGGTCCCGCCGCTTTCTCGGCCAGCAGCGCGTCACGGCCAAAGAACGCATCCTTCTTCCAGCCGACCGCCCAGCCGCATCGGGCCTGCAAGGGCGAGATGTCGAGCGAAAGTTCATGCCCGTGCAGCGGATAGCCCATCTCGGTGCGCAGTGTGTCGCGGGCACCCAGGCCGGCGGGCTCGCCGCCCGCGGCGGTCACCGCCGCGATCAGCGCGTCGAACACCACCCCGGCGGCCTCCCAGGGCGGCAGCAGTTCGTATCCGTGCTCGCCGGTGTATCCGGTGCGACAGACACGCACCGGCACGTCCGAGTACGAGGCATCGGTGTAGCCCATGTAATCCATCTCGGCCGGCAGGCCCAGCTCGCCGAGCACCTCCTTCGACCGTGGCCCCTGCACGGCCAGCACCGCATAGGAGCGATGCTCGTTGGTGATCGTCAGGCCCGCGGGGGCGGCCGCCCGCAGCGCCTCGACCACCGCGGCGGTGTTGGCGGCGTTGGGCACCAGGAAGATCTCGTCGTCGTCGACGTAGTAGGCGATCAGGTCGTCGATGACCCCGCCGGATTCGGTGCAGCACAACGTGTATTGCGCCTGGCCCGGACCGATGCGGCCCAGGTCGTTGGTGAGCGCGGAGTTGACGAACCGCGCCGCGCCCGGCCCCCGGACCAACGCCTTACCGAGGTGGCTGACGTCGAACAGGCCGACCGCGTTGCGGGTGGCGTTGTGTTCGCTGACGGTTCCGGCATACGAAACAGGCATCAGCCAGCCGCCGAACTCGGCGAAGCTCGCGCCCAGCTCGCGGTGGCGGTCGTCCAGCGGCCCGTGTTGTAGCTCGCTCACGGCGACCCACCCTAATCCGCGGCGCAACTGGCACACTTTGGTAGGTGTCCGATTCTTGGGACTTCGAAGCGCTGGAAGCCGCGGGAATCGCCAACCCGCGCGAGCGGGCCGACCTGATCAAGTACCTGGACGGGCTCGGCTTCACGCTCGAGGAGATGGCGGAAGCCGAGCGTCGCGGCCGGCTGTTCGGGCTTGCCGGTGATGTCCTGCAATGGTCTGGGCCCCCGGTGTACACCGTGCAGGCAGCCGCCGACGAACTCGGGATATCGGCCGCCGACGTCGCACGCGCCTGGGCTTTGCTCGGCCTGACGGTCGCCGGTCCCGATATTCCCGCGCTGAGCCAGGCCGACGTCGACGCCGTTGCGACGTGGCTCGCGCTCAAGGCGGCGGTAGGCGAGGACGGCGCGTACGGGTGGCTGCGGGTGCTCGGGGCCGCCATGGCCCGGCTCGCCGAGGCCGAGTCGACAATGATCCGCGCCGGCATGCCGGACATCCAGATGGACCACACCCACGACGAGCTCGCCACGGCGCAGGCCTACCGCGCCATCGCCGAGTTCATCCCGCGGCTCGGTGCGCTGATCGACACCGTCCACCGCCACCATCTGATCAGCGCGCGAACCCATTTCGAGGGCGTCATCCGTGACACGTCGGCGGCCGTGGTGTGCGGCATTGGCTTTGCGGACCTCTCCGGCTTCACCCTGTTGACCCAGGCGCTTACGCCCGCACAGCTCTCGGACTTGCTCAACGAGTTCGCCGGTGCTGTCTCCGACGTGGTGCATGCCGACGGCGGCCGGGTGGTGAAGTTCATCGGCGACGAGGTGATGTGGGTCAGCGGGGCGCCCGAGGGGCTCGCCCAGGCGGCGCTTGATCTCGTCGACCATCCGCGGGCGCGCGAGGAGGGACTGCAGGTCCGCGCCGGCCTTGCCTACGGCACCGTGCTGGCCATCAACGGGGACTACTTCGGCAACCCCGTCAACCTGGCCGCGCGACTCGTGGCCGCCGCGGCACCGGGGCAGGTCCTGGCCGCCCCCGAGGTCCATGACAAATTGCCCGACTGGCCCGCGACCCCGCACGGTCCGTTGACACTCAAGGGTTTCGACGAGCCGGTGACCGCGTTCGATCTGAGCGGCGGGGGCGCTCCGAGCTAAGCCCGACCACCGGTGACTAGGGTAATTGGGCGTGGCCACCGAACCGGGTTACCAATCCCCCTCAGTCAACGTCACCACGTCGCTGCCGAAAAGCGGTGTGGATTCCTCGGTATTGCTCGTGCCCGTCGTCTCGACAGGCGACGAAGACAAGCCGGGCGCGGTCGTGTCCGCGGCCGGTCCGTTCCTGACTGCCGAAGCGGTCGCCGAGATCGAGGCCGGGCTGCGGGCGCTGGAAGCCACCGGTGCCAGTGAACAGGTGCACCGGCTGGTGGTGCCGTCGCTGCCGGTGGCCAGCGTGCTGACGGTCGGCTTGGGCAAGCCGCAATCGGAGTGGCCGGCCGACACGATCCGTCGCGCCGCCGGGGTGGCGGCGCGGTCGCTGGGCGGTGCCGAGGTGGTGATCACCACGCTGGCCGCGCTGCCCGGCGAAGATGTCTGCTCGGCCGCCGTGGAAGGGCTGATCCTGGGCGCCTACCGGTTCACCGCCTTCCGCAGCGACAAGACCGCGCCGAAAGACAAAGGGCTGGGCAAGATCACCATGCTCACCGCCTCCAAAGACGCCAAGAAGCACGCCGCGCACGGCGCGGCGGTGGCGGCCGCGGTCGCCATCGCCCGTGACCTGGTCAACACCCCGCCGAGCCACCTGTTTCCGGCCGAATTCGCCAAGCGCGCAAAGGCTTTGGGCGAATCCGCCGGTCTCGAGGTGGAGGTGCTCGACGACAAGGCGCTGCACAAGGGCGGCTACGGCGGGGTGATCGGTGTGGGCCAGGGATCGTCTCGCCCCCCGCGGCTGGTGCGGCTGATCCACCGGGGTTCTCAGCTGGCCAAGGGCAAGAAGGGCAAGGCTGGAAAGCGAGTGGCGCTGGTCGGCAAGGGCGTCACCTTCGACACCGGCGGCATCTCGATCAAGCCGGCGGCGTCGATGCACTACATGACCTCGGACATGGCCGGCGCCGCCGCGGTCATCGCGACCGTCTCGCTGGCCGCGCAGCTGCAGCTGCCCATCGACGTGATCGCCACCGTGCCGATGGCCGAGAACATGCCGTCGGCGACGGCGCAGCGCCCAGGCGACGTGCTGACCCAGTACGGCGGAACCACGGTCGAGGTACTCAACACCGACGCCGAGGGCAGGCTCATCCTGGCCGACGCCATCGTCCGGGCGTGCGAGGACAACCCCGACTACCTGATCGAGACCTCGACACTGACCGGCGCGCAGACGGTGGCGCTGGGCGCCCGGATTCCCGGGGTGATGGGCAGCGACGAATTCCGCGACCGCGTCGCCACCATCTCGCAGCGGGTGGGCGAGAACGGCTGGCCGATGCCGCTGCCCGACGAGCTCAAGGAGGACTTGAAGTCCACGGTGGCCGATCTGGCCAACGTCAGCAGTCAGCGCTTCGCCGGCATGCTGGTGGCCGGGGTGTACCTGCGCGAGTTCGTCGCCGACGGCGTGAGCTGGGCGCACATCGACGTGGCCGGCCCGGCCTACAACACCGGCAGCCCATGGGGATACACGCCCAAGGGCGCCACAGGTGTGCCGACCCGCACGATGTTCGCGGTGCTGACGGACATAGCCGAAAACGGCTGAGCCGCCGAGACCTCGCCGCCGAGCGCCACGTCGGGGGTTTACCGGCCGCACCCAGCGGCTAATCCCCTAGCAATCGAAACCCGACGGCGAAAGGCAGATCGTGACGGTTCGACGGTTGATCATGGCGGTGGGCGCCGTGCTGTTGCTGGCCGGTGTAATCGGGCTGTTGGTGCCGGTTTCGACCTCCGACGGCAACGGCAATTTCATTTCATGCGGAAGCGCAATTGCCCCGGATACTTCCGCGGCGAAGAACGCCAACGACAAGAACGGGGCCAACATTCCAATCCTGAACCAGTTCCTCCCGCATACCGACTTTGTGGCTCAATGCAACTCGTCGGTCCACAATCGGCAGATGTGGACCATTCCGCTGGCGGTGATCGGTGTCCTGGGGATCGCGGGCTCGCTGCTGGTACGACGGCCTGAAGGAGCGGCCAGGACCCTCTAAGGGCCCTAACCGGGCCTACATCACCCGCACTCGCGCGGTGCTGCGCAGCGCCTGCGGCGCCACGCGCGAAATGCCGTACAACGCATAGGCTTCCGGAGCGACCGGGCGAATGGGCTTGTTCTTCTTGACCGATGACACGATCGCCTTGGCCACCTTCTCCGGTCCGTAGTGGCGCAGCGCGAACAGCCTTCCCAGCTGTCCCCGCCGGCCATCGACGGCCTCGCCCTTGCCCACGGGTGCGTCGAAGCGGGTGGTGTTGATGATGTTGGTGTTGATGACGCCGGGGCAGATCGTGGTCAACCCGATCCCGGCGGCGTCAAGCTCGGCCCGCAGGCAGTCGGAAAACATGTAGGCGGCCGCCTTGGAGGTGCAGTAGGCATTCAGTGACTGCAGCGGGGAGTAGGCGGCCGCCGATGCCACGTTGACGATGTGGCCGCCGGTGCCGCGTTCGACCAACCGCCGGCCAAAAGACCGGCAGCCGTTGACCACGCCGCCCAGATTGATGTCGAGAACCCGGTCGAACTCCTCGGCCGGGGTGTCCAGGAATCGCCCCGCCTGCCCGATGCCGGCGTTGTTGACCACGGTGTCGGGGACACCGTGTTCGGCGCTGACCCGTTCGGCGAATGCCTCGACCGCTTCGGGGTCGGACACATCGAGCACATACGCGTGCGCGACTCCGCCACGGGCGGTTATCTCGGCGGCGGTCTCTTTGACGGAGGCCTCGTCGATATCGCTGACAACCACTTCGGCACCCTCGCGCGCGAAGGCGAACGCGGTCTCGCGGCCGATTCCGCTGCCGGCGCCGGTGACCGACACCAGGGTGTCGCCGAAGTACTCGCGCGGACGCCCGACTTGCGCGCGCAGCATCGCGCGGCTCGGCGGTTTGCCTTCGGCGAGGTCGGCGAAGTCGTGCACCGCGGCCGCCATCACCTGGGGATGCGACATCGGTGAGAAGTGACCGGCTTTGATGTCGCGACGCCACAGCCGCGGCACCCAGCGCGCCGTCTCGTCGTACCCGTACGGCCGCACGTAGGCGTCTTCGGTGTTGACGATCAGCTGCACCGGCACGTCCACGAGCTGGATGGGGTGGTCGCGCCTGAACGAACGAAAGTAGTTGGCGGGGTAGGTTTTCACCGATCGGGCGGCGTCCCTGGCCAGGTTGTCGGAGTGGTGGATCTGGTCGTCGGGGATGTTGTCGACCATGTTGCGCCGGACCGCCGAAACCGACAGCATCAACCGCAGCTGCAGCGACGGCAGCACCGGTATCGAGAAGAACAACATGTAGGTCAGCCGCAGAGCCTGGCTGATCGCCCGCGCGAAGCGTCGCGGGCGCCAGGGCCGCCGCAGGCCGCTGAAGATGTATTCGACCAACTGGTCCTGGCTCGGGCCGGAGACCGACGTGAACGACGCGACGCGGTCGCTGGCGCCGGGGCGCTTCAGGTACTCCCATATCCCCACCGAACCCCAGCCGTGGGCCAGCACATGCACCGGGCGGCCGGGGCTCAGGTCGCCGATCACCGCGGCGAAGTCGTCGGCGAAGCGCTCCATGGTGTACGCAGAAACCGGCTTGGGCACCGAAGAAAGGCCGACACCACGGTTGTCGTAGCGGATGATGCGGAAGCGCCCGGCCAGCAGCGGAACGACACCGTCCCACAGCACGTGGGAGTCGGGAAAGCCGTGCACCAGCACGACGGTCGGGCCCTCGGGGTTGCCCTCTTCGTAGACCGCGATCCGCGCGCCGTCGGCACTGTCGACGAATTGCTCGGGTACCTGTTGTAAAGCCGGCATCGGACCTCCGCCACCCGCATTTGTTCTGACGAACCCTGACTGGGAGTCGCCACACCGTAGCAAGCGGGTCGGTCTGGCGCCCCGGCCCGTCCGCCCTGGAGGTGTGCCGATTCAGGCGCAGTGACAGGATAGTTTTGACATCAAGTCGGCTTCTACGCCCGGTGCGCGACGGTGTGGTAAGCCAGATGTCGACCCGCGCCGACCACGAGCGATCGAGGAGTCAAACGAGATGGCCTTCTCCGTCCAGATGCCGGCACTCGGTGAGAGCGTCACCGAGGGGACGGTCACCCGCTGGCTCAAGCAGGAGGGCGACACGGTCGAACTCGACGAGCCGCTCGTTGAGGTGTCGACCGACAAGGTCGACACCGAAATCCCATCCCCGGCCGCGGGTGTGCTGACCAAGATCATCGCCCAGGAGGACGACACCGTCGAGGTCGGCGGCGAACTGGCCGTCATCGGCGACGCCGCCGAAGGCGGGGCGCCGGAGGCGCCCGCCCAGGCGCCAAGCCAACCGGAACCCCAGGCCTCCCCCGGGCAGAAAGCCCCACCGCAACCGGAACCCGAACCCGCACCCGCAGCGCCCACCCGCGCGGAACCCGCACCGGCGCCGGCCCAGCGTGACTCCAATGGCGGCAGGGCGACGCCGGTGCTGATGCCCGAGCTCGGCGAGTCGGTGACCGAGGGCACCGTGACTCGCTGGCTCAAGAAGGTCGGGGATTCGGTTCAGGTGGACGAGCCGCTGGTGGAAGTGTCCACCGACAAAGTGGACACCGAAATCCCGTCACCGGTGGCCGGCGTCCTCGTCAGCATCACCGCCGACGAAGACGCCACCGTGCCAGTGGGCGGCGAGTTGGCTCGGATCGGCTCGAGCGTGGAGGCTGCAGAGGCCGGCGCGCCGGCCCCCTCCGTTCCCAAGGCACCGCCGGCGCCCAAACCCGAACCACAACCCGAAGCTCAGCCGGTTTCCAGGCCCGAAGCTGCGGCCAAGCCGCCGCCGCCACCGGAACCGCCGCCGGCACCCGCACCGGCGCCGAAACCCGAACCGGCCCAGGCCGCGCCCGTGGCGGAGGCAGGCGGCCCGGGTACCGACGGCACCCCGTACGTGACCCCGCTGGTGCGCAAGCTGGCCACCGAGAACAGCGTCGACCTCGCGGAGGTCAAGGGCACCGGGGTGGGCGGTCGCATCCGTAAGCAGGACGTCCTCGCCGCAGCTGAGCAGAAAGCGCAGCCAAAGGAAGAGCCCAAGAAGGCGCCCGCGCAGGCGCCCGCCGCGCCGGCCGCGAAGGCGCCCACTCCCGCACCCGCGCTGGCACACCTGCGGGGCACCACGCAAAAGGCCAGCCGGATCCGCCAGATCACCGCCGTCAAGACGCGGGAATCCCTGCAGGCCACGGCCCAGCTCACGCAGACCCACGAGGTCGACATGACCAGGATCGTCGGGTTGCGGGCCAGGGCCAAGGCCGCGTTCGCCGAGCGTGAGGGGGTGAACCTGACCTTCCTGCCGTTCATCGCGAGGGCCGCGATCGACGCCCTCAAGATTCATCCCAACATCAACGCCAGCTACAACGAGGAAACGAAGGAGATCACCTATTACGACGCCGAGCACCTCGGCTTCGCCGTCGACACCGAGCAGGGCCTGCTCTCCCCCGTCGTCCACAACGCCGGCGACCTGTCGTTGGCGGGCCTGGCCAGGGCGATCGCCGACATCGCCGCGCGCGCCCGGTCGGGAAACCTGAAACCCGACGAGCTGTCCGGTGGCACCTTCACCATCACCAACATCGGCAGCCAGGGCGCGTTGTTCGACACCCCGATCCTGGTTCCGCCGCAGGCCGCCATGTTGGGCGCCGGGGCCATCGTCAAACGGCCGCGGGTGGTCGTCGACGACAGCGGCAACGAATCGATCGGGGTCCGCTCGGTCTGCTATCTCCCGCTGACCTATGACCATCGGCTGATCGACGGGGCCGATGCCGGACGTTTCCTCACGACGATCAAGCACCGGCTCGAAGAGGGAGCGTTCGAGGCCGATCTGGGGCTGTGAAAACGTGGCCAAGCCGGTCATCGCGATAGCGGGTTCCTCCGGCCTGATCGGCTCGGCCTTAGCCGCGGCGTTAAGGGCTGCCGACCATCCGGTGTTGCGCATCGTGCGCCGGGCGCCTACGAATTCCGACGAATTGCACTGGAATCCCGAGAGCGGCGAGTTCGATTCCGACGCGCTGACCGACGTCGACGCCGTCGTCAACCTGTGCGGGGTCAACATCGGCCAACGCCGATGGTCGGGCGCCTTCAAGCAAAGCCTGCGCGACAGCCGCATCGCGCCCACCGAGGTACTGGCCAACGCCGTCGCCGAGGTGGGCGTCGAAACCCTGATCAACGCCAGCGCGGTCGGCTATTACGGAAACACCAAAGACCGCGTGGTCGATGAAAACGACCGGACGGGAAGGGGTTTCCTGGCCCAACTGTGCGAAGACTGGGAAGCCGCGACGCTGCCGGCCCAATACTCCGGCGCCCGGGTGGTGCTGGCCCGCACCGGCCTGGTGCTTGCCCGCTCGGGTGGTGCGCTGCGCCGGATGCGGCCGCTGTTCTCCACGGGCCTCGGCGCCCGGCTGGGCAGCGGCCGTCAATACATGTCATGGATCAGCCTCGAGGATGAAGTGCGCGCGCTGCTGTTCGCAATCTCGGAATCCTCGCTGTCCGGCCCGGTGAACCTGACCGGACCGGCACCGGTCACCAACGCCGAGTTCACCACCGCATTCGGGCGCGCGGTCAACCGCCCCACCCCGCTGATAGTGCCCGGTTTCGCGGTGCGGGCCGCGCTCGGCGAGTTCGCCGACGAGGGGCTGCTCATCGGACAGCGCGCCATCCCGTCGGCGCTCGAGCGCGCCGGTTTCCAGTTCCACCACAACACCATTGGTGAGGCGCTCGCCTACGCGACCGCCCGCCGCGACCACGACTAAGTTGGTTTGCCGGCAACCGCGGCATCGCCGAGCGCACCCGGGCCGAGTACCGTCGCGAGCGTGACGAACTCCATCCGGTCGAGCTCGACCGCGATCGACGTCCGCCAGCTGGACACGGTCGAATATCGCACCGCCTGGCAGCTGCAACGCGACCTGGCCGACGCCAGGGTGGCCGGCGGCCCGGACATGCTGCTGCTGCTGGAGCACGCGCCGGTCTACACCGCCGGGCGTCGCACGGAGCCACACGAACGACCGGTTGACGGCACGCCAGTCGTCGATACAGACCGCGGCGGCAAGATCACCTGGCACGGCCCCGGACAGTTGGTCGGCTACCCGATCATCGGGCTGGCCGAACCCCTCGATGTGGTCAATTACGTTCGGCGCCTTGAGGAATCGTTGATCAAGGTGTGCGCCGACGTCGGCCTCGACACGATCCGGGTCGACGGCCGGTCGGGGGTCTGGGTGCCGGGCGGCGCCGGGCGGCCGGCACGCAAGGTCGCCGCCATCGGCGTACGGGTGGCGCGCGCGACCACGCTGCACGGCTTTGCGCTCAACTGCGATTGTGACCTGGACGCGTTCGCCACCATCGTGCCGTGCGGCATCAGCGATGCCGGGGTGACGTCGTTGTCCGCCGAACTGCAGCGCCGGGTTGCTGTCGACGACGTCCGGACGGCGGTCGCTCTCGCCGTTTGCGACGCCCTGGACGGTGTCCTGCCGGTCCGTCAACATCCCGCTGCCCGCGTAGCATCATCGATGTGACCATCGCCCCCGAAGGCCGGAAATTGCTGCGGCTGGAGGTGCGCAACGCGCAGACCCCGATCGAGCGCAAGCCGCCGTGGATCAAGGTCCGGGCCCGGATGGGACCGGAGTACACCGCGCTGAAGAGCCTGGTCCGGCGCGAGGGTCTGCACACGGTCTGCGAGGAGGCCGGCTGCCCCAACATCTTCGAATGCTGGGAGGACCGGGAAGCCACCTTCCTCATCGGCGGTGACCAGTGCACCCGCCGCTGCGATTTCTGCCAGATCGACACCGGAAAGCCCGCCGCGCTGGACCGCGACGAACCCCGGCGGGTCGCCGACAGCGTGCAAGCGATGGGGCTGCGCTACGCGACGGTCACCGGTGTGGCGCGTGACGACCTGGCCGACGGCGGGGCCTGGCTGTACGCCGCGACGGTGCGCGCCATCAAGCAGCTCAACCCGTCGACCGGCGTCGAACTATTGATCCCCGACTTCAACGGCAAGCCCTCGCGGCTGGCGGAGGTCTTCGAGTCGCGCCCGGAAGTGTTGGCACACAACGTCGAAACGGTGCCCCGCATCTTCAAACGGATTCGGCCCGCCTTCACCTACGAGCGCAGCCTGGACGTGCTCACCGCGGCGCGCGACTTCGGCCTGGTCACCAAGAGCAACCTCATCCTCGGGCTGGGTGAAACCCCCGACGAGGTGCGCACAGCGCTGGCCGACCTGCGCGATGCCGGCTGCGACATCGTCACCATCACGCAGTACCTGCGTCCGTCGACGCGCCACCACCCGGTCGAGCGCTGGGTGAAGCCCGAAGAGTTCGTCGAGTTCGCAAAGTACGCCGAGGGGCTGGGCTTTTCGGGGGTGCTGGCCGGGCCGCTGGTGCGATCGTCCTATCGGGCGGGACGGCTCTACGAGCAAGCCGCCCGCAGCCGCGCCTCAAATGTCGCGGACGCCTCGGCGCCGTAGTTAACCGCACACGTACGTATCCTTGGTGATTATGGCTAAACCCCGCACCGCCGCTGAGAACAAGGCCGCCAGGGCGCAGGCACAGGCCGCCCGCAAGGCCGCCGCGCGGGAACGCCGCACACAGTTGTGGCAGGCGTTCAACGTTCAGCGAAAGGAGGACAAGCGCCTCCTGCCATACATGATCGGTGCCTTCGTGCTGATCGTGGCCGCCTCGGTGGCCGTCGGTGTGTGGTCCGGCGGGCTCACGATGATCACGATCATCCCGCTCGGCGTGCTGCTCGGCGGGCTGGTCATCTTCATCATCTTCAGCCGCCGCGCCCAGCGATCGATCTTTCGCAAGGCCGAAGGCCAAACCGGCGCCGCGGCGTGGGTGCTGGACAACCTGCGCGGCAAGTGGCGGGTAACCCCCGGTGTCGCCGCGACCGGCAACTTCGACGCGGTGCATCGGGTGCTCGGCCGGCCCGGTGTCATCCTCGTCGGCGAGGGATCGGCGGCCCGAGTCAAACCGCTGCTGGCCCAGGAGAAGAAGCGGACCGCTCGGGTGGTCGGCGAAGCGCCGATCTACGACATCATCGTCGGCAACGGCGAGGGCGAGGTTCCGTTGGCCAAGCTGGAGCGCCACCTCACCCGCCTGCCCAACAACATCACCGTCAAACAGATGGACACGCTCGAGTCCCGTTTGGCCGCCCTGGGGTCGCGGGCGGGTGCCGGCGTCCTGCCGAAGGGACCGCTTCCGAACGCCGGCAAGATGCGCGGCGCGCAGCGCACCGTGCGCCGCAAGTAACGCCGACGCTTAGCGCCGAACCACCGCCGTGCCGGTTATCCGATCGTGCAGCCCGCGGCCGTCGGAGTCGGTGAACAATGCCGGGATTACGGTCGCGACGAGCAATCCGCGCGCCGCCAACCGGCCAATCCCGACGGGCAGACGTCCGTCCACCGCGGCGACCTGCAGACCCAGCGCCAATTGCCCCGGTGTGAAACTAAATAGCCGGACGGCCACCAGCCCGAGCAAAAACCAGATGACCAACACCGCGGTCGCCAACATCCGTTCGGAGAAAACGCCGAACGCCAGTGCCAGCGCCGCCAGGCCATAGGAAATCAGCCAGTCGATCATCAGCGCGGCCAGTCGCCGGCCCATCGACGCGAGTGATCCTGGCCCGCTCTCCGGCAGGCCGAGTCCTTCGCCCGGGTATGCGGGTCGTGATCCCGGCAAACCCCCGGTCACAGGCCGCTTCCAACGGCTCGGCCCGACTCCCCCGCCGGCTCCGCGCGGAGCCGGGGACAGCCGGTGCGCCCGTGCACCGGACCAGATACGATCTTGCCGTCCATGGCCTCACAATAGAACCCGCCGGCGACCCGGGCTCTGCTGCGGGAAGCCTGGTCACGTAACCTCTGCGCAACACCGGGTTGACTGGTGGGCAATATCACCTCCATAGCGTCAGGCCGCGGATCACCAAGTAAAGGAGCACATCAGTGACAGATATGACGCCCGACGACGTCTTCAAGCTCGCGAAGGACGAGGAAGTCCAATACGTCGACGTCCGGTTCTGCGACCTTCCCGGCGTCATGCAGCACTTCACAATTCCGGCTTCCGGACTTGACGAGGACCTGTTCGAGAGTGGCGTCGCCTTTGACGGCTCGTCGATTCGTGGGTTCCAGGCCATCCACGAATCCGACATGGTGCTGCTGCCCGATCCGGACACCGCGCGCATCGACCCGTTCCGCGAGGCCAAGACGCTCAACATCAACTTCTTCGTGCACGACCCGTTCACCCTCGAGCCGTACTCGCGCGACCCGCGCAACATCGCCCGCAAGGCCGAGAGCTACCTGGCCAGCACCGGCATCGCCGACACCGCGTACTTCGGCGCCGAGGCCGAGTTCTACATCTTCGACTCCGTGAGCTTCGACTCGCGCACCAACGGCGCGTTCTACGAAGTGGACGCGATCTCGGGGTGGTGGAACACCGGCGAGCCGACCGAGAGCGACGGCACCCCCAACCGCGGGTACAAGGTTCGCCCCAAGGGCGGGTACTTCCCGGTGGCGCCGAACGACCATTACGTCGACCTGCGCGACAGGATGCTCACCAACCTGATCAACGCCGGCTTCGTTCTGGAGAAGGGCCACCACGAGGTGGGCACCGGCGGACAGGCCGAGATCAACTATCAGTTCAACTCGCTGCTGCACGCCGCGGACGACTTGCAGCTGTACAAGTACATCGTCAAAAACACCGCCTGGCAGGCGGGCAAGACCGTCACGTTCATGCCCAAGCCGCTGTTCGGCGACAACGGCAACGGTATGCACTGCCACCAGTCGCTGTGGAAGGACGGCAGTCCGTTGATGTACGACGAGACCGGGTACGCCGGTCTGTCGGATACGGCCCGCCACTACATCGGCGGCCTGTTGCACCACGCGCCGTCGCTGCTGGCCTTCACCAACCCCACGGTCAACTCCTACAAGCGGCTGGTGCCCGGCTACGAAGCCCCGATCAACCTGGTCTACAGCCAGCGCAACCGGTCGGCGTGCGTGCGTATCCCGATCACCGGCAGCAACCCGAAGGCCAAGCGGCTGGAGTTCCGGAGCCCCGACTCGTCGGGCAACCCGTATCTTGCGTTCTCCGCAATGCTGATGGCGGGCCTGGACGGTATCAAGAACAAGATCGAGCCGCAGTCGCCGGTCGACAAGGACCTCTACGAACTGCCGCCGGAGGAGGCCGCGAACATCCCGCAGACGCCGACCCAGCTGGCGGATGTGATCGATCGTCTGGAATCCGACCACGAATACCTCACCGAGGGCGGCGTTTTCACGCCTGATCTGATCGAAACATGGATCGCCTTCAAGCGTGAAAGGGAGATCGAGCCGGTCAACATCCGGCCGCATCCGTACGAGTTCGCGCTGTACTTCGACGTATAGGCCGGCTGACGCCTGCGAGCTGCGGAAACGTCTCTGATCTGGTCATTGCGTCCGCAGTCCGTCCGCAGTAGATCCGATTGAGTCCATCCGTTCCGCGATCACAACACCGATCGCAGAGCGGGTGGACTCATCGGCGTCCGGCCACAAATGCCCGTAGGTGTCGAGCGTCGTGCGCGCGCTGGCGTGGCGCATCCGCGCCTGCACCGCCAGGCCGCCGCAGCTTCCATCAACACGACGTAGGTGGTTAGCGCGGAGATCCCTTCGGCCGCTGGCTGAATGGCCGCGGCCGGACGTGGGTACGTTACGGTGGCGCCATGCACACCCTTAGGGGCGTCGCCGTCGCCGTCGCGATGCTCGCGGTGGTCATCGGAATACTCGCCGCGCTCTTACACGTCGATGGCGGTCTGATCGGCCATGGGCTGGCCGCTATCGGCTTCAACTAGTCCGGCCGCCGACCGGGCGAACCGGTCGTGCCGCCGAATGCCGGCTAGCACCTTCGGTTTGCAGGTCTGTGCGTGCGGAATGCTTGGTAGTACGGGCCTTCCTGGTCTGCGCCCTTCGTGCTCTACGCGGCCATGGTAGCCACTGGCATCGGTGCCGACGCCGGCCATCACGGCGCGAGCCGAGCGCACACCCCTGGCGATAAAAAGCAGTGCTGGCTC
>Ga0318534_10000037_pt1 | contig 31175 bp, 30 predicted proteins | sample GRESIP117b4f26_FD_202502 | JGI IMG/M metagenome (GOLD analysis project Ga0318534, IMG submission 202502) | Tropical soil microbial communities from Luquillo Experimental Forest, Puerto Rico - GRE.SIPMG.117b4f26 | ecosystem: Environmental > Terrestrial > Soil > Tropical forest > Bulk soil...
CCCCGAGCCCTGGCCGGGGCCCGATGACCTCCCGGGCCAGCCCGGATGGCCGCCGCAGCCGCCGGTTGCCACCGTCGGCAGCGCGCCGCGCCGCTCCGGCGGCGGGGCGGGCCGCGGCGGGCCGCGCCGGCGCTGGATACCGCGCTGGCTGAAGTGGGGCGCTGTGGCCGTGGCCGTGGGCCTGATCTTCCGCCGGGCGATCGCCTACGCGGTGCTCGTCGCGCTGTCGGCGGCCCTGCACGTGGTCGGCGTGAACGTGCACCTGCCCCACATCAAATTCGGCTGGCCCTGGCAGAGCATCACCTCGGGCACGGTCACCAACACCGATCTCGGCCCGTGGGTGCTGCAGCGGATTGAGGGCATATCCCGGCCTGCTCTGGGCCGCGCCAGCTTCACCTTCGTGTTCACCCACAAGGTCTCCAAGAACATCGGCCCGTGGCCCTGCTGGTACTCCAGCACCTTCTACGCCCTGGGGTACGCGTCCGCCACCGTCGACCTCAATCCCGGTTCCGCCTGGTGGACACCGGCATCGGGCCACTATCGGCTGCGCGTCCTGAGCCACCCGCTCAACGGCAAGCCCGGGCATGTGGCGGTGACGATGGTCCTGCCGCCGCCGCAGCTTCCTCAGTCCGTCCACGACGTGACGATCGACAACATCCCGTCCCGGCCGATCGCGACGCAGCACAGCTGGACCTATCCCGGCTTCGGCTGCGGAGTACTCATCCGGCCGCAGTTCTCAGAGTCGGTGCTCTACGCCCAGGCCCAGAGCATCGCGTTCTACCGGTCCACGCATGTCCGGCAGATCACGCGGCCGCTCATCAGCGCCGCTGAGAACCAGGCCACGCAGACCGTCCGGGACAACTTCATACAGCCGACGGTGAACGCGTTCGGTTACCTCCTCGACCGGTTCACGATCCGGTGGGCGGGCGCGCCGTGAACCCGGGCATCATGAACTGGGATGCAATACGCCAAGAATCTGCGCATCGCGGTCGTGGGCGGAGGGATCGGGGGGCTGGCCACGGCCGGGTTCCTGCACCGCGCCGGCCTGGACGTGACGGTCTACGAGCAGGCCGTCATGCTCACCGAGGTCGGCGCGGGCCTGGTGGTGCCCCCGAATGCGGCCCGGCTGCTGCGCAGGCTGGGCCTGATGGAGCGGTTCCAGCGACTGGCCGCGCCGCTGGAGACCGGCTGGGAGTTCCGTCGCTGGCAGGACGGCCGCGTGCTGTTCTCGCAGCGGCTCGGCGCCGAATGCGAACGGCTGTACGGCGAGCACACCTACACCGCGCACCGGGCCGACCTGCTGGCGGTGCTGGCCGCGGCGGTGCCGGAGCCGGGCGTGCGCCTGGGCACGCGGTGCGTCGCCGTGCGCCGTCGGTCGGATCGCGTTGAGCTGGCCTTCGCCGACGGGTCGGCCGCCACGGCCGACGTCGTGGTCGGCGCCGACGGCCTGCACTCGGTGGTGCGCGACGCCGTGCTGGCGACCGGCCCGCCGAGGTTCTCCGGGACCTGCGCCTACCGCTGCCTGGTACCGGCGGCCCAGGCCCCGCCGTTCGCCCTGCGGCCCGTGCAGACGCTATGGCTTGGGCCGGGGCGCCATCTCGTGCACTACCCGATCTCGGCCGGGCGTTACGTCAACCTGGTCGCTCTGACGCCCGCAGACGATTACCAGGTGGAGTCGTGGACCGCCGAGGGCCGCATTGAGGACCTGCGGGCCGAGTTCGCGGGCTGGGCGCCCCAGCTGACCGGCCTGCTGCAGGCGGCCGAACGGATCGGCCGCTGGGCGCTGCTGGACCGCGACCCGTTCCGGCGCTGGACGAACGGGCCGATCGCGCTGGCCGGGGACGCCGCGCACCCGATGTTCCCGTTCCTCGCCCAGGGTGCCGCGCAGGCCATCGAGGATGCGGCCGTCCTGGCCGGCTGCCTGGCCGAGAGCCGGACCGATCCGGCCGGCGCGCTGAGCCGCTACGAGGCGATCCGCAAGCCGCGCACGACCCGGGTGCAGATGATCAGCCATCAGCGGCAGCACGTCAACCACCTGCCCGACGGCGCGGAGCAGCGGGCCCGGGACGCCGCGTTCGCCGGCGAGGATCCGCTCGCGCACAACGCCTGGATCTACGGGCACGACGCCGGACAGCCGTTCGCCGACCGCAAGCGATGGTCCCGGTGACTCAGCCCTTTTCGTCTGTCGGCCTCGGCCCAGAGTGGGCGGGCCGTCATGGGGAGGAGGAAAGGGCTCAGCCGTCAGGGCTCGACGACCACCTTGACCGGGTCGCCGTCGCGTTCCTGCACCACCCGCAGCGCGGTGTCGATCTCCTCCAACGGGAAGTGATGGGTGACCAGTTCGGCGCCGCGGAGCCTGCCCCGCGCGGCCAGGGCAACCGCCCGCTTGACGTTGTTGCCTCCCTCCCCCCGGGAGGTGTGGATGCTGATGTCGCTGCGGACGATCGCGCTGAGGTCGAGGGTCACCGGGCCGGGGTAGAAGGCCACGATGATGATCTTGCCGGCGCGCTTGGTGACCTCGGCGCACTGCTGCGGCGCCTGCCGGGCGCCGGAGCACTCGACGGCCACGTCGGCGCCCGCACCGCCGGTGAGGCCGAGGATCGCGGGCACCGGATCGGTTTCGCGCGCGTTGATCACGTGGTCGGCACCCAGGCGGCGCCCTAGCTCCAGCCGGGAGGACCGGGTGCCGACCAGGATGACCTGCCCGGCCCCGAGCGCCTGGCACGCCTGCACCGTCATGAGCCCGACCGGCCCGGGCCCGAACACCACGACGTCGAGCCCGGCGATGTAGCCGCCCGCCACGTCGAGCCCGTACAGGCTGGTGCCCGCGGTGGTGATGAGCACGCCGTCCTCGAAGGACAGCGACCGCGGCAGGGCGTAGAGCGAGCCGACGTCGTGCACGGCGTACTCGGCGAAGCCGCCGTCGGTCGTCATCCCCGTGGCGCGGTGGCCCTTGGCCCGGTTGCCGTAGTTGAGGCACGCCGTGTACTTGCCGGCCAGGCAGTTGTCGCACCGGCCGCAGCCGCTGTGCGCCTCGATGCAAACGCGGTCGCCGACCGCGAACTCGTCCACCCGGCTGCCGAGCGCCGCCACCGTGCCGGTCCATTCGTGGCCGGGCGTGTAGTCCCCGAACGGCGGCGTCAGCGGGAAATGGCCGTCAAAGATCTTCAGGTCGGTCCCGCACATGCCGCACATCGCCACCTTGACCAGCACCTCGTCGGGTCCGGGCCACGGGACGGGACGGTCAACCACCCGGATGTCACGCGGCGCGAACAGTACCGCGGCCCGCATGACCTGCGGTATCGGCGGACGGGCGGCTAAGTCGGTCGCGGCGGCGCGCTGGTCGGTCATGACGAGACTCCCTGTAGTTGGTGGGGGGACGAACCCTTCAGGGCATCGAGGAAGGTCGCGGCCCAGTGCGCCACGTCGTGCTCGTACACCCGCCTGCGCATCGAGCGCATCCGGCGCCGCGCCTGCGCGGGAGGCACCGTGACCGCGCGCATGATGGTGTCCTTGAGCCCCTCGATGTCGTGCGGGTTGACCAGGAAGGCACCGACCAGCTCGTCGGCCGCGCCGGTGAACTCGCTCAGCACCAGGGCGCCGCTCTCGTCGTTCCGGCAGGCGACGTACTCCTTGGCGACCAGGTTCATCCCGTCGCGCAGCGCGGTCACCAGCATCACGTCGGCCGCCAGGTACAGCGCGGCCATCTCCTCGCGCGGGTAGGACTGGTGCAAGTAGAGCACGGGGGTGCTGCCCAGCTCCCCGTGCTCCCCGTTGATCCGGCCGACCGTGACCTCGATCTCGTCACGCAGCAGGCGGTACTGCTCGACGCGTTCCCGGCTGGGGCTGGCCACCTGGATGAGTACCGCCCCGGGCGACTGCAGCCGGTCCTCGTCGAGCAGCTCGCTGTAAGCCTCGAGGCGGTGCCGGATGCCCTTGGTGTAGTCGAGCCGATCGACGCCCAGCAGGACCACGTCGGGATTCCCGATCGCCTCCCGGATCTCCCGCGCCCGGGCCCGGACGTCGTCACGGCTGGCCATCTCGCCGAACGACGCCGCGTCGATCGAGACGGGGAACGCGGCCGCGCGGACCTCCCGGACCCCGGCTGGGCCCGGGACCCGGATCAGCGACCCCCTGGTCGTGAGCCCGGCGGCCCGGCGGCAGGCCCGAAGGAAGTTCGTGGTGTCGCTGTGCCGCTGGAAGCCCATCAGGTCCGCGCCGAGCAGGCCGTCGATGACCTGGCGGCGCCACGGCAGCTGGGCGAAGATCTCGTAGCCGGGGAAGGGGATGTGGTTGAAGAAGCCGATGCGCACGTCGGCGCGTATCGCGCGCAGCATCGCCGGGACCAGCTGCAGCTGGTAGTCGTTCACCCACACCGTGGCCCCGGCGGCGGCCTGCTGGGCGGCGGCCCAGGCGAAGCGCTGGTTGACGACGACGTAGGACTCCCACCAGGGACGGTGGAACACCGGCGGCACGATCACGTCGTGGTACAGCGGCCACAGCGTGGCGTTGCAGAAACCTTCGTAGAAGTCAGTGACCTCGTCCTCGGACAGGCCCACGCCGACCAGCGGCAGGCCGTCGGCCTCGAACGACCCCAGCGCCGGGCCCGCCGAGCCTGGCCACCCGATCCACACGCCGTTCGCGGCGCGCATGACCGGCTCCAGCGCGGTGACCAGGCCGCCGGGGCTGCGCCGCCACTCGCTCGTGCCGTCCGGTTCCTCGACCCGGTCCACGGGCAGCCGGCTAGCCACCACCACGAACCCGTAGTCACCGGCCGGCCCGGGCAGCTCCCCGGCTCCGGCCGCCGCCTTCCTGGTCGCGGGCACTGATCAACCCTATCGGGTGGCGGCCGACCCGGCACGTGATGGCCGGGGCCGCGGAACGGGCAAGTCCCGGCCGTCCTGAGGCCCGCGTCCTCAGGCGGCTTCGGGTCGGCGGCGTACAGCTGGTACAGCAGCGGGTTGAGGTCGCCGTTGCGCCTACGTGGCTGATTTGCTCGCCTCAAGGGCCGCCGCCGCCTCGGCCAGCAGCGCTTGCAGTTGCTCCAGCCGCTCTGCGCCCATCCGTTCGGTGAGCTGTTCGTCGAGCTGGTCGAGAATCCTCGCGCACGCGTCGGCCTCGTCCCATCCCCGCTCGGTGAAGCACACCAGGGTGGCACGCCTGTTGGTGGGGTCGGGGCGTCGTTCCACGTAGCCGTGTTCTTCGAGGTAGTCCACCAGGTAGCCGACTGACTGGTTGGTGAGCTTGGCCCGCTCGGCCAGCTCCCCGATGCGCGCTCCCTCGGGTCCCAGGTTCTGGAAGATCACCATATGGGCGGGCCGGACGTCGTCGAAACCGACCTGCTCCAGGCGAGCCTGCACGTACTCCATGGTCCGGTGGTATCCGGTCCGCATCAGCGCGCCGAGGTCGCCGCTGCGCAGCCGTTGGGTATGGCCAGAGGCTTCTCCCCTGCTTGTCATGCCATCCATTCTGTCAAGTGCCTGTGACCGGTCCCGGGCTGCCAGGCCGCCGGCTAGCGCGCCCCGCCGGGAGTCGCTGGTTTCCGCCAGGCCGTCTCGGTCACCGGTTCGGCGCCGGATACCAGGCCGAGCTGGTTCAGCATCAGCAGGTCGTTGCGGGTAGCGGCGTGCTCGACGATCTTGCCGCCCTGGACGCGGTGAATGTGGATCTGGTCGGCCTCGAAGGACCGGCCGGTGGGCGGCATGGCCCCCATCACGCGAGCCGGGCCGACTCCTGGCGGGAACTCGCCCAGGTGCGTGCCCCGCAGGATCACGCGGTGCACGACCTTGTCGTCGTGGACGATCTCTTCCTGGATTTCGAAACGCAGGTCGGGAAATGCGGTCCGCCACGCCGTGACGATGTGCCGCATCGCCGCGTGTGCGCCCGGCTGCCGGACGCCGAAGTTCGTGAACTGGTCATCCACCAGATCCTCGATAGCCGAAAGGTCGCCGTTGTTCCAGACACGTTCGAAGAAGCGCCGGACGACCGCGCCGTTGTCCTGCTCGGTGGCCATGGGTTCCCCTTGTGGTGGTTACCGGATGCCGGCCGCCGCCGCCTGCCCGGCGGCAGGGACGGTCCTGGCGATCCGGCCGAGGATATCGTCGAGGGTTACCACCTGGGCGAAGACCTGCCCGAGGCTGGCACAAGCGGCCCGCTGCAGGTCTTCGGCCGGCACGCCGCCCATCTCCATGGTCGCCGTCCCGTCGCTGACGAAGAAGACGCGGAAGTCGTGCTGTGATGCCTCCCTGGCGGTGGTCTCACAGCAGATGTTCGTGGCAATCCCGGTAATGATGACGGTGTCCAGGCCCCGGGAGCGCAGGATCTGCTCCAGGTCAGTGCCGTGGAAAGCTCCGTAGCGGGGCTTTCGGAGGATGATGTCGGCGGGGTCGACCTCCAGCGTGTCGTGCAGCTCGGCACTGGCTGACCCTTCGGTCACGAGGTCCATGATGAAGCCGGGCATCAACTCGGTCATCACCCCGGCGTTGGACCGGTCGGGATTGACCGACACCCGGGTGTGCACCACCGTGACGCCGGCCTGGCGGCAAGCGCGGGCCAGCCGGTTGACCCGCTCGACCACCGCCCGCCCGCCGGGCGAGGCCAGCGGGCTGCCCTCCACGAAGCACCGCTGCAGGTCGACGTTGATCAAGGCGGTTCGGGACGGAACCATGGCGAAGCCGGTCATGGCGGCCTCCTTTCCCGCGCTCGGCGCCGCCGCGAACCGGCCCGCCAGGCGCTATGCCAGACCTCATATACCCAGATCTCTGGGTAACAGAAGGCTGGCATAGAGCTGGCCCGCCCGTCAAGAGACGGCAGGCTCCGGGCCGCCGGAAATGATTTCGTGCTGCGGGCGGTACGGCCTCATGATGGCCATGTGGAGCATCTCAGCACCGCCGCGCTGGAAGCCGGCCTAGATCATGTCCGGGATTCGCCGTCAGACGGTGGCATGGTCGAGCTGATCGTGTGCCGGCCGGCTGTTGGCGAGCGCACGGTCCTCGCGGAAGGCTGGCTGGGCGTGGACGCCGGCCTGGCCGGCGACACCTGGGCGGAACGGGGCAGCACGCGGACCACGGACGGGTCCGCGCTCCTGGACCAGCAGCTGACCGTGATGAACTCCCGCGCGGCCCTGCTGGTGGCCCAGGAACCGGACCGCCGCATGCTGGCCGGTGACCAGCTCTACGTGGACCTGGACATCGGCGTGGCCAACCTGCCGCCGGGCACCCGGCTCGCCCTGGGCTCGGCGGTCATCGAGGTCACCGCCCAGCCGCACCTGGGCTGCGCCAAGTTCTCCGCCCGGTTCGGCCAGGAAGCCTGGCGGTTCGTCAACTCCCGGGTCGGCCGCGCGCTGCGGCTGCGCGGCCTGAACGCCCGGATCGTGGTCTCCGGGACCGTCCGGACGCGCGACGTGGTCCGCAAGCTGCCGGCTGCCGGGGCGGACGGAGCCGACGCCACCGCCGGGCCGGCGCGCCCGCGCGCCGCCGCTCGGGACTGACCGGCCGGACGGGCGCGAGCGGGCCAGACGGCCCGTTACGGAATCCTGGACGGATCCGCTATGGCGTCCGGTTGCCGTCGATCTGGTCGAAGTCGCCGACGCCGTTGTTGCTTCCGCCGCCGCCCGACCACTGCCACATCAGCGCGTACTTGCTGCCGCTGGTCACCCCGCCGAAGAAGTGCGCGCACGTCGACGACGCGCTGCCGGTCAGGCACCACCCCGCGGGCGGGTGGGCCAGGCTGCTGGTGAACGACTTGTAGGTCCACTCGTAGGTGTTCGGGATCGACGCGGCCGACCCGGTGCCGAAGATCGACGCCCAGATGTCCGGGGCCGAGTACACGCCGACCTTGTACGAGGAGTGCGCGGTCACGTAGGCGGCGAACCCGTTGAAGTCCGCCCGGTCGACGCTCGCCGCGATGCCGGCCGACTTGACCACGGTGCTGCACGGCGCCGTGAACACGTGATTCCAGCCGTTGTCGAACGCGGGGGTGTAGTTAGACGGCCCTCCCGGGATCTCGATGTCCGCCCATATCACCGGGTAGGTGACGCGCAGTTTCGCGGCGTCGGCCAGCGCCCGCCCGGCCTGCGCCTGGCCCCAGGCGTACGCCTCCGTGGTCGTGCCGTTGTAGTGCGGGTCGACCCCTGGGCCGCCCATGAAGTAATACACGCCGGTGCCGACGCCGAGGTGATGGGCGGTGAAGTTGGTGTTGGCCTGCGCGGCGTTGGCCGCGGACCAGACGACGATCTTGTGGCAGTTCTCCAGGTTGGCCCAGTTGCCGGTCATGCCGATATACCCGCCGTAGGAACCGCCGATCACCGGCATCTGGTACGGCGCAGGCCCGGGGACGTTGACGGTGCGGCTGTCGGTCCCGTACCAGAAGCCCGCTGGTGTGTCCCTCGCCCAGGCCGCGGCCCCGCCCAGCACGGTCACAGCCGCCGTGATCGCCGCCGCGCCGAGGGCGGCCACCGCGGCCCGGCGTCCGATTCTCCGCCCGGCCCAGGGCGGTCCGCTCCCATCGTGCCCCACCATGCGTCACCGCCTTGTCCGCTGGCTCCCGCGGCCTGGTCCGCCGCCGGCCGTGCCGATTCCATGGTCATGCCAATGCCCTGGCTTTTCAAAGCCAAGGGCTCGGTCAGGTGGCGGCGGCCGATCCCGGCGCGGGCACCGGCGCGGAGGGGCCGGCGCCCGCCGCGACGTCCGGGCCCACGGTAACGGCGTTCTCCCCTCCGCGGCCGTGGGGTGGCGGCGGCAGGATGCTGGTGGCCTCGACGGGACCCGGCGCGGGGGCGCTGCGGGCCTCGCCCGGCGGCGCCTGCCGAGGCGGCTGCGCCGCGGCCCGGTGCGGCGGGATGAGCATCCACGCGAACGACGCGATCAGCGCGACGAGGAACGCGCAGTAGATCCAGAACGCCGAGGTGAGCCCGGAGCTGATCGTCAGCCCGCTGGCCGCGGCCTGCGCCGGGGAGAACCCGAACTGCGCCGGCGCGGCGGCCTCGCCCACCTGAATCAGCGCCGAGATCGCCTGTGCCGCCATCGGGATGATGGCCCCGGCCAGCAGGGCCGCCCCCAGGCGGGCGGGGCGCCACAGGGCTGCCGCGGCCACGACCGCGACGACCGCGATCATCACGGCGACGTTCCCGGCGATCACCGGCGCCGGGTTGGCGAAGGCGTTGCCCGCGGTCACGGTCTGCGTGGCGCCGGAGGCCACGCGGAGCGTGAAGCGGTCCCACGCGGGGGCGAACGCGGCCGCCGTGCCGAGCGCGGCCAGCATCAGCATGACCACGGGGCCCATGTCGTCGCTGTGCGGCCGGCCCAGGCCGCCGGGCGAACAGAGCCGGAAGGCCACCACCGAGCCGGCCGCGCAGGCGAGCCAGCCGACGAGCCCGAGCACCAGGCCCGGCCCGGCCAGGTGCGCCCCCCCGGCGATCACCTCGCCGGCGTCGGCGAGGAAGAACCCGAGGGTGACCGCGCTCGTCCCCACGCCCAGCAGCGCCCCGGCCCGCTGGCGGACGCCGCCGAGCAGGATGAGGACGGCGCTCACGCTCCAGGCGGCCAGGTAGATCAGGTGCGGCACCAGCTGGGCCGGCTGCTGGGCCAGGCTCGCTCCGCCCAGGTAGCTGGGGAACAGGCCGACGATCCCGCTGACGACGCCGGCGGCGAGCAGCGCCGTCGCGATGACGGTGCCGACCGACCGGCCCGGGGGCGGCCCGGCGGGAAGGGACCCGCCGGGTACCGACCCGGCGGGGAGCGGCCCGGTGTGCCGGGTGACCGGGATGATCGTGCCGGGCGTCTCGATCGCGGTGAACCGGGACCAGGCGCCGGTCCAGCCCTCGGGGGTTTCTGGCCACCACTCCAGCGGCTGTGACTGCGGCGCAGCCACCGCCCAGATCCCGTAGAAGTGCTCCCCTCGCCCGATTTCGTACCCAGCACCCCGGTACGAGATCGTTACGTTCTCACGCACGGTCCACAATCCTTCCCTACTCGGCTCGCGCCGCCTGCGTACCCGAGCCTAGGAAGCCGATCTGTGCGTCGGCTGGACGGTCCCTGAGGCCTTCCTGACCAGCGAACACGTGCGCTAGCTGCGCCGGGGCGGCGGCGCGGAAGGGCGGCGGCGCGGCCGGGCGCGGTGCGCCGCCTCGGTGCGCCACCCGATAGTAGACCGTGGTGGCGGGGCCGGCAGGAGGTTACGCGGAAGCCAGGGCGAAGTCCATGTCGACCACGTAGCTGACGTCGGCGGGGTCATCGGGCCCGGCGGGCCGGAACGGCCGGACGAGGGAGTCCTTGACGCCGAAGACGGCGTCGCTGTCCAGGTAGGGGTTCTCCGCGTCGAAGATGTGCGTGGTGACCGGCCGGCAGCCGGGCGCCGAGACGATCGCGTGGATGTGGGCGGCCCGCCAGCGGCTGCGCCCGGTGGCGCGCAGCAGGTCACCGACCGGGCCGTCGGTGGGAATGGGATAGCTGGCCGGCCGCGCGGTCCGGAACTCGAACCGCCCGTCCGGCCCGGTGACGAAGACGCCGCGCAGGTTGAACGGCGGCTGGCTGGGATCCTGGGTGTCGTAGAGCCCGCTGTCGTTGCTCTGCCAGACGTCCAGGGTGGCGCCGTCCAGCGGCCGGCCCGCGGTATCGGTCACGCGCCCGCGGACCAGGGTCGGGCTGCCGTCCTCGGGGCGGCCGATGTGCTCGCCCATGGCCCGGGCCGGCGCGCCCGCGACGTAGAACGGGCCGAGCACGGTGGACTCGGTGGCGCCGCCCGCCGCGTTGATCACGTCGACCAGGGACGACAGGCCCAGGACGTCGGACAGCAGCACGAACTCCTGCCGCCGCGCGTCGCATTTCTGCCCGGTCGCGGTGAGGAACTGCAGCCCGGCCATCCATTCCGCTGGCGTCAGCCGGGTCTCGGCCGCGAACGCGTGCAGGTGCCGGACCAGCGCGGTGATCAGCTCCCGCAGCCGCGGGTCGGGCGTGGCGCCGAAGGCCTTCGCGACGTCATCGGTGAGCTCGGCCGGGGTCATGGCGTTCATGCGTGCCTCTCCAGCGGGTAGCTTGTCCCGTTCCAGCAATTTTTCCGCAACGAACGGCCCGGGCGCCTTCCCGCAGCAAGATTCAGCGCCGGTCCAGGGCGAACGGCGCGCCGTGGCCGGGCACGATGAGGGCCGGGCCCAGCGCGAGGAGCCTGGCGCGCGAGCGCTCTAGCAGTTCCTGGTCCTCGGCCAGCGGATCCACGGCGGGCCCCTCGCTCGACCACCACAGGTGGGTGCACGCGGCCAGCCCGATGTCGGTGGCCACCAGCGTGGTGATGTCCTGCGCGGTGTGGCCGGGCGTGGCCATCAGGGTCACCGAGGGCGACAGCCGGAACCCGTCGGCGGGCCGCTCGGTCCACGTGTCATCCTGGTAGATCGCCCAGAAGTCGTGGAACCGGGCCCGCTCGAACAGCGCGGCGTTCAGCGTGTGGTCGGGGTGGTGGTGGCTGAACACCACGTCGGTGACGCTGGCCGGGTCGACGCCGAGTTCGGCCAGCGGGCCGAGGATCTTATGTCTGCTGGCCACCATGCCGGGGTCCACGACGATGACGGCATCTTCGTCGCGGATCAGGACGACGGTGCTGGCCACCCGCTCGGCGGCGTACCCGGCGGTGAGCACCACGAGGTTTGCGGTCATTCGCCCATCCTGTCACCGCGTTCGTTCGCGGGTCGGCACCGGCCAAGACGAAATCCGTTACTGTCCGTCAGATGACCCGTGCCGTCTGCCTTGAGCCCGGGAACCGGGTGGTCGTCACCGGTGCCACGGGGTTCATCGGGTCGGCCGTGACCCGGGCGCTGCACGCGAGGGGCGCGCAGGTCGTCGCGCTGGTCGCGCCGGGGGTCGACGACCGCAACCTGGACGGCACGGGCGCGGAGCGGGTGGTGGCCGACATCCGGGACCCTGGCGCGGTCCGGGCCGTGTGCGAGGGGGCCCGCTTCGTGTTCCACCTGGCGGCGGTCTACCGCTTCTGGGCCCGGGATCCGCGGATCTTCTACGACGTCAACGTGGGCGGGACGCTCAACGTGCTCGGCGCCGTGCGGGCGGCCGGCTGCGAGCGGCTGGTGTACACCTCCACGGTCGGCGTCCTCGGCCTGGACGCCACCAAGCACGGCCGGCCGGCCGACGAGACCTGTTACGCCGACCTCTCGCACCTGTCCGGGCACTACAAGAGGTCCAAGTTCGTCGCCGAGCACGAGGTGCTCCGGGCCGCGGCCCAGGGGCTGGACGTCTGCCTGGTGCTGCCCACGTTCCCGCTGGGGCCCCGCGACGTGGCCCCGACGCCGACCGGGCAGGTGGTGCTCGACTTCCTCAACGGCAGGATGCCCGCGTTCGCGGACACCGCCCTGAACGTCAGCCACGTCGACGACCTGGCGCTCGGTCACCTGGCCGCGCTCGAGCGCGGCCGCGGTGGCCGCAGCTACATCCTGGGCGGGGAGAACCTGTCCCTGCGGCGGATCCTCCAGGAGCTGGCCGGCTTCTCGGGCCTGCCCATGCCGCGGGTCCAGCTCCCGCAGTCGCTGGTGCTCGCCGCGGGCGTGGCCTCCGAGCTGATTCAGGGCCGGCTGTTGCGGCGGGAGCCTCGCACGCCGCTGGAGGCGGTGCGCATGTCCGCCCGGAAGATGGTCTTCAGCGACGAGCGCGCCCGCACGGAGATCGGCTACACGTCACGGCCCGCGCGCGAGGCGATCGAGGAATCGGCGCGCTGGTTCGCCGACCACGGCTACGTGTCGGCCGCGCGGCGGGCGGCGATCAGGTGGCGGACGTAGGCTCCCGCCGCCGCCCGCGGGCGGCGGTTCCGCCGTAATGCCGTGATGCAGTATTTACTGCAATACTGCATACATGACCGCCGGGAAAGCCCATGTCAGGCTGGTAACTCGCGGTTCCCGCCCGGCCACGGCCGCCAAATCTGGCCCGGAACCGTCTACCGCAATGCGCCGGTCGCTGCAATACTGCCTTGATGACGGGGATCCGGCTAGCTCTCGCGAACCTTAAGCCGGGTACAGGTAAGACCACATCGGCGGTCTGGCTGGCCCATGTTTTCGCCGAGGCCGGGAGACGCGTGCTGCTGGTGGACGCGGACCCGTCGGGCAGCGCCCTGGAGTGGTCGGACCTGGCGGCCATGTACCCCGGCCTGCCCCCGCAGGCGGTGTTCCCGTTCCGGATCGTGGCCCTGCCGTCCCGGGAGCTGCACCGCCGGGTGCCCGAGATTGCCCAGCCCGACGACGTGGTGATCATCGACGCGCCGCAGCTGGAGGACCACGTCGGCATCGCCAGGTCGGCCTTGCGGTACGCCGACGAGATCCTGATCCCGTGCGCGCCGAGCCCGATCGAGATCAACCGCACCTCGCCCATGCGGGACGAGATCAGCGAGCTCTGGTCGGTCCGGGACCGCCCCGCGCGTTCGGCCGTGCTGCTGAACCGGTGCATCACCCGGGCGCACTCGGTGGCCGACGCGCGGGAGGCGCTGCAGGGCCTCGGCTATGACGTACTGGATACGAGCGTGCCGCGGCTGGAGGTCTACGCGCAGAGCTTCGGCATGCCGATACCGGGGACCGGCCGCGCGGTGTGGCGCCACGTGGCCGAGGACATCATCGCGCGGTACGCCCCCGTCTGCTCGGCCCGGCCGTGACCACGCAGCGGGAGCAGCGGAAGGCCCAGATGGTGGCCGCCGCGGCTCGCCGCAGCCAGCCCGATGCGCGCCCGGCCGGGCGGACCGCGATCCGGTCGAAGCCGGTCAGGATCACCCTCGACCTGAGCCCCGAGCTCTACCGGCAGCTCACCCGGTGGGCCGACTCGGCCGCGGTCGAGCTCGACGTGCCGCGCCTCGCGCTGGCGGACGCCATGCGGGCGATGATCCGGGTCACCACCGAGAACCCGGATCAGGTCATCGAGCGGCTGCGCCGCGAGCGGGAGCGCTAAGCCCGTCCGCGCGGGTCATCCGGGGCGGGCGGCCTCGATGTTGTCCGCCACAATGGCCAGCACGCGGTACACGGAGTGCGCGAACCGGGTGTACGGGGCGATGCAGAAGCACACCACGATCGTGGCGAGGTGGGTGATCAGTACCGGCCCGTAGGCGGGCGTCGCGCGCAGCAGCAGGGTGAGCAGGCCGGTGGCGGCCAGCAGGCCGAGCCCGATGAGCAGGCCGTAGTCCGCGGCTCCCCGCGCCTGTTCTGGTGCCTGTTCTGGGGCCTGTTCCGGGATCGCGCCCAGGGCCGCGCCCGCGGCGAGGTCGCTGCGCCGGGCCAGGACGAAGAGCCCGGCGCAGCCGGCGATCATGCCGAGCCCGCCCGCCGTGCCCAGGATCACGGGGGCCGACAGCAGCGGGTACGGCGGCGGGATGCCCAGGATGTCCTGCATGAAGGCGGCCGCCACGGTGGCGGCGAAGCACGCCGCGAAGCCGTAGAACACCGCTGCGTGCAGCCGGCGGCGGGCCGGCGACGGATCCGCGCCCGGGTAGTAGCAGTCACCGCCGCCGCCGCGCAGGTAGGACAGCCGTGCGGCGTAGATCAGTGCCTTGCGCCACGCGGCCAGGTCGGCCAGCCCGCGCAGCGAGCCGTGCGTGTCGTTCCAGTACCGGGCCACGGCCCGCAGCATGACGGCCACGCTCCACGCGGAAGGAAGCAGCACCGTCACCAGCAGCGCGGGGTACGAGATCACCTGGTAGGGCCCGCTGTGGCGGAGCAGCGCGTCGATGCCCTCGGTGAGGGCGACGAGCACCAGCAACGCCGCGGTGACGCCGATGACCGCGCTCACCCGGGCGCTGCGGCCGCGGAGCCAGGCGGGCCACGGCGGCGGGGGCACGTAGGCCCGGTACGTGGCCGCCCGCACCCGGGACAGGATCTCCGGCGGGTTGACCGCGAACTCGTGCGGCGGCGCGTACATGCAGGCGTAGAGGCAGGCACGGCAGTCGTGGCAGAGATTCGCCAGGCTGGTGACGTCGCCGGCCTCGAGCACGGTGCGGCGCTCCAGGGCCGGGAAGACCGCGCAGTAGCCCTCGCAGTACCGGCAGGAGTTGCAGATCCTCAGCTGCCGCTGCGCCTCCGCGATCAGCTCATCCATCATGGGCGTGACGTGCGGCCTCGGCTCCGGCGATCCGTCCCCAGACACTGCCGATGGTAAGGCCGAAGCCCGCGAGGTACCCGGTGGACAGGATGTTGCCGGACATGATCTCGCCGGCCGCGAACACGTTGCCGAAGGTCGTGCCGTCCGTGCGCAGGACCCGGGCCTGCTCGGTGACCGCGGTCCCCATGTAGGTGAACGTGATACCGGGCCGCATGGGGACTCCGTAGTAGGGCGGGGTGTCGATCGGCTGGGCCCAGTGGCTCTTGGGCGGGCTGATGCCCGTGGCGGCGCAGTCATCCAGGACGGCGGGGTCGAAGGTGCCGCCGGGCCGGATCGCCGCGTTGAAGTCCGTGACGGTCTGCGCGACGGCCGTGGGGTCCAGGCCGAGCATCCCCGCCAGTTCCCCGACGGAGCCGGCCTCGGCGGGGTCGTACATGGGCGGCAGGAACAGCCCCTGGACCTTCGCGTCCCACAGCGAGTACGCGATCTGGCCGGGCTGCTCGGTGATGTTGCGGCCCCAGATCGCGTAGCGCTTCGGCCAGATCTCCTCGCCCTCGTCGTAGAACCGCCGCCCGCCGGAGTTGACCACGATCCCGAACGGGACCGAGTCGAGCCGGGTGGCGATGCCGCCGTCGAAGCGCGGGGAGCGCGCGTCGATGGCGACCGCGTGGAAGCCCCGCTCCTCACCCGCGCTGGCGGCTCCGTGCCGGTACAGCGCCGCGATGACCCGGCCGTCGTTGTCCGGAGAGCCGCGGATGAGGAAGTTGTCCGCCGCGTCGCCCCAGTACCGGCGCAGCCAGGCGAGGTCGGCCTCGAAGCCGCCGCTGGCGCACACCAGGGCCCGCGCGCCGATCGTGCCGCCCGCGGTGACCAGGCCGCGGCACCGGTCGCCGTCCATGACCAGGTCCTCGACCGTGGTGCCGTAACAGACCGCGATGCCCATCCGCGCGACGGTCCGGTGATAGGTGTTGACCAGCGCCTTTCCCCCGCCGAGGAAGAAGTGGTTGGTCCGGCCGAGTTGCAGCGTGCCGGCCAGCGGGCGCTGCCACCGGACCCCGTGGTCGCTCATCCATCCCGGGACGGTCTCGGACTCGCGCACCGTCAGCTCGGCCAGCCTCTCGTTGCTCGGGCCGGTGCCGACGCCGCACAGGTCCCGCCACAGCTCGTCGGCGAGATAGGACCCGGTGGTGAACCCGTCCGCCCCGGCGTGCACGCAACGGATGTTGCGGGTGTGCCGGGTGTTCCCTCCGCGCATCGCCGCCGGAGCGCGTTCCACGACCAGCACCCGCTGTCCGTGCTGCCGGGCGGTGATCGCGGCGACCAGCCCTGCGTTGCCGCCGCCGATGATGACGACGTCCCATGGCTTGGCGCCGGAGGAGGGAGCCCCCGTGCTTGGGGTCACCGGGACTCCCTCCTGACGAGGCCGCACCCGGGCTCAGGTGCCCGCGGTGACGGCCGGCTCGGCGGCCTTGGTGTCGGCGACGTCGGTGAAGTAGTCGGCCGGAGCGGTCTGGTCGGTGCCCTCCCCGATCCGCAGCGCCCTGAGCAACGCCGTGCCGGCGAACGCGATCACCAGGTTGACCACGACCCCCACGAAGCCAATGTAGAGCGTGACGTCGGTGTGCAGCCCGAGATGGCTGAGCGACCATCCGCTGCCGCCCCAGTGGGCCTCCTTGAGCGCGACGTTCGGGGTCACGTAGTAAGTCCAGACGCTGACGATCAGGCCGGCCGCCCAGCCGACGATCAGCGCGCCGCGGTGCAGCCACCGCGTGTACAGGCCGAGCATCACCGCGGGCAGCGTCTGCAGGATGAGCGCCCCGCCCAGCAGCTGCAGGTCGATGGAGAACTGCGGGTTGATGAGCAGGATGAACAGCAGGGCGCCCACCTTCACCAGCAGCGAGACGATCTTGCTGACCCGCGCCTGCTCGCGCTCGCTGGCCTCCGGCCGCAGGTATTCCTTGTAGATGTTGCGGGTAAACAGGTTGGCCGACGCGATCGACATGAAGGCCGCGGGGACCAGCGCGCCGATGACGATCATCGCGAAGGCCAGGCCGGTGAACCCGGACGGGAACATGTGCTGGAACAGGTTCGGCACCACGGTGTTCGTGTCCGGCTTCCCGTTCGGTCCGGGCAGTGGCGTGATGTGGCCCGCGATGGCCATGACCCCGAACATCGCGATGAGGCCGAGGATGAAGCTGTAGATGGGCAGCGCGGCCAGGGTCCGCTTGACCACCGCGCGGTTCCTGGTGGTGAGCACCCCGGTGATGGAGTGCGGGTAGAGGAAGATCGCGAAGGCCGAGCCGACCGCCAGCGTGATGTACAGCCACTGGTTGGAGCTGGTGAGCAGGTACGCGGTGCCCGGGGGCGTGGCCTTGAAGTGGGCGTTGAAGGCATCGAAGATGTGCGTCCAGCCCCCCAGCTTGGCGGGGATGTAGAAGATGGCGACGCCGATCACCACGTAGACGATGACGTCCTTGATGAACGAGATCAGCGCGGGCGCGCGCACCCCTGAGGTGAAGGTGAACGCGGCGAGCACCGCGAACGCGATGATCAGCGGCCAGCTCCCGTTGATGCCCATGGTGATCAGAACCGCCTGGATCCCGATCAGGTTGAGCGCGATGTAGGGCATCGTGGCGACGATGCCGGTGACGGCGACGGCCAGCGCCATCGTCGGGGACCCGAACCGCGCCCGGACGAAGTCCGCCGCGGTGACGTAGCCGTGCGTCTTCGACACCGACCAGAAGCGGATCATGATCAGGAAGACGAGCGGGTACTCGATGGCCACGTAGGGCAGGGCGTACATGCCGATCGCCCCCGACCCGAACAGCAGCGCGGGCACCGCGACGTAGGTGTAGGCGGTGTACAGGTCGCCGCCGACCACGAACCAGCTGATCCAGCTGCGGAACCCCCGGCCGGCCAGGGCCCACTCTTCCAGCGAGTCCTGGGACGCCCGGCGCCACCGGCTGGCCAGGAAGCCGACGATGCTGACGGCCGTGAACAGGACCGCGACGATGACGAACTCGGTGACGTTCACGTCCGGTTCCTCGCCCTCGTCCGCACGAACACGACGGCGGTGACCGCGGCCGCGAGCAGCGGGAACAGCAGCTGGAACCAGAAGAAGAACGGGAAGCCCAGGAGCTTGGGCGTCTCCCGGTTGTAGATGAACGTCAGCAGCGGAAGCACGATCGGCAGCAGCAGCAGCCAGTTCCACCGGGCGTGGTCGCTGCGGGGCGGATGCACGAGGGCACCCGATGGCGGGTCCTGCGAGCGGGGTACCTGCGTCATCACCGGCTCCTTGTCGGTGTCGGGGCCGTCACCGGCTCTCGGTGTCCGGCCAGCCGAATGTGGGTTCTGGATGGCGTAGCGGAGGCAGATCCCAGGTGGCGGCCGACGGCTGCCCCGGGTCCGCCGCGACGGGCACGTCGATCACGGTCGGCAGGCCCGAGGCGAGCGCGGTCTTCAGCGCGAATCCGAGGTCGCCCGGGGCCTCGACCCGCAGGCCCTGCGCGCCCATGGACCGCGCCATCGCCGCGTAGTCGGCGGAGTAGGGCTCACCGGTCCCGGCGCGGCTGAAGCTGGTGGCCAGCTCGCGCCCGGCGCCGAAGTACCCGCGCTGCTGGTCCCGGATGGAGATGTAGCCTCCGTTGTTCCAGACCAGCCACACCGCGGGCAGGCCGTTCTCGACGGCGGTGGCGACGGCGCTCGGCAGCATGAGGAAGCCCCCGTCGCCGACCACGGCCACGGCCGGGGTGTCCGGGGCGGCCAGCCGGACGCCGAGCACTCCGGCCATCGCGAAGCACATGGACGCGAAGCCCCAGCTCTGCAGCAGGGTGCCGGGAGGGCCGGGCTCCCATTCCTGCACGATCCAGTTGTGGTGCACGCCCACGTCGCTGATCAGGATGCCGTCCTCGGGCAGCACCTGGCGCAGGTCCGCGAGCACCCGCTCGGGCCGCAGCGGGCTGGCGTCCGAGGACCGGTTCGGGGCGGTGTGCCGTTCCCACTCCCGCGTCCATGCCGCGATGTCAGCCCGCCACCCGCTGGTATCCGGCCGGTCGGCGCCCAGCGCGCTGCGCAGGCCGTCGCGCAGCTGGCCGAGGACGTCCTTCGGGTTCGCCGCCACCCCGAGCGTGACCGGGTAGTTGCGCCCCAGCTCGGCGGGATCGATATCGACCTGGATCAGCCGGGTCGGCGGGATCGAGTAGGTGTAGCCCGGCAGCCAGGAGCTGGTGGACCGGTCGTCGAACCTGGTGCCCAGGGCGAGGATCACGTCGGCGCTGCGGGCGGCGCGGTTGGCCTGGTAGGTGCCGTTGCGGCCGGTCGCGCCGAGGTTCAGGGCCGGCCGCAGATGGCCCGCCCCCTTGCCCAGCGGAGAGCTGACCACGGGGATGCCCGCGGTCGCGGCGAACGCGGTCAGCTCCCCCGCGGCCTCGGCGTTCTGCACGCCGTAGCCGGCCACGATCAGCGGCCGCTCGGCGGCCAGCAGCAGGTCCAGGATCGTGGCGACGTCGGCTGCGGCCGCGGCCGACCGGCATGAGATGCCCCGCCGCCACTGGCCGGGGTCGGGGACCTGCTGCGCGGAGGTCTCGACGAACACGTCGAGCGGCACGTCCAGGTGCACCGGGCCGGGCCGGCCGCCGAGCATGACGGCGAAGGCCTGGCGGAGCATGAGCGGCAGCTGGTCCGCGCGGGTCGCCTGGAAGCTGCGCTTCACGTACGGCCGCAGCGCCCCCGGGGTGTCGGCCTGGTGGTGCCGGCCGGTCTCCTGGAACGGGGCGCGGTTGAACTGGGTCGTCGGCACGTTGCCGGTGATGGCCAGGAAGGCCGACGAATCCATGAGGGCCGACCCCAGGGCGACCGGGAGATTGGCCGAGCCGGGCCCGACGGAGGTGAACGTCGCAAGCGGCTCGTGGCGGACCCGGTAGTAGGCGTCGGCGATGAACCCCGCGGCCGACTCGTGGTGGACCGACAAGGTGCGGATCTGTTCGCTGCGGTCGTAGAGCGCGTCGAGCAGGCCCAGGTTCCCGTGCCCGCACAGGCCCACCGCGTACGGCACGCGCTCGCGGATGAGGTACTCGGTGATGATCTCCGCGCCCTTCATCGGCGTGCGCGCCCTTTCGTCAGGACTTGTTTGCGCATTACACAACATATTGCATAATGCGCGACCGTATGGCAGCCTGATGTCCTCCGTAAGAGGGAGCCGGCACATGGCAGGACCGCTGGATGGCGCGACCGGCCTGCTCGTCGACGGCCGCTGGCGGGTCAGCGGGACCGAGCTGGTGGTGACCGACAAGTACACGCAGCAGCCGTTCGCCACCATCCAGCAGGCCCGCCCGGGTGACGTCGAGGCGGCGGTGGGCGCCGCGGCCGTGGCGGCGAGCCACCCGATGCCGCCGGCCCGGCGCCATGACATCCTCGGCGAGGCGTCCCGGCTGCTGGCGGCGCGCCGGGACGAGATCTGCGCCACCTACGTCGCCGAGACCGGCTTCACCCCGCAGGACGCGGCGGCCGAGATGAGCCGCGCGGTATCCACGATGCGGATCTCGGCCGAGGAGTCGGTCCGGATCGCCGGCGAGGAGGTCCCGGTGGCGGCCGCGCCCGGCAGCGAGGGCCGCCTGGCCTTCACCATCCGCGTGCCGGTCGGCGTGGTGGCGGCGATCACGCCGTTCAACGCCCCGCTGAACACGGTCGTTCACAAGATCGCCCCGGCGATCGCCGCGGGGAACGCGGTCGTGCTCAAGCCCGCCGAGCAGACTCCGTTGTGCGCGGTGGCGCTGGCCCAGGTCCTGCTCGAGGCCGGCTTGCCGCCCGGCTTCCTGCAGCTGGTCTGCGGACCCGGCGAGACGACCGGTACCGCGCTCGTGGCCGACCGGCGGGTCAGCTTCTTCACCTTCACCGGCTCGGCCGCGGTGGGCCTGGCCATCAAGCAGAACTCGGGCATCGCCAAGACCCACCTGGAGCTCGGCTCCAACAGCGCCTCCATCGTGGCCGCCGACGCCGACCTTGACCTGGTGGCGGACCTGGTCATCCGGGCCGGATACCGTAAGGCCGGGCAGGTGTGCACCAGCGTGCAGCGCCTGATCGCGCACGCCTCGATCGCCGACGATCTCACCGGGCGGCTGGCCAAGCGCGTGACCGCGCTGCGGGCCGGGGATCCCCGGGCCGCGGGCGTCCAGGTCGGCCCGATGATCGCCCCGGCCGAGGCCGAGCGCGCGGAGGGCTGGATCCGGCAGGCGGTGGAGCGGGGCGCGGCGCTGCTGGCCGGCGGGGACCGTGACGGGCCCGTGCTCGCCCCGGCATTCCTGCGCGACCCGCCCGCGGACAGCCAGATCATGACCGGCGAGATCTTTGCCCCGGCCGTGGCGCTGGTGACCGTCGGCGGGCTCGACGAGGCCATCGACCTGGTGAACGCGGGCGAGTACGGGCTCCAGGCCGGGGTGTTCACCCGCGATCTCGACGCGGCCTTCTCCGCGGCCCGCCGGCTGCAGGTCGGCGGCGTGATGATCAACGACACGTCCAGCTATCACGCCGACGCCATGCCCTACGGCGGGGTCAAGAACAGCGGCTACGGGCTGGAGGGGCCGCGGTACGCGGTCCAGGACATGACCGACTCGCGCATCATCGTCCTCAACCTGCGGGAGGGCACGTGACGCCGGCGGAACGGCCCGCGGCAGCGACGGCCGGGCACGCGACGCTGCCGCTCTCGGGATGCAGCTTCGGCTGGCTGCACCTGGCCCCGCTGCCGGACGCGCTGCGCGCGCTGGCCCGGCAGGGGTTCCGCTCCCTGGAGCTGACTACCGCGCCGCCGCACCTGTCCGCGGACGCGATCGGGCCCTACGAGCGCCTGGAACTCGCCCGGTTACTGGACGCCCTGCGGTTGCGGGTGGTGTCGGTCAACCCGAGCTTCGCCGACCTCAACCTGGTCAGCACCAACGCGGAGATCCGCGAGGTCACCGAGGCCACCTGATCGCCAACATCGAGCTCGCCGCCGATCTCGGCGCGGACTATGCGGTGGTGATCCCCGGCCGCCTGCACGCCCTGGCTCCCGCGCCCGCCGGGGCCGCGCGGGCCGTCCTAGACCAGGGCCTCACCCGGCTGGTCGCCCGGGCCGAGGCGCTCGGCGTGACGATCGCCCTGGAGAACAGCCCGTACGGGTACCTCGGCCGGGCCGACGACCTGGCCGAGATCGTGGACAGCTGGTCCTCCCCGCGGCTGCGCATCACCTACGACGTGGCCAACGCGCTGGCCATCGAGGACCCGGCCGAGGGAGTGCGGCGGGCCGGGGACCGCATCGCGCTCGCGCACGTCAGCGACGCATGGCGGAGGCAGTGGGCGCACACCTCGCCCGGCCGCGGCGAGGTGGACTTCGCCGGGTTCGCGAAGGCCCTCAGCCAGATCGGCTTCGCCGGACCCACCGTGTACGAACTGGTTGACGGCGACGACCCGGAGCCCCGGCTGCCGGCCGACCTCGCCGTGCTCGCGGCCGCGGGGTGGGCTCCGTGAGGCCGCCGCCGGAAGCGCCGTCGGTGTCGGTGTCGGGGTCGGCGCCGGCGTCGGTGCCGCCGTCGGCCGGCGTGGTCGTGGCGGGCAGCGGCGCGGCCGGCCTGACCGCCGCCCTGGCCGCGGCGGTGGCCGGGGCCGACGTCCTCCTGGTGGAGCGCGGCGAGCGGCTCGGCGGCACGACCGCGCTGTCCGGGGGACGGGTCTGGGTGCCGGGTAACCATCTCCAGGACACCGACTCGCGCGAGGCCGCCGCCGCCTACCTGGACGGCCTGTTCAGCGACCGGTACCGCCCCATGACCGAGGCGTTCTTGGACACCGCGCCCGAGATGGCGCGTTTCGTCGAGCGGCACAGCGCCCACCGGTTCGTCGCGTGCCCCCGCTACCCGGACTATCACTCGTCCCGGCCCGGCGCCACGACCGGCGGCCGGGCCCTGGACGCCCAGCCCATCGACACGCGCCAGCTCACCCCGCTGGCGGCCGGCATCCTGGTCCCGCCGGGCTACCTGCCGATGTCCTTCGCCGAGTGGGAGAGCTGGCGTTACCCCGACCGGTTCGACTGGGACCTGCTGCGCCAGCGCGAGCGTGACGGCATCGCCGCCAACGGCGTGGCCCTGGTCGCCGGGCTGCTCGACGGCGTGGTGAAGGCCGGGGCGCGGGTGCTGACCGGCGTCCGGCTGACCGGCTTCGGGCCCGGGTCGGCGTGCCTGGAGCACGCGGGGCAGGTGACCACGATCGGCGCGTCGGCGGTGATCCTGGCCACCGGCGGCTTCGACCGGGACCGGCCGCTCTGGGCCCGGCTCAAGCCGCGGGCGCAGCGGGCCAGCGGCGCCCCCCCGACCAACACCGGTGACGGGCTTCGCATCGCCGAGCGCGCGGGAGCCAGGAGCGACAACCTGGGCGAGGGCTGGTGGATGCCAATGATCGCGATCCCCGGCGAGACGCTGCTGGGCGAGCCGTTCTACCGGTCACTCGTCCGGGAGCGCGGCCTGCCGCGGCAGATCATGGTCAACGCCTCCGGCCAGCGTTTCGCCGACGAAGCGCAGCCGTACAACGAGATAGGCAAGGCGTTGCACCGGCAGGCCGGGCCCGTTTACCTCATCTTCGATGAGGGCTACCGGCAGCGGTATCCGATACCCGGCGCGGCCCGGGACGGGCCCGTGCCGGCCTGGGTCGCCTGCGGTGACTCGCTGGCCGCGCTGGCGGGCCGGATCGGCGTCGGCCCCGGGGCGCTGGAGACCACGGTCGGCCGGTGGAACCACGCCTGCGCCGAAGGAGCCGACCGGGACTTCGGGCGCGGCGAGAGTGCCTACGAGCGGTTCTGCGGCGACCCGGACATCGCCGCCGACGGCTCGAACCCGTGCCTGGGCCCGATCGACCGGCCGCCCTACTACGCGATAGAGGTCCTGGCCGGGACCATCGGGACCAAGGGCGGGCCGGTCACCGACACCGACGGCGCCGTGCTGGCCGGGGACGGCTCCCCCATCCCGGGCCTGTACGCGGCCGGCAACGCCGCCGCGTTCTGGACGGCGGACGGGTATCCCGGTCCCGGGGCCACCCTCGCCGTGGGCATGACGATGGGATACCGGGCCGGGCAGCACGCGGGGCGGAACGTACGCTGACGTGCATGACGACCGACGGGGCGAAGGGACTGATCGGCTCCCTCCTCCACGGCCTGGAGATCCTCGACATGTTCGAGCGCGACCGGTCCGAGATCGGCATCGGGGAGATGGCGCAGCAACTGGGCTTGCACCGGTCCACGACCTCCCGGCTCGCGGCCACGCTGGCCGTGGCCGGGTACCTCGAGCCGACCGGGGAGCCCGGGCGGTACCGCCTGTCCGGCAAGCTCGTGACGCTCGGCGAGCTGGTCGTCTCCGAAGGCGACGTGCGCCGGGCCGCCCAGCCCTACCTGCGCGACCTCGTCCGTAGCCTGGGCGAGACGGGACACCTGGCCGTCCTGGAGGACGCCGAGGCGGTCACTGTCGAGGTCGTCGACGGCTGGCAGACCGTCCGGATGCACTCCTGGGTGGGCAAGCGCTCGCCGGCGCACTGCAGTTCGATGGGCAAGGCGCTGCTGGCCGGCCTGGACGCCGACGAGATCGACGCCCGCTATCCCGGCGCCCGCCTGGAGGCCAGGACCGGCCGGACGATCACCGACCGGGACAAGCTCAAGCGCCACCTCGCCCAGGTGCGCGAGCGCGGGTACGCCGTGGACCACGAGGAGCTCGAGCCGCACCTGTGCTGCGTGGCCGGGCCGGTCTTCGACCGGACCGGGACGGTCGTGGCGAGCATCAGCGTCTCCGGGCCGGATTCACGAATTGACGACGAGAGCATCCCGGCCATTGCCGAATCGGTGCGCCGCGCCGCCTGGCAGATCAGCGCCCGGCTCGGCGCCCCCCGCGAGATACCGGGCTGGAGCACCCCCTGAGAAAGTCCAGGCGCACCGGGCCGCTGGATCGGTTCAGGACGGCGGTGGCACGAGTTCCGCACCGACGTTCTCACGACCTGGATAGCGAAATTCTGGATTGCCATTCATTGATCGCTGCCATTCCCGCCATCTAGTCAATTCGATGAATCCTTTCCAGCCTTCTTCCCGTTCTTCTAGTTTCTTTTTCCGAATGCAAGGGTTGGCCCAGATGTTGGAGACACGGTAGCCGTAGAGTTCTTCAACCCCGCTTTAGTTCCACTTGCCTGTTCTCGATTGCGGCGTGAATTCGCTCGAAGACGCCCATATATTGCTCGGTCTCAGCCCATTCTTCATAACCCGCTGGGTGTTCCTCGGACTCGTGCCAAGGTCCGTCTGGGCGGAGCTTGGCGTGGACGTCTCGATGCGACACAAGTAGAGCATCAATCTGAAGAAGAACCTGCGTAAAGGCAGCTTGCCGAGTGTCCTCCCGTTGCTCGCGGCCAAAAGCGTGGCGCAATGGCGCCAGGCAGGCGCGCGGATCAGCTGGCCTTGCGGTAGCGGGCAAGGATGGCCGCGCGCAGCGGTGTGGCCGGTGCGCCGAGGGCCGACAGGATCACCGGTATCATGCCGTCTCCCAGCGCGAGCAGGGCCAGGGTGAGGTGCTGGACGCCGATGTAGCTGTCGTGCAGCGCCTGCGCCTCGCGCAGCGAGAGCTCCAGGCTCTTTTTCGCGCGCGGCGTGAACCGGATATGGCCGCCGGGAACGGGCCCGGGGAAAGCGGGACGTTGCCGGAACGGGCCTGCGGGCAGGGGGGCGCTGCGGCGGGCGCGGCGGCGACGCCGACGGCGCGTCAGCTCCGCCAGCGGCCCCTTCCCCAGGGCTGGCCTCCCGCTCCGGCAGGCGGCCGGGACAGCGCGGGTGAGGGCGTCCGGGCCGAACGCCGCCTCGATCCGGGCGCGGACAACGTCGAGGTCGATGCCCAGGAAAGCCAGCGCTTCCCGGTCCATACCGCCCAGCGGGTCGGCCCTCTGGCCTCGCCCGAGGATGCGCAGTATTTCCGCCTCGACGCGTTCGGGCGTGACGCCCTGGTCGCGCAGGACCGCGCTGGCCGGCTCGCCGGTCGCGGCCGCGGCCAGCAGCAGGTGCTCGCAGCCGATGTAGTTGTGCCCGAGCCGGCGGGCATTTTCCTGGGCCTGGACGACGACGTCGCGAGCGGTGTCGGTGAAGCGCTCGAACATTACCGCCTCCCGGTCCGGCGGCCGTACTTGCGGTGGATGGTCTGCTTGGTGACGCCGAGACGGCTGGCGATGTCCTGCCAGGACCAGCCGAGCTCCCGCGCCTGCTGGACCTGGAGCAGTTCCAGCCGTTCGGCCAGCGCACGAAGGGCAGCCACCGCGCGCAGGCCGACGTCGGGGTCGTTACTGGCCGCGCCCTCGGCGATCTGGAGAGTCGTTTCCATGCCGTCAGCATATGCTGACGGACGGCATTTCGTCAACATATGCTGACGGAGGCACGGCGGCGGCCGAGTCTCCCGGCCCAGGCATCACGCCACCCGACACGCGGTGTGCCGTGGCCGTATCAGGTGCCAAACGGGGCGACCGCATCGCACCCCCGGTGATGACGGCCGAGGAGCTCACCCGGCTCAAGGGGAGCCGTCAGCACTGGGCCACCAGCCCTGGTGGCGCTGAGCGCGACGGGACGTGGCGCAGGGTGATGCCGAAGTGCTCACGGTAGGCGGCGAGCAGGGCGTCGTCGCCGTCCAGCTGCCGCTCGGTGCGGGCCGTGCCGCTGGTCTGGATGAGCGTGCGGCCGCTGATCGAGACCCGGCCGTCCTCGGTGAGCCGCGAGCAGATGGTGCCCTCGGTGAAGTGGGACCGCGGCGAGGTCTGCTGCCACCAGCAGGTCGGGACGAAATCCGGCAACGACCGCTGCCGCGGCTCGATCCGGTACTGCGGGCGGCCGTTCTTGAACACGTCCAGGTCCCCGCCCGGCGCGTCGGCGAGCAGGAACTCGCCGGCCGGGTCGTCCTGCCCGTCCCGGCGGTCCAGCAGCAGCGGGTAGTCGCTGTGGCTGCCGAAGCCCACGTCCGCCAGCCACGGGCCGCTGCCGTCGGCCGGGCGCACGATCAGCGCCAGGTGGTCAAACGGCGGCCCGAACCCGCTGTCGCCGTGCACGCGCGCGGCGACCCGGGTCACGCTGGCGCCGAGCGCCTCCAGCAGCAGCGCGAACAGTCCGTTGAGCTCGTAGCAGAAGCCGCCGCGGCGCCGCTGCACGATCTTGTCGACCAGGTCGCTCTCCTCCAGCGAGATCGGCTCGGACAGGTGGATGCTCAGGTTCTCGAACGGCACCGCGATCTGATGCGCCCGGTGCAGCCGCCGGACCGTCGCCGCGTCCGCGGTCACCGGCGGTGATACCGCGATACGCCGCAGGTAGGCTGCCGCGGTTTCCTCGTCCACCATGATCCTCCTAGAACGGTGCCGCGCCGCGGGAGGCGGCCGCCAGCGGCGGCGAGCTGTCATCACCGGCGGCCGACACCTGGCCGGTGACCCGGGTGCCCCGGCCCGGAGCCGAGGTGATCTCGATGGTGCCGCCGAGCGCCGCGAGCCGGTCCGCGATGCCCTGCAGCCCGATGCCCATCGGCGTGGTGGCCGGGTCGAAGCCGGTGCCGTCGTCCTCGACGGTGAAGACCAGGGACGGCCCGTCCTGGCCCAGTGTCACCCGGGCCTGCGACGCATGGGCGTAGTTCGCGACGTTCTGCAGCGCTTCGAGGACGGAAAAGTACAGCGCCGCCTCGGTCGGCTGCGGGTACCGGTCCGGTCGAGCAGCGCGCCGAAGACGCTCGGGGAGTCGGGACGCGGCAGGCACAGCCATTCGACCGCGCCGTCGGGCGCGATCAGGCAACTCTGCTCGCAGTTGGACAGGAATGCGTAGTCGCCTATGGGCGGGAACGTGTTCACCGGCCATGCCCCCCGTCCGCCAGGCGCGGCCTGGCGGCCGCGGCCGGGGCGACCATGCGAGTCGATGCATCGCCCCTGTCCTCCATCATGGGCTGGTGGGCGATGAAGACCAAGGCCAGCTGATTGACTACCACCCTTCGACCGCCATCGACCGGAACTGGACCGCGCTGGCGGTTCACCGGCTGGAGGCCGACTCGCGCCGGAGCGCGGACACGCACCTGGTCAAGCTGCCGCTGGCCGGGCCCGTCGACCTCTACCTCAAGGACGAGTCCACCCACCCCACCGGCTCGCTCAAGCACCGGCTCGCCCGGTCGCTGTTCCTGTACGCGCTCTGCAACGGATGGATCGGCCCCGCGACGACGGTGGTCGAAGCGTCCAGCGGGTCCACCGCGGTGTCCGAGGCCTATTTCGCGCGGCTGATCGGGGTGCCGTTCGTGGCCGTGATGGCGCGCGCCACCAGCCCGGCCAAGATCGCGCTGATCGAACGCGAGGGCGGCCGGTGCCACCTCATCGACGACCCGGCCGCGGTCAGTGACGTCGCGGCCCGGCTGGCGCGCGAGCTGGACGGGCACTTCCTCGACCAGTTCACCTACGCCGAGCGGGCCACGGACTGGCGCGGCAACAACAACATCGCCGAGTCGACGCTGGCCCAGATGGCCCTGGAACCGCACAGCGTGCCGTCGTGGATCGTCGTCGGCGCCGGGACCGGGGGGACCGCGGCCACGTTCGGCCGGTACCTGCGGCTGCGCGGCACCCCGACCAGGCTGTGCGTCGTGGACCCCGAGGGCTCGGCCTTCCTCCCGTCGTACCGGGGACAGGCGGCGGAAGGTACCGCGTCGCGCATCGAGGGCATCGGCCGGCCGCGGGCGGAGCCGTCCTTCGTGCCGACCGTGGTCGACCGGATGCTGGGAGTGCCCGACGGCGCCTCGGTAGCGACCATGCGCTTCCTGAGCCATCGCCTGGGCATCTCGGCCGGCCCGTCAACCGGCACCAATGTCTTTGGTGCCCTGCGGCTCGCCTGCGAGATGCACGCGGATCAAGCAGCCGGCTCGATCGTCACGCTCATGTGCGACAGCGGCGCCCGGTATACCACCACCTACCGCGACGACGCCTGGCTCGCGGAGCATGGCATCACCATCGGCCCCTACCTGCCCGTGGTCGAGCGGGCCTGGGATGACAAGGTCTGGGCCGGCGGGCTCAGCCGCCGTACGGGGTAACGCGCCGCACCATGGCCCGGCGGCCGTGGAGCATCCAGGCCCGGCCTGGGCCGGGCGTTAGCGCCCCGCCGGCCGGCAGGTCGGCGGGGTCGACGCCCACCCCGAGCAGGGTACGGGTCACCTGCTGGGCCGCGTCGAGCAGGTCGTCGAGGGCACGGGCCAGGTGCGCTCCGGTGACCACGGTGAGCGCCGGGTCCTCGTGCAAGGACTCCAGCACGCTGCGCCGGATCAGTTCCTTGAGGAAGGAGGCCGTGGTGCCGTCGGTGCGCTCAACGGCGAGGTTCACGTCCTCCTCGGTCAGGGACAAGGGCACGTTCTGGCCGTAGAGGGTCAGCAAGCGCTCCCTGGCCGGGGCGTCCGGCAGGGAGATCTCGACCGCGACATCGACCCGCCCGGGCCGCGCGGCCAGGGCAGGCTCCAGCAGGTCGGCGCGGTTGGTGGTCAGCAGGAACAGCAGGTCGGCGTCGGGGGCCGCTCCGTCCATGGCGTCGAGCAAGTCGAACAGCACCGGGCTCGACGCCGGGCCGAGCGAGCGTTCCTCGGCGACCAGGTCGACGTCTTCCAGCACGACGACGGCGGGCAGCAGGCCGCGAGCCAGGTCGGTGACCGCGCCCACGGCGACCAGGGAGCGGCCGGTGAGGACCAGGCGCGTGTAGCCGGTCATCTGGCCCAGCAGGTAACGCGTGGTGTGCGTTTTGCCCGTGCCGGGAGGGCCGTAAAGCAGCAATCCGCGCTTGAGGTGCTGCCCGGTGGCCAGCAGCGCCTCCCGGTGGCTGGCTACTCCGAGGGCATGCCGCTCGACGCGCGCCAGCACGGTGACGGGCAGCACGACGTCGTCTCGGGTGACGCCGGGCGGGGCGGCGAAGGCCAGGACGACGCCAGCCATCGGATCTAGCGATACGTCGAGCAGGTGGCCTCGGTAGACGTTGAGGTCGGCGCGCAGCTGGTCCAGTTCGGCGAGCAAGCGCTGGGCCAGGTCGACCGGCAGGCCGGCCACCTCCACTTGCAGGCTCGGCTGATGTTCGCTCGGCGCCTGGATCATTACGACATGGCGGCCGTTCTGGTCGGTGACCAGCAGCACGGCCAGGCGCAGGCACCCCAGAGTCGACTCCGGTCCGTTCGGCAGGTCGGCCAGCGCGGGCGCCGTCAGCCGCAGCGGCGGTAACGCCTCGCCCGCGACCAGTTGCTGCAGCGACAGGCCGCCGTAGTGCGGCGGCAGGGCGATGCCCCGGACCTCGACCGTCCGTCCGGCCCGCGCAGACCACGCGTCGACAGCGGTCTGCAGGTTGACGTGCTCAAACACCGGCAGCTCCCGCGTCACCACGGAATGCTGCGTGCCGTCAGGTCCCAGGAAATCCCGCACCAGCGCCGAAACCTCGTTGTCCTCTCGGCCGGCGGTCGCATGGACCCAGTCCAGGAAACCGCGGAACGCTGTCGCGAACTCGCGGGCCTGATCGTCTGGCGCTTGATCAGACATGGCCTGACCCCCAGCTTCGACGGCCGCTACCGGCGGGACACGCCACGAGCCTACCGACCGGCCATCCGTGGATGGGGTAGCCGAAGTCTGTCTTGTATGTCCGTAGCCAGTACCCGAGCATGGGGATGTTGGGCGGGGCCGTCGCGCCAGCCCGCCTGCCGGACCTGGTCCGGCGGCCCGCGTAGCTATGTCGGAGGGTGCGTGTCATGACGGACGCGAGCGAGCAGGCACCGAAGATCCTCGATCTGCCGATCGGCCTGGATGCCACCGGGATGCGGAAGGAGTTCGACAGCCTGGGCACCGTGGAGGTGCCCGCCAACCGGTACTGGGGCGCGCAGACCCAGCGCAGCCTGGAGCACTTCAACATCGGCCACGACCGGATGCCGAAGGAGGTGTACCACGCCTACGGCTACGTGAAGAAGGCCGCGGCCGTGGTCAACACCGCGGCCGGCCGGCTGCCCGAGTGGAAGGGGCAGCTGATCGAGCGCGTCTGCGACGAGGTGATCAGCGGGGCGCTGGATGAGGATTTCCCGCTGTATGTGTATC
>Ga0318534_10000054_pt1 | contig 27275 bp, 29 predicted proteins | sample GRESIP117b4f26_FD_202502 | JGI IMG/M metagenome (GOLD analysis project Ga0318534, IMG submission 202502) | Tropical soil microbial communities from Luquillo Experimental Forest, Puerto Rico - GRE.SIPMG.117b4f26 | ecosystem: Environmental > Terrestrial > Soil > Tropical forest > Bulk soil...
TGTCGATCGCGACAATCGTAGCGGTCGAGCGGGTCTGCTGCGTGCGCGTCCCGTGGGGCGTCTCTTCCGGCCGGGCGGACGTGGCGGAGACCGCGTTCGTGTCCTTCGCCGCGGCCCCCGCGGCGACCTCGATGGTGACCTGCTCGGTGATGTTGGCGTTCACGACATCGGCGAGCTTGATCTTGGCGAGGTTCTTCACTTCCGGACCGGCCACCACCGCGACGGTATCGCCGGCCTCGGTACGCAGCTTCACCACCCGCGTGGTCTTGTCGACCGCGACCACGGTCGCGGTCACGGTCCGCTGATTGGTGGTCTCGAGATAGGGTTTGCCGCCGCGCATCCCGCGTGTTTCCTGGACCGTCGCCGCGGCCGGCAGGGCCAAGAGCAGGAGCAACACGGCGAACCAAGCGGGCTTGCTCATCGAGGTCTCCACGGTTGAGGGTTCGTAGGCCGGGTCGAGCGTCCGAAGGTAACACACGAGACCTCTTCAGCCCCGACGCCGGAACGGAGCCGTGACGGCGAGCCCTAGACCATGGCGAGCCCGAGGTACTCCGACATCTCGAAGGGACCGATGGCGTTCACGGTCCGGTCGCAGATCATGGCCGTCAACGGCCATTCCATCCTCCCGGCGGCTAACGCCACCCGATCGCTTACGTGAGCAGCCCGCGTGTGAGACCGAGCATCCAGCGCATGCACGTGTGCCCGAAGTCGGCGCCGGGGCCGTACATCATGGGGCAGGCGCCCGCGATCACGCTGATCTCGTGCTGCTGGCAGTACTCGACCGCCCGCGCCGAGACGCTCGATCCCCTGGCCACGGACTGGTGCATCCAGACGCGGCGGACACCGGCGGTTCCGCTGTCGCGCACGATCTGCTCCATGATCTCGGGTTTCGTGGCGATCACCACTCCGTCGACGCCTCCCGGGATCGACCGCAGGTCGGCATAACAGCGATCGCCTTCGAAGGTCTGGATTTGCGGATTCACCGGGAACACTTGGTGCCCGGTCTTCTTCAAGCGGCGATAGATCAGATTGCCGACCGGGTGGTGGCGGTTGTCGCGGGACACGCCCGCGACCGCAATACGCTTCTGGTCTAGAAACTCCTGTACCTTCGTTTCGAGTGGTGTCACTGAGAGCCTCCTGCGACCACGAGGATCAGCTTGTCGCTACCGGGGGAACATCGGAAGGTATCCTTTGGTCTCCCGGTAGGGTTCGTCGTTGGCTCATCCGGACTCGACTGGCCCCGCACGGAGGTGATGCATGGCGAAGACTCGGCGGGTCGAAATCGAAGCGGAGGCACGCGTGTGGGCGGAGCAGCGGCCATGAATGTCGCGCACCGGGTGGGCTACCGGTCGGCGCTCATCGCGTTCGTCGCGGGTGCGGCGTACGACGTCGCCCAGCTGCTGCAGATCGTCGGGATCCTCAAACCGCCGTGGGACGGGGTCCTCATCTTCGGAACGTCGCTCGTGATTGCAGTGCCCTTCACGGTCGCCATCGTCGCGCTTCATCAGGTCACGCCGATCGACCGCCAGCTCTGGACCCAGGCGGCGCTCTCGATGTCGGTCGTGTACGTGACGTACGTGACCCTCAACTATGCGGTTCAACTGGCGGTGGTCATTCCCCGCCTGACGACCCCATCGGCCATCGCCATTCTCGACCAGACCCCACATTCGCTCCTCTGGACCATCGACGGTCTGGGCTACATCTTTCTGGGGGCCGCCACCCTGTTCGCCGCTCCCGCTCTGTCGGGCTCCCCGTCGAGAACCTGGGTGCGACGGTTCTTCGTCGCGAACGCTCTGGTGACGCCGCTGATCAGTCTGGTCTATTTCTACCCGACGTTCTCGATCCCGCTTCTGCTCCTGGGCTCGCCCTGGTCGGTCACGGCCCCCGGGTCGTTCCTCGCGCTGGCTCTCATGTTCCGGAAAGAAGCCGCCGCCGGGAACGCGCCCCGAGATCGGCGGGTGTCGTACGAGCACGGCAGCCGGTGAGGGACTGGGCGGACGCCAGGAGGTGAAGGAGGAGCTGCCAATGAGGTTATTGATTCTCGGTGGTCCGAGGTTTCTCGGCCGGCACGTCGTTGATATCGCCCTCGCCCGGGGGCACCAGGTGACGCTCTTCAATCGCGGACGCACCGGACCGCAGCTCTACCCCGAGGTCGAAAGGCTGCGCGGCGATCGTGCCGTCGATCTGTCGCCGCTGGACGGTCGACGGTGGGATGCCGTCGTCGATACCTCGGGATTCCTGCCGGGCGTGGTGGGACGCGCGATCGAAGTGCTCCGCCACCAGGTCGGCCACTACCTCTTCGTCTCGAGCATCTCCGTCTATCAGAACTTTTCCACGATCGGCATGACTGAGGAGGCGGCGCTGGCGACGCTCACGCCGGAGCAAACTGGGACACTCGCCACCATCGACACGTCGGATCCGGGAAAAGACCCGGCCTTCTGGCCGCTCTACGGCGCCCTCAAGGCCGAGTGCGAGCGCCTCGTCGAGGAGGCGTTCCCGGGCCGCGCCGCGATTCCGCGCCCCGGGCTCATCATCGGGCCGCACGACTACATGGATCGATTCCCCTACTGGGTGGCCCGCATCGCCGAGGGCGGGGAGGTGCTCGCTCCGGGCCGTCCGGACCGTCCGGTGCAGGTGCTCGATGCGCGCGATCTCGCGGCATGGATGGTGCGGCTTTCGGAGCGCGGCGTGTCGGGCATTTTCAACGCGACGGGCCCCGACCCTCCGCTCCCGATGTCGCGGGTGCTCGAGGCATGCCGCGAGGCGGCGTCCAGCGATGCACGCTTCACCTGGGTGGACGAGAGCTTCCTGGTCGAGCAGGGTGTGAAACCGTGGGACGAGATGCCGATCTGGGTGCCCGAGGTCACATCGACCGAGCACGTCGGGATCCTGGGAGTGAACGTCAGCCGCGCGGTCGAGAGCGGGCTGACGTTCCGGTCCCCGGTCGACACCGCGCGCGACACCCTGCAGTGGGAGCGGGGCCGAGGGCCGCACGAGTGGCGGGCGGGGCTGGCGCGCGAGCGGGAGCGGGAGCTGCTGGAGCGGTGGCATCAGGCGGTGCGCACGCAGTCGCCCCCCTAAGGGTCTCCGCGCTCCGCGGCTCGGGAAGACATTGTCCATTCGCCGCAGCCTTGCTAGCGTGGATGACCTCCAATCGTCTCCAACCGAGGAGGATTCGATGAAGAGCAAGACCGCGTTCTCCATCGCCGCACTGTTCGTGTCCGCCGCGACCCTGCTCGTGTCCGCGTTGGCCCTCGCCGCGGAGGCCCCGCCGCAGATGTCGCCCGAGCAGAAGGCGATGATGGACAAGATGACCAAAGCCGCGGCACCCGGTGCACAGCATACGATGCTCACGAAGATGGCCGGCGAGTGGACCTGCAAGGTCAAATACCAGATGGATCCGTCGCAGCCGTGGCAGGAGTCCCAGAGCACGGCGACCATTACCGCGCTGATGGATGGTCGCTACATCCAGGAGGTCGACGCGGGGCAGATGAGCGGGATGCCCTTCAGCGGCATGGGCGTGACCGGCTTCGACAACGTCAGCGGCAAGTACGTGTCGACCTGGATCGACAACATGGGCACCGGAATCGAGACCAGCGTGGGCACGGCGGACGCGAGCGGCAAGGTGATCACCTGGGTCTCCACCATGAACGATCCGATGACCGGCAAGCCGAAGAGCTCGCGGATGGTGACGACCGTGATCGACGACAACCATCACACCCTCGAGATGTTCACCGTCCCGCCGGGCGGCAAGAAGGAAGCGAAGGTGATGGCGATCGATTACATGCGAAAGCAGGAATCAGCGGCGCGCTGAAATGTGCGGAACAAGATGCCGGTGACGGTGTGGAATACGCGGGCGCGGCTCCTGATTCAGGGTCCGCGCCCGCGCGGTTGAGACCGCTTCGCCGCCTGAGGGCGATCCGTGACCATCGTCGACTGGCTGCTCGACTCGGATCCGTCGATCCGCTGGCAGGTGATGCGCGACCTGATGGACGCGCCCGCGGCCGAGGTCGCCGCGGAGCGGGCACAGGTGGCGCGGGAGGGCGCGGGCGCGCGGCTGCTCGCCCTGCAGGCGTCCGACGGCCGCTGGGGCGGCGCGGCGTGGAATCGCGGGTGGAACTCGACGATGCACGTCCTGTGGCTGCTCCTCCACCTGGGTCTCGACCCCGCGAGCGCGGAGGCGCGGCGCGCGCTGCGCCTCGTCCGCGATCACGTGACGTGGCAGGGTTGCGGTCCGGAGGAGTGCGACCACAACACCTTCTTCGCCGGCGAAGTGGAGCCGTGTATCAACGGGCAGGTGGCGGCCGCCGGCGCCTACTTCGGCCAGGACGTTCAGAGCATCGTCGTCCGGCTGCTCGGCGAGCAGTTGTCCGACGGCGGCTGGAACTGCGAGGCTCCGCACCGCTCGACTCGATCTTCGTTCAACACGACGATTTGCGTGCTGGAGGCGCTGCTGGAATACGAACGGGCGGGCGGAGCAACGACGGTCGTGACCGCGGCCCGTCTGCGCGGTCAGGAGTACCTCCTCGAGCGCCGGCTGTTCCGGCGGGGCTCGACCGGCGAGGCGATCGAGCGGGACCGCAAGGGGGGCGCCTCGTGGACGCGCTTCGCCTTCCCGACCTGGTGGCACTACGACGTGCTGCGGGGGCTCGAGTACCTGCGCAGCGCCGGCGTCAAGCCCGACGAACGGACGGCCGAGGCCATCGAGCTGGTCGAATCGAAGCGTGACGCCGAGGGACGGTGGCCGCTCGAGACCCGGTATCCCGGCATGGTGGCGGTCGAGATCGACGAAGGCGAGGGCCGGCCGAGCCGCTGGAACACGCTGCGCGCCATGCGCGTGCTTCGCTGGTACGAGCGGGTCGATTCGTAAGGAGGCGTCATGAGCTCACAGCACTTACCCAGTGTCCTCCCGACTCTGTTCAGCGAACTGGTCAACGGTTCGCCCGAACCGAGTGCGCGCACCTACATCCTCAACCGGGGGGATCGCGGCTTGCTCGCATCGCTCGAACAACTTTCGGCCGCCGCAGCCTCGGCCGGACGGGCGGGCGGGCCATCGATCGCCGCGCACGTCGATCACCTTCGCTACGGGCTGTCACTGCTCAACGCCTGGGCCATGGGCACGCCCGTGTCCGGGCCGGACATGGACTGGACGGCGAGCTGGCGCAAGAACGCCGTGTCCGAAGCCGAATGGAGGGCGCTCCGCGATGAACTGCGACGCGAGACCACGGCGTGGGCCGCGGTGCTCGGCGCCCCTCGCGAGACCAGCGATCTCGAGGCGGGCTGGATCGCGGGCAGCGTCGCGCACGTCGCCTACCATTTCGGGGCGATTCGGCAGATCGATCGGGTCACGCGTGGCCCGACCGCCGAGGACGAGGCGCGCGCCGAGGCCGCCCTGCGCTCGCAGGAGAGCGCCGCTCGCGGACGACGCGACCGGTGAAGGAGCACGCGAGATCCGGCGGCCGGAACGGCAAGGCTTACGACCGCCGGTACTTCGACCACTGGTACCGCGAGTCGCGGGATGCGCTCGCGCATGCGCGCGCGCTCCCGCGGCGTGTCCGGCTCGCGGTCGCCGCCGCCGAGTACCTGCTCGAGCGCCCGATTCGCTCGGTACTCGACGTCGGGTGCGGCGAAGGGCGCTGGCGCTCGCTACTGCTGCGCGCCCGGCCGAACCTCCGCTACCTCGGAGTCGATTCGAGCCCCTACGTCGTCCGGCGCTATGGCGGTCGCCGCAACATCCGCCTCGGCCGCTTCGGCGAACTGGCCCGCCTGGGACTCAAGCGGCGCTTCGATCTCATCGTCTGCTCGGACGTGCTCCACTACCTTCCGCTCGCCGAGGCGCGCTCCGGTCTGGGCGCGATCGAGCGTTTGCTCGGAGGCGTCGCCTTCCTCGAGCTGTTCACGGTCGAGGATGACACGGTGGGCGACGACGTGGGCTTCATGCCCCGGAACCGGGCCGCGTACGTGAGGCTCTTCCGCGCGGCCGGGCTCATTCACCTGGGCCTTCACTGCTACGCGGGGCGCGCCCTCCGCGACCGGCTGATGTCGTTCGAGCACGGCGGGACGCTTCGCCGGCGAGCCTGATAGAATGCGCGCGTCCGACTCGAGGTGAAGCATGCCATCGAAACCGCGCACCGCCGTTGGCGATGACATCCCGCCCGGCAGCGGCGTCATCGAGGTCCACGTGCGCGAGCTGGGCCAGTTGTTCAACTCGATGGACCCCTCACCGTTCATCGAGCGCGATCTGGACGTCGACGCCGAGGAGTTCATCGTCAGCTGGGCCGGAGAGTTTCCGGATGACGTCCCGCTGGCGCTGCTCGTCCACCTCGATAACACTACCGCCATCCCCCATCAGGCGCGACTGCTGGGGGGCGCGGTGCGCTCCTACTTTCACCACCGCGCCGAGCTGACCCAGCGCCGGCTGCGCCAGCTGTTTCGCCGCGGCCGCAGGAGCCTCGCCATCGGGCTGACGGTGTTGACGGGCGCGATCCTGCTGGGCCGCTGGCTCGAGTACCTGTTCAGGGACCAGGCGTTCGGCGAGCTCATCCGCCAGAGCCTGATCATCGGTGGCTGGGTCGCGATGTGGCGCCCGATGGAGATCTTCCTCTACGACTGGTGGCCGATCCGCCGCGAGCGCCAGGTGTTCGACCGCCTCGGCGCCAGCGCGGTCCGGGTGGTGTGCGCCGACGACGCGGTTCCGGACCACTCCCCGACCGGCGCCGCCGCGACGAGCGCGCCGACGGCGCGCTAGCCTGGGGGCTGGATCGAGCCCCGGGGCGCCACCGCGAACAGGCGCGTGTTCAACGCTCCGAAGAGGAACCCGCCGACGTGCGCCAGATATGCGACGCCGCCCTGCTGTACCGTCGCCACGGCGCCGACGCTCAGGAGCTGCGAGAGGAACCAGACTCCGATCAGGAGGGCGGCGGGGATGTAGCGGATCCGCGCGAACACGAAGATGATCAGCACCGATCGAATCTGGTCGCGAGGATAGAGGACCAGGAAGCTGCCCATCACCGCCGCGATCGCACCGCTCGCACCGAGGTTCGGCACCGTCGAATGGGGACTGGCCGCCACCTGAGCCAGCATCGCCACGACGCCGCCGGCGAGATAGAACAGCAGATAGCGCCAGCGGCCCATCGCGTCCTCGACTTCGGGGCCGAATGCCCACAGGAAGAGCATGTTGCCGGCGATGTGCGACCAGCCACCGTGCATGAACATCGCGGTGAGGATCGTGATCAGGTGGTGGCCCGAGGTGATCTCGGCCGGGATCACCGACCACTGCTTCACGAAGGGCTCGCCACCGGCGAGCTCGAAGGCGAAGACCACGACATTCGTGAGGATGATCAAGAGCGTGACGACCGGCATGCTCACCGGACGCCGCGACGCGTCACCCAGCGGAATCACGCTCATGGCATGGCGCCTCGGCCGCGGACCGCCAGGGTCCGCACGGGGGTGGACCGTCGGCGACGGTCCCGAGACGAATGCGGCAGGCTACGCCTTCGAGCCGCCAAGACCAAGGCGTACTGGCCGGTGGGGCCGTCGGGCCCGGCGGCGCCGGATCAGCCCGACTTCGCCGCTGCCGCCGCGCGGCCCGGCAAGCGCGCAGCAGGTCGGAAAGCGCATCGCCGCCCATCATCTCCTCGCGCCACGGGTGCCCGGCGAGGCTCGCGCGCCCGGTCCGGACAAACGGCATGGAAACCCCGACAGCCGGCAAGAAACCGGAGGCCGACTTCTGGCATCATGTCGCGCTTGACGGCGCAATGGTGCGCCGCGCATTCGCAAGGGGAATCCCGACCATGAATCCTCGCCCAGAAGCTGCCGCCAAGATGGAAGGAATGTCCGGAACCGTGAGCCGTCGGGCCGAGGCCCTGGCCTCGGTGCTCGAGAAGGGAGCCGCCGCCCTGACCGCGTTCGCGGAGGGCCTCAGCGATGCCGAGTGGCATACGCCCGTGCCCCACGACGGCCGCAAGATCGGAGTCGTCGTCCACCACGTGGCCACCATGTACCCGCTCGAGATCGGGCTGGCGCAGAAGCTGGCTGGGGGCGGCGTCATCGATGACGTCACGTGGGACAATGTGCACGCGATCAACGCCCAGCACGCCCGCGATTTCGACGCCGTGGGAAAGGCGGAAGCGCTCGCCCTGGTGCGGCGGAACAGCGCGGCCGCGGCGGCCGCGGTCCGTGCCGTCAGCGATGCCGAGCTCGATCGCATCGCGCCCAACTCGCTGTACGGAAACACGCCGCTCACCTGTCAGTTCATGCTCGAGGATCATGCGGTGCGCCACAGCTTTCACCACCTCGCGAAGATTCGCGCCGCGCTCAAGCGCTAGGGGTGATCGGAGCGGCGAAATGACGGCGACCGTGGCGTGGCCGCGTGGGGCGCCGAGGGTGGGGCAGTCGGCGCGGCGGTCGCGGCCGGTGACGGCGCGCGACATCGAGCGGTTCACCGAGATCAGCGGCGATCGGAACCCGATCCACTACGACGCCGGCGTGGCCGCGGCCACGCGCTTCGGTGGGATCGTCGTTCAGGGCGGCGTGATCAGCGCCATTCTGAATGCGGTGGTCGCGGAAGACCTCCCCGGGCCGGGCACCGTGTTTCTGCAGGTGAACTGGAACTTCCGGGCGCCCGTCCGTCCCGGCGACACCATCACGGGCGAGGTCGAGATCACCCGGGTGCGCACCGACAAGCCGGTCACGGAGATGAACACGCGCGTCGTCCGGGACGACGGGACGGTGGTGCTGGATGGCACGGCCGTGTGCTACACCATGCCGCTCGCGCCGGCCTAGAAGCTCACGCTCCAGGTGAGCCCGAAGTCGGGAAGATCGAAAACCAGGTTTCGTTGGCCTGGACCAGCTCGACCTGGCCCGCTGCGTTCTTGTCCTTGAAGTAGTCGTAGCCAAAAACGTTCTCGTTGTTCGTGACGTTGATCACCTCGAGCGAGGCGCCGAACTCGCCGAGACGTGTCGGCCAGGCGCGGTTCACACGCAGGTCGAGCCGCAGGTAGTCGGCGGCCGGGCCCCGTAGAGCTTCTCGGGCCGGATCGCCTGGTCGGGCTGTCCCTGGTCGTTGAGCACGCTCACGAAGTGCTCGAGCGTGGACGGCCAGCCGCTGTGCCAGCCGAACGACCCGTTGAACGACCAGCGCCCGGTGCGCCAGGTCGGGTGGGCGTCGGCGGCGTTCTGCTGGTCCTGCGGATTGGGGTGCGAGAGGTCGTAGGTGAGCGGGTCGAGGCTGTTGACGTTCCGGATCGTCGTCACGTCCTCGTCCGCGACCGAATAGGCGTAGCCGGCGCGCGCCGTGAGGTGACGGCCGATCGGCCGGTCGAAGTAGAACTCGACGCCCTTGCTGCCGTTGTGGTCGGGGAACACCTCGATGCGGTCCTCGTTGGGCTCCGGGAACGCGTCGATCGCCCCCTTCCAGTTGCGGAACACCGGCCGCAGGCGGATGCCGCGCTTCCAGTAGCCCTCGACCCGGATCAGCGAGCCCTTGTTCCCGGCCCGCTCGAGGCCCGCGGTCCATTGCTCGGACATCTCGGAGCGGTAGTAGGCCGTCGCGTTGTTGAGCGTGGCGACGTTGTCGATGCCCTGGATCTGCCGGTAGTAGCCCCAGCCGAGGCGCGCGCTCATGCCGCGGCCGAGGTTCAAGGCCGCGCTCACCCGCGGGCTCCAGTCCTGGTCGCCGGTCCAGGTCGCCTGGTCGTACCGCAACGCCGTCTTCGAGCACCAGCGGATCGACCACGCGCAGGCGATTCGAGACGTAGGCCGCGAACAACGAGCCGCTGTCGATGAAGTGCGTGTTCATCACGATCGGGAACTTCCCCGGCGGGGGCGGCTCGGGATCGTCGGGATCCTGGTAGACGATGGATTGCGACTTGTCGTCGTCGTGCTGGCGGCGGAAGTCGACCCCGAAGCTCAGGATGTCGCGGTTGGAGAAGCCTTGCGTCCAGTCCTGCGCGGCGCCGAACGTCGAGTAGGTGCGGTCGTTCTTCACATAGTAGAACGGCGCCACCTGGAGAACGTCGCGCTCGAAGCCCTCGCGCGCGCGCGTGGCGAGCCCGCGCGAAAGCATGCTGCGCACCGTGGTGCGGGGCCCGAGCGTGGACCTGGGCGTGGTCCAGACGTAGCTGGTTGCCGTAGTGGTTGTCCGCATGCTCGGTGGTGTTGATGGTGTCCAGGAAGCCGGTGGTGGAGAAGATGCCGTAGACATACTTGTCGCGCGCGTGCTGTGCCTCGAGGACCAGCTCCTGCTTCGGTGTCAGCCGGAAGCTCATCTTGCCGAACGCGTCCTCGTAGTAGGGCTTGGGCAGGTCGCCCTGATTGATGAACTGGAAGATCAGCCCCATGTACCCGACGCGACCGAAGGCGAGCCACGAGCCTTGGTGGACATTGTCGTCAGCGCCCCGAATACTCGGGGCGTGACTCGCGGCCCCCGCACCAGGACGACGCCCTCCGGCAGTGGTCGCTTGGGACCGGTGGCACCCGCTTCCTCGCGGCGCCCGCCCATGGTTAGGGCGTTTCAGGCTCGCAGCTTCGTCCCCGTCGCGCTTCTGCTTCTGGTTGGGCTCGTCGCCCGTGCGCCGGGCTGGCGTCAGGGTCTCCCCGAGTTCTTCGACGAGGCCCAGCCCCTCCGACAGGCGCTCAAGATGTGGCGACCCGGCGGCGCCGTCGACTGGAATCCCCACTTCTTCGTTTATCCATCCCTCACGTTCTATTTCCATCTCGTGATTCAGTGGATTCAGCTCCAGGTGGGTTCCGTGCTCGGCGTTTACCAGGGCGTAGCGGATTTCCTGCTGGAGTTCGAGACCGATCCCACGCTGCACGCGCTCGTCGGGCGGCTGGCCGTCACCGGAGTCGATCTGGCCACCATCCTCGGGACGGTCGCGCTCGGGGAGAGGTTGTCGAAGGGGGCGGGGCTCGCCGCCGGACTGCTCGTGGCGCTGGCGCCGAACGGGATCGAGACCTCGCGCGCGCTCTACGCCGAGGCGCATCTCGCCGCGTTCACAGTCTGGGCGCTGGAGCGGATGGTGGCCCATCTGCGTCGCGGCGACGCCGGCTCACTGATGTCGGGCGCCGCGTTGACCGGCCTCGCGGCCTCGAGCAAGTATCCCGGCGCGCTGCTGCTGCTGCCATTGCTCGGCGCGGCGCTGCTCGCCGCGGCCCCGATGCCTCTTGCCCGAAGGCTGGCGCGCGCTGCGTCGGCAGGGCTCGTGGCGGCGCTGACGTTCGCGCTCACGTCGCCCTACGTTCTCCTCGACTGGAGCGCGGCGCGCAGCGATCTGCAGGTCGGCGCCGAGCTCGCGCGCGCCGGCCACCTCGGCCACCTCGGGCGCACATCGGCGGATTTCTACCTCCTCCAGATGTTGCGGGATCCGGGGGCGGTCGTTCTGGCGCTCGCGGTCCTCGCGCCGTTTCTGGTCCGGCGCGACGCGTTGAGCCGTCGCGCCTTCGCGCCTCTCGGGCTGGCGGTGGTGCCGCTGCTCGCCACGGTGTCGCTCTCGAGCGTCATCGCTCCTCGCTACGTCGTGTCGGTCGTGCCGGTTCTCGCGGTTTGTGCGGCCGTCGCGGCCACGTTGCTGATGGCTCGTGTTCCGGCCCTCTCCCCTCGATGGCGGACGCTCGGCGCGGTTCTCGCGCTGAGCATCTCGATCGCGCCTGCCGCGTGGAGCGCTTTCTCACAACCGAAACGCGACACCCGCAGTGCCGCGCTGGCCTGGTGCCGGCGCGTGCTGACGGATCGGGACCTGGTCTTCTGCGAGAGCGGCGGGCCCGCGCTCCTTGGCAGCGACCGAAGGGAGGCCGTCCAGTCGAGCCGGGTCTATCGAGACGCGAGCACGGAAGCGCAGCGCCGTTATTTGGCGCGTCGCGCGTTCAACCAGGTGAGCTGGCCGCTCTTCATGCACGGCGATCTCCAAGCGGATGCGGGCTCGGGCGGGCCGCCACGCTGGCGCACGGTGATTCCAGAGGCGGTGGACTTCAACGCCGCCTTCTACGATCGGCGCCTGATCGGGCTGGCAGACTATTTCATCACGAGCAGCGTGGTCCGCAGCCGATACCAGGCCGACTCGACGCGGTTTGCGGTGGAGGTACACGCCTACGATTCGCTCGAGCGCGACGCGACGCTCGTGGCCCGATTCGTTTCGGACCGCGCTCAGAGCGGACCTGAGATCCGCATCTATCGGATCGACGAGAGCGCTCGCGCCAGATGGCGAGCGAACCTCGGCGCGCTCGACGCCCGCTGGTGGCTCTCAACGCTTCCCCCGGACTCCCCGCTCCAAGGCGCGGGGTCGGCAGAAGGAGCGGATCCTTCGGCGCCGGAGCCTCGACGATTGTTGTCCGACTTCCATTACAGGTACGTGGCGCCAACCATCGAGCACGTGACACGCGGACTCCTGCGCGCGGGCAGGTCTTCGGATGCGGCCCCGCTCGAGCGCGTGTCTTCGTTCTGGGAGACGCCGCTCGGGCCACGGTGAACGACGCTGGGGCGGCCCTAGGGGAGACGGTCGGAAGTGTGTTCTGACGACTCCACGCCGACTGCGATAGACTCCGCGCCGATGCCACCCACGTCCACGCTGTACGAGGCGCTCGGCGGCGCCAAGGGTGTGCTGCAACTGGCGGAGGCGTGGCATCAGCGCGTTCTGGCGGACGAGATCGTCGCCCACGCATTCAGCCATGGGTTCCACCCGCAGCACACGGAACGGCTCGCGGCCTACTGGGCCGAGGCGTGGGGTGGACCGACGACCTACAGCGAACGATACGGGGACGAGTCCTCGGTGGTCCGGATCCACAGCGGCAACGGTCCTCACGTGGAGATGGACCGTCGTGCGATCGCGTGCTTCGATCAGGCGATGGACGACATCGAGATCACCGATCCCCAACTCCGGCGTGTCCTCCACGATTACTTCGCGTGGGCGACCACCATGTCAATGTCCGCGTACCCGAAAGGGGCGGCCGACGTTCCAGACGGGCTACGGATCCCCCGCTGGTCGTGGGACGGACTGCAGCGCTGACCCGCAGGGGGGGGAGATCCGATGAACGCGTTCAAGCGACCGCCGTCATGGACCCTGGCGATCCTGCTGACCTTCCTGGCGCAGGCCGCGCTGGCCGCCGCGCCGGCTCAGCCCGCCGCCCCGGCCGAGGACGAGGAGCTGGTGGTTGGCAAGGAGTCGTTCAATCATCTCAAGGCCAAGGCCGAGATCATCGAGTCGTCCCCTCTCTACGACGTGCTGATGCCGGTGATCGAGCCGATCATCAAGGCCGCGCAGCCCATGTATAACCATCCGTTCAAGGTCTATCTGGTGCACGAGCCGCAGCCCAACGCGTTCGCCACGCCCGGCGGCTACATCTATGTCGTGGACGCGCTGCTCTACTTCGCGAAGAACAAGGAGCAACTCGCCGGCACGCTCAGCCACGAAGTGTCCCACACCATCCACCACGACGGGCTCGAGCTGGCGAAGAGACGTGCGGAGATCGAGAAGCGGGAGATCGGCGGCGCCATCCTGATCGGCCCCACGCGCGCCCACATCCTGGCGCTCGCGCTGATCGGCCAGCTCCACGCCCTGAGCTATTCGCGCGAAGCGGAGTCACGAGCCGACCTGACCGGCGCCGACATCTGCGCCAAGGCCGGCATCAACCCGTGGGGCCTGGTCTGGCTGTTCCAGGACTTTCACAACGCGCGCACCATCGAGATCCCTCAACTGCTGTCGGATCACCCGAACGACATGAACCGGGTCGCCGGGCTCGAGAAGCATTTCAAGAGCCAGCCCCAGGTGTTCGGGCAATTCAGCTCCGACACCCTCAAGGCCACGCGGCTCGACGTGCCGAAGAAGGCACCGGTCGTGTTCCTGCGGTAGCCGTCCGTGCCCGGGCATCCGTACTCCTGAACTTCAGAGGAGAAACAACCTTTCATCCGGTGTAGCGACGTTCTAGGCTCTTGCATCGCACCGCTGACCGGGTGAGGAGGTGGGTAATGAGTCACGAACGCCCGCGCTGTATGCCTCTCACCATCGCCGTCACCGCGGCGATCCTCGTGCTGCCTCAATGCTCGGCGCTCGCGCGCTCGTGGGACTACTCCCTTACGGCCGCGGCCAGCTCCCGGTACGACTACCGGGTGGACGAGCACTCCTACGGAACGTACACGTCGTCGCTCGGCCCCGGCTTCGCGATCACCGGTTCGGCGGCACGCTCGGTGAGCCGACACGTGTCGCTGGTGCTCTCGGGCGGTTACCGCCGCTACAGCGCGGAGCTTGGCACGGCCGGGATCCCGGAGGCGCCGCCCACCACGGGCGATCTGCGCGCCGAGTACTTCTCCGTCGGTGCAGGTCTGAAGATCGAGCCGCGGCAGGGCGCAGGATTCTACACGCAGGTGCTCCCCGCGCTCTTCGTGTCGCGCTGGGGCCAGAACACGGTGGATCAGGAAGGCTGGAACATGCTGACGGGCACGTGGCAGCAGCGGGCCACGCACACCGCCTCGTTCAAGAGCGCGCTGCCCGGCATCGAGCTGAGCGGAGGCTTCCGTGCCCGCTTCTCGAGCGCGCTCGGCACCGATTTCGCGCTGCGGTACACGCGCTCGGCGGACCTCGGGGAGCACGCGCTGGGGAGCTCGAGCGGCGACTTCCGGGGGCTCAACGAGCTCGCGCTGGTTGGCGGGATCACCTGGTCGCCGTAGCGCTGTGGCCGCGGCGATGGCGATCCGCCAGTCCGGAGGACGATTCACTGATGAGATCCTTCGCCCCGCACCCGGCGCTTCGCCTGCTGCGGGCCGCGCTCGCGGTCGCGGGCATCCTCGCGCTCCTCGTCCCGGCCGCCCGCGCCCAGGGCACGATCCCCGCCGGCTTCTCGGATTCCCTCCTGGTCGGTGGCCTCGACTTCCCGGTCGGCATGGCCTTTCTGCCGGATGGCCGCCTGCTGGTCGTCGAGCAGAAGAGCGCGAAGATCCGCCTGATCCGGAACGGGGTGCTCGCCGCCACCGATCCGGTCGCCACCGTTCCCGCCGTGAACACGTCCGGGAGCGAGCGGGGCCTGCTCGGGATCACGGTGGATCCCGGGTGGCCCGCGCGCCCCTACCTCTACATTCATTGTAACAACGCGGGGACTTCGACCATCCGCATCACCCGCTACACTGCAGCGGGAGACCTCACCGGCACCGGCGACGGCGGGCTCACGGTCGATCCCGCGACCGGCTACGACCTCCTGAACGACGCCCCCGACCAGTTCTTCAACCACAACGGCGGGACATTGCGCTTCGGCCACGACAACATGATGTACGCGAGCCTGGGTGAGGACGCGGACGCCTGTGCCGCGCAGGACACGGTGAGCCTGCGCGGCGTCATCCTGAGGCTCGACGTGTCGAACCTGCCGCCCGGTCCGGGCGGGCCGGCGCCGCGCAGCCTGGTGACGCCGCCGGACAACCCGTTTGCCGGGCATCCGAACGCGAACGCGCGCCTGGTCTGGGCGCTCGGCTTGCGCAATCCGTTCCGCTTCCAGGTGGACGCGCTCGACGGCACGCTGTGGGTCGGCGACGTGGGTGAAAACAAGTACGAGGAGATCGACCACGTCATGGCCGGCGGGCTGTGCTTCGGCTGGCCGGCCTTCGAGGGCGGCGTCGCGCACCCGATCAGCTGCACGAATGCCATCGTGCGCGGCACCGACCCGGTCTACTACTACGACCGCACCGGGTTCACGGCGGCGGTGATCTGCGCCGGGGCCTACCACCGCCCGGCCGGCGCGAGCGGCGGCTTCCCTGCCGAGTACGAGGGCAACGTGTTCTTCAACGACTACTACGCGGGGTTCCTGCGGCGGATCGCCCCCAGCGACGGCGTCTGGGTGATCGCCGCGCCGGTGGCGGGGCAGGGCGATCCGATCAACTGGGGCTCCGGATTCGTGGCGGTGAGCGACTGGGTGGTGGGGCCGGACGGGGCGCTGTGGTACTGCCGCCAGTCGAACGCGAGCTTTCAGAACAACACCGGCGAGATCCGGCGCATCATCGCGAGCGCGACCTTGTCGGTCCCGCCGGCCGGAGAGGCGGCGGCGGAGTTCCTGCCCCCGTACCCGACGCCGGCGCCCGGCTTCGCCAACCTGAGCTGGGTGCTGAGGCGCGCGGCGCAGGTCGAGCTCACGGTGTTCGACGCCGGCGGGCGGCGCGTGAGACAGCTGGTGCGCGCCGAGCAGCAGAACGCGGGGCCGCACGGCACGACGTGGGACGGCATCGACGACCAGGGCCGCGCGGCGCGTCCCGGGCTCTTCGTCGCACGGCTACTCGTGGACGGGGTCGCCTACGAGCGCCGGATTCCCCTGATCCGCTAGAGCCACGCGCGCCGTGCCTCCCGGGAAGCTTATCTATTTGTTGAACGCGTCGCTCGACGGGTACGTCGAGACGCCCGATCACTCGCTCGACTGGACAAAGGTCGACGACCAACTCCACACGTGGTTCAACGACCAGATCCGCGGGCTGGACGCGTTGATCTATGGGCGAAGGACGTACGAGCTGATGGCCTCGTACTGGCCCACCGCCGAATCGGACGTGGCCGCGACCGCGCCGGTGCGCGAGTTCGCCAGGCTCTGGTGCGCGCTGCCAAAGATCGTGCTCTCGCGGTCGCTCGGAGCCGTCGAGGGGGAACAGCCGGCTCCTCCGCGACGGGGTCGGAGACGCATTCACCCGCATTCGACAGGAGTTTTCGGGCGACCTCGTCGTCGGCGGACCGACCCTCGCGGCGTCGTTCATCGAGCGGGGCCTGGTCGACGAGTACCGGCTGGTCGTCCACCCGGTGATCCTCGGCGTCGGCACGCCGTTTTTCCCGCGGCTCGACCGTCGTGTCCCGCTGCGCCTGATCGAAACTCGCAGGTTCGATTCGGGTGCCGTATTTCTGAGCTTCGCCGCCCACTGACACGCTTCCCGCGGTGGCCGCGGCGAGCGGAGCCACATCGGAGCACGTCATGAGCGAAGAGTTCTCGAACGTCTACGAGGACCGGCTGCGCGCCGAGGCCTACTCGACCCTCGAGTTCCCCGGCACGTACTACCTGGCCTTCCGCGATCTCCCGGCGATTATCCGTGCCCACATCCGGGGGACGCGGGCACTCGATTTCGGCTGCGGAACCGGTCGCTCCACGCGGTTCCTGCGTGGCCTGGGGTTCGAGACGGTCGGGGTGGACATCGCGGCGCACATGCTCGAGCGGGCCCGCGAGCGCGATCCGGAGGGAGACTACCGGCTGATTCCGGATGACGATCTGAACAGCTTCGCAGCCGGGGCGTACGATCTCGTTCTGTCCGCCTTCACGTTCGACAATGTCGCGACCATGGAGAGAAGGGTCGGGCTGATGCGGTCGCTGAGAGGGATCCTGCATTCCGGCGGTCGGATCGTGAATCTCGTCTCGGCCCCGGAGATCTACGTCAACGAGTGGGCGTCATTCTCGACCAGGGACTTCCCCGAGAATCGATCCGTCCGGAGTGGCGGCCGGGTGCGGATCGTGATGCTCGACGTCCCCGACCGCCGTCCCATCGAGGACATCGTCTGGTCCGACGAGGACTGGTTGGAGGTCTACGACCGCGCAGGTCTCGTGCCGATCCAGGTCTGCCGGCCGCTCGGAAGAGTGACCGAACCGTATCCATGGGTGAGCGAGACGACGATCGCGCCCTGGGTCATCTACGTGCTGGGACAGAGGTGATCAGCCGCGCACGCCTACCAGGGATGTAGAGACGGCACTCGGGAGCCTGCCGCTCGGTGCCGGGGGGTCAGGCGCCGCGACTCAGTGCGGTCGACGCAAGGCAACCGCGAAGCAGATGAGCGCCGCGAGCGACAGCAGGCTGCGGACGCCGTGAAGCCGCGCCCAGCGATCCAGCAGGGACACCACCAACGCGGGGTCCGCATCCGGATCCAGGTCTTCCAGTCGCCGATTCGTCGGAAAAACGACGATCAGCGTGAACGGCACGACGGCTCCCAGGAGCACGGCACCGACGAGCCACCATCGCCCTGCTCCGCGCAACCATGCCGCCAGTCCGGCCAGCATCCCGAGAACGGCGAGCGAGGCCTGCATCACCGTGGCGCGGTGGTAGCTCGGGCGCCATTGCCGCAGCGCCGCCGCGGGACCTGTGGCCTTCCGCGCAGGATGTTCGACGAGGTTCACGTACAGCGCGGCGCCTGCGAACAGCGCCGCGCACAGCGTCGCGAACAGTTCGAACACCATGCTCCGCTCTCTTCTCCAGGAGCCGCTTTGGCCACGCGCGATCGGTCGGCAGGAAGGGCCCAGCCTAGCGGGTCTTTACATGTCTCCGCTACCCAAAGAGTTCACGCCCCATCGCGAGGACGGGACGCAGAGCGTCGAGGAATTATTGGCGACCGCGACCCTGTGGATCGAACAGCATGGGACCCCCAAGTGGAGACGTGCTCTGTTGCGTAGGAGGCCGGGGACCGAAAAAGTGAATGGACCGGCGGGCGATCGCGTGTTTCGATCAGGCCATGGGCCAGCTGGCGAATCCGTGGACAAGATGACGTGGGTTCAGGTCAGGCGGCTCAATTGGGTGGTGGTCCTGCGTCCAACGACTGACCTATTGGGCGGTCCGGAGACCGAAGAGCTTCTAGCGACCTTCAGGTCCGCCTGGGCCGAATCCTATCAGGGCATCGCAGTGAACCTCAGCGACGTCCAACGCGTGAGCTCGGTGGGAATTGGGGCGCTGGTCGAGTGTGCAGCAGAGGCCAGGCGGACGGGGACAAAGCTCGCCTTCTGTTGCGTGAGTCGCTCCCTGGACCGATTGCTTGCCATGGCCTCGATGCGCTTGCTGAACGCGTTCGAATCCGAGGAGGACGCGATCCGCTTCTGCTCGGAGCGATAGAAGGGTTGGTCCCATGGGTGGGAGGTGCGGAGGACCGCCATGAACCTCAAATCGCTGTTCGGAAAGAAGGCCGCAGTCATCGGCGATCCGGAGGCGCTTCGCGATCGCCTCTTCGAGGCCGTGGCCCGAAACGACCTCGGCAATCTTGCCGCCCTGTGCCGTGCCAATCGGGACGCCATCCAACGCTCGTACCCGGTTTGGCTCAAGCCCGACCCCGACTTCATTGGATCGGATCCGCGCCGCGTCGACTGGTACGGGCGAAGCCTGCTCGGAATCGGGCAGTGTTTCGCGCAGGTATTGGGTAACCCATCCCTGCTTCACCAGCTCCAGCGTCCAGTCGAGGAGGGCCCGCTCGGGAGGTGGGGAAGAGAGCTCCAGGAAAGCGCCGAGCTGATGCGTGCCCACCAGTACGAAGACGCCCTGACCCGGCTCAGCGACCTTCGTTCCAGGATCCGGTCACACCTCGGATTCGAGGCCATGAAGTGGGAAGGTCTGGTGGCCGGGCACATTGGCACCTGCCTCATGCAGACCCTGCGAGCGGAAGAGGCGCTCGCTTGCTACGAAGAGTCTCTCACGCTATGCGAGAGGACTGGAGATGACGACGGCGTCCGTGTGCATCTCGGCAATCGGATCGAGGCCCTGCGTTGGCTCGACCGGCACCGCGAGGCGGCGCCGTGGGCCGAGAAACTCGCGGACCTCTACGAATCGAGCGGCAAGACGGTCGAGGCCGCGCGCTACCGGGCCAGGGCCAGGATCATGGCGGCCGGTGAGCCGCTCCTGCGAACCGTGGTTGCGATTGGTGAGCGTGTGTACGAGGAGGATGAGGCGACGCTCCCGCCCAGCGGGAAGGTAGAGTTTCTCTTCGAACGCAATCGAATCACACTGGCGCGCTGCACTGCGCGTCTGGATGAGGGCGGACGGCACGTGTCTGAGCATCGGTACGAGGAGGCCCTCGCCTCGTTCGCGGGCGCCATCCAGTGCGACCCTTACGAACCAAGGCCACACCACGAGAGTGGGGCGATTCACTCATGGCACGGTCGTTATGAAAAAGCCATCCAGTGCTACGAGGAGACCGAGCGCCTGGCCCCCGGATGGTTTCTCGTTCGATCCGAGTTGTGGCTCGTGCGTCAGCTCGCCACCGGGCGTTTTCAGGCCGACGTGCCCAGGATGCTAAGCGCCCTCGAGCACCAGCCCCGCAGCAGGGGGTCCGGCTGGCCCAGGCGATGGCGGATCGACTCCCCGACCTGCCCCAAGCGCGGCTGATGCTGGGGGGGGCAATGCAGCGACTCGACCGGAGAGCGGAGGCCGAGACAGCCTACCGCAATGGTCTCGCGTGTGCCGGGGACCCGTCTCCTGACCAGCCTGGGTGCTCTGACCAATCCGCCGCGCCGCGCTGAGCTCGAGGAAGCTGCGGCATTGAACGGGCACCTCGTGTCCGGTGCGATGGCTCGCCTGATGCTTCGCTCGGGAAACGCCGTCTGATTGGATTCGGCGCGCACTCCCGGGGTTCCATGGCCAACGACAACGTCGGGAGCAGCAGATCGCCGGGTCGCTGCCACTCGTGGATCCGAAGCGTTACCCCATTGAAACAGGTCTCGCTCGCTTGGTCGAGCGTTACCGCAGGAAGGAGTCGTGACCATGCGCCTGAATCAACATTCGTGGTTCGACCATGCCGCGTACTCCTTCGCCTCCCACTGGCTTGAGCTTCCAGGTGCGCGGATGCATTACGTGGATGAAGGGTCGGGCCCGCCCGTGCTCCTCGTGCATGGAACGCCCGGCTGGAGCTTCGATTACCGGGACCTGATCCGGCCGCTCTCGAAGACCCATCGATGCATCGCGCCCGACCTGATCGGATTCGGACTCTCCGACAAGCCGGCGGACTGGCCGTACGCGTTGGAGAGTCACACCGCCTCACTCCGGACGCTGCTCGCGCAGCTCGGCATTGCACGCTTCGATCTCGTGGTGCACGACTTCGGGGGACCGGTCGCACTGCCGCTGGCACTCGAGGATCCGGGGCGCGTCCGCAGGCTCGTGCTGACGAACTCCTGGATGTGGCCGCTCTCCATCGACGCAGAGTTCGCCCGCAGGAAGCGGATGGTGGGCACCGCCTTCATGCGTGGGATGTACCTCTACGCGAACTTTTCGGCGCGCGTGATGGTGAGGATGTCATGGGGGAGGCGCCGGAAGCTCACGCCGCTGCGACACAAGCACTTCGTGGCGGCCTTTCCGAACGCGTCCTCCCGGCATGGCACGTACGGATTCCTCCGCAGCACGATCGATCGCGACGACTATCTCGAGCAGCTGTGGGCGAGGCGCGAGCAGCTGGCGTCGATTCCGGCGCTCGTGATCTGGGGCAGGGCGGACAGGTTGATCACGCCCGTGCACCTCGCGCGCTGGAAGGAGGCGCTGCCTGCAGCGCGGTTCGAGGAGCTGGCGGACGTGGGCCACTTTCCGCTCGACGAAGCACCGGAGCTGCTCGTGCCGAGAGTTGACTGGTTTCTTTCGGCCGCCAAGGAAGATCTGGGGGGTTTGGGTGGTGCGCGGACCGCGTGAGGCTGGCGGCCGCGCTCGGCGGGCGCAGCGAGCCGCTGACGCAATGGATCGAGGATCAGGAAAGAGGCTTCCAGACGAAGCTCACGAATCTCGCGCCTGGCGTATCCGCGAGATCGCCCGGAGTTCTCCCAGCGCTCGTTCTCGTTTTCGTCGCGTCGGGCGTGGCGGCTGCCGCACTCGCCCGCGCCTCATGGATTCTGTGCGAATGGAAACGCAGGCTTGAACTCCGCGGCATGCGGTCCACCTGCGCGGGTAACGCAAGCCGCGCGACTTCTTCACTGCCCGGGCCCCGAAGACCCGTTCAAGCATATGCGATGAACTCCAGACGGCTGGCACTGTTCGTTGTGCTCGGCCTGCTCGCCGCGGGGCGAGCGATGGCGCAGGGTGCACCGTCGGCACCTGTCGTCACGGAGCAGCACAGCGGGACCACGGCACGGCTCCAGGCGGTGAGCGCGGTCGACGAGCGCGTGGTGTGGGTCAGCGGCGTCCGGGCGACCTGGGCCCGTACCTTGGACGGCGGTGCGACGTGGGTCGCGGACTCGATGAGGGGTCCCGACTCGTGGTTGGAATTTCGCGACGTGCACGCGGCGTCGGCGGATCGCGCGTGGCTCCTGGCGGCGGGCCCGGGGGACAGCTCTCGGATCTATCACACGGAGGACGGTGGGCGGCATTGGACGCTCCAGTTCCAGAACCGCGACACGTCGGCCTTCTACGACGGCATCGACTTCTGGGACGAGCGCCGCGGCATCGTGGTCGGCGACGCGGTACGCGGCCACATGGTGGTCATGACGACCAATGATGGTGGGACGACGTGGGCGCCGATCCCCGCGGAGGGAATGCCGCCGTCCCTCCCGGGCGAAGGCGCTCCTGCCGCGAGCGGCACGTGCATCGTAACGCGTCACGGCGGCCGGGCGTGGATCAGCACCGAAGCGGAGCCCGGCGGGCGCGTGTACTCGTCGCTGGACTACGGACGGACCTGGCGCGTCGCAAAGACGCCGATCGTGCGCGGGAAAGACTCGGGCGTCGCATCGGTCGCGATGCGCGACGACGCGCGTGGATTCGCGCTCGGCGGACGCCTCCTCGAGCCCCGTGACACGAGCGTTGCGGTCGCCGTGACGGCGGATGGCGGCCGAACCTGGGTCGCCGCGGCGCGACCACCGTTCACGGGCCCAGTCTACGGCTCGGCGCTGCTGCGCGGACAACAGGAGGCGCTGCTGGTGGCCGGGCCGGGCGGCCTCGCGCTCGCGCGCCTGAGCAGCGGCCCACCGGCGTGGTCGCTGCTGTCTTCCGACGACGTCTGGGCCGTCGACGCGCGCGGCGGCCTGGCGTGGGCGGTGGGGCCCCACGGCAGGATCATCCGGATCGACCTGCGGCATCAGCCGTAGCGCCGAGCCGAGGCTCTCAGCCGTCAACCACGAGGGCGTTCAACCGGGTGCGCATGCGCGGCAAGCTCCCGCGTACTGTCCTCGCGGGCCTGCGCCACGAGCTTGACGGTCCCCGGGAAGTGTGGGTGAGTTCACCGCGCCCATCCATGAACTCCGAACCGCCATCTGCGTCGCGTGCTCCGGAGCGCCACGGAAGCCTGCTCGTTCTCGCGATGCTGGCGCTCGTCGTCGGCGGCGCCGCGGGCCTCCTCGGCGCGAGCTTTCGCCTGGCACTGGAGCAGGCGGAGCACGTGCGCAACGGACTGCTCGCTTGGGCGCATCGCCGTGCGATCCCCGGCTTCCTCCTCGTCGCGGCGGGCTGCAGCGTGGCGACCCTCGTCGCCGCGTGGCTGGTGCGCAGGTTTTCGCCGCACGCCGCGGGAAGCGGCATTCCGCACGTGGAAGCGGTCCTGCGCGACGAGGTGCCGCCCGCGCCCTATGGGCTGGCGGTGGTGAAGTTCGTGGGCGGCCTCCTGGCCATCGGCTCGGGTCTCGCGCTGGGCCGCGAGGGTCCGAGCGTGCAGATGGGCGCGAGCGTCGCCAACGGCATCGGCCGCATCTCGGGCCGCAGCTGGCCGGACCGCAGGGTGCTGCTGGCGGCCGGAGCCGGAGCGGGCCTGGCGGCGGCCTTCAACGCGCCCATTGCCGGCTCCGTGTTCGTGCTCGAAGAGCTGGTCCAACGGTTCGAGACCCGCATCGCCATCGCCGCCCTGGCGTCCTCGGCGGCGGCGATCGCGGTGGCGCGCGCGCTGCTGGGCAGCGCACCGGATTTCCACCTCGGAACGCTCGACTATCCCCGTAGTGCAATCCAGCCGTTGTTCTTCGTCCTCGGCGGCCTCGCCGGCCTCCTCGCGGTCGCCTACAACCGCACGCTGCTCGCCACCATCGCGGCGGGCGAGCGGCTGGGCCGGTTTCCCGTCGAAGCGCGCGCCGATCAGGCTGGCGCGGCGGTCGGGATCCTCGCGTGGTTCGCCCCGCATCTCGTCGGGGGTGGGGACATGATCACGCAGCGTACGCTGGCCGGCGCGGATCCGTTGGGTCTCGTTCTGGTCGCGTTCCTGATTCGATTCGGGCTCGGTGCCGTCTCCTATGCCGCCAACACGCCCGGTGGCCTGTTTGCGCCGCTGCTGGTGCTGGGCGCGCAATCCGGCCTGCTGTTCGGCGCCGCGTGCCGCGCGGCGTTTCCCGCCGCGGGCATTCAGCCGGAGGCGTTCGCCGTCGTCGGGCTGGCGGCGTTCTTTGCGGGGGTCGTGCGCGCCCCGCTGACCGCCATCGTTCTCGTCATCGAGATGACGGCCAACGTCACGATGCTCCTGCCCATGCTGAGCGCATGCTTCGTGGCCACGCTGGTTCCGACACTGCTTCGCGATGCGCCGATCTACGAGTCGCTGCGCAAGCATACGCTGCGCCGCGAGCGGGGAGTCCAGCAGAAGGCGTCGATGAAGTGAGCGACGGCTCCGTGGGCATGGCCGGAGTTCGCAGGAACATCCTCGACCAGCTCGACCGCACCTGGGCACGACGCCTCAGGCGATTCCGTGCGCGTCACACCACGTGGCGAGCACGAGCAACGACCACAACAACGACGAGGTGGCCCGGGTGCAGTTCTCGGGGACCGTCCGCATCCACGACTCCAGTCCCGGGAGAGCGCCGCGCAGAGCCCCCGAATCGAGCACACGCGCGTGGGCCGTTCCCGGGATGGCTTCGAGGAGGCCTTCCAGTGAGCCTGCCTGGAACCCCCGCTTCGCGCGGGCCAGGACGTCCATGGGCAAGCGAGGCCGTGCCCAGTCCCGGAGCACGCGCTTGGTATTCGAACGCCCGGGCCACGCCGGGACGCGATACCCGGCGGGCAGCTGCGCAACGAAGTCGACGAGATCACGGTCGAGATAGGGCATGCGAAGTTCCGCCGAAGAGCTCATGGCCACCGAGTCGGCCCAGGACAGGATGTTGGCGGACAGGAACGTCCTGGCGAGCACGTGTTGGACGCGATCGAGCGTGGTGGCCTCGTCCTCGCACTCCTCGTAAAGACGATCGATCGTGGCGAGGTAGGTCTCCGCGGACGTCGGCGAGCCGATCAAATTCCCGACGTCCTCCGGCGGAAGCGGACGGTCGATCAGGAAACGGGCGGCGGTGGGAGCCTCGGCGGCCGAGGCCGCGCGCAGCCGCCGGCCCAGGACCTCGACAGTCTCGGCTCCGTTCAGGTAACGCCGCAACGTGCCACGCATCCACGCCGCGGGCAGAACGGCCAGTCGGCGCAACAACTCGAGCCGGAACAGGTCCTGGCTCAACCAATAACCGCCGAGAACCTCGTCACCCCCATGGCCGCAAAGGAACACGGTCGCTCGAGACCGCCCCGAGCGTATGATCATCCAAGTCGGGAGCGCCGCCATGTCCCCGACCGGCTCGGTGAGGTCCGTGCAGAACTCGTCGAAATGCCCGGCCAGTTCGTCCCGGCTCGCCTCGATGTTCACGAGGTCCCGTCCGGGCGCTGCGATCTTCGCGGGAACGTCGCGCGCGTCGCCGCCGCGCAGCCGAAACGTGAAGCAGGTCAGGGGGAGCGTCGAGTCGCGCACGGCGGCGAGCAACGCGTTGCTGTCGATGCCGTCGCTAAGCAGCAGGCCGACCGGCCGGTCGCTCACCAGGCAGCGCTCGCACGAGCGCTCCAGCAGCTCGCCGAATTGTTCAGCGCACGCGGTTGGTGCGGGCGCGGGCCGCTTGCCGCGCTGGAATCGGTGCCGGTACCACACTCTCTCCGCGAGCGATCCGTCGCTGGATATCTGGAGCAGGTGCCCGCCCTCCAGCTTCCGTACGGAATCGATGACCGTACGCGGGCTCACGACGTAGCGGAGGGAGAGGTACTCGACCAGCGCTCCGCGATCCAGCGTTCGTTCGATCGTGGCGTTTTCGAGCATCGCTTCCAGGCTCGACGCGTATGTCACGCAGAACGGGTCGGCGGAATAGAAGAGCGGCTTCTCGCCGAAACGGTCGCGAGCGAGCGTCAGGCTGTCGCTCCGCCGGTCGTACAGCGCGAACGCCCACTGCCCCACCATGCGCTCGAGCGCCGCCGGTCCCCAGCGTCGCCACGCGTGGAGCAGCACCTCCGTGTCGGTCTGCGAACGCAGCGTCGCCGGGCACAGGCCCAACTCGCCGATCAGCTGGCGGAAGTTGTAGATCTCGCCGTTCAACGTCACGACGTACCGGCCGTCCGCGCTCACCATCGGTTGGTGGCCGGCGCAGCTCAGGTCGAGGATCGCCAGGCGCCGATGGCCGAGGATCGCCCGGCGCTCGACCGTGAGGCCCTCCGCGTCGGGACCGCGACGCGTGAGACGCGCGAGCATCCGGCGCACGGTCGTAGCGTCGTCCGCGGTGCCACGCACCCGGTAGATGCCCGCGATCCCACACATGCCCGGTATGCTACTCGCTCCGACGAGGCGCTACCGCTCGGTTTTGACCAGGCCGCGAGGCGTCCACGTCTCGGCGGTGGAGCGCCAGCGCCGGATCGTCTCGGCGTCGTGGGGCATCGGCTCGGCATCGTGGTGGCAGTGATATTGGATCGCTTCCTGCGAGATGGAGCGGATCGAGCAACCGGCATTGAGAAGGCGCGTGCCGAGGTTGATGTCCTCCATGCCACGCCCGAGTATCGCCTCGTCGTATCCGTTCACCCGCGCGAAGCTGTCGCGGCTGAGGGAGAAATTGCTGCCGAGGATGGCGTACGAGCGACTCCAGCCGCCCCGCCAGCCGTACAACGCGGGCGCATAGATCCCGTTGCGGCGATCGTGCGCTTTCGCATGCCGCCACCAGAACGAAGGGCGCTCGATGCGCCTCCGCCGAACGTCGTCGGGCGTCAACCGCCCTGTGAGCTCGGAATCGAGCATCACCCGCCGGCCGGACAACACCTGCCGCGGCCTTCGTCGCACGGCATGCCGCTCGAGAAAGCGATGGTGGAGGATGCAGTCCGCGTCGATGAAGACGAGGTGGTCACCTGCGGACTCTTGCACGGCTCGATTGACGATGATGGTCTTACGGAACCCGCGACGTTCCTGCCACACGTGACGGAGGGGGTACGGGCAGCGCGCGGACCAGTTCCGAGCCACCTCGGCGACCGTCTCATCGGTGCCGTCGTCCGCGAGCACGACCTCGAAGTCGCTCCACGTCTGGTCCTCGAGGCTCTGGAGCACGAGTTCGAGGATTCGGGGGCGCTGGAACACAGCGATGACCAGCGAGAGTGCGGGAGGGGAGATCATCCGGCCTCACTCTACCCCGCGTCGGACACGATCAGATGTCAGGAATCACAGGTCGTCCTCGGCACGTACCTGATACGCGGCATTGGCGAGGCCCGGCTCACCGGGCCACCTCCTCATCCCGGGGCCTGGCTAGAGTGGGGCTACAGTGCTTTGCCTACGCTGCCCTGCTCCCCCCGCTGTGTCTCTGGGCGCTGCAGACGAAGTCGGCCTGTCGGCGCGCCTCTGGATCAGCAC
>Ga0318534_10000068_pt1 | contig 25493 bp, 22 predicted proteins | sample GRESIP117b4f26_FD_202502 | JGI IMG/M metagenome (GOLD analysis project Ga0318534, IMG submission 202502) | Tropical soil microbial communities from Luquillo Experimental Forest, Puerto Rico - GRE.SIPMG.117b4f26 | ecosystem: Environmental > Terrestrial > Soil > Tropical forest > Bulk soil...
GTCTACGGCGGCAGCGAATCGGCGATCACGGTGACGTCGGGCGTGATGCCGCCGCCGCCGTAGACGATCCGGCCCGCGGCGGTGTGATAGAGCGGGCGCGAGCCGGCCAGCGTGTCGCGCGGCGCCGGGGCCAGCTCGCCCGAGTCGTCCTCCTCGTCGCTGAGCGTGTCGCGCACCAGGCGGTGGATCGAGCGCCCGCTGGGCGTGTAGTAGAGCGCGGTGGTCAGCTTGAGCGCGGCGTGGAGCTCGTGGAGGGGGAACACGCTCTGCACCGACCCCTTGCCGAACGTGGTGCGGCCGATCAGCAGGGCGCGGTCGAGATCCTGGAGCGACCCGGCCACGATCTCGGCCGCCGAGGCGCTGCCGTTGTCGACCAGCAGCACCACCGGCCACTGGAGCTGGGGCCGGGCCTCACGCGCGTAGTAGCGGTTGTCCTGCGAGCGCTGGCGCCCGTGGGTGTAGACCACCAGCGCGCCGTGCGGCAGGAACTGCTCGGCCACGTCGACCGCCTGGTCCAGCAGCCCGCCGGGGTTGAGGCGCAGGTCGAGCACCAGGGCGCGGGCGCCCGCGGCGCGCAGCGACTCGACCGCCTCGCGCACCTCGGTGCCGGACTTCTCGGAGAAGTTCGAGAGCCGCAGGTAGCCGATGCCCTTCTCGGCCATGAACGAGTAGGGCACGCTGCGGGTCTGGATGATCTCGCGATCCAGGGTGTAGTCCTGATCGCTCCCGCCCTCGCGGTGGACGCGCAGGCGCACCCGGGTCCCGGGGCGGCCCCGCAGCCGGTCGGCGACCTCCTCGATGGTGAGTCCGGCGCTCGAGTGATCCTCGATCGCGACGATGATGTCGCCGGAGCGCATCCCGGCCCGCCACGCCGGGCTGCCCTCGATGGGCGAGATGACGGTCGGGTAGTTGTCGCGTACGCCGACCACCACGCCGATGCCCCCGAAGCTGCCTTCGGTGACGCTCTGGAGCTGATCCCAGGCGCGCGGGTCGAGGTACTGGGAGTACGGATCGAGCCCCTTCAGCATGCCGTTGATCGCGCCGCTCACCAGCTTGTGGGGATCGGCGGGATCGACGTAGTTGTCCTCCACCTTGTGGAGGATCTCGACGAACAGGTCGACGTTCGAGTAGAGGTCGGCGCGGGTGTGCGCGCGGCCCGCCCACCACCCGAGGGTGAAGAGCACCACGAACGCCACGCTCAGCGCGAGATTGCGACGGTTCAAGAGTCCCTCCGCGTGGGTCCCGAGCGCCAGCGGGCCGGGGCGGAACCGCGGATGTCTGGGAAGGGCCACACCGTTGCGGCGGCAGCGACTATAGCACAGGGAACCGCGCCCCGGGCCGCGCCGCGGGCTCAGCCGGCGCGGGTTCCGGCCCCGGCCAGCCGCCCCTCGACCGCCTCCCAAGTGCGGCGCTCGACCGCCGCCGGCGCCGCGCCGGCATCGATCACCACGAAGCGCCCGGGCTCGGCGCGCGCCAGCTCGAGGAAGCAGGCGCGCACCCGCGCGTGGAACTCGAGCGATTCGCGGTCGAGACGGTTCGGGACCCCGTGATCGCCGGCGCGGCGCTCGAGGCCGATCGCCGGATCCAGGTCGTAGAGCAGGGTGAGATCGGGATCGAGCCCGCCGGTCGCCACGCGGTTCCACTCGTGCAGCATCGCGAGGTCGAGCCCGCGGCCCGCGCCCTGGTAGGCGAGCGTCGAGTCGGCGTAGCGGTCGCACAGCACCACCCGCCCGGCGGCCAGCGCCGGCTTGAGCGCGGTCGCCACCAGCTCGGCGCGCGCCGCCTCCATGAGCAGCGCCTCGGCGAGTGCGCCGGGCGCGCGCGCGGGATCGAGCAGCAGCGCGCGGATGCCCTCGGCCACCGGCGTGCCGCCCGGCTCGCGCGTCACCAGCGGATCGGCGCCGCGCTCGCGCAGCCGCGCGGCGAGGCGCGCGAGTTGGGTCGACTTGCCGGAGCCCTCACCGCCCTCGAAGGTGATGAAGAGCCCGCTCATGTGGCCGACCACCGGCCACCGGTCATCGCCCGCTGGCGGGCACCCGCCGGCGCCGCCGCGCCGTGCGCTTCGCCGCCGGCCGGCCGTTGGCGCGCCCCGCCCCCGCGGCCCGGCCGCGTCCCGGCGCCCGCGCCACCACGCCGTTGGCGAGGGCCGCGGCGTGACGCTGATCGCTGGCGGGATCGCGGATGAAGGCCTCGGTCATCTCGCGCGCGATCTCGTCGGGGAACTGGCGCGGGGGCGACTTCTTGAAGTAGGCCGAAGGCCCGACCAGCGCGCCCTTGAGCCCGTGATCGAGGCCGAGCTTGGCGCAGCGCACCGCGTCGATCACCACCCCGGCCGAGTTCGGCGAGTCCCACACCTCGAGCTTCATCTCGAGGTTGAGCGGCACGTCGCCGAATGTGGTGCCCTCCATGCGGATGTGGCACCACTTGCGATCCTTGAGCCAGGGCACGTAGTCGCTGGGACCGACGTGGATGTCCTCCTCGGCAAGCGCGTAGGGGATGATGCTGGTGACCGCCGAGGTCTTCGAGATCTTCTTCGACTCCAGGCGCTCGCGCTCCAGCATGTTGAGGAAGTCGGTGTTGCCGCCGAAGTTCAGCTGGTAGGTGCGGTCGATGCGCACCCCGCGGTCCACGAACAGGTGGGCAAGCACGCGGTGGGTGATGGTGGCGCCGACCTGCGACTTGATGTCGTCGCCGATCAGCGGCAGCCCCTTCTTCTCGAAGCGCTGCCGCCAGTAGGCCTCGCGTGCGATGAACACCGGGATGCAGTTGACGAACGCGCAGCCCGCCTCCAGCACCTGCTCGACGTACCACTTGGTGGCCTCCTCGGAGCCCACCGGGAGGTAGTTGACCACCACGTCGGTGCCGGTCTCGCGCAACAGATGGACCACGTCGACGGTGGAGCCGGGCGCCTTCTGGATGATCTTCGACAGGTACTTGCCGAGACCGTCGTGGGTCATGCCGCGCTGGACCGTGACGCCGGTGCGCGGCACCCGCGCGAACTGGTAGGTGTTGTTGGGCCACTGGACGATCGCCTCGGCGAGGTCCTTGCCGACCTTGTTCTTGTCGATGTCGATCGCGGCCGAGATCTCGACGTCGCGCACGTGGTAGCCGCCCAGGCTGACGTGCATGAGGCCCGGCACGCGATCGGTCTCGCGGGCGTTGCGGTAGTAGTGCAGCCCCTGCACGAACGACGAGGCACAATTGCCCACGCCGATGATCGCGACACGAACCTTGCCCATACAGCCTCCTATCCATCCTGCCCGGGGCCGCGCGTGATCCTCCACACGTGGCGGACCCGTTGGATTGCGGTCCAGAACGACAGCACGGCGAGCAGCAGCAGCGCCGCCGACATGATCCAGAAGATCTTGAACAGCCCGGCGATGATGAGCAGCACCAGCCGCTCCGGGCGCTCGAACCAGCCCACGCGGCACTCGAGCCCCAGTCCTTCGGCGCGGGCGCGAGTGTACGAAACCATGAACGACCCGACCAGCGCCAGCACCGCGACCATGGCCATCGCCGCCCAGGCGATGGGGTCGAGGCCGGCGGCGGACTGGGCCGCCATCCGATCCGGCTGAGCCACCAGCGCCAGCAGGTTGCGGACGTAGTAGCCGGTCAGCCCGACCAGCACCGCGGCGTCGGCGAGCCGGTCGAGGGTCGAGTCGAGGAACGCCCCGAAGCGCGAGGTGACCCCGGCGCGGCGCGCCAGCTGGCCGTCGAGGATGTCGCACAGGCCGCTCGCGATCAGGATGCCGGCGGCGACGCGCGGGCTGCCGCGGAAGAACGCCACCGCCGCGGCGATGCTCAGCGCCGTGCCGAGGACGGTGAGCTGGTCGGCGGTGGCGCCGGCACGGGCCTGCGCCGCCACCAGCGGCTCGAGCGCGTCGTGCGTCATCCGGCGCAGGCGCTCCTTGGCACCCGCCAGGCGGCCCGCGGGCCGGCCGCCGGACAGCGCCGGGGTGGCGCTCACGGGCGCCGCCGCGCGCGCCCGCCCGTCGCCCTGCGCTCCCGTGTGCGTCCGCCCAGCACCAGCACGATCTCTCCCCGCCGCTGCTCCGGCGTGAGCGCGGCGCGCACCTCGCGCGCACTGCCGCGCAGCACCTGCTCGAACACCTTGGTCAGCTCGCGCGCCAGCGCGATCGGGCGCTCCCCCCACACCGCCTCGAGGTCCTCGAGCGCCGCGTCGATGCGGTGCGGGGATTCGAACGCTACCACGGTCTCGCGGCGCTCGCTCAGCTCCTCGAGCCGGCGCCGTCGCGCCCCCTGCTTGACCGGCAGGAAGCCGACGAACGTGAACGAATCGGTGGGGAGTCCGCTGACCTGGAGCGCGGCGATCACGGCACTCGGCCCCGGCACGCTCTCGACCCTGAACCCGGCCGCGATCGCGGCCCGCACCAGCGGATAGCCGGGATCAGCGATCCCGGGCGAGCCGGCGTCGGTCACCACCGCGACCGACTCGCCGGCGGCGAGGCGCTGGAGCAGCGCCGGGATGCGGGCGCGCTCGTTGTGCTCGAACAGGCTCACCACGCGGGCGGCGATCCCGTGACGCTCCAGCAGGCCGCGGGTGTGGCGCGTGTCCTCGGCCGCCACCAGGCTGGCCTCGCGCAGCACGCGCAGTGCGCGCTGCGTCACGTCCTCGAGATGGCCGATCGGCGTCGCCACCAGGAACAGGGTCCCTCCGTCGCCGGAGGGGCGCATTTCGGTCACATGCGTCCTTCGGGAAGACCCCACGCGGGCGGCGCGCCGGGGCGCGAAGGCGGGAGCCGGGTCGATCGCCACGCCGCCACCCGCCGCGAGAACCGCGGACGGTAGCATGGGCCCGGAAGCCCGTCCAACTCGCGTGCTACCATACGTCCCCACCTCACATGGCCCGTCCGTCGCCCGCTCCATCGGCCACGCGTGACGCCACGCGAACCCGCACCCTCACGCCGCCCGGCCCCGGCCCGGCGGCGCCCGGGGGCGGGCTCGGTGTCGCGTCGCTGGCGGTGGTGGCGCTCGCCACGCTGGCGCTGGCCTGGATCGCTTTCGCGCGCCACCCGGTGGGCGATTACTTCACCGAGAGCGATTTCTACGGCTACGCCGAGGGCGCGCGCGCCTTCCGGCACGGCGCGCTCGATTTCGCGCGCTACTCGGTGGTGGGCCCGGTCTATGAACTGCTGCTCGCCGCGCTGACCACGATCGTGCCCGACGCGTTCCGCGCCGGGGAGCTGATCTCGCTGGCCGCCGCGGCGGCCGTGATGCTGCTGTGGCTCGCGATCGTGCGGCGCCGTGCCGGCGAGGCGGCGGCGCTGTGGACCGTGATGTTCATCGCCGCCAACCCCGGCTTCGCGCGCTACGGTTACTCCACCACCACCGACATGCTGGCGCTCGGCACCCAGTCGGCGGCCGCCTGGGCGCTGCTCGCGGCGCGCGGGCGGCGCGCCCCGCTCGCCGCCGGGGCGCTGGTGGCGCTGGCCGCGCTGACGCGCTACAGCGCGCTCGCCCTGCTGCCCGCGGGCGCGGTCATCCTCGCGGTCTGGCCGCCGCGCGACGATCACGGCCGCCCCGCGCGACGGCGCGCGCTGCTCCTGTTCGCGGCCGGATTCGCGGCCCTAGCGCTTCCCTGGCTCGCGCTCTCGCTCCGCGCCGGGCACTGGCCGGGCTCGAACCTGGTCGAGAGCTTCTCCTTCTATACCGACCCCTCGGCCCAACGGAACGTTCAGGACGTCGCGGGCGGCGGCGGCTACCGCTCGCTCGCGGCGCTGTTGCGCGAGCAGCCCGGCGCGCTGGCCGGCCGCCTGTTGGGAAACGTCCCCGATCACCTGATGCGCAACCTGCGGTCGCTGATCGGCGCGCCGGTCGCCTGGGCGTGCGGCGCCGGGCTGGTGGTCACGATCCTCGATGGCGGCTGGAGGGCGATGGCGCCGGTCGGGGTCGCGGGCGCGTTCGTGTTCGCGGCGCTGGTGCCGGTGTTCTACAGCGACCGCTACGCGCTCCCGCTGGTGCCCTATGACCTCGCGCTCGCCGGGCTGGCGGCCGGTTCGCGCCGGCTCAGGGCGCTGCCGCTGCGCGCCATCGTGTGGGCCGCGCTGATGGTGCCGCTGGCGCTCTCGCTGCACAGCTCGGTGACGCTTCAGCGCTGGGTCGAGAGCCAGCTCCCGGTCGAGACGCTGGCGGCGGGACGCGCGCTGCGCGCGGTGGCGCCGCCCGGCGCGCGCGTGCTGAGCCGCAAGATGCACGTCGCCTACTACTCGGGGACCGGCGCGGTCGCGTTCCCGCGCGTCAAGAGGCTCGCCGAGCTGGCGGACGCCGCGCGCGTGAACGGCGCCGGGTTTCTCTATTTCTCGTGGTACGAGGCGGAGCTGAGGCCGGAGTTCTGGTACCTGCTCGACAGCACGGCGACGGTGCCGGGGCTCGAGCGCATTCCGTTTCCGGCCCGCAATCCCGCGCTGCTGTTCCGTATCGGTCCCGAGTTCGGCCGCGATCCGGCGTGGCTCTCGAACGACAGTCTGCGCTCGCTCCACATCGCGCGCGCCCAGGTCCAGGCGCTCGAGGATCGGGAGGCGTGGAGCGCCCACTTCGTGCTGGGCGAGGAGGCGCGCGGGCGCGGCGACCTGAGCGGCGCGCTCGGCCACTACCTGGCGGCGACGCGCGGCAACCCGGGGCTGGCGCTGGCCTGGCAGCGCGCCGGCGGCGCGCTGCTCGAGCTGGGACGGATCGAGGAGGCGCGCGGCGCCTACGAGCGCGCGCGCGCGCTGGTGCCCGACGACGCGGTGACGTTGATCGGGATCGGCTGGACCCAGATGAGGAGCGGGCGCGCCGACCTCGCCACCCAGACCTGGCGTCCGTTGGTCTCGAGCACCCGTGACCCGGCGACGCTGCGGGCCATGGCGGAGGCGTTCGATCGCGCCGGCGACGCCGCGGCGCGCGATCAGGCGCGGCGCGCGCTGGCGGCGCTGCCGGGCGGCGGGCGCTGAGGACTCCGGCGTCCGCCCGCGCCGTTCCATTGCTCATCGCTTACTCCCCCGAGCCTACAGCGAAACTTGACTTCGGGAGTCGCATCTGCGGTGCTATCGTTCCACTCGTCAGGGCATACGGGGACCAGCAGCCAAGGAGTGTGCTATGCGTCGTCCCTCGATTCCCCTCGTCCTGGCCGCCCTTCTCGTCGCTTCCGTTGCGTTTGCAAAGACAACGGGCACCGCGAACATCACCTCGCTGCAGTCCTCGGGCATCAGCGGCACCGCCGAATTCAGCCTCGTCGGGAATGGGACGGTGAGGGTCCACGAGTCCCTCAGCGGTCTCACGCCCGGGGCCCAGTACTCCTCGTTCATCTACTCGAACAGCACGACGTGTGGCGCTGGCGGCACCAGGGCCCTCGTCATGACGTTCACGGCCCCCAACAATGGCAAGATCAACATCAACACCGTCGCCCCGCTACAGGTCTCTCCGGTTGATGGGTTTGCTTCCGTGTCCGTCGAGCAGGGAAGCGCGCTCCTGGCCTGCGGAGCCATCCAGTAGTGCTCCTCGCGCCGAGATTCGGCGTCGCGAGAGCGTGAAACCCTTCCCATAGTCTGGAAACCGGGTCTCTCGCCCCGGATGATTGGAAGCGAACGGGGCGCCTCGCTGAGGCGCCCCGTATCGTTGCCGCCTCCTTTCTTCGCTCGGCATCCTCCGGGGGTAGTAGGGACCTTAACGTAAGGGTTGCTTGCTGGCCCGGCTTCTGCTAATCCCTTAGTGGGCGGTTTCGCGCATTCAGCGCGATCCCAGCCGCCCTCGGGCCGCCTAGCCGACATCCGCATCGCGCTGTCTTGCCCCCCGCGATGGCGGACCGAACCTCTCGGCTCACGCATTGAGCCGCTGACACGGAGGTTCGCGGTGAAAGCCTGGCACATCGTGGTGCGGCTTTCCCTGGCGCCTGTCGCGCTGGCGTGGTTGGCCAGCCTGGCGGGCGCCACGACTTTGGTCCGCCAAGGTTTGGACCGCCTTACGGTCGAAAGCGAGTCGATCGTCGAGGCGAAGGTTCTCGACATCCACAGTTACTGGAACGCCGGCCACTCGTTCATTCTCACCGACGTTCACGTGCGGCCCTCCCGCGTCCTCAAGGGCGCTCCCGCCGGCGACGTGACCTTCACCGTGCTCGGCGGATCGGTGGGCGACGTGACCACGCTGGTGGTCGGTGGCGCGGACCTGGCCCCGGGCTCCGATTACGTGCTGTTCCTGGCTCATGCCGATCTCCCCGGCGCCGCGAACCGACTCACGATCCGCGACCACTCGCAGGGGGTGTTCGATGTGGTGCAGGGCCGCGCGTTCAGCCAGGCCATCGAGGAGCCATTGCTCCCCGACGCGCGGGGGCAGGTCGACGTCGTGGGCGGCGCCGAGGGCGTCGCGCTCGACGATCTGATCGGCCAGATCCGCGCGCTGTCCAACCGCTGACCGCCGGAAGGGGGAGCACGATGAATCGATCCACTCGTCAGTTGCTGGCGGTCGTGGTCGCCTGCGGGGGAATGCTCCACGCCCTCGATGCGCACGCGTTCCGCATGATCCAGAACAGCAGCGTGGGGCGCACCTCGTTCGGAACCCAGGTGACCTGCACCGACCCCGGCGGTTTCGCGCACTGGACGACCCCGTCGCTCACGTATTGGCTCAACCCCGCGAACCAGGGCGGCAAGCCCGGTGTGCCGACGGCGCTCCAGAACGCGATGGCCTCCTGGACGGCTGTCACACCGGCCACCTACACGCTCCGCTACGCCGGCACGACCACTCGCGGGTTCGCCACCGACGGCGTCAACACCGTGGTGTGGGAGGATGGTGACGGCTGCAGCGGGAGCTGCCTCGCCATCACCGCCCTGGTGCTGCAGGCGGGCCAGGTGATCACCGAGGCGGACATCTCGTTCAACAACTCGGCGACCTGGAACACCAACGGGACCGACTACGACGTCGAGGCGATCGCCGCCCACGAGCTGGGGCACACCCTCGGCATCCATCACACCGATCTCACCAAGAGCCACAACCGGCCGACGATGTACGCCAACTACTTCGGGATCCCCCAGCGGAGCCTGGAGTCCGATGACTGGGCCGCCCTGAACTGTTCGTTCAACCGGTATCCGGTGTCGGGCGCGACCCCGATCGCGTACCAGCCCGCCGAGGGAGCCTGGACCCCGGAGCCGGTCCTGCTCGCCGCGCGCCCGAACGCACGGGGCGCCAACCTGCGCTTCGCGCTCGAGCGCCAGGAACACGTGAGGCTCGATCTCTTCGATGTTGCCGGGCGCCGGATCGCGACCCTGGTGGACGACGTGCGCGATCCCGGTGAGTACGAGATGGCGTGGGATGGTGCAACAGATCTCGGCCACGTCGCGAGCGGAGTGTATTTCGCGCGCGTCGCGACGCCCGAGGGAAAGGCCAGCGCCACGGTGATCCTTGCCCGGTAAATGCCCGAAACGAATTCGACCACCCGAACGTTCGAGTGCACGCGTCATCGCCATGCATTGATCTAACTCCGTCAACTCTCTTCGTCGTGCGTGCTGCTCCAACTGAACACGACGATGTCGGTGGAGCAATGGAAAGAACTTACGGAGTCATTAAGAGGCCCGTCACGAAAACTTAACTTGGGACGATGTCGCGAGGTTGGTAGCATTCACGTGTCGAGGGCATGCGGGACCATCGCAGGTGAGGGAAGTGCCATGCGTCGGTTCTCGCTCATTCCAGTCGTCTTGGCTTCCTGTCTTGCCTCCACCGTCGCTCTCGCCGCGAGCGACCGAGTCACCGCGACGTTCAGCTCCCTGTCGGCCCAGAGCGTCACGGGCGACGTAGCCCAGAACCCCATGGCCCACGGCGGGACGAGGATCCAGGGCGCCCTCCGGAACCTCGAACCCGGCGTCCCGTACACCGCGCTCATCTATTCGAGCGCCGGATGCACCGGCACGACGGCCCAGATCACGAGCTTCGTCGCCAACCCGTCCGGACACGCGACCTTCGACTCGGTGAGCCAGTTGCTCACCGAGATCGGCTCGATCGCGATCCAGAAGGTGAGCGACGCCTCCAACCTGGCCTGCGCAATTCCCTAAACCACACGCCTGGAGCACGGCGGTTCGACTTCGGCCCGCCGTGCTCGCAGTCAGTCATCCCGGTCTTCGTCGAGCCGAGCGGGGTTGCATTTGAGCGAACCGAGGATCGGTCATGCGGAGTTGTCGAAACGGGGAGTCGCACAACGCCGATTTAGAAAATGGCGACGAGGAGGGGGCCGGTGGTTCCCTCGGGTTCCACGCATGCCCTGACGCGGCCCGGCCAAATCGTCGCCATGAGGGGGACTAGTCCCGGCGTGGGTTGAAACCAGCTCGCGTCCGGGACGACGTCCCCTTCTCCTTTCCGGGGCGGCGCGTGCCAGGCTCCGTTCAGGAATGCCGCGCGCCGGCGCCGGCCAGCTCGGCGACCACGGCGCGGAACGCGTCGATCGCGGTTTCGATGCCGGCGTCGTCGACGTCGAGGTGGGTGATGGCGCGCACGCGCTGCACGCCGAAGCCGATGAGCCGCGTGCCGCGCGCTTCGAGCGCCGCCACCACCGCGCCCCGCTCGAGCGCCGGATCCTCGAGATCGACGAGCACGATGTTGGTGTCGGGCTCGACCACGCGCAGCCCCGGCAGCCGGCGCAGCCCGGCGGCCAGCGCGCGGGCGCGGCGGTGATCCTCGGCCAGCCGTTCGACGTGGTGATCGAGCGCGTAGAGACACGCGGCGGCGAGGATCCCCACCTGCCGCATGCCGCCGCCCCAGCGCTTGCGCACCCGGCGCGCGCGCCTCACCACCGGCTCGGCGCCGACCAGGATCGAGCCGATCGGGGCGCCCAGACCCTTCGAGAAGCACATCATCACGGTGTCGAACGGCGCCGCCCATTCGCGGATCGGAATCCCGGTCGCGACGCTGGCGTTCCACAGCCGCGCGCCGTCGAGGTGGGCGGCCAGACCGCGCGGGCGCGCCGTGGACACCGCGGCGATCAGGCGCTCGAGCGGCACGATCGCACCGCCGTAACGGTTGTGGGTGTTCTCGAAGCACAGGAGCGCGGGGCGCGCGACGTGCTCGTCCTCGGGATCCTCCTCGAGCGCCTCGATCAGCGTCGCGGGGCTCACCACCCCGCGCTCGCCGCGCACCATCTTCACCATCGCGCCCGAGTTCGCGGCCACGCCTCCCTGCTCGTAGAGGAAGATGTGCGATTCGGCTTCGAGCAGGACCTCCTCGCCCGGCCGTGCCAGCACGTTGACGGCGAGCTGGTTTCCCATGGTGCCGCTGGGCACGAACAGGGCCGAGGGCTTGCCCGCCAGGGCCGCCACCCGGCGCTCGAGCGCCTGGACGGTGGGGTCGTCGCCGAACACGTCGTCGCCCACCTCGGCGCGCGCGATCGCTTCGCGCATCCCGGGCGTGGGGCGCGTGACGGTGTCGCTGCGCAGATCGACGATCGGGGCCCCGGGCATCGGGTTGCGAGTGTAGTCGAGCCGTCGGCGGGCCGGAAACCGCAGCGGGGCGGGGCGGCACGTCACCAGCGGGTCGCGCGACTCCCCGGCGCCGCCGCGTAGGTGCGGCGCTGACAGGCGCTTGACAAGTCGCGGCGGGCGATGCCTTCTCATTCGGCTCGAGGCGCATCCAATCAGCGACGCGCGGCGGAGGCTCCGCCGCCAGAACCTTACAGGCAGTCCCGCAATACCAGAGGAGTCCATCCATGCTGTTTCCGTTCTTCGATCCCACGATGATCCTGCTCATCCCGGCGATGATCTTCGCCTTCTGGGCGCAGTGGAAGGTGCAGCACACCTACGACCAGATGTCGCGCGTGCGCGCCGCCAACGGGCTCACCGGCGCCGACATGGCCAAGGCCATCATGCAGCGCAACGGCATCACCGACGTCCGCATCGAGGAGGTGGGCGGGGTCCTGAGCGACCATTTCGACCCGCGCGTCAAATCGGTGCGGCTCTCGCAGCCCAACTACGAGGGGCGCTCGCTGGCGTCGATCGCGGTCGCCGCGCACGAGGTCGGTCACGTGCTCCAGCACGCCGAGGGCTATGCGCCGCTGGCGATTCGCTCGGCGATCGTGCCGGTGGCGAGCTTCGGCAGCACGCTCGCCTTCCCGCTGTTCTTCATCGGACTGTTCTTCGGCGGACACGGCCCGCTCGCGAAGACCCTGATGGACCTCGGGATCCTGCTGTTCTCGGGCGCGGTGCTGTTCCAGCTGGTGACGCTGCCGGTCGAGTTCGACGCCTCGCGACGCGCCATGGTCCAGCTTTCCCAGGGCGGGGCGCTGGCGCCCCAGGAGGTTGCGAGCGCCAAGAAGGTGCTCGACGCCGCGGCCCTCACCTACGTCGCCGCGGCGGCGATGGCGGCGCTCCAGCTCCTGCGTCTCGTCATGCTGAGGCGGAGTCGCGACTGAGCCGCCCGTAGGGCCGGGAAGTGGAAACGGGCCGGGAGGCATCCTCCCGGCCCGTTTGCTGCGGCGGACGCGGCGGCGGTTCAGCCCTGAGCCACCATGTCCTTCAACTCCTTGGACACCTTGAACACCGGCACTTTGCGCGGCGGCACGGGGACGGCCTCGCCGGTGCGCGGGTTACGAGCGATGCGCGACTTGCGGTCCTTGACCCGGAAGGTGCCGAAGCCACGGATCTCGATGTGGTGGCCGTGAGCCAGTGCCCGCGCCACCGCATTGAGAAACGAGTCCACCGTCTCGGCGACGTCCTTCTTGGTCAACCCGGTACGCTCGGAAATCTGGTCTACGATATCCGCTTTGGTCATCTAGCCCTCCTCACTGCACCCGGGCCGGGCACATGACCTCGAACATCCCGGACCGTCCACCGCCTGGGCGAGGCTAGCAAGCCCCTCGAAAATCTGTCAATCAGGTTTTGGACAAGGCGTTGCGCGATTCATCATATTCCATCATGGACCCTGCCCCCCCGGCGGGGGCGGCTCACCCCCCAGCGCCGCCCGGCGGGCGGCCTCGATCGGATGGGCCCGCGCCGTCGCCACCAGGGCGTCCAGCCGCCGCCGGCCCGCGGCGGCCTCGGCGGCCCATTCGCGCGCGAATTCGCCGCTCCTGATCTCCTCGAGCGCGGCCCGCATCGCGCTCCGGCTGGCCTCGCCCACGACCCGCGGCCCGCGGGTGAGATCCCCGTAGAGCGCGGTGCCGCTGATCCCGTCGCGCATGCCCGCGAGGCCGCGCTCGTGGAGCAGATCGGCCAGGTACTTGAGCTGGTGCACGCACTCGAGGTAGGCGATCTCGGGGGTGTAGCCACGCTCGACCAGGGTCTCGAACGCCAGCGTCACCAGCGCGTTCATGCCGCCGCACAGTACGGTCTGCTCGCCGAACAGGTCGACCTCGGTCTCCTCGCGGGTGGTGGTGCGGAGCAGCGGCGCGCAGCCCAGGCGCGTTGCGTACTCCTCGGCCAGCGTCCAGGCGGCACGGGTCGCGTCACGGTGGACCGCGAGGTAGGCCGGCAGCCGCTCGCCGCGCTCGACCAGGGTGCGCAGGACGCGCCCCGGTCCGGTGGGCGAGACGAGCACCACGTCGGCGCCGGCGGGGAACTCGAGCGCCGAGTAGACCAGGTTGTAGCCGTGGGCGAAGACCACGCCCGCATCGGGCCTCAGCGCCGCCGCGATCTCGGGCCACGCCGAGGGCACCGCCTCGTCCGGCAGCATGACCGCCACCACCGCGGCGCGGCGCACCGCCTCGGCGCGCGGGTAGGTGGCAAAGCCGGCGCCGCGCGCGCGCGCCGCGCCGGGATTCCCGGGGCGGGCGCCCACCACCACCTCGGTCCCGGCGTCGCGCAGGTTCAGGGCGTGGGCTTCGCCCTGGTGGCCGTAGCCCAGCACCGCCACGGTGGCGCTGGCGAGTCGCGGGCTCACGCCGGTTCCGGTGCGCGCGCCGCGCGGGGCGGCGTCGCGGCTACTTCTTCACGGCCCCGGAGGCCGAGGTGCCGCCTCCCGACTTGAGCGCCGGGGCGCTCCAGTCCGACTTGAGCGTGAGCACGTCGCCCTTGAAGTGATAGGCCTGCTTCTTCGACCAGTAGAACCAGCTCTCGATCTTGTCGCCCTTCAAGTCCCACGGCACCACCTCGTCGGGCTCGCCGGCGCTGGCGAAGGTCTGGCCGCGCGCGCCCTTGGCGGACTTGGCGGCCGCCTTGGCGTCGGCGCTGGGCTGGCCGTTCTCCAGCGCGAGGAAGATCATGAACTCCTCGCTCGATTTCGCGGTGTTGTCGGCCTTGGTGTAGACCGAGCCGAGCTGGCGGTGGAACACCTTGTTCTTCGGCGACGCATTGACGCCGTCCCACAGCAACTGGATCGCCGCGTCGTATTGCCCGAGGTCGGCTAGGCACTGGCCCAGGGCCGAGATCGCATCCTGGTCGCCGGGGCGCAGCTTGAGCGCCTGACGCCACTGTGGCTCGGCCGACTTGCAGTCGCCCCCGTTCTGGTAGGACAGCGCCGCGTTGAAGGGCAGGTCGGCCTCGGTGGGCTTGAACTTCGCCGCCGCGGCGTACTCGTCGCCGGCCAGCTTGTAGTCGGGCCTGGCCGCGTCGCCCTTCTTCGACTGCGCGCGCTTGAAGTAGGCGTCGGCGAGACCGAGGTGGAGCCCGGAGTTCGAGGGATCCGACTTGATGAGCTCGGCGTACAGGGCGATCGCCTCGTCGTACTTTTTCTGGTCGACCAGCTGGCCGGCAGCGTTGGAGCGCACGCTCTTGAGCGACACCGCGAGCGCGCTGTCGTTGGGGGCGGCCTGGAGCCCGGCCTTGAAGGTCCTCTCGGCGGCGTCGAACTGGCCCATGAAGGCGTAGACCGAGCCGAGGTTGCGCATGGTCTTGGGATCGCCGGGCTTGAGCAGCGAGGCGCGGGTCAGCGAGGTCAGCGCCAGGTTGTAGTTCTTGCGCGCTTCCTCCTTCATGGTCTTGTCGGCGTCGCTGGCCGGCTCCTTGAGGAAGTCGAGATAGATCGACTGGGCGGCGTTGATCTTGGCGATGCCGTCGTTGAACGCGGTGGCCCAGTACGACTCGCGGTTCTGGGAGGCCCACTCGACCTTCTTGGGATCCTTCTGCTTGAGACCCTCGATCGACTTCGCGAATGCCTCGCCGGCGAGCCGCGAGCTGTCGACCTCGGCGTAGGCCCAGCCCAGATAGCCGATCGCCTCGAAGTCGTTGGGATCCTCGGTGGCGCACTGCTGCAGCTGATCGACCGCCTTGTTGATCTCGCGTCGATAGTCCTCGAGGTTGCCCTTCTCCTTGTCGTGCATCGCCTGCGAGACGTACTGGATGCCGCCCGCGCAGTGCGGATTGCGGGCCTGGGCCACCCCCACCAGCGCCACCACGGCCAGCGCGGCGGCGGCGAGCGTGATCGAGCGCTTCACGGTTCCCTCCTTCATCCGGGCCTCTAGGTCAGCCGGTTGCCGTTGACCTTGAGGCCGAACGACGTGCCGAGAAAGTTCGCCGCCTTGCGCGCGGCCAGCATGCGGGTCATGAAGATCTCGAAGTACTCCATGACCTGGGAGATCTGGGTGTCGATGGTCAGCTCGAGCGTGATCTCCTTCTTCGATTCGTCGACGTTGAGGAAGCTCTTCTGCACCGCGTAGTTGACCCGGTCGTGGACGTCGAACTTGATCATCTCGGGATTGCGCACCCGGGTACGGTGGACGTCGCTCTTGTCGGCCAGGATGACCGCCGCGGCGATCGGGCTGATGGCGGCGCCGTCGTTCTCGTGATGGTTGCCGATCGCCCCCATGACCCGCACCACCTCGAGGTCCGGCATGCCGAGCGCGGTCAGGATCTGCATCGCGATGACCGCGCCGGTCTGGGCGTGCTGCTCGCGATTGACCGCGTTGCCGACGTCGTGGAGGTAGCCGGCGATCGCCGCCAGCTCGGCCTCGCGCTCCGGGTAGCCGAGCCGCTTCAGGGTGTTGTAGGCGATATGGGCCACCAGGCCGACGTGGCGCTCGCCGTGCTCGGTATAGCCGATCTCGGCCAGGGCCTCGTCGGCCTTGCGCAGGTAGATCTTGACCCGCGGATCGTCGCGGACGGTGTCGAAGGTCACGACACGCGCCGCCGGCGCGGTCGCGGCGGCCGCTTCGGCGCCACCCGAGGCGAGGCGGTTGGAGGGGGATCGAGGTGCCATGTCAGCGCCCTTTTCGATGCGGGAATGATGCCAGCCCCGTGACCCTGGGTCCGGGGCCGAAAAGCGCACCGAATCTAGGTGCGCAACCCCAAGCGCGTCAAGCGGAAGCCCCGTCCCGGCGGGGCCCGGGCCGGGGTGACCCGGGAGCGGGAGCGGGCGGCCGTCCGGCGCCCCCGACGACGCGACGGCGCGACGGTGTGCGGTGCCGCCGGCCAGGTCCTGACTAGGGCCCGGTCCGGGATGCCCCGCAGTCGCGCCGATTTTCCGGGCCGGGTCTAGAGCACCTCTACCGGATCGACGTCGGCGACCACCCGCACGCCGCGGATACGCGGGTCGCTCTCGGCGGCGGCCAGCCCGGCGCGCGCGACCTCGCGCAGCGCCGTGGCATTGCGGCCCTTGAGCAGCAGGTGCCAGCGGTACTGGCGCTTGAGGCGCGCCAGCGCCTGGGGCGCCGGGCCCAGCACCGTGACCCCCGCGGGCCCGGCGGCGGGCCGCAGCCGCTCGCCGAGCGCCACCGCGGCGCGCTCGACCGCGGGCTCGTCGCGGCCCGAGACCAGCAGGGTGATGAGCCGCGTGTAGGGCGGATAGCCCGCCTCGCGGCGTTGCTCGAGCTCGGGGCCCAGGAACAGCGACGGGTCGCCGAGCGTGGCGGCGGTGATCGCCGGATGATCGGGGGTGCAGGTCTGGACGAACACCTCGCCCGGGGCGCTGCCGCGCCCGGCGCGGCCCGCGACCTGGACCAGGAGCTGGAAGGTGCGCTCGGCGGCGCGGAAGTCGGGCAGGTGAAGCGCCACGTCGGCGTCGAGCACGCCCACCAGAGTGACGCGCGGGAAGTCGAGCCCCTTCGCGATCATCTGGGTGCCGACCAGCACGTCGGCCTCGCCGCGCGCGAAGCCCTGCAGCACACGGGCGGCGGCGCCGCTCTGGCGCGCCACGTCGAGATCGAGGCGCAGCACCCGTGCCTCCGGGAAGGCCGCCGCGAGCTCGCGCTCGGCGCGCTGGGTGCCCGGCCCGCCGTAGCGCAGGAACGGGGTCGCGCACTTCGGGCAGGCGGGGCCCGCCGGCTCGCGGTGGTCGCAGTAGTGGCAGCGCCACCCGCGCTGCGGCGCGAGGTGGAGCGTCAGCGTGATGTCGCAGTTGGGACAGCCGGGGACGAATCCGCACACGCGGCACTGGGTGTAGTGGGAGTGACCGCGGCGGTTGAGGAAGAGCAGCGACTGCTCGCCGCCCTCGAGCCGTGCCCGCAGGGCCGCGCGCAGCGGCCGCGACAGCAGCGCGTCGCCCTGGGCCTCGCGCCTCAGGTCGACGATCCGCATCGCCGGCAGCGGCCGCCCGCCGACCCGTGACGGCAGCAGCACGCGCCGGTACTTGCCGCGCGCCGCGTTGGCGAGCGACTCGAGGCTCGGGGTCGCCGAGCCCAGCACGATGGGAATGCCGAGCAGCTGGGCGCGCCGCACCGCGGTGTCGCGGCCGTGGTAGCGCAGCTGCTCGCTCTGCTTGTAGGCCGGCTCGTGCTCCTCGTCGACCACGATCAGCCTGAGCCTCGGGAGCGGCGCGAACACCGCCGAGCGCGCGCCCACCACCACGTCGAGCGCGCCGCGGCTCGCCAGCTCCCAGTTGCGGCGCCGCTCACCCACGCCGAGGTAGGAATGGAGCACGCCCACCCGGCGCCCGAAGCGGGCGCGGAACGCGGCCACCACCTGGGCGCCCAGCGCCACCTCGGGGACCAGGATCAGGCTGTGGCCGCCGGCCTCGCGGGCCGCCGCCGCGGCGCGCAGGTAGACCTCGGTCTTGCCGCTCGCGGTGACGCCGTGGAACAGCAGCGGGGTGAAACCGCCGGCCGCGATCGCCTCCTCGACCGCGCGCGTGGCGCTGCGCTGCTCGCCGGTCAGGCGGTGCGGCTCGGGGAGGGCCAGCCCCATCACCGCGTCCTCGACCGCCTTGAGGCGCGCGCGGCTGCCGGCGAAGCCTTCGAGGCCGCCGGGGAGCGTGGCCTCGAGCACCTCGCCGAGCGGCGCCATGTAGTAGTCGGCGATCCAGCGCGCCAGCGCGAGCAGGTGCGGGGTGAGGAGCGGCGGGGTCAGCACCGCCCCCAGGTCGGCGACGCGCTCGAGCGCGGTGGCGGCGCTTAGCTCGACCAGGAAGCCGCGTCGCGGCCGGCCGCGGAACGGCACCTGGACCTGCACTCCGGGCACCGCGCGCGCCTCGAGCGAGGACGGAACGCGGTAGGTGAAGGTCTGCCGGACCGGCAGCGGGAGTGCCACCTGGGCGAAGGACATGGGCGGGGCCGGGCTGTGATTGACGGGCAGGGACATGGCGCGTGCGCGGGCAGGCGCGGCGCCCATGATGGCGGTGCGACGCGGCGCACGGCAACCGGAATTTGTCCGGCGCCTGGGGGGCGCGCCGGGGTGCTCCGCGTCAGGTCCTGGCCGGCGGCTCGACCGGGCGCACCGCAAGGGGTGCGCGCGGAAGGAAGCAGCCGCCGGCGAGGCTCTGACTGAGATCGTCTCGGGACATCTCAGTCAGAGCCTAGGCCTGCATGCGGTGCGTGCTGGACTGGCCGAGGATCGCGTTGATCCGTTCGACGAGCTTGCGCGGGCTGAACGGCTTGGTGATGTAGTCGTCGGCGCCGACCTCGAAGCCGATCTTCTGGTCGACGTTACGACCCTTGGCCGACAGCAGGATGACCGGGATGTCCTTGGTGTTCGTGTCGGCCTTGAGCAGCTTGCAGGTCTCGTAGCCGTCGAGCTTGGGCATCATGATGTCGAGCACGATCAGATCGGGGTGCTCGGCACGTGCCTTCTCGAGCGCCTGCTCGCCGTCGAGCGCGGTCAGGACCTCGTAGCCCTCCATCCCCAGACTGAAATCCAGGATGTGGACGATGTAGATCTCGTCATCCACAACCAGGATCTTGCCCTTCGCCATCTTCGATCACCTCCCTGTGTCGGCGATTCCGGCGGTCCCGAGCTCGGGCGCCGGGGTTTCGCGGCTTCCGTCCAGCAGCGGCAGCAGCCGCTCGAACGCATCCACCACCGCGGGGTCGAACTGCCGTCCCCGCAGCCGGCGGATCTCGTCGAGCGCCGCTTCCCTGGTACGCGCGGGGCGATGCGGCCGCCCCACGGTCATTCTCTCGAACGCGTCGACCACGGCGAGGATGCGCCCCCCGACCGGGATGTCCGCGGCCTTGAGGCCGCGCGGGTACCCGGTGCCGTCCCACCATTCGTGCTGGGACAGCGCGACCTCGCGCGACATGCTCATCGACTCGAGCGCGCGCGGCGGGCCCTGGCCGTCCCCGGTCGGGGCATCGAGGCTCGCGGCGTAGCTGATCGCGCCGATCTCCGACTCGGTGAGCCCCAGGGTGCGGGCCAGCGAGCGCGCCGTGCTGATTCGCTCCGCCGAGCCGTTCCCGTCGCCGACCTGCTCGAGCGCGTCGCGCAGCTCGAGCGTCACGTCCGCGAGCGGCCGCTGGCCGCTGCCGTCGGGGCTCGCGTCGGCGCGCCGCGCGCTCTGCCACGCGGCGCCGACGCGCTCGGCGAGCTGGAGCAGCAGGTGGCACTCCTCGGCATGGAAGGAGCCGCCGTGGGACGGATCGGTGACGTTGAGCACGCCCAGCGGCCCGTCCTCGCCCTCGAGCGGCACCGACAGGAAGGTTCCGCTCTGGTAGTGGGAGCGTCCGGAGCCCGCCACCTCGCCGTGGTCGTGCAGGCGGCTCACGCACACCGGATGGCGGTGCTCGGCGACCCAGCCCGCCACGCCGCTGCCGGCGCTCACCCGGACCTCGCGCACGACGCCGTCGTCGAGCCCGCTCGCCGCCTCGACCACCAGATCGCCCTCGGGCTCGATCGCGAGGATCGAGACCACCCGGGCGCTCATGACGTCCGCCACCATCTCGACCGACATTCTCAACACTTCCTCCAGCGCCGGCCTCACCGCCGGTCGCGGCCTCACGAACACGCGCGGCGCGGTCCGCCGCGGCAGCACCGCGGTGAAACGCGAGCCCTGGCCCGGCTCGCTCTCGGCGTGCACCCGGCCCCCGTGCGAGTCGACGATCGACCTGCAAATCGCGAGCCCGAGCCCCACACCGCCTCGCGCCCGGCCCGGCGAGGTGTCGACCTGGTCGAAGCGTTCGAACACCCGGTCCAGCGCCTGCGCGGGGATCCCGATGCCGGTGTCCTCGACGCACAACGTCAATTCCCGCGCGTCCCCTTTCAGCTCGAAGCTCACCACGCCCTGCGCGGGCGTGAACTTGATCGCATTCGAGCCCAGATGCAGTGCCAGCTGCCTCATCTGATCGCGGTCCGCGCTGAGCCGGGTATCGGCCGCCTCAACCGTGGTCTTGACCTGGACCTGCCTCAGCTCGGCGGCGGGGCGCAGCAGTCGCACCGTCTCCTCGATCACCTCGGCCAGATCGACGCTCCGGCGGGTGGCGCGCCGGGTGCCGACGTCGAGGCGGTTGAGGTCGAGGATCGACTCGATGAGGCGCGCCAGGCGGTCGCTCTCCGCGCTCACCACCTCGAGGATCTGGGTCAGCCGCTCATGGGGGATTTCACCCTCGGAATAGCCGAGCAGGGTCCCGACGTGGGCGCGGATCGCGGTCAGCGGGGCACGCAGCTCGTGCGACACGGTCGAGACGAAGTTGGTCCGCAGCGCGTGGACCTCCTGCATGCGCCGGCCGGCCTCCTCGAGGTCGCGCGCGTAGCGCCCGGTCTCGTGGAACAACCGGGCGTTCTCGATCGCCACCACGGCGTGGTGCCCGAAGATCTCGAGCATCTCGATGGTCTCGGTCGAGGGCACCAGCCGGTCGACCGGATCGTCGACCGAGAAGTAGCCCGCCGGCTCGCCGCCGCGGCTGAACAGCGGCACCAGCAGGACGTCGTCCGGATGCCACTCCCACTCCTCGCGCGGCCCGAGATCGGAGGTGTGACCGGCAGGCAGGGTGCGGTTGAACTCGTGGGCATGGCCGATGAAGTACGAGTGGCTGACCCGGAACTCCTCCTTGAGCCACGACAGGAAATCCTCGAGCGCCACCTCCGTCGAGCTCAGCTCGTGGCGCGTCGCCTCGTCGAGCCCCGCGAAGGCGCGAGCGCGGAGCCGCGACGTGCCGGGCTCGCGCAGCCGGATCAGCACCACCCGGAACCCGATGGTGTCGCGGATGGTCTCGGCGAGCCGCGGCAGCATGGTGTCGAGGTCGAGCCCGGCGTTGACCTCGCCGATGTTCCCGAGGATCTGGTGGAGCTTCTGGGCGCGCTTGCGATTCTCCTCGACCTGCTTGAAGTAGAGTCGCGACAGGCGCTGCTTGGTCTCGGTCAGCTCGGCGACCTGGGCCCGGAGCCCCGCCGCATCGTGGCCGCCCGGGCCGCCGGCCTGCTTGCCGCGCGCCACCTCGCGGCGCAGCTTGTCGAGCTCGGCGCGCAGCCGCAGCTCCTCGGTCGATGGACCACGCCTCGGCTCGCGCTTGCCGGAGTCCTGGCGCTTCACGCCGCGTCTTCCTGCTTGTCGCCACCCTGGATGGAACGCCGCTCGCTCACCAGCACGCTGCCGGCGATGCCCTTGCCGCGGGTCTTGAGCTCCTGAATGCTGTCGGTGAGCTCGCCGAGGTGCGACGCCGGGCGCTGCTCGGTGTTGACCAGCGCCAGGGTCAGGCTCATGAGCGGGAAGCGCTCCGGCACGTGCTGGCGGTTCGGGACCTCGATGTAGCCGTGCGTGACGTCCTCGGGGTCGTAGAAGCTCGGCACCGCCCGGTCGAAGGCCTCGATGACCGCGCGCCCCAGCCGCTCGCCCGCGGCCGGATCGGTCAGGACCACGAAGTCGTCGCCGCCGATGTGGCCGACGAACGTGTCGCCGCTCGAGCGCTGGGCGGCCTCGAGCAGCAGCCGCGCCAGGGTCTGGATCGCGATGTCGCCGCGCGCGTAGCCGTAGTGATCGTTGAAGGCCTTGAAGTAGTCGATGTCGGCCTGCAGCATCGCGAACGGCCGGCCCGAGGCGAAGCGCCGCTTGATCTCGTCGTCGATCGAGGCGTTGCCCGGCAGTCCGGTGAGCGGGCTCGCCGAGCGCTGCTGGCGGCTCCACTCCAGCGCGTTCCGGATGCGCATCAGCAGCTCTTTGCGCGCCCACGGCTTGGTGATGTAGTCGTTTGCGCCACCCTCGAGACCGGTGACCTTGTCGGGCAGCTCGGCCTTGGCGGTGAGGATGATGATCGGGATGTGGCGGGTGGGAAACGCGGCGCGCAGCTTCTCGCACACCTCGAAGCCGGTGAGCCGCGGCATCATGACGTCGAGCAGCACCAGGTCGGGCAGGTTGCGGCTGGCGAGCTCGAGCGCCTGCTCGCCGTTGGTGGCCTCGATGATCTCGTAGCCGGCGTTCTTGAGCTGCAGGCACAGCACGTCACGCAGGCTGGTTTCGTCTTCGGCGACCAGGACTCGAATCTTGGGCACGGCAGCTCCGCCTCGACGGGTGGCGCGCATGACGGACGAAGCGGCGGCGCTCCCGCATCCCAGCGCCGAGCGCCGCCGCGCCAACGCTCGCCCTCCCGCGCGATCCATCGCCGGGGCTGGCGCCCGACGCCCCACCGGGCATTGGGAGCCTGTGGCTCAAGGGTTTGCGTCTGGGCTTTCTATCGGCCGCAGGGAGGGAATCTTGAGGGCCGCGGTGGGGAGCGGCGCCCGGGCCCGCGGCAGAACCGCCTCCGGGACCCCGGGCGCGACCCGCGCGAGCGCCCTTAGGTGACGCCGATCCCCGACTCCTCGAGCGAGGCCACCACGTCGAGATCGGGGGCGGGCGGAGCGCCACGCTCGAGGGCCCAGGCGCCGAGCAGCGCGATCATCGCCGCGTTGTCGGCGCACAGTCGCGGCGAGGGCACGCGCAGCTCGATGCCGCGCGCCGCGCACAGCGCGGTGAGCCGGTGGCGCAGCTCGCCGTTGCACGCCACGCCGCCGCCCAGCGTCAGCGCGCGCGCCGGCACCGCCGACAACGCCCGCTCGGTGCGCGCGACCAGGGCGTCGATCGCCGCGGCCTGGAACGAGGCGGCGAGATCGGCGACCAGGGCCCCGGGCAGCGGCGGCGGCCCGGCGGCGGCGACCGCGGTCGCGACCGCGGTCTTGAGCCCCGAGAACGAGAAGTCGAAACCGGGCTGATCCAGCATCGGGCGTGGGAAGTCGAAGGCGTCGCGCCGCCCGCCCATGGCGATGCGCTCGATCGCCGGCCCGCCCGGGAAGCCGAGCCCGAGCAGCTTCGCGACCTTGTCGAACGCCTCGCCCGCCGCGTCGTCGCGCGTGCTCCCCAGCCAGCTGTAGTCGCCTACGGCGCGCACCTCGACCAGCTCGGTGTGGCCGCCCGAGACCACCAGCGCCAGCGCCGGGAACGGGCTCGGACCGCACTCGAGCGTGGCGGCGTGGAGGTGGGCCTCGATGTGGTTGACGCCCACCACCGGGATCCCGAGCGCCAGGCCGTAGGCGCGCGCGAACGCCACCCCCACCACCAGCGAGCCCACCAGCCCGGGGGCGCGCGTCACCGCGATCCCGGTGAGATCGGTAGCGTGGATGCCGGCCGCGGCGAGGGTCTCGGTCACCATGCGCGGCAACAGCTCGAGATGCGCGCGCGACGCCAGCTCGGGCACCACGCCACCGTAAAGCCGGTGGACGTCCTGCGCGGCGATGAGATGGGCGCGCAGCGTGCGACCGCCCTCAAGCACCGCGACCGAGGTGTCGTCGCACGAGGTTTCGACGCCGAGCACCAGGGCGGCGGCGCCGCGGGCGCTCACGCCTCGGGCTCCAGCGCGGCGTCGAGCCAGGCCATGTACTTGGGCGCCCCGGCGGCGATCCGCACCGCCACACACTCGGGGATGGTGTAGGAGTGGAGCTCGTGGAGGCGTGACATGAGCGCCGCCCAGTCCTGCTTGCGGGTCTTGAGCAGCGCCACCACCTCGCGCTGGTCCGCGATGCTGCCCTCCCAGCGGTAGAGCGAGCGGGCGGGAAGCAGGTTGCCGCAGGCGATCAGGCGCTCTTCGACCAGCGTGCGTACCACCCGCGCCGCCTCCTCCTCGTTGCCGAAGCTCGTGAACACGATCAGCATCTCCGTCATGACGCGGCAGTGTACCATCGGCTCGTGCGTCCCGGACCCATCACATCCGCCGCGGCGGCGCTGGTGTTGCTCGCGCCCGCGAGTCCGTCGCCGCCCGCGCACCACGGCGCGGCGCGCGCGTTGCCGGCGATCGTGTTCGTGTCGCGGCGACCGCCGCCGGCGGGCGCTCCGCCCGGCACGATCCCGGGGCTCGGGCCGGCGGGCCGCGCGCTCGTCACCGGCGGCCGCCTGATGCTGCGCGCGCCCGACGGCACGGTCAGCGAGCTGCTGCCGGCGCGCTTCACCGACGTGAGCCGGCCGAGCGTCTCGCCCGACGCGCGGCGCGTCGCCTTCGCCGCCGTCGCTCCGCCCGACAGCGGCTGGCGCATCTGGGTCACCGCGCTCGCACGCCCGGCGCCGGTCCCGGCCACGCGCGACGACCCGCCCGGCTCGATGCGCTTCGACGATCTCGATCCCTGCTGGCTCGACGACTCGACCCTGTGCTTCGCCAGCACCCGCTACCCGCAGGTCGCCCAGTACGGCGGCGGACCGGTGACCAACCTGTTCGTCACGCGCTTGGGCGGCGTGCCGACGCGGATCACCGCGGAGCGAAACGGCGCCGAGACCCCGGCACTCGACCCCCGCACCGGGCGCATCGTGTTCGCGCGCTGGTGGCACAATCGCTACCTCGCCTCGGGCGACCCCTCCGGGCTCACCACCGATCCGGCGCGCGCCCTCCCCGGTGACACCGTGAGCCTGTGGCACGCGATGTCGATCGCCGCCGACGGGAGCGACGAGCGCATCGCCTGCGGCGATCCGGCGCTCCGGATCGCGGCGATGTGCTACGCCCCGGCGCCCGGTCCCGACGGCTCGATCGTCGGCGTCTATGCCGCCAACGCCGGGCTGTGGCCGGCGAGCGGCGGCGCCGGGATCCAGCGCTTTCCGGGCGGCCACGCCGCGGCGCGGCGGCTGGCCGGGGCGATCGTCGATCCGGGCGCGCGCGCCGGCTACGGCAGCCCGAGCGGCCTCGCCCCGGCCTCGGCGTGCTCCCCCGCGGCGCTCCCGGACGGCCGCGTGCTGTTCGCCTACGACCCGGGCGGGCGAGGGGACTTCGGGATCTGGCTGATCGGCGCCGATGGCGGGGGCGAGGCGCGCGTGGTCGATCTGCCCGGGACGCTCGAGCTCGATCCCGCACCGGTGGTGTCGCGGGCGCCGGCCACGCACGCTCCGCACCCGCCGCCCGAGCCCCGTGCCGACCGGCCGCCCGAGACGCTCGACCAGGCGCTCGCGCGCCCCGGACGCTTCCGGTTCACCAACGTCGACGTGTTCGC
>Ga0318534_10000078_pt1 | contig 23467 bp, 20 predicted proteins | sample GRESIP117b4f26_FD_202502 | JGI IMG/M metagenome (GOLD analysis project Ga0318534, IMG submission 202502) | Tropical soil microbial communities from Luquillo Experimental Forest, Puerto Rico - GRE.SIPMG.117b4f26 | ecosystem: Environmental > Terrestrial > Soil > Tropical forest > Bulk soil...
GACCACGAGCTCGCCGCTGAGCGCCGCGCCGTCCGCCAGCACGTGCCCTCGCTTGAGCGAGCCCATGGCGACGCTCGCGGTGGCCTCGATGGCACGGCCGCCCGCGACGCCGGTGTCGGGGTCGACTCCTGAGGGGAGGTCGACGGCGAGGACGGGGATCTCGTCGGGCACCACCGGCGCGTCCCAGGGGCGCGAGAGCCCGGTGCCGAACGCCGCGTCCACGACGAGGTCGACGCCGTCGAGCAGGGCCGGCGCAGAGGCGACCTCGACCACCGCGCACGCCGCCCCGCGGCCGCCCAGGAGCCGCGCCGCCACCCGGCCGTCCTCGCCGTTCGAGCCTGGCCCGCACAGAACCGCGACCCGGGCGCCGTAGACGCGCGGGAGGAGGTCCGCCGCGGCGATCGACGTCGCCAAGCCGGCGCGCTCGACCAGCGTCTCGTGGGTGGCGGTGCGCATGGCCGCGCGGTCGGCGGCGCGCTGCTCGGCTGCGGTGAGGACTGGCCTCACGTGGCGCGTTCGGCGACGACCATCGCGGCGGCGAGCGTCGAGGTGTGGGTCAGGCTGACGGAGAGCGACCGTACCCCGAGCTGCCGCGCGTGCTCGCGAGCCGCGCCGTGGAGGAGGAGCGACGGCCGCCCGTCGGCGGACGCCACGACCTCCACATCGTGCATCCGGAACCCGCTCATGCCCACGCCGAGCGCCTTCATCGTCGCCTCCTTGGCGGCGAACCGGGCGGCCAGGCGCTCGACCCTGCGGTTGCCGGTGGCGCGCGAGTCGAGCTCGTGCTCGGTGAAGACGCGGGTCGCCAGCCGAGGGCGGCGCCGGAGGGCAGTGGCGAGTCGTTCGACGTCGACGAGGTCGATCCCGACCCCGACGCTCACTCGACCGTCACCGTCTTGGCCAGGTTCCTCGGACGGTCGACGTCGAGCCCCCGCAGCCTCGCGAGGTGGTACGCGAGCAGCTGCAGCGGGACGATGGCGAGCGTGGGGGTGAGCATCGAGTCCGCCGCGGGCACCGCGATCGCCCAGTCGCCGAGCGCCGCGGCCTCGTCATCGTCGGCACGGTGCAGCACCACGACGCTCGCCCCGCGCGCCTTGACCTCGGCGATGTTGCTCAGCACCTTCTCCCGCAGGTCCGGGTCGCAGACCACGGCGACGACGACCGTGCCCGGCTCGATCAGCGCGATCGGGCCATGCTTCAGCTCGCCGGCCGGGTACCCCTCGGCGTGCAGGTAGCTCAGCTCCTTCAGCTTGAGCGCCCCCTCGAGGGCGACCGGGTACCCGACGTGGCGGCCGATGAAGAAGAAGTCGCGCGCCCCGTGCAGCCCGGAGGCGACCTCCTGGACGTGCTCGGCCTCCTTCAGCACCTCGGCCACCCGATCGGGCAGGGCGCCGAGCGCGTCGAGCGTGCTCGTGACCTCGTCGGGGGTGAGGGTCCCGCGCGCCTGCGCGAGCCGGAGGGCGAGGAGCTCGAGCACCGTGATCGTGGCGAGCACCGTCTTCGTGGACGCGACGCCGATCTCCGGCCCCGCACGCGTGTACAGCGCGGCGTCGGCCTCGCGGGCGAGCGAGGCGCCGACCACGTTGCACACCGCCATCGTGCGCGCCCCCCGACGCTTCGCCTCGCGGAGCGCCTGCAGGGTGTCGATCGTCTCCCCGGACTGCGTGACGCCGATAACGAGCGTGCGCGGGTCCAGGACCGCGCCGCGGTACCGGAACTCGCTCGCGATCTCGACGTCGCAGTCGAGACGGGCCCACCGCTCGATCGCGTGGCGGCCGACGGCCGCGGCGTGGAAGCTCGACCCGCACGCGACGAGCACGGCCCGCTCGAATCCCGCGAGCTCGTCGTCGCCGAACCGCAGCTCGTCGAGGACCACGCGGCCGTCGTCGGCGCGCCGGCCGGCCAGCGTCGCGCGCACCGCCTCGGGCTGCTCGAAGACCTCCTTGGTCATGAAGTCCGGGTGGCCGCCGAGCTCTGCGGTCTCGACGTCCCAGTCGACGCTCAGCACCGTGGGCTCGACGGGACGGCCGTCGAGGTCGCGCAGCTCGACCCCGTCGGCGGTGAGCACGGCCAGCTGATCGTCCTCGACCGCGAGCAGGTCACGCGTCCGATCGAGGATGGCGGGGATGTCGCTCGCGAGATAGGTGACACCCTGCGCGCGACCCACGACGAGGGGCGAGACCCGCCGCGCCGCGACGATCGTCCCTGGCGTGTTCGCGTCGACGACCGCCACGGAGAACGCGCCCGTCACCTCGCGGAGCGAGGCGGCGACGGCGTCGGCGAGGCTGAGCCCAAGGCCGCGGTGCTCCTCGACCAGGTGGGCGAGCACCTCTGTGTCGGTCCCGCTCGCGTAGGCGTGACCGGCGGCGCGGAGCCGTTCGGCGAGCTGCGCGTGGTTCTCGAGGATCCCGTTGTGGATGACGGCGACGTCGCCTGCGCAGTCCACCTGCGGGTGCGCGTTGCGCTCGATCGGTGCCCCGTGGGTCGCCCACCGGGTGTGGCCGATCCCGGCCGAGGTGCCCTTCGGGGCGTCCGCGCACCGCGCGACGAGCGCCGCGACCGAGCGCGTCCCCTCGGCCGCGCGGCTCCGCCAGAGCGTGCCGTCCGAGCACTGGATCGCCACCCCTGCCGAGTCGTACCCCCGGTACTCGAGCCGCGCGAGCCCGTCCAGGAGCACGTCGAGCGCATCCTCGGCGCCGACGACGCCGATGATGCCGCACATGGGCGCCAGGCTACCCGGGGCCGGTCGCCGGTCCGAGGGCCTGGAGCACCGTCGTCTGCAGCCGATCGACGACGTACCGGAGCTGTGCCTCGTCCTCGGCCTCGACCATCACGCGGACCAGTGGTTCGGTGCCGGACGCACGCAGCACGACGCGGCCGCGATCGCCGAGCTCGTCGCGCACCGCGGCGACCTCGGCCCACACGGTGATGGCGTCGGCGAGCGCCCCCGCGTCGGCGACCGCCACGTTCACGAGCACCTGTGGCACGGGGGTGAGCAGCCCGTCGGTGAGCGAGGTCAGCGGGCCCCGCTCGGCGACGAGCGCGGCGAGCAGGAGGCCGGTGAGCACGCCGTCACCGGTCGTCGCCACGTCGGTGAAGACGAGGTGGCCGGACTGCTCGCCCCCGAGCGTCCAGCCGGTGCGCGCGAGCGCGTCGGCCACGTGCCGGTCGCCGACCGGCACCTCGTGGACCTCGATCCCCGCGGCCGCCAGCGTGCGGTGCAGACCCAGGTTGGACATGACCGTCACCACGACGCCGCCGCCGAGCGTCCCACACCGCTGACGGTCCGTCGCGAAGAGCGCGAGCAGCCAGTCGCCGTCGAGGACCCGTCCGGTCGCGTCCACGGCGATGCACCGATCGGCGTCGCCGTCCAGGGCGACACCGAGGTCCGCCCCCACATCGACCACCGCGTTCGCCAGCGCCTGGGGCGCCGTGGACCCGACCTTGTCGTTGATGTTTCGCCCATCGGGGTCGTTGCCGATCGCGGTCACGCGTGCACCCCGCGCCGCGAAGACCCCGGGCGCGATCGCGCTCGCCGCTCCGTGAGCGCAGTCCACGACGACGTGCATCCCCTCGAGCGAGGGCGTGCCCGCGGCGTTGACGAGCCACGCCGCGTACCAGGCGGTCGCGTCTCCCACCACCTCGACGCCGCCCTTCCGGCCGTCCCGCGGGCGTGACGCGCCGGCCGCGATGCCCACCGAGAGGGCGGCCTCGACCGCCGCCTCGTCGGCCGTCGGCAGCTTTCGGCCGTCGCGACCCACGACCTTCAGGCCGTTGTCGAAGAACGGGTTGTGCGACGCCGAGACCACGACGCCAGGCGCCCCGGTCGCCGCGCAGTGCGCGGCGACGCCTGGCGTCGGGATGACCCCGAGGTCCCGGACGAGCGCCCCCTCCGCCGCCGCCCCGGCGCAGACCGCCGCCGCGAGCACGGGGCCGCTCTCGCGCGTGTCGCGACCGACGAGCAGGGTGGGCACGTCGAGGGTGGCGACCACGGCGCGGCCGAACGCGAAGGCGACCTCCGGGGTCAGCTCGGCGTCGGCGCGTCCGCGCACGCCGTCGGTGCCGAAGACGAGCGGCACGCCGCTACCGCTTCGAGTACTGCGGTGCCTTGCGCGCCTTCTTCAGGCCGTACTTCTTCGACTCCTTCTCCCGCGCGTCGCACCGGCCTGGCCGGCGACGCCACCGCCGTCGATCGACGCATCGACGTCGTAGACGTCGGTGAGGTTGGAGAGGCGGAGCGGCTCGAGGACGACCATCCGGTGCGCCGCCGACGTGAAGTACTGGTCGAACGGACGGTCGTTGACGGTGATGACACCGGAGCCCGGGCGCACGCGGACGCGGGCCACCGCCTCCTTGCGCCTCCCTGTCGACTGGGTCAGTGGCTTGGGCATCTGGCTCCTCAGCCGCGCCGGAGCGCCGACGTGTCGTAGGGGGAAGGCTGCTGCGCCGCGTGCGGGTGCTCGGGCCCCGCGTAGACGAAGAGCTTGCGGATCTGGGCGCGGCCGAGCCGGGTGTGCGGCAGCATCCCGCGGACAGCCCGCACCACGACCTCCTCTGGCCTCGACTCGAGCAGGTGCTCGTACGAGGTGGCCCGGAGCCCACCGGGGTACCCCGAGTGGCGGTAGGCCATCTTGGCCGTCGCCTTGCCGGCGGTCATCCGCACTCGCGCAGCGTTGACGACGATGACGGCGTCGCCGCTGTCGAGGTGCGGGGTGAAGTCCGGGCGGTGCTTCCCGCGGAGGAGCCGCGCCACCTCGGTGGCCAGGCGGCCGAGCACCACGCCCTCGGCATCGAGGACGTGCCAGGACCTGGTGAGGTCCCCCGCCTTCGGTGAGTACGTGCGCACGTCGTGGTCCTCTGTTCTCGGCCCGCCGTCGCCGCCTGGAAGCGGCGTCCGGGCGGTCGGACCGCGCCGGGCAGGGGCTCCACGATACGCGCCCGCTGCGCCGACCGGCAAGCAGCTCACCGGTCGTAGGCGACCGAGAGCAGGCACAGCCCCTCTGGGGGCGCCGGCGCGGGCAGGCCCGCACGGTCCCCGGTCCGGAGCCGCTCGGGGAGGTCGGCGGCGGAGAGCCGGTGCTGACCGATCGCGACGAGCACGGCGACGAGCGAGCGGACCATCTGGTGGCAGAAGGCCGCGGCCGTCAGGTCCACCCGGACGAGCCGGCCCGCGTGCGCGACGCCGCTCGCGTCGGCGGCGCAGCGCACCGAGACGTCGAGGACGCGGCGTCGGATGGGCTCGGCGGGATCCGTACCGGCCGGACGCCGGCAGAACGCGCGGAAGTCGTGCTCGCCGAGGAGCGCGTACGCCGCCTGGGCCATCGCGCGGACGTCCATGGGGGCGCCGCCCACGTGCCAGGCCAGCCCGTCGAGCAGCGGCGATGGGGCCGGCGCCTCGTGGACGAGGTACCGGTAGGTGCGCGAGGTGGCCGAGCGCCGTGCGTCGAACCCGTCGGACGCGGGGGCGCACGCGGCGACGACCACGCGGCCGTCGAGCACCGCGGTCACCGACCGGGCCAGGCGCGCGCCGTCCTCCTCGTCGTCGCCGCTCGCGCCCGGGAGCGGGTCGGGGAGGTCGACGTGCACGACCTGGCCGAGCGCGTGGACACCCGCATCGGTCCGGCCCGCGCACCCGAGCTCGGGCGGGACGTCCAGGCGGAGGACCGACGCGAGCGCGGTCCCGATGGCCCCCGCCACCGTCTCGGTGCCGGGCTGGGCGGCGAACCCATGGAACCCGGTGCCGCGGTACGCGACGTCGAGCCGCCAGCGCCGCGACGCGGCGGGCACGCTACGCGGGCTCGACGAACTCGATGCGCGCCATCGGCGCGTTGTCGCCGGGCCGGGGCCCGAGCTTCAGGATCCTCGTGTACCCGCCGGGCCGGTCCGAGTACCGCGGGGCGATCTCGGCGAACAGCTTGTGCGCCATGTCCTTGTCGCGGATGAGCGCGACGACCCGGCGGTGCGCGTGGAGCGAGCCCTCTGGCGCGCGCTTGGCCGCCGTCACGCACTTCTCGACGACCGGTCGCAAGGCCTTGGCCTTCGCCTCCGTGGTCACGATCGACTCCGCGGCGATGAGCGAGGCGACCAGGTTGCCGAGCATCGCCTTCTGGTGCGAGGCGCTGCCGCCGAACCGCTTCCCTCTGCGGGGCGTGCCCTGCACGTCAGGCCTCCGACCTGAGGGCGAGCCCGCGCTCGTCGAGCCGGTCCATGACGTCCTTCAACGACGTCTGGCCGAAGTTCGTGATCGAGAGCAGGTCCGTGGCCGTGCAGCCGATGAGCTCGGCGACCGTGTTGATGCCGCCTCGCTTGAGACAGTTCCGCGCGCGCTCGGTCAGGCCGAGCTCCTCGATCCGGTAGTCGAGCTCCGAGCCCGCGCTCGCAGCGGAGCCCACGTCGCCGAGCTCGAGGCCGCTCGACTCCTCGTCGAGCGATGCGACGAGGTCGAAGAGGCTGCGGAGCGTCGCCCCGGCCGACGCGAGCGCCTCGCGCGGGGAGATCGACCCATCGGTCTCGATCTCGAGCACGAGCTGGTCGAAGTCGGTCGACTGCTCGACCCGCACCGGCTCCACCGAGAAGGTGACACGGCGGACGGGCGAGAAGACCGAGTCGAGCGGGATCGCGCCGATCGCGCCGGGTCGCTTGTTCCGCTCGGCGCTCACGTACCCCTTGCCCCGTTCGACGGTCACGTCCAGGGCGAGGTGGCCCTTCGCGTTCAGCGTCGCGAGCCGCAGGTCGCCGTTCAGGATCTCGACGTCCCCGGAGGTCTGGAAGTCCGATGCCACAGCGTCACCGGGGCCGCGCTTGTCCAGCCTGATGACGACCGGCTCGTCGGCGTGGACCCTGAGGATGATGTCCTTCAGGTTGAGGAGGATGTCGGTGATGTCCTCTTTCACGCCCTCGATCGTCGTGAACTCGTGCAGCGCCGCGTCGAAGCGGACCTGCGTGGCCGCCGCGCCCGGGATCGACGAGAGCAACGTCCGCCGCAGCGAGTTGCCGAGGGTGTGCCCGAACCCCGGGTCGAGCGGGCCGATCGTGAAGGACTGGCGGTGCTGCTGCTCGTCGCCGACGGACTCGACGGTCGGGCGCTGGATGATGAGCATGGGGGTGGCTCCTCGGTGCGGGGCTTCGGGGCTTACTTGGAGTACAGCTCGACGATGAGCTGCTCGTGGACGGGCTCGTCGATCTGCTCGCGCAGCGGCTCGCTGCGCACCGTCATCTGGAACCCGTTCTCGCCTCGCTCGAGCCACGCCGGGACCTGTCGGTCGAGCGTGTCGAGGTTGCGGCGGACGTGGAAGTTGTCGCGCGTGGACGGCTTCAGTGTGATCACGTCCCCCTCGCGCACGCGGTAGCTCGGGATGGTGACGCGCTTCCCGTTGACCTGGACGTGGCCGTGGCGCACGAGCTGGCGTGCCTGCCCCCGGCTCGCGCCCCAGCCCGCCCGGTAGGTCACGTTGTCGAGGCGAAGCTCCAGGAACTGGAGGAGGTTCGTGCCCGTCACGCCAGGCTTGTGGTTGGCCTCCTCGTAGAGGTTCCGGAACTGGCGCTCGAGCACGCCGTAGATCCGGCGCGCCTTCTGCTTCTCGCGGAGCTGGCCCAGGTACTCGGAGCCCTGGCGCATCCGGTCACGCCCGTGCTCGCCGGGCGGGTACGCCCGCGAGTGCCGGTCCGTGACCTGCTCGGAGACCGGGCACTTGAGCGAGTAGCACCGTTCGCCCTTCAGGTAGAGCTTCACGCGCTCACGACGGCAGAGCCGGCAGACCGGCCCGGTGTAGCGGGCCACTCAGACCCTCCGACGCTTCTTGGGGCGACACCCGTTGTGTGGGATCGGGGTCACGTCCTTGATCCCGGCGACCTCGATGCCCGTGGCGGCGATCGAGCGGATGGCGGTCTCGCGGCCAGAGCCAGGGCCGCGCACGAGCACGTCGACCTTCCTCACGCCGTGCTCCATCGCGGCACGGGCGGCCTTCTCCGCGGCGAGCTGCGCGGCGAACGGGGTGGACTTCCTCGAGCCCTTGAACCCGACGTTGCCCGAGGAGGCCCAGGAGAGCACGTTCCCCTCGGGGTCGCAGATCGAGACGATCGTGTTGTTGAACGAGCTCTTGATGTGCGCCACGCCGAAGGCGACGTTCTTGCGCTCGCGCCGGCGCGGCCGGCGGGTCCCGGGCTGCTTCGGCACTACTTCTTCACCTTCTTCTTCCCGGCGACGGTGCGCTTCGGGCCCTTTCGGGTCCGGGCGTTGGTCCGGGTGCGCTGCCCGTGCACGGGAAGGCCACGGCGGTGCCGGATCCCCTGGTAGCAGTTGATCTCCTGCTTGCGCTTCACGTCCTGGGCGATGTCGCGCCGCAGGTCACCCTCGACCTCGAGGTTCTGGTCGATGTACGCGCGGAGCCGGTTCACCTCGGTGTCGGTGAGGTCACGGACCCGCGTCGACTCGTCGACGCCCGCCGCAGCGCAGATCTCCCTCGCCCTCGTCGGGCCGATCCCGAATATGTAGGTGAGCGAGATGACGGTGCGCTTCTCGCGGGGGATGTCGACGCCTGAGATTCGTGCCATGGTCCCGTCCTCAGCCCTGGCGCTGCTTGTGGCGCGGGTTCGCGCAGATCACCTGCACCGTCCCGTGCCGGCGGATGATCTTGCACTTGTCGCACATGGGCTTGACGCTGGGTCGTACCTTCATCGTTCGTGACGCTCTGCTACTTGTACCGGTAGGTGATTCGCCCGCGCGTCATGTCGTACGGGGTGATCTCGACCTGGACCTTGTCCCCCGGCAGGATCCTGATGCGGTGCATCCGCATCTTCCCCGAGCTGTGGGCGAGGACCTTGTACCCGTTCTCGAGCTCCACGCGGAACATCGCGTTGGGCAGCGGCTCGACGACGGTCCCTTCGACGGTGAACGCGTCTTCCTTCGGCTTTGGCAGGTGACTCTCTCCTTGCGACTCGGTTGCGGGCCCCAGGCGCCCGCCGCGAGGCGGTCCGACCGAGGGATTCCCCGGGCACGCCACGGCCTGACGGCCGGACAAGCCGGGGATGCATCCTACCGGTTACGGCGCCGTCTGCCACCCCGGGGCACGCCCGTCCGTCCGGGGCCCCGATGCCCGCCGATCTGCCGCGCAGAGGGTGGCGGGCCCCACGCCGGCGCCCGGGGTCCCGGCTCGTCGGCGCGCCCGGTCGCGCACCCGGCGCGGTCGGTGGCCCCCGACCGATCGCGCCCGCACCCGGTGAGGCCGGCGAGCCCCGACGTCGACCGACCGCCGGCCGGCCGCTCACGGACCACCGGGCCCCCGACCTCGGAGCACCGGGCGACCGCCGGGCGGACGAGCAGGACCGCGCCGTCCCGAGTGCAGCTGCGCCTCAGCGCGACCGCGGTGGTGACCGCGCGCGTGCGAAACCACCGGTTCACCGTCCCGGGGTCCCCGGACCGAAATGCTCGTACGCTCGTACCTTGAGCGTGCGAGGAACGACCAGCGTGCACCCACCCAGCTCAAGCAGCGGCGGCAGGGTGCCGACCCGCCGGCCGCGGGCGTCGTGAACGCCAGCTGGGCCGGGCCGCGGCCGTGACCGACCCGCGGATCTACCTCTCGGCGCCGGACGTCCGCGACCTCGAGGAGCGGTACGTCGTCGAGGCCATCCGGTCGAACTGGGTCGCGCCGGTCGGCCCTGACCTCGACGCGTTCGAGTCCGAGGTGGCGTCGTGCGCGGGGGTCGATCACGCGGTGGGGCTCTCGAGCGGCACGGCGGCGCTGCACCTTGCCCTCGTGCTCCTCGGCGTCGGTCCCGGCGACGAGGTCCTCGTGCCGACGCTCACGTTCGTGCCCACCGCCAACGTGGTCGGGTACGTCGGTGCGACGCCGCTCTTCGTGGACAGCGAGCCGGGCTCCTGGTGCCTCTCCCCGGACCTCGTGGCGATCGCCCTGGAGGAGCGCGCCCGACGCGGGCGGCTCCCGAAGGCGGCGATCACGGTCGACCTCTACGGGCAGTGTGCCGACTACGCCCGCCTGCTGCCGCTCTTCAGGTCGTACGACGTCCCGGTCGTGGAGGACGCGGCGGAGGCGATCGGCGCTGCCCGCGACGCCAGACCTGCAGGGTCGTTCGGGGACCTCGCCGCGTTCTCGTTCAACGGGAACAAGATCGTCACGACGAGCAGCGGGGGGGCGCTCCTGTGCTGTGACGCCAGCGCCGCGGCACGCGCGAGGAAGCTCGCCACCCAGGCGCGCGACGACGCGCCGCACTACGAGCACTCGGAGTCGGGCTTCAACTACCGGCTCTCGAACCTGCTCGCAGCCTTCGGACGCGCCCAGCTCGCGACGCTCCCGGACCGGATCGCACGACGCGCCGAGGTCCGCGCGCGCTATGAGGCAGCCCTGGCGGACGTCGGCGGCGTCGAGCTCATGCCGGTGCCGACTGGGAGCGCACCAAACTGGTGGCTGACCTGCATCACCATCGACGCCTCTGTCACCGGCGTCGACGCCGAGAAGGTCCGGCTCTCGCTCGAGGACCACGACATCGAGTCGCGCCCAGCGTGGAAGCCGATGCACCTCCAGCCGATCTATCGAGGTGCGCCCGCGTTCCTCGATGGCACCGCAGAGCGGATCTTCGCCGATGGCCTGTGCCTCCCGAGCGGGAGCGGCATGAGCGATCGCGACCTCGACCGGGTGATCGAGCACCTGCTCGCGGCGTTCGCGCTGCCGGCGGGTCGCTGACCCGGGTGGTGCACGGAGGCGCCATGTCGTCGATCCGGGTCGTCTGCGTCGCCGCGGCTCGGCCGAACTTCATGAAGGTCAAGCCGGTCGTGGACGCGCTGGAGCACCTGGGGGTCGAGGTGGTCCTCGTCCACACCGGCCAGCACTACGACCGGACCATGAGCGAGGTCTTCTTCGACGACATCCGGCTCCGGCCTCCCGACCACCACCTCGGGATCGGCTCAGGGGGCCATGCCGCGCAGGTCGGGAACGTGATGCTGGCGTTCGAGCCGCTCCTGCATGCGCTGAGCCCGCGGGTCGTCGTCGTCGTCGGCGACGTGAACGCGACGGTTGCGTGCGCGCTCGTCGCCGCGAAGAGCGGGCAGCTCGTGGGCCATGTCGAGGCTGGGCTGCGGAGCCGGGACTGGTCGATGCCCGAGGAGGTGAACCGGGTCGTGACCGACGCCGTCTCGGACCTGCTCTTCGCCCCGTCCGAGGACGCCGTGGAGAACCTCCTCGCCGAGGGCGTGCACCCCGATCGGATCGTCCTCGCGGGCAACGTCATGATCGACACGCTCCTCGACAACGCCTCGAGGGCCGAGGCGCGACCGGTGCTCGACCTGCTCGGGGTGGAGCGCGGCCGCTTCGGCCTGGTCACCCTGCACCGCCCGTCGAACGTCGACGACCCCACGACGCTGGATCGGATCCTCGACACGATGGAGGAGGCGGCCAAGCGGCTGCCGCTGGTGTTCCCCGTCCACCCGCGGACCGCAGGCCGGATGGCGGGGAGGGCGCTCGCCGACGGGATCACGGTGACCGAGCCGCTCGGCTACCTCGACTTCCTCTGCCTCGAGGCCGCCGCGAAGGTCGTCCTCACCGACTCGGGCGGGATCCAGGAGGAGACGACCGCGCTGGGCGTCCCCTGCCTCACCCTGCGCGAGAACACAGAGCGACCGATCACGATCACCGAGGGGACGAACCGACTCGTCGGGACCGATCGGTCGCGCATCCTCGACGCGCTCGACGACGTCACCGAGCACAGGGTCGAGCGCCGGTGCCCAGCGCTCTGGGACGGCAGCGCAGGACGACGCATCGCGAACGCGATCGTGGCCGCCGCGACGTCCGCTCGGGTGCGCCGGCCCACAGAGCGATGACACGTGATCGCGTAACCTGCCCGACCGGGCGCGAGGACGCGTGAGGGACCACGTGCGACAGATCATGCAGCAGCTGCAGTCCGAGCTCCCCGAGATCGTGGAGACCCTCCCGGGGAGGGTGCGACCGCGACACGTGGTCGTCCGCACCGAGGCATCGATCGTCTCGGCCGGGACTGAGCGGATGCTGCTCGAGTTCGCAGGCGCGACCCTTGTCGGCAAGGCGCGCCAGCAGCCCGAGCGGATCAAGGCGATGGCCGACAAGGTGCGCACCGACGGCCTCCTCACGACGATCGACGCCGTCCGCACGCGCCTCGGGGAGCCCATCGCGCTCGGCTACGCCAACGCGGGCCGGGTCGAGGCGATCGGCGAGGGGGTCGTCGGCCTCGCCGTCGGCGACCGCGTCGCGACGAACGGCCCGCACGCAGAGGTCGTCGTCGTCCCCCAGACGATGTGCGCCCGGATCCCCGACGGCGTCCCTGCCGAGGAGGGGGCGTTCGCGACGCTGGGCGGTGTCGCGCTCGAGGGCGTTCGGTTGGCCGCGCCGACGCTCGGTGAGACGTTCGTGGTGATCGGCCTCGGGCTGATCGGCCTCCTCACCGCGCAGCTCCTCGTGGCGAGCGGGTGCACGGTCCTCGGCGTCGACACGAGCGAGGCCCGGCTCGAGCTCGCGCGCTCGCTATGCGTCCGGACGGTCCACGCGGGCGGCGCCGTGGTCGAGACCGCGATGGAGCTGAGCCACCGACGAGGCGTCGACGGGGTGGTGCTCACGCTCTCGACCGCGTCCAACGACCCTGTCCACGACGCGGCGACCATGTGCCGGCGGCGCGGTCGGATCGTGCTCGTGGGGGTGACCGGGCTCGAGCTGCAGCGCGCGGACTTCTACGAGAAGGAGCTGCGGTTCCAGGTCTCCTGCGCGTACGGCCCCGGGCGTTACGACCCCGGCTACGAGGAGGGTGCGACCGACTACCCGTTCGGCGAGGTGCGGTGGACCGCGGGGCGGAACATGCAGGCCGTCGTCGAGATGATCGGCGCCGGACGGCTCGACGTCGGCTCGCTCATCACCCACCGGTTCGAGTTCGACGACGCGCTCGACGCGTACCGGGCGCTCACGAGCGATGCGTCCGCGCTCGGGATCGTCCTCACGTACCCGCCGCGCGCCGCCGACCTGGCGGAGGACCGACTCGGCGGCGTCCCTGAGCCCGCTCCGTCCCCGGCGCTGCCCCAGCCGCGTCGCAGGGTCCCGCGCAGCGCGCGCCTCGGGGTCATCGGGTCCGGCGTCTACGCCAACAACACGCTGCTGCCAGCCCTCCAGGCGATCGGCGCCGAGGTCGACGTGCTCGTCGGCGGCGGGGGCGGCGCGGCCGCCACAGCGCGGCGGTTCGGCATCCGCCGCCTCGTCGGCTCCCCAGCGGAGCTGTTCGACGACGACGCGATCGACGCGGTCGTGGTGCTGACGCGGCACGACTCGCACGCGACGCTCGTGGCCGCAGCGCTCGACGCCGGCAAGGACGTGTTCTGCGAGAAGCCGCTCGCGATCGACCAAGACGGCCTCGGCCTCGTCGTCTCCGCCTACAGGCGGGCGATGGACGACGGTGACGAGCCGGTCCTCGGCATCGGGTTCAACCGGCGGTTCTCTCCGATCACCGCCAAGATGGACGAGCAGCTCCGGGGGCTGCCGGTGCCGAAGTTCGTCGCGATCACCGTGAACGCGGGGGAGCTCCCGGCCGACCACTGGACCCACGCGGCGTCCGTCGGCGGCGGGCGGATCATCGGCGAGGCGTGCCACTTCGTCGACCTCGCCCGTCACCTCGTCGGCACCGCCATCACGTCGGTGTCCTCGGCTGAGCTCGGCGCCGCCGGTCCGAAGGACTCCGTGGCGATCACGCTGCGCCACGAGGACGGGTCCGTCTCGTCCATCAACTACGTGGCGAACGGTGCGAAGCGCTATCCGAAGGAGTCGGTGCGGGTGTTCGCCGGTGGCCGCGTGCTCGTCAACGAGAACTTCCGGTCGCTCCGGACGTACGGAGGTCCGCGGACGCGACCGCTGCGCCTGCTCCGTCAGGACAAGGGCCACCGACAGGGGCTGGAGGCGTTCCTCGCCGCCGTGCGTGGCGGCGAGCCCTACCCGATCCCCCTCAGCGAGGTGGTCGAGGTCACCGAGGCCACCTTCGCCGCCGCACGACCGGGGTAGTGCGCCCGCTCCGCGACGCGCTGGCGCTCGGGCGCGCGACCGCTCGGACGTACGGCGCGAGCGGCCTCGTCGACCGCTCCTCCTACGAGCTCCAGCGACGGTCCGGATGGCTGACGGGCAAGGAGCGACGGGTGGTGGTCGTCCCGCTCCAGCTCTCGCTCGACCTCGAGACGGCGCCGCTCGCGTCGTGGTACGGGCGCCATCCCGACGCCGCCCGCGATGCGGTCCGGGTCGCCGACGCGCTCCTCGAGGGCCGGCTGTCCCTCTTCGGTGGCGACGCGTCCGAGGTGGGGTGGCCGCCGGCGTGGGACCGGCACCCGGCGACCGGACGTGCGCTGCCCGGCGGGGCATGGACCACGCTCTCGGACAGGGGGGACCTCGGCGACGTCCGCGACCCCTGGGAGCTGGGACGACTCTGCTGGACCGGTCGGCTCCTGCGCGCGGCGGCCGCCACCTCGTCGCCCGCCTACCTCGACGCGCTCCGTGCATCCGTCAGCTCCTTCCGGCGCTCGTGCCCCGCCGGGGACGGGGTCCACTGGATGAGCGGGCAGGAGATCGCGATCCGCGGGACGAGCCTGCTGTTCGCGTGGGCCGCCCTCGCGCCCGGCGACCGGACCGAGGCGCTCCGCGACGACCTCGACGCGATCCTCGTCCCGTCGGTCGCACGGGTCATGGCCACCTTGCGCTACGCCGCGTCGCAGCGCAACAACCACTACATCTCGGAGGCGGCGTTCCTGTGGACCGCCGCCGCTTCCGCGGAGGGCCTCCCCGATCGCGCCTCGGTGCTCGCGCGCGCGGCGGCGGCGCTGCGTCGCGGCGTCGCGGACCAGTTCGCGGGCGACGGCTCGTACGCGCAGCACTCGTTCACGTACCAGCGGCTCGCGCTCCACGCCCTCTTGTGGGTGGCGGCGGTCGCGCGGGCGACCGGCCGCGAACCGCCCGTCGCGCTGGATCCGGTCTTCGTCCGGTCGTCCCGGCTGCTCGCGAGCGTCGTCGATGCTGAGTCCGGGCGGGTCCCGAACTTCGGCGCCAACGACGGCGCGCTCCTCTTCCAGCTCACGTCGCGGCCGATCGCGGACTTCCGACCGTTGCTCGTCCACCTCGCGATCGCGGCCGGGCGCGAGCCTTCCGTCCCGGCCGGCGCGTGCGACGAGGAGGCGGTGTGGTTCGGTCGGGACGCGGCGACCGCGCGAGCGGGGGCGTCACCGTCGGGCTCGGCGGGCGCCTACCACGTCCTGCGTGGCCCGGCCTCGTTCGCCTTCGTGCACGCCGGACGCCACCAGCACCGGCCGAGCCACGCGGACCAGCTGCACCTCGACCTCTGGATCGCCGGGACGAACGTGGCCATCGACCTCGGCACCTACCGCTACACCGCGCCGGCGCCGTGGGCGAACGCCCTCGCGGACGCCCGCGTGCACAACGTGCCCCTCCCCGACGGCACCACCCAGGCGCGGCGACTCGGACGCTTCTTCTGGCTCGACTGGCCGGCCGCCGACGTCCTCGCCACGGCGACCGGTGAGGACACCGACGCCCTCGTCGCGGAGGTGGCGCTCATCGGCGAGCGGGGCGCCACGGCGCGGCGCCTCGTGGCACGCGCCAAAGACCGATACGTCGTGGTCGACCGGTGCCGCCCGGCGGGCGGCACCGTGCGGTGGAACCTGCCCGTCACGACGTCGATCGAGGTCGCGGGGAACGGGCTCTGCGGCGACGGGCCCGGCTGGTGGCTCCGGTGCCGCGGCGGGACGGGCTCACGGGCGCTCGAACGCGACCCCGCTGTGCCCGGCTCGGGGTGGGCGTCTCCGACGTACGGGGGCCTCGAGCCCGTCACGGTCGTCGAGGTGCGGACCGACCCCGAGGGGCTCGTCGTCTCGGCGTTCGGCCCGACGGGCGTGCCGGCGCCCCCCGACGACGTCCTCGCGTCGTTCCGCGCCGCGCTCCACGCCGCGAGCGCCGCGTCGCTCCGAGACGCCCTCGCAGCCCTCGTCCGCGGCGGCGCCGACGCCGCACGTCGAGTCGACGCGCCGGGCGGACGACGTCGACCCGGCCGTCGATCAGCGCGCCGATCCGGTCCCGAGCAGCCCTGAGAAGAGCTCGTCGAGCCGACCGGCGAGCACCGGGCGGTCGAAGCTGGCAGCGACGAACGCCCTGCCACCGGCGCCACTCGCCGTGCCGCTCCGGATCCCGTCCGCGAGCGCGCGCATCGCACCGGCGAGCGCCGCGCCGTCCCCCGGCGCGCACGCGATCCCGGCGCCCGAGCGCTCCACGATGTCGGCGACGAGCCCGGGCACGTTCGTGACGACGGGGAGCTCGGCGGCGAGGTAGTCGAACAGCTTGTTGGGGCTCACCGCGTACGCGAACAGCGGCACCTCCGCCAGCACCATCAGCCCCGCGTCCATCGTGGAGAGGAGCGCGGGGATCGAGGACTTCGGCACGGGGTCCCGGAACGAGAGGTTGCGGAGGCCCAGGGCCGCGGCCGTGGCCACGAGCGCCTCCTTCGCGGGCCCGTCGCCGACGAGCACGACCTCGATGTCGTGCACGCCCTCGTCGCTGAGGCGACCGCACGCGTCGACGACCAGGTCGAGCCCGTTCGCCGGGCCATGGGCGCCCGCGTAGACGAACCGGACCGGCTCGTCCGCGGCGCGGGGCGACCTCGCCGGAAGGTCGAACGCGGCGAGGTCGACCCCGTTCGGCACGTGCACGATCCTGCGCGGGTCCGCGCCGCGTGCCGCGATCGCCGGCGCGGACCCCTCCGCGAGGACGACGATGGCGTCGGCGTGGCGGTAGAGCACGTCCGCCACCCACTGCAGCAGCCGGACCTGGACGCTCGTCGGCGATGCCCCGGTCATCGCGACGTACGTCTCGGGCCAGAGGTCGCGGACCTCGAGGACGAACGGTCGGCGCCGGATCACCGCCGCCACCCACGTCCCGAACGCCGCGAAGAGGTGCGGTGAGGACCCGACGAGGACGGTGTCGCGGTACGACGGGCGGACGAGGAGGTCGACGGCGACCGCCCCGCCGAACGTGAGCATCGACGCGAGCCGCCTCCAGTCGTTCCGCCGGTACGGGCTGGCCCAGAGGAACCTGAACGGGACGTTCCCCTCCGTCGCGCGGATCGCCCTGACGTCCCACGTGCGACGCCGACGCGCGTACGCCCTCGACTCGAGGCCGAGGTCACCGACCACGAGCTCGACGTCCCACCCTCGCTCGATCAGCGCGGAGGCGAGATCGAAGTGCCGCGTCCCGCCCGGCTCGCTCGGTGGGACCGCGTACTGGTTCACCCACACGATGGCGGGACGACCGCGCTCGACGCTCATCGCGGCTGCGTCGCGCGCATCGTGTCGCGGCCGAGGGCGGCCCACCGCGTCGCACGTACACTCGCGCGGTGGGCGGGGCCATGCGCACAGCGCGGCAACCGACGGTGACGCACGAGACGGTGACGCACTCGACGGCGCGGCGGTACCTGCCGCTCGCGCTCTGGACCGCGCTCGGGTGCAGCGCGTTCCTCTTCCTGCCCCCCGAGGGGCTCGGCGCGGTGTGGACCTCGACCCCGGTCGCCGAGTACGTGCTCGCGCTCGCGGCGGTCGGGTTCGGCTGCTGGGGCTTCCTGCGCCACGGCGGCCGACAGATGACGGCCGCGGGCGTGGTCTGCCTGTCCTGCGCGGTCATGGTGGGGTTCGCAGGGCTCTACTGGGCGAGGAGCGCGCAAGGTGCCTTCCAGGGCTCGATCTTCACGGCGACCGCGTCGACGTACTTTGCCACGGTCGCGATGTACGCCTTCTTCTGGTTGCGCACGGAGGACGCGTTCCCGCAGGCGCCGCGCCGCGAGTGGAGCGCCGACGCGGCGAGGTGGGTGACGGCCGTCGGCGGCGCCGTCGTCGTCGTGTGCGTGCTCCTCTCCGCCGCCAGCGCACCGGGGCACCCGCTGCAGAGCGGCGGCGCGTTCGTCGGCACGCTGCTGCTCGCCACCGGGCTGCTCAGCGGTCCGGCCGCCCGGCGCGTGCGGCTCTCCCAGCTCGCGGTCGTCGGCGTCGCGTTCATCCTCTACTTCGCCTTCGTCTTCAACGGTGCCGCGTTCAACGGCGGGGGGCGCCTGATCGTCGCGTCGTTGGGCCTCGGCATCGCCGTCATCTGCTGCCTTCGGTTCCCCGGCCGCGCCGCGAAGCTCCTCGTGCTCGCGCTGACGATCCCAGGGCTCCTCATCGCCGGACAGCTCCGGGTCGACAAGTTCGCGAGCGTCGGGTACACGCCGGTCGCCAGCGGGCTCGGGTCGGTGGTGCAGCCGCTGCAGTTCTACGGACAGCTCATCGACCTCCACGCGGCGGGCCAGCTGCGCCTCGGGCACGGCTCGACCCTCGTCGCCGCCGCCGTCGCCCAGGTGCCGAGATCGGCATGGTCCGGGAAGCCCATCGGGTTCGGCGACGTGCTCACCTCGATCCTCGAGCCGAGCGAGTCCCCCAAGGGGTTGAGCCTCGCCGCGCTCGCGACCGGCGAGTGGTTCTACGACTTCGGGTGGCTGGGCATCGCGCTCATGGTCCTCGTCGTCGGGTGGCTGGTCCGGTGGCTCGACATCCTCTTCGCGAGGGAGCTCACGAGACCGCTCGCGACGCGGCGTCGCCACGTGCTGCGCGTCCTCTTCGTCGTCCTCGTGGTCGGGCTGACGGACTTCTACTGGACGGGCACCTTCACGTGGGACTCCCGGCTGTTCTTCCGGCTCGTGTTCGTCGTCGCCCTGCTCGCGGTCATCGCGCTCGGCGCGCGCGCCGAACCGGCCGCTTCGCGGTCTTCTCCGGTCGAGGCACGCGCCGGCTCGCCGGGCGGCTAGCGCATCCGTCGCAGCTGGTACGCCATCTGGTGCGGCAGGATCGTGAACCGCGTCCGGATGAAGTCCGCGTTCCCGCTCCAGGCCGACCGCGAGGGTCGCAGGTAGAACTCCGCGTTGTCGAGCGAGAACACGATCCGGTGGCGCCGCCAGTTGCGGAACGATCCCTCGCCGGTCAGCCGGTAGCGGGCGGTCGTGCCCAGCGACTGCATCCCGAACGGCTGGGTCAGCCAGAACCAGAACGGCTGGGAGTTCATCTCCACGTCGGCGACGGCCCCCGGGTCGTCGAGCACCTCGAAGGTGTCCGACCCGAAGCAGACCCGCACGCACAGGTCGTGGTCGGTGAGCCGGACCGTGATCGGCTTCAGCGCCCGGAGCACGGATCGTGGGAACTTCGCCCGCAGGTGCGCGACGCGCTCGTGGAAGGCCGCGGCGAGCTCGTCGATGTCGGTCGAGTCGCTCGGGACGTACTCCTTCTCGTCCACCGCGTCGAACTCGCACTCCCACAGCTTCACGGCCACGGCGTTGTCGTGCGGCGTCCCGACGGTCCAGCTCTCTCCAGGCGTGAGGACGACGACCCCCTGGCGCCGCGGCTCGAAGAAGCGGACGAGGTCGCTCGGCCGGTTCATGTGCGCGTTCATGTACCGGTTGTCATCGCGCGAGAAGTACATGAAGCTCGCGATCGGGATCGACGTGGTCGCGCCGAGGTCCCGCGCGTACTCGGAGACCTTCTGCAGCTGCATCTCCGCCATCTCGGTGAGCCTCGCCTCGTGGTCAGGGTCCCCGGCGTACCCGGCGTAGGAGAACTGGCAGAGGACGGCGTCCGGCGCGCCGAAGTCCTTGCGGATGATCCTGCAGTCCCGCCCGTCGAGCTCGGCGTCGTTGACGTTCAGCACGCGGACGCCGTCTCCTGCGACGCCGAGCGCCGAGTCCATCTGGCCGACCGGGTAGCAGTAGACCGAGCAGGCGCTGCGGGTCGGGCGGATCGGCTTGCGGCTCGGAAGGGTGACGAGGTGCGAGTAGCCCATCTTCTCGAAGGCGTCGAAGACCTTGTGCGAGTTGAGCCGCTGGAACAGGACCGTGACCCGGTCCTTGAACGTCTGCGGCAGCGCTCGGAGCGTCGGGATGTGGAAGTGGTCTGGGTGCTCGTGGGAGATCCAGAGGAACTGGATCTCGTCGAGGTCGGCGGGCGGCGCCGGTGCCGGACCCAGCAGCTCCCAGGAGTTGTTGAACGCGCTTCCAAAGAGCCACGGGTCGGTCCAGATGCGCGTCCCGTCGCACCTGATCACCACCGACGCGTGGCTGACCAGCTCGATGCTGAGCTCCGACCCCACCGCGCGAGAGACTAGAACGCGATCGCGGTCATCGCTCTTGGCGAACGGTCGTCGCCTCGGGCTCGGCGGCGCGTCCTCGGAACCTCCACAGGACCTCCTCAAGACCCCCGGTGACTTGACGCACCCGCTCCCGACGCGCACCCGTCGGTAGTGTCCACGGGTCCCGCCGAAGGAGCGCCGTGTCGGATCGTGAGCCCACCCCGCAGCACCGCAGGGGCCCGGTCGCACCCACGTGCGTGATCGCCGCAGGGACCCAGACCGCGCCGGGGGGCGAGCTCTCGCTGCAGGCGGCGTGCACGTGGGCGGCGAGCGAGTTCGGCTCGGACGCGCTGGTCTACGCGCCGAAGGTCCTCCGGTTCGCGACGCTCCCGCCCGGGCCCCGGTACGTCAGGATCGGGCGGCTTCGCGCGCTCCTGACCGAGCTCGCCGACCTGCGCGGTGGATCGCAGGTCTACCTCGGGATGGGCGACCGGCTCCCGCTCGTCAGCCGGGCGACGACCAAGGTTCTGGTCCTCCAGAACGCGAACATCTACGCCCGCCACGGCAGCGACGTCCCGCTCTCGCGACGAGCGCAGTACGGCGCGCAGCGCTGGTGGGCCGCGCGGAGCGTCCGTCGAGCCGACCGCGTCGTCACCTCGACGGCGACCGCGGCGCACCTGGCGGTCGCCTCGCTCGGAGCGGGTGCCGAGAAGGTGCACGTCATCCCCATCCCGCCGATCGACGTCGTCGCGCCCCGGTCGACGCAGCCCGAGACGATCGGGACGATCGCCCTCATCGGCGAGGCCAGGGCGAACAAGCGGTTCGCGTGGGCGCTGGGCGAGATCTCTGCGTGGTCGGCCACGCGGGAGGCCGCGGTCCGGGTCGTGCACGTCGGCATGGTCCCCGACACCGAGGAGGGCAGGGCGGTCCGCGACGCGGCGGCGGCGATGGCGAACGGCTCGTGCGAGCTCAGGGGGACGCTGCCGCACGCCGAGGCGATGCGGGTCCTCGCCGACGCCGACCTGCTCGTGCTCGCGAGCAGGCTCGAGAGCCACGGGATCCCCCTCTCCGAGGCGATGGCGAGCTGCGTGCCGGTCGTCTGCAGCGACATCCCCGCCTTCCGGGACGTCGGCGGGGCCGCCCCGAGGTTCTTCTCGGGAGCGGACGGCACGCTCGCGGCCGCGATCGAGGGGGTCGAGCCGGCGGCGGTCCGGGACGCGATGGCCGCAGGGGGGCTCGCGCTCGTCCCGGGTGACGGCGCGTGGCGCCTGCTCGAGGAGGGCGAGCGGCTCCACGCCTGACCAGGCGCTCAGGTCATCGCGTCGCGGTCGAACTCGATCGCGAGGTCCGACTCCTCTGCGGCGGCCAGGTCGGCGTCGAGGCGATCGCGCGCGCGCCACGCGATGAACGCCTCGACCGGCCGGCTCCGCCACAGGAGGACGACCGCCAACCCGTAGGACACGAGCGAGACCGCGGCCGCCCCGTTGATGCCCCAGATCCGGATCGCGGGGTAGAGCAGGATGATCGTCGCGAGGAGCCCCACTCCCTCGCACCTCGCCGCCTGCAGCGGCCGGCCCGTCGCCTTCCAGATGGCGGCGAGCAGGGCGTCGACCGCGAGCAGCGGGCCGCCGGCCACGAGGATCACCGCCGGGAAGACCGCGCCGGAGAAGCCGGCGCCGAACAGCAGGGGGATGACGAACGGCGCGACGATCCAGGTGACGGCGCAGACGAGGAGCAGGACCGCGAGCATCCTGCGAAGGAGCGCGCGGAACTGCTCCATCGTGTAGGACGACTCCCGGCTCAGGTGGGAGAAGACCTGGAGCGAGGGCCCGGTCCCCATGGAGAGCGCGGCCCCGGCGTAGGTGACGGCGATCGAGTACAGGCCGACCTGGCTCGTCGAGACCATCAGGCCGAGCAGGAGCTGGTCCAGGCGCTGGTTCGTGAGGTTCTGCACGGTGATGAGGTGGTTGCGCCACCCGAACCCGACCAGCGACCTCGCGATGCGCCACGAGAACCCCGGTGCGTGCGACGAGACCGACCACCCGACGGCGATCACCAGCATCACGATCAGGGCGACGCCCTGGCTGACGATCGCGCCGTTGATCGTCAGCCCCCTCGGCGTGAGCGCGAGCACGACGAGACCGAGGAAGTAGCCGGCCGCCGGGATCATCCGCAGGATGTTCCAGAGGCGGTACCGCTCGTACCCGCGGATCGACGACAGGCCGATGAAGGCGGGGCAGTAGATGATCGGGTAGAGCGCGAACGCGACGAAGAGGCCGCGGTTCACGTCGTGGACGCGGCTCCAGTAGAGCCCGACCTGGACGAGCAGGGAGAGGCCGGCCGCCACGACCCCCGTGGCCAGCGCGAGCGCGAGACCGGTCCACAGGACCCGGGCCCGCTCGTTCGCGTCGTGGGAGCGGCCCGTCAGGTACACGGTGGCCTCGTCCAGCCCGACGATGCCGAAGAGGGCGATGTACATCGGGGCGATCGTGCAGATCGTGAGCGCGCCCCGCGCAGACGGCCCGAGCGAGCGAGCGGCGACGACGCCGGCGACCGCCCCCATCCCGAAGATCGCGGCGTTGACGACCGAGGTCAGCGTGACGCCGGGGACGTCGGCGTCCCGTCCGCGAAGCCGCGCGGCCACCCGGGCCACCCGTCCGGTCGCACGCCCTTGCCCGACGGCGGCCGGCTCGGCGGCTCGTGCGTCGGACACCACGTCGCCCTGCTCGTCGAGGGCGACCTGCCCGGACGGCTGGTCCGTCGGTCCGTGGCCGTCCGACGGCGGCTCGCTCGACAACGGCTCCACGCGCAGGACCGACGAGGCGGGCTGGTCCGTGCGCCCGTCGCCATCCACGGCCTGCTCGCGCCACCACGGCGCGACGCTGAGCGCCGACGACGAGGGCGGGTCCGTGCGCCCGTCGCCATCCACGGCCTGCGCGCGCCACCACGGCGCGACGCTCAGGCTGCGATCGGCAGCTGGTCCGGAAGCCGACCGCCGTTCCACCAGACGGGCCACGGTACTAGAGGCCCAGGATCGACGTCCGGTGCGACCGCGTCACGATGCGCGCACGTCGTGATGCATCCATTGGTTTGCAACAGACCTGCCGCGCGACGAGTCCGCGCATGACACCGTCGTGTGCAACCGGCGTTCCACGAGCGTGCGTGCACGCACCTCCGCGGTCGCCACGACGCGGGCGTTACGATGCCGCCCTTGACGGGTGAGGTCGGCCCCGGTCAGGCGCGTCACGAGCGCGACGTCGTGCCGGCCCATGATCGAACCGACCGCCGGGTCAGCCCGTGTGGGTCGGGCG
>Ga0318534_10000093_pt1 | contig 21546 bp, 19 predicted proteins | sample GRESIP117b4f26_FD_202502 | JGI IMG/M metagenome (GOLD analysis project Ga0318534, IMG submission 202502) | Tropical soil microbial communities from Luquillo Experimental Forest, Puerto Rico - GRE.SIPMG.117b4f26 | ecosystem: Environmental > Terrestrial > Soil > Tropical forest > Bulk soil...
CCCCGGCGCCGTCACCGAGCAGGACGAAAATACGTGGCGGCACATGTTCGAGAAGCCGGACGACATCCTGATCGCCTGCGCGGGCGGGCGGGCCGGCTCCTGGTCGGCCTGCCTGCCCGGGTGGGGCAACAAGTGGACTCGCAGCATCACGACCCGCATCGACATTCCCGGGAGGACAGCATGAAGCTCTTCGATCCGACCTCGAAGCCGGTGGAGCGCGAGGTGATGCTCGCTCCGCGTCCGGCGAGCCTCCGAGGGCTGCGCCTCGGGCTGGTGGACAACACCAAGTTCAATTCGGATACCCTGCTGCGCAAGCTAGCGGAGCGACTGACCGCGCGTCACGGCATGCAGGTCACCGTGACCAACCGCAAGCGGTCACCGAGCCACGAGATCGACGAGGCGGGCATCAAGGCCCTGCGGGCCCAGGCCGATCTCGTGATCTCCGGCATCGGCGACTGAGGGTCGTGCAGCTCGAGCAGTGTGCTCGACACGATCCTGATGGAAGAGCAGGGAGTTCCCGGCATCGCCATCGTCACCACCCCGTTCCGGAACACCGGCCGGGCCATGGCGGAGAGCTGGGGGAAACCGGGTTATCCGTTCCTGGACACGCCGCATCCCATCGCCAACCTCACCGAAGCCGACCTCGACGAACGGGCCGACCGGCTCGCGGACGCCGTCGAGGAGTGGTTGGGGGCTCGTGACCCACTAGTCGACCGGCGGGACACAGGCCGCGGAAAGAATCCCCTGCTCCGGCCGCCGCATCTCTAATGGGTGGCGCTCAGGACGCGCCGGAAAGGGAGACACCCATGTCACTGAAGGCGGAGCTCAAGGCGTTGCGGACGCGCCTCGAGGCAGGTCGATCGCCCGAGGCTCTGGCCATCATGCATCGCGCGGTGGACGATCTGCGGAAATCCGGTGCGACCGACAGGATTCTCCGGGTCGGTGATCGGGCTCCGGATTTTCGCCTTCCGAACGCGAGCGAGGAGCAGATCGACTCACGGGCGCTCCGCGAGCGGGGTCCCCTCGTGGTGACGTTCTATCGCGGCCGCTGGTGACCCTATTGCAATGCGGAGCTGGTGGCTCTGCAGGCGATCCAGCCGGACCTGGCAGCGCTCGGGGCGAGCCTCGTGGCCATCTCGCCGCAGCTGCCTGAGCACAACCGGGAGCTGATTCGGACCCGACACCTCACGTTCGAGATCCTCACCGACCGCGGCAACGAGGTGGCGAGCCGATTCGGGTTGCGCTTCGAGCTCCCCGACGATCTTCACAAGCTCTATCTCACGTTCCCCCTGGACCTCGAGAAGTTCAACGGCGATACCTCGTGGACGCTGCCCATCCCGTCCCGCTTCGTCATCGACCAGCAGGGCGTGATCCGTTACGCGGAGAGTGATCCCGACTACACGACGCGTCCCGAGCCCGAGGACACGCTCGCCGCGCTCCGCACTCTCTCCCCCGTTCGCAAGGCATGACGCGCTCTCGAGCCACGCTGGCCCCGGCATCGAATCCGACGACCGGATCGCATCCACTCGACAACGTCGTGTGGAACGCGCTCACCGGCCGGCAGAGCGAATTCTCGGAGGGCGACGAACGCGCGCGTCGATATCTGGTCGATGTGGCGCCATTCGCAGGCCTGCGCGACTACTCTCTCGCCAGCACGGCGTCGCTGCTTCCCCTGGCGTCGGAGGGCCATCGCCTGGCGATCTTCAGCGTGGAGCCCATGCCACCGGTGGAGGGGCTCACGGTGCTCCTGGCCGGGACGGGGCACCAGATGATCGCCTCCCGGGTCGCCCCTCCCCTTCAGTCCCGCGACATCGAGCGTCTGGACGACTCCGCCGTGGCGGAGATGCGCGCCCTCGTCGAGCGAGCGCAGCCCGGGCCGTTCGCCGCGCGCACCAATCGGCTAGGCGACTACCTCGGCATCCGCACGGAGGAACAGCTCGTCGCCATGACGGGCGAGCGCATGAAGATCGACGGCTTCACCGAGATCAGCGCGGTGTGCACCCATTCCGACCACCGCGGTCACGGCTACGCTCACGATCTCGTCTCGCTCGTCGCCCAAGCGGTGCTGGATCGGGGAGAGCAGCCCTTCCTTCACGTCTTCAGCGAGAATCGCCCCGCGATCACCCTCTACGAGCGCCTCGGGTTCACGATCCGCCGGACCATGCACGTGACCGTCGTCACCGCGAAGTCATAGGAAGCGGTGGGCGACGTTACGGCACACGCGGGCTGACCGCACCTCCCCCGAGCAGATGCTCGAGCTCGGTCCCCGCAAAGCCCGCGCTGCTGAGGATGTTGCGAACCTCGCTGCCGAACGGCGGCGTGGGCGGCCCTGCCGAGAAGCCGCCGTCACCCACGTCGAGAGGCGCCGCCAGCACGGTAACCAGGCCGAGCTGGGCGTGATCGTAGCGGTGGAACATGCCGTTCGCCGCCGGCTGTGCCGCGTCGAGGGCCTCGATCGGCAGCATCACCCCGCTGGCCGGCACGCCCGCCGCTTCGAGAATCTGCTGCCATTCCGCCGTGGTGCGGCCGGCCACCATGGTCTCGGCGGCGGACTTGAGCCGCGCGTAGTGCTCATCGAGGGCGGCCTCATCGGTGATCGCGCCCTCGAGCGCGGGATCGCCTAGTCCGATCGCCGCGATGAAACGCCGATGCAGGGCGGGGCTGCCGCACGCGATGGCCAGCGCCGCGTCCCTCGTCGCGTAGGTCCGATAGTAGACGGCGGCCATGCCCACGGGGAGGCTGCGCGGCATCCGCTGGACCTGCTCGGCAAAGGGAACGCCGTCGCGTCGAGCAGACTCCAACCACGCCTCGAAGCGCGCGTGGGCGGGTCCGTCGGCCTTTTCGACGCGGATCATCAGGTTGTTCTGAAGCACGAGCGCGGCCATGAGGAGCGAGGCGTCCACGCGGGTCCCCGCTCCCGTGCGCTCGCGCTGATAGAGCGCCGAGGCAACGCCGAAGGCCAGCAGCCCGGCCGCCATGTAGTCGGCCACCGGCGACTCGCCCGTGGTCGGCAGGTTGTCCTTCATGCGGCCGTTGGTAACCATCAACCCACTCCGGGCTTGCACGACCATGTCCATGCCGGCAAGGCTTGCGTCGGGTCCGCGCGTGCCGAATGCGCTCATGTTGCCCACGACGAGGCGTGGGAAGCGCGGGGCCAACTGCTCGTAGTCGAGGCCGAGCTCCGCGGCCAAGCCGGGACGGAGATTGGTCAGCACCACGTCGGCGCGGGCGAGCAGCGCGTCCAGGATCACCCGGGCGTCCACGTGCTTGAGATCCAGCGGCAGCGAATGCTTGCCGCGGTTGCGCATGAGGAAGTGGCGGCTCTCCCCGGGCACGAGCGGAGCCAGGTGACGGCTCGGCTCGCCCTCGCGCGGCTCGATCTTGATCACATGCGCCCCGCCGTCGGCCAGCATCTGGCCAGCGTAGGGCACCGCGACGAACTGGCCCAGCTCGATCACGGTCACGCCATCGAACGGCTGAGGCGACTTGGAGGCGGTCACCACTCGAGCGCGTCAGCCATCCGCCGTTTGTGCCAGCGCGGATCGCCGAGGTAGTGGAACAGCGTGCGTGACATCTGGGTGTGGGCGACTAATCCGTACTCGTTGGCGCTGCCGATGCCGGCGTGCACCTCGTGGGCGGCGTTGCACGCCTCCAGGTACGCCTCACTGGCCACGGCCTTGGCCATGTGCACGCTCGCCGCGGCCGGCCGCCCCGTGTCGAGCTTCCACAGCGCTTCGCCCGTCGTCCATCGCGCCCCGTCGAGATGGTTCACCAGACGGATGATGTGGTCCTGTACGCGCTGGAACTTTCCCACGGGGACGCCGAACTGTACGCGGGTCTGGCTGTGGGAAACGGACATCTCGTAGACGGCCTGGCAGCCGCCGACCATGTAGGAGCACAGGACGGGCAGAGCGCGGAGCAGCACGCGCTCGAGCGCCGCCCACCCGCAGTTCGGCGCACCTCCCAGCAGGATGGCCGGCGCACCTTCCAGCGCAACCTCATCGTGCCAGGAGAGGAATCCGGAGAGCCGCCGAGTAGAAACGCCCGGCGTCTGCGCGTTGACTAGGAACAGGCTCACATCCGTGGGGGCATCACCGGTGCGCGCGGCTACCACGATGTCGGTGACGGACGTGGCGTCGGCCACGAAGGGCTTGGTGCCCGTGAGCCGGAAGCCATCCGCTCGGCGCTGAGGAACGCACGTCACGCCGTGAGGACCCCACGATGCGTTCGGGTCCGTGATCGCGACGCTGAGGATCCGCTCGCCGCGGGCCACCGCCGGAAGCAGCTCGCTCCGCTGTGCGGCCGTGCCGGCTTCGAGCAGCACGAGCGCGCCGAGCACTCCCGAGCTGAAGAAGGGACCTGGCAGCGGACCGCGGCCCAGCTCCTCGTAGAGGACCGCCGTGTCCGAGAGGCTCGCGCCTCCCCCTCCATATTCGTCGGGCACCAGCATGCCGAGCCAGCCGAGCTCGCAGGCCTTCCGCCAGAGCTCGGGGAGGAATCCGGAGTCCTCGAACTCGAGGCCGACGATCACATCTTTGGGAGCCTCGCGCGCCATGAAGCTGCGCGCGCTCGTCTTCAGCATCTCCTGGCTGTCGGTGAGGGCGAGGTCCATGGCTATTGCACCCGGCCCGCCTGCTCGGCCGCTGCCCGGCCGATGCCGATGCGCCGGGACATGCTCACGCGCTGCACGTCCGCGGTGCCGCCAGGATGCACGGCCACGATGCCGTTCCGTTGCTGGAGCTCGAGGAACCCGCCCGCGGATCCCCACGTGGGATCGGCGGTGAGAGCGGCCGGCCCCACCGCGTCGAGGATGGCTCCGGTCATCCAGAGGCCGGTCATCTTGCGGTGGAAGGAGAGCTGCGGCCCCTCGTAGGAGCGCGGCCGCTTGCTGTACACGAGCCAGAAGTTGCGCAGCCCGAAGAGCCGCTGGATCTCGCCCTTGATGTAGACGTCGGCCAGCACGTCGCGCACTTCCTGATGCTGGACGAGCGGCATGCCGTCGCGCTTGGTCTCCTGGCAGTAGCGGAGCAGCCGCTCCCACATGCGGTTTCGCCCGATGCGTCCGCCCGCGCCGTGCTCCAGCTCCAAGTGCGTGCTGGCCACCTTCCACCCGTTGTTCTCCCCACCGATGAGAGAGAACGCCGGGACGCGCACGTCGTCGAAGAACACCGTGTTCTTGACTCCGCTGTCGGCGCCACCCTCGCCGCCCGTTCCCATGAGCTGCATGGGCTGGACCTCGATGCCGGGCAGATTCGCATCGATCATGAACCAGGAGACGTTCTCGTGGCGGCGGCCGTTCGGATCGGTGCACGCGATGAGCCAGATGCGATCGGCGCCGTTGTCGCTGCCCACGAAGATCTTCTGGCCGTTCAGGACATACTCGTCGCCGTCGCGGAGCGCGGTCATGCGCACACCGGCGAGGTCAGAGCCCGCGCTGGGCTCGGTGAGGAGTTGCCAGGTGCGTACCGCACCCGTGTAGATCGGAGGCAGGAAGGCGCGCTTCTGCTCCTCCGTCCCCCAGACCAGGATCGACGCCGCGCCGAGGCGGCCGCCGCTGTCGTAGTACGGCGGCAGGGTCAGGTCGAAGCGGTCGATCTCCTCCTCGAGGATGATGGCGTGGTCCACGTCGAGCCCGCCGCCACCGTAGGTCACGGGCGCGCGGGGGAAGAGCCAGCCCTTGGCGCCGAGCTCGCGGCCCAGCGCGCGCAGCTGCTGGTAGCGCCGATAGTTGTCCTCCGGCGACGTGGGCGTGCGCGTGATGTCGGGCTCCACGTGCTGGGTGAGCCAGGCGCGCACCTCGGCGCGAAAGCGCTGCTGCTCCTCGCTGTACGTGACCTCGAAGTCCATCGGGCGGCCTCCCTTTTTCGGTGACGCTGATCCTACCGACCCACGAGCCGCATACTATCCGCGCATGGCCGCGCCATCAACCGCCGAGCCTGATAGACTGCCGCCCAGGCCGTTCGATCACCCCCACAGGAGCGTGACATGAAATTCGGGATCCACATCGGCCACATGGGCGGACCGCTCGACGAGATGCGGAAGCTGTGGAAGTTCGCCGACACCCACGGCTTCGACTGGTTCTCCGTCTCCGACCACTTCCAGGAGTCGCCGCCGCGCGGCGGAGACATGGACTGCTACGAGGCCATCGCCACCCTGACCGCGGCGGCCATGGACACCACCAAGGTCCGGCTCGGCAGCGGCGTGTACTGCGTCGCCTACCGCAATCCCGGCCTGCTCGCCAAGTCGCTCACTACCATCGACCATCTTTCCAAGGGACGCGTGGACTGCGGGCTCGGCGCCGGCTGGCACGACGTGGAGGCCAAGGCCTTCGGCATCCCCTTCCCCACCATCGGGCCGCGCGAGGACATGCTGGAGGAGTACGCGCAGATCATGCGCCTCCTCCTCGATCCCGAGCAGAAGCGCGCCAACTTCCAGGGCAAGCACTTCAGCGTCTCCAACGCCCCCAACTATCCGAAGCCGCTGCAGCCGCGCATTCCCATCTGGATCGGCGGGCGCGGCGAGAAGCGCACGCTGCGCGCGGCGGCCAAGTTCGCCGACGGGTGGAATGGCGCCTACATCGGGCCGGCGGACTGGAAGCACAAGTGCGAGGTCCTCGACCGCTGGTGCGAGACGGAGCGGCGCGACCCGCGGACGATCATGCGCACGGTCAACCTGGGCTTCTACCTCGGTGCCGACGCCAAGGGCGCTGCGCGCGGCGAGGAGGTGTTCCGCAGCCACTTCGGTGAAGGCGATCGCGCCGACCGCACGGGCTACCTGCGCGGCACCGTGGGCGACGCCCACAAGATGGTCGACGAGTTCCGCGCCCTCGGCTGCACCCGGCTCAGCATCGCGCTCCGCAACGGGCCGTACGACTGGGACGCGCTGGAGGCCTTCGCCCGCGAGATCGTGCGCGGGAGCTGAGGCGCGCTAGCTACAGGCGATTCCGGAGCCGCGGATCGAGACTGTCGCGCAGCCCGTCGCCCATGATGTTGACGGCGAGCACGGTGGCGGCCAGGAAGATGCCGGGGAAGAGGATGTTGTGAGGGAACACGCGGAAGAGCGCCCGCCCCTCCGCCATGATGTTGCCCCACGTCGGGGTCTGGGGCGGGATGCCTACACCCAGGAAGGACAGGATCGCCTCGATCACGATGGCCGACGCGCACACGTACGTCGCCTGCACGATGAGGGGGGCGAGCGCGTTGGGCAGCACGTGGCGCACGATGAGCGGCACCGTGCGCGCGCCAAGCGCGGTGGCCGCCTCTACGTAGGGCTCCTCGCGGATGGATAGCACCACCGAGCGCACGAGGCGCACGACCCGCGGCACCTCCGGGATCACGATGGCGAGGATGACCGCGCGGAGCCCCGCCGTGGAGAGCGAGACGAGGGCGATGGCGAGGAGGATGGCGGGCACGGCCATGAGCCCGTCCATGATCCGCATGACGAAGCCATCGAGCCAACGCAGGTATCCGGCGAGAAGTCCGATGGCGAGGCCCGCCGCCATGCTGATGAGGGCCACGGAGATGCCCACGAGGAGCGACCGCGGGCGCCGAAGAGGACACGGCTGTAGATGTCCCGCCCCAGGCTGTCCGTGCCCATCCAATACGTGGTCGAAACCTGGCGGCCGTCCGCACCGGTGAGGATGCGCACGGCGCCCGGGCGCTTGTTGCGCGAGATGGGATCGATCTGAGCGGGATCGCGCGTGCCCAGATAGGGCGCGGCGAGCCCGATCACGAAGATCGCGGCGAGGATGGCGCTGCCGATCAGCACGCTCCGGTTGAAGGCCGACTTCAATAACGGATCCTCGGATCGAGGAAGGTGTAGGTCAGGTCCACGAGCAGGTTGATCATCACGTAGACCACGGAGAAGAGCAGGATCACCGCCTGCACGGTCGGGTAGTCGCGGGCGAGCACCGCGTCCACCGTGAGCCGCCCCAGGCCAGGAATGCCGTACACGCTCTCCGTCACCACCACCCCGCCGATCAAGAGGGCGACGCCAAGGCCGATCACGGTAACGATGGGCACGGCCGCGTTGCGCAACACGTGGCGAAGGAGGACGGCCGTGTTGCCCAGGCCCTTGGCGCGGGCCGTGCGCACGTGATCGGCGCCCAGCACCTCGAGGACGCTCGCTCGCGTGATGCGCGCGATGAGGGCGACGTAGATCACGGCCAGGGTCGAGCTCGGCAAGATGAGGCGCTCGAGGAAGCCCCAGAAGCCGTCGGCGAGCCGCTGGTAGCCCTGCACGGGCAACCACGCGAGCTCGACGGCGAAGAGGTAGATGAGAGCGTAGCCGATCACGAACACGGGAACGGAGAAGCCCAGCACCGAGAAGCCCATCACCAACCGGTCGATCCACGTCCCGCGCTGCGCGGCGGCGAGGACGCCCAGGGGCACGGCGAGGGCGACGGCGAGCATGATGGTGCACACGGCGAGGGCGGCGGTGGGCTCCAGCCGGTCGCGGATCAGCTCGGCTACCGTCTTCTTGAAGAAGTACGACTCGCCGAAGTCCCCGCGCACGATGCGCCCGACCCAGATCACGAACTGCTCCACGAGGGGACGCTCAAGGCCCAGCTTGACCCGGATCTCCGCCACCTGCTGGGTCGTCGCGCTGTCGCCCGCGATGATGGCGGCGGGGTCGCCGGTCGTGAGGCGCAGCAGAAGGAAGGCGAGGATCGCCACTACCGTGACCACGGGAATCGTGGCGAGGATACGGCGAACGATGTAACCCAGCATGGGACGGCGCGTCCCGCCGGAGGTCTCAGCAGCCGCCGGCGGGACGCGCGCGCTCTGTCACGGCCCCTTTTTCTCGATGCCCCAGAAGACGGGGCCGGGGGCCGGGATGATGCCGTCGATATTCTTGCGCACGGCCACGGGCCCGTACCACTGCCCCAGCCATACGTAGGTCGGATACTGCGTCTCGCGCACCTGCACCGCCTCTGCGATGGCCTTGAGCTTGGCGGGATTGGTCTCGCGCGCGTACTGATCGCGCAGCGACTCCAGCTCTTTGTCGCAGGGCCAGCCGAACATGGCCGTATCGCACGAGGCATTGACGAAGCCCGCGCTGATCGGGTTCAGGATGTCGGCGGCGACCCAGGAGGTGAGGAAGGCATGCCAGCCACCCTGGGCGGGCGGGTCCTTCTTCGCGCGCCGGGCCACCAACGTCTGCCAATCCATGGACTGCATGTCCACCTTGAAGCCGGCCTTCTCCATGAGGTTCTTGGCCACGGGGGCGAGGTTGGTCAGCACAGCGAGATCCGTGGAGTGCATCAGCACGATGGGCGTGCCGTCGTAGCCGCCTTCCTTGAGGAGAGCCTTGGCCTTCTCGAAGTTGGAGTCGAGGTAGCCGTCCATGCCCTTGGTGGAGGAGTTGGGCGAGCCGCACGGGAACATCGCCTTGCAGAGCTTGTAGTAGTTGGGATCGCCGATCACCGCCTCCAGGAAGTCCTTCTGGTTGAAGGCGACCATGACGGCCTGCCGCACCTTGGCGTTGTCGAAGGGCTTGGCCAGCGTGTTGTACCGGAAGGCGTACTGGTTGCCCAGAGGATTGGAATCGATGAGCTTGATGTTGCTGTCCTTCTTCAGCACGGGCAGCAGATCGTGAGGCGGCGACTCGAGGTAGTCGATCTCCCCGGCGAGGAGCGCGTTGATGGCCGTCTGATGGTCGCTAATGGCCCGCCACTCCACCCGATCGACCTTCACCACCTTGCCGCCCGCCAGCCCGGAGGCGGGCTCGCTGCGGGGCTTGTACTGCGTGTTCTTCACGTAGACCGCCTTGTCGCCGGGCTTCCACTCGTCCTTCTTGAAGATGAACGGCCCCGAGCCCGTGAAGTCGGAGATCTGCTCACTGGCCGGCGTGTCCGCCACCCGCCTGGGCATCATGAAGGGCACGTTGGAGCTGGGCTTGCCGAGGGCGGGCAGTACGAGGCCCGTCTGCTCCTTGAGGACGATCTTGAAGGTCTTCGGATCCACCACCACCAGCTCCTTCACGAAGGACATCATCTTCTGGCCCATGGTGTCCTTCTGGGCCCAGCGCTTGATGGAGGCGACGCAGTCCTCCGCGGTTACCGGCTTGCCGTCGTGCCAGAGGAGCCCGTCCCGCAGGGTCATGGTGTAGGTCAGCTTGTCCGCGCTCAGGTCATACTTGCCCACCATCTGCGGCCTGATCTCGCCCTTGGCGTCGGTGGCGAAGAGCGTGTCGTAGATCATGTAGCCGTGGTTCCGCACGATGTAGGCGGTGGTCCAGATGGGATCCACGATCTTGAGATCGGAGTGCATGACGACCTTGAGCGTGGTCTCCGCACGGGCGGGCGGCGCGCCCTCCGCGAGACACCACAGCAGGGACACGGCGAGGCACGCGGCGGCGACACGACGAATGGACGTCATGGACTCCTCCTCGAGAGAATTCCAGGGGATGGGACTCACGCCGGAGGGTAGGCTGCGCGGTCCATCCACCTGCCGATGGGCCTGAGGAAATCACACGGCGCTCCGCCTTGTCAACGCGGCGGGTGCTATCATCACGCCCACGTGCGCGCCGATCGCGCGCCCCCGAGAGAGCACGCGATGTCCACGGTGCGCTGACACGATTCACGACCAGCTCAAGCGGCTGCGGATGGCCGACGGCGCCGCCCTCGCCTACCGGATCTGGAAGCCGGGTGCCCCGCGCCGACTCGTCGCCCTCCTCCACGGCGTGGCCAGCAACATGACGCGCTGGTCGGAATTCGTCGCCCGCACCTCTCTCGGCGAGTCGTGGGATCTCCTGCGTCTCGACCTTCGCGGCCACGGCCTCTCGCTCTACCGCGGGCGGCTCGACATGGGTATCTGGTGCGACGATCTCGCGACGATCCTCCGCGCCGAGGGCGATGGCCAGGCGGTGGTCGCCGGGCACTGCTTCGGCGCCGACATCGGGGCGGAGTTCGCCGTGCGGAGACCGGCGGAAACGGCGGGGCTGATCCTCATTGAGCCGCTGTTCCGGCCTGCCCTCATCGGCGGCATGCACCGACTGGCCCAGAGCCGGCCCGTGTGCATTCCCGTCGCCTGGGTCATCCGAGCTCTCAACGCGCTCGGCCTCCACCGGCGCCGTCTCGCGCCCCTTGATCTCGAGGCGCTCGACCGGCAGACGCGCGTCCGCATGGCGGAAGAGGGATCGAGCGAGGCCCTCGCCAGCTACGCCTCTCCCCTCGCCGACCTGCGCACCACCGCCACCGCGGTATACCTGCAGTCGCTCATCACGGTCACCGGGCCCATGCCGGACTTGAGGGCGATCCGCACGCCTGCCCTCGCGCTCCTCACCGCAGGCGGCGGCTTCACCGATCCCGCCGTGACCAATCGGGTCCTGGAGGCGCTGCGCGGTCTCCAGATCGTCCGGCTCGTGGCGCACCACTGGATTCCCACCGAGCAGCCGGAGGCCATGCGCAAGGCCATCGAGAGCTGGTGTCTCGCGCAGTGACAGCGAGCGTGATCAGCGGTGGGGCGCGATGGGCGAGCGCACGTGCTCCGGGCGGATGCCCAATCCGATGAGACGGGCGGGGATGCGGCGCAGGAACGGGTAGCGGTCGAGCAGCCGCAGCAACAGCGGGGGTCGAATCGACGCCGAGCGGCCGAGCACGGGGGCGATGATACGCTGCTGCACCTGCACCTGAAGCCACTGGGTCACGCGCGTCGGCCACTCGCGCCGTCGCTGCACCTTCGTGAGATGCCTCAGGCTGAGACGCCCCTGGGCTAGCGGACCGGCGAGGAGGTTGGCCGCGGCCACTGCGTCCTGCAAGGCGAGATTGATCCCCACGCCGCCCACCGGCGACATGGCATGCGCGGCGTCGCCAATGCAAAGGAGGCCCGGGCGATACCAGCGCTCGAGCCGGTCTACGCGCACGGTGAGGAGCTTGACGTCGTCCCAGCTCGCGAGCTCGCCGACCCGATCCGCCGCCCACGGCGCCACCGTCGCAACCCTCTCCCGGAACGATTCGACGGGGCCGGCGCGCATGCCCTCGAACCCTCCCTTGGGAATCACGAAAGCGCACTGCCAGTGGCTGTCGCGGTTGATCAGCACGAAGATCCGGCCCGGATCGAACTGGCCCATGGTGTTCTGCGGGTCGCCGGGTCGCCGGCTCAGCCGGAACCACAGCACGTCCATGGGTGCCCCGAGCTCGCGCACGCGGAATCCGGCTTGCGCACGGACGAGGGAATGCCGGCCATCCGCACCCACCACCAGATTGGCGCGCACGTCGCGCTTGCCCTCTGGGGTCATCACCTCCAGCCCGACCACGCGGCCGTTCTCCTCGATGAGGCCCTGGGCCTCCGCGCGCATCCAGAGGCTGAACGAGGGGTAGCGCCGGGCATGGCCCACGAGGAAATCGAGAAAGTCCCACTGAGGCATGAGCGCGAGGAACTTGCAGCGGGTGGGCAGATGGGTGAAGTCGGCGATGGGGACGAAGACGCCCCCGACCTGGGCCCCCAGTACCTGCACCTCCTGATGCGGCAGGGCGAGAAAGGGCTCGATGAGCCCGAGCTCGTGCATCACCTGGAGGGTCGAGGGATGGATGGTATCGCCGCGGAAGTCACGCAGGAAGTCCGCGTGCTTCTCGAGCACGAGCACGTCCACGCCAGCGCGGGCGAGGAGGAGGCCTAGCATCATGCCGGCGGGCCCGCCGCCCGCGATGCAGCAGCCGTAGCTCTTCTTCTGATCGTCCATGGCGCTCACATGATGGACTTCCCGGCGTCCACCATGAGGGTGGCGCCCGTGACGTAGGAGGATTCGTCGCTGGCCAGGAAAAGGATGGGATAGGCAACCTCGCGCGGCTCCGCCCAGCGCCCGAGGAGATTGTCGTGCGTGCGCTGGGTTCGCATCTCGGCCTCTGACACGCCCTGGGCCGCCGCGCGCCCGATGTGATAGGGCGTGATGGTGCCCCCCGGGCAGACCGCGTTGACGCGGATCCCGTGCGGGGCCTCCTCCATGGCCAGCGCGCGCGTGAAGCCGAGGACCGCCGCCTTGGTCGTGTCGTACTGGCCCATGCCCGTCCGACCCTTGACGCCGTAGACGGAGGAGAGATTCACGATGGTGCCTCGCCCGCTCTTCCGCAGAGCGGGAAGCGCCGCCTTGCTGCTATAGGCAGTGGCGAGCACGTTGACGCCGAGGATGAACTCCCAGCCTTTGGAATCCGCCTCGGCGAGCGCGGTGTAGAGGCGGACGCCGGCCACGTTGACGAGCGTGTGTAGTCCGTGCAGCTCGGCCAGCGTCTCCCCGACCACGCGGTCGCACTCCGCCTCGCGGGTGAGGTCGGCGACGAGAGCGATCACGCGGGCGCCTTTCACGTCGCGCGCGATGCTCGCCGCGGCGGCCTCCACGGCGACGTGGTCGGTGTCGACCAGGGCCACCGCCGCGCCCTCCTCGGCGAAGACTCGGCCCGTAGCCTCGCCGATGCCGCCTCCTCCCCCCGTGACGAGGGCGGCGCGGCCGGCCATGCGCGGAGGCACGAGCGATCAGACCAGGGTGAGGTGGGCGCCGGGCTTGACGAGCACGCGCGCCGTCGCGCCCTCGACCCAGCTCGCCTCGGGCGGCAGCACCACCGAGGCGGAGCGCACGCAGAAGGACTCCGGGTTCTCCGCCGGCACGCTGCCGCGGTCACGCAGGACCTTGGCCATGCTGAGGAGCTTCCGGCGCACGTGGATGATCGCGGTGTCGCTCGAGCCCAGGCGCTCCTGGGTGCGATCCACGATCGGGCCCTGGCTCTCCTGCACGGCCTGGTCCTGCACGCCGAAGCCGGGAATACCGCACACCATGCGCGTGCGATGGAGTTCCCAGTCCATGCCGTAGTCGTTGTCGCGGTTGGCCGCGGTGCGCACGTCGCCGTAGGCCTGCGAGGTCGCGGGGGCGTAGTCGCAGACGTGCGCCCCCTTGCCCGCGATGTGCAGTGCCCGTTCCTCGCTGGTGAGCGGCCGATCGGGGTGCCAGGTGACCATCCAGTTCACCACGTTGGTGTCGTCCATGGGCACCCAGATGTGCGACTGCGTGGTGCGCTCTCCGCGGTCCGTGGGCGGCATGGTGTAGAAGGGCATGAGGAACTGGGTGATCCGCCAGTAGTACTGACCATCCGTCCACGAGCGGCGCGCCCCGATCATCGTGCCGTAGTCTGTATCGACGACCTCGAAGCGGGGGGCGCGGTCGGCCGTCTGCACCGCCTCGCCCACCCCGAAGCTCGCGCGGTCCATCTCCTTCGCGATCTCGGTGTCCTCGTGGCTGAGGGGAGCGTGGAGGAAGGAGATGTGGCTCGAGTCGATGCCGCCCTCGAGCGCCTGGAACCAGTTGCACTCCTGGACTCGCTTGGAGATCAGGGTGTGCGACTCCGGCAGGAGCGTCCACTCGAGCTGCGAGAGCGGCGGCGGCGTGCCCGGCCCCATGTAGGTGAAGATGACGCCGCCGCGCTCCTCGCACGGATAGGCGACGTGGCGCACCTTGGAGGCGAAGCTCGACTCGGGCGGCTCGTTGGGCATGGCGAGACAGCGGCCGTCGTCGGCGAACTTCCAGCCGTGATAGGCGCAGGACATGCCCGCCTCCTCCACGCGCCCGATGTAGAGCGAGGCGCCCCGATGCGGGCAGAACTCGCCGATGAGCCCCGCGCGTCCGCTCTTGCCGCGGAAGACGATGAGCGGCTCGCCGAGCAGGCGCACGCGCTTGACCCGGCCGCCCGCCTCGACCTCGCCGGACTGCACGACGGGAATCCAGTAGCAGCGGAGGAGGGCGCCCATCGCCGTGCCGGGGCCCGTCCTGGTGAGAAGCTCGTTCTCGTCCCTGGTCAGCATGGCCTCGTTCCTCCCGGCGGCAGGATACCACGCGCATTCGGCCGTCCGCCCCGCCCTCCGCTTGCTGTACACTGCAGCGCGTCTCGACACTGCCGTCATTGAGGGAGGATCGAGCCTTGGCACTCACCGCCACCGTGCACCATGTCGACCTGACGCGCGGATCCGTGGAGACGCGGGTCCTGCCCGAGGACGTCTATCGCAAATATCCGGGAGGCAGCGCGCTCGCCGCCTATCTCCTCCTGCAGACCATGCCCGCGGGCGCCGATCCCCTCGGCCCCGACAATGTCCTCGTGATGGCCGTGAGCCCGCTCACTGGCCTCGCCATCTCGGGACAGAGTCGGATGACGGCATGCGCCCGCTCCCCGCTCACCGGCGCCATCGGCGACAGCCAGTGCGGCGGATTTTTCCCCGCCGAGATGCGCGCGGCGGGTGCGGATGCCTTCGTCTTCACCGGTCAATCGAAGGAGCCGGTCTACCTGTGGCTCCACGACGGCACGGTGGAGCTGCGGCCAGCGGCGCACCTCTGGGGCAAGGTCACCGCGGAGGTGGACGCGCTCCTCAAGGAGGAGCTGGGCGACCCCAAGGTGGAGATCGCCCAGATCGGCCCCGCGGGCGAGAATCGCGTGCGCTTCGCCGCCATCATGAACATGGTCAACCGCGCCAACGGCCGCACCGGTCTGGGCGCCGTCATGGGTTCGAAACGGCTCAAGGCGGTGGTCGTGCGCGGCAGCAAGTCGCCCAAGCCGGCGGTGCCCGAGGCCTTCCGCGGCCTCGTCAAGCGGCTCAAGGAGCTCGAGGAAGCCAACCCGGGGATCAAGTGGTTCGGCGAGTTCGGCACGTCGGGCGTGCTCGCCATCCAGGACAAGATGGGCGGCCAGCCGACGCGGAACTACAGCGAGGGCACCTTCGAGCAGTGCAAGGACATCGACGGCTCGACGATGGCCAAGACCATCCTCAAAGAGCGCGACACGTGCTACGCCTGCGTGGTCAAGTGCAAGCGCGTGGTCGAGGTGCACGAGCCGGGGCGCGACGTCGATCCCGTCTATGGTGGACCGGAGTACGAGACCCTGACGTTCTTCGGCAGCATGTGCGGGGTGGGCGACCTCAAGCTGCTCGCCCGCGCCTCCGCCGACGCCAACAAGTACGGAATGGACACCATCTCCGCCGGCGCCACCATCGCGTGGGCCATGGAGGCGAAGGCCAAAGGTCTCCTCGACGACCAGGGACTCGGCTTGGCCTTCGGCGACGGGCCGTCCGTCCTGCGCGCCATCGAGGCCATCGCGCTCCGCCGGGGCGTGGGCGATCTGCTAGCCGAGGGGAGCCTGCGCGCCGCGAAGACCCTGGGGCCGGCCGCGGTCGATCTCACGGTGACCGTGAAGGGTCAGGAGCTCCCGGCGCACATGCCCCAGCACAAGCGCTCTCTCGGCCTCATCTACGCCGTCAACGCCTTTGGCGCTGATCACCAATCTTCCGAGCACGATTCGATGCTGAGGGCCAAGCCGGGCAGCCTGCAGCGGCGCCGCCTCGCGGAGATCGGCGACTTCGGTGACCTGGACCTGCGTGATCTGTCCGACGACAAGGTTCGCTTCGCCTACACCACCCAGTGCTTCTACTCCGCGCTCGATACCCTCGGCCTCTGTCAGTTCGTGTGGGGGCCGTCGTGGCAGCTCTACGGCCCCAAGGAGACGGTCGAGCTCGTGCACGCGGGCACGGGTTGGGACGCCAGCATGAGCGAGCTCATGCGGGTGGGAGAGCGGCGGATCAATCTCCTGCGCGCCTTCAACGCGCGCGAGGGCATCGGCAAGGCCGCCGACACCCTGCCCAAGAAGCTCTTCCAGCCCCTCTCGGGCAAGGGCCCCACCGCCGGTGTCGCCCTCACTGCGGAGGAATTCGAGCACGCGCGGGCCACCTACTATCAGATCGCCGGCTGCGATCCGGCCACCGGCTATCCCACGCGGGCCAAGCTCGCCGATCTCGACCTCGCGTGGCTGGCCGAGATGGTGCCGGCTCGCTGAATTTCCCCTCTGCACTCACCATCAGGAGACGGACGCAATGACGATGCGCGCGGTGATCGGGATGCTCATGGTGCTCCTCGCTTCCGCGGGCTGCGCCTCCACCTCGACGGGCGGCGGGACGGGAGCGGCGCGCGGGACTCTCGATCGCATCAAGGCGACCAAGACCATCAACCTCGGCTATCGCGACTCCTCCGTGCCGTTTTCCTTCGTGGGCACGGACCAGAAGCCCACAGGCTACTCCGTGGAGCTCTGCCAGCGCGTGGCCGACGATCTGAAGCGTGATCTCCAGATACCAGACCTGGCCGTGAAGTGGACGCTGGTCACGGTGGAGAGCCGCATGGCCGCCGTGCAGAATGGCACCATCGATCTCGAGTGCGGCTCGACCACCAACACCCTGAGCCGGCAGTCCCAGGTCGATTTCAGTCTCACCACCTTCGTGACGGGGGCGAGCCTCCTCGCGCTGAAGGAGACGGCCACGGCAAACCTGAGCGACCTGCGCATCGCCGTCATTCCCGGCACGACCACGGAGCGTGTGCTGAAGGAAGCCCTGAACAAGTCGTCCACCACGGTGACCTTGATCCCCGTCAAGGACCACGCGGACGGCCGGACCGCCCTCGAGCAGAAGACGGCCGACGCCTACGCCTCGGACCGCGAGATCCTGATCGGGCTCGTGCTCACCGCCCAGAAGCCCGGCGACTTCATCCTCGTCGACCGCTACTTCTCCTACGAGCCCTACGCGCTGATGCTGCGGCGGAATGACCCTGACTTCCGCATCGCCGTGGATCGCTCGCTGGCGAGGCTCTACCGCTCGGGTGAGGTCATCACGATCTATCGCCGCTGGCTCGGGAGCCTGGGCGCTCCCGACGCGCTGCAGCTGGCGACCTGGGCCATCCAGGGACTGCCGGAGTAGCGCGAGAGGACGGGGAGGCGGCGCGCCGCGGTCAGGCCCCGGCGCCGCGCGCGGCCCAGCGAAGGACGCGCGTGCCGTTGTCGACGCGCAGGCTGACGAAACCCGCGGAGAGAAGTAGCCCGCAGGCTACCGCGAAGGCCGCCCCGTAGCCGCCGGTCGCCTCGAAGAGGCGGCCGGCCAGCGAGGAGCCAAGGGCAGCGCCCGTCTGGTGCACCAGGAAGATCATGCCGAAGATCGATCCCACCGAGTAGCGGCCGTAGATGTCCGCGGTGAGCATCGAGGTCATGGAGCCCGAGCCGGCAAGGGTGATGCCACCCAGGATGGCTACGGTGAGGATTGCGAAGGGATTGTCACGCACGAGGAAGAGCCCAGCGAAGATGAGCGCCCGTCCCGCGTAGACGCCGGCCAGCACGGGGCGCGCCCCCCACCGGTCCGCCATCGCGCCCAGCCCGAGAGTGAAGACCATGCTCGAGGCGCCGAGCAGCCCCACGATCCAGGAGGCGAAGATCGGCGTGTAGCCGTGGTCGGTGAGCATGGGCACGCCGTGCGACGAGATCAGGCTCATGGAGAAGCCGCAGGTGAAGAACGAGCCTGCGAGCTGCCAGAAGGCGAGGGTGCGCATGGCGGTGGCCACCGGCGTGCGTCTCGTCGAGATCGCCGCCCCATCCGGCCGGGCGGCATCGCCGTCGGGAGCGAGTCCGACAGCCTCGGGAGACTCGCGGACCACGAAGAGACAGAGCGGGAGGACGCCCAGCAGCACGACGAGGCCGATCACTCCATAGGTCATCCGCCACCCGACGGTGATGATGAGCCAGGCCACCACGGGCACGAGCAGGCTCATACCCGTCATGGCCGCGCTGCCCAGGATGGAGATGGCCAAGCCGCGACGGCGGATGAACCACCGGCTCACCACGGCGTTGGCGACCACCGGTCCCACGGCGGACAGACCCAGGGAAGCGAGCACGCCGTGCACGAGCGCGAGCTGCCAGAGGTTGGTGCAGAGCCCGGTGAGGGCGAGGGAGATGGCGAGCAGCACCGAGCCTGCCGAGGTGATGATGCGGGGGCCGAAGCGGTCCACGAGCGAGCCGATCCACGGCATGAAGAGCCCGTACAGGAGCAGCCCCAGGGCAATGACCAGAGAGAAGGCGGCGCGGTCGACCCCGAGGTCGGCGGTCATGGGCTTGAGGAAAGGCCCGACGGCGTGGCGCACTCCGGCCGACACGAAGACCATGAAGGAGAAGGCGACGGTGATCCACCAGCCGTAGAAGACGCGGGACGGAGCCATGAACGTGCCCACGATCATAGCAGGTTTGGTGTAGGCTCGTGGCGCGTACTCGAGCAGCCCCGCTGCCGCGCATCTCAGCCAGGAGAACCCGCGTCCGTTGATCCTGAGCGTCTTTCGCGTCCGGAGCTTTCGCTTCCAGCTTCCCGCCGATCTCGTCACTTCCTGGGCCTTCGAGATGGAGACCCTGATCCTCGGCTGGTTCGTCATGGTGCACACGGGCTCCGTACTCCTCCTCACCCTCTTCGCCTCCCTGCAGTTTGCGGGCACGCTGACCTCGCCGCTTTTCGGTGTGCTGGGCGACCGGCTCGGTGGGCGCTTCATGCTGTGCGCCATGCGCGCAACCTATGCGGGGTTCGCCGCGCTCTTCACGATCCTGGCTTTCACGGGCGCCCTCACCACGGGACGCGTCTTCGTGCTCGCGGGCCTGGTCGGCATCGTGCGCTCCAACGATCTCGTGATGCGCAATTGGCTCATCGGCGAGACCATTCCCGCGCCGCTGGTGGGAGGCGCCGTCGGGCTGTCGCGCGCCATCACGGACACCGCGCGGATCACCGGCGCCCTCGTGGGGGCGAGCCTCTCCACGGCGCTGGGCGTCGGCTCCGCCTACGCCGCGGTGACCGTTCTCTACCTCGCCGGGCTCGCGCTCACCTTCGGCATCGCGCGGCGGCGTCCCGTGGCCGATCCCGCGGAGGGACCCGGCGCGGCGGGACGACCCCTCGTCCGCTCCTCGGGGTGGCGTGATCTGAAGGAGGGCGTGGCCTACGTGGTGCGCACGCCTGCGCTCGTGGCGATGATGTGGCTCGCCTTCCTCGTCAACCTCACCGCCTATCCCGCGACGCAAGGCCTCCTCCCCTACGTGGCGAGGACGATTTACCAGGTCGACGCCCGCGGGCTCGGCTGGCTGGTGGCCAGCTTCTCTCTGGGCGCTCTCTGCGCGTCCGCCACCATCGCCGTCACGGGGGGCTCGCGCCAGCCCGCCCGCTTCACCCTCGTGGGGAGCGCGCTCTGGTACGCCTTCCTCCTCGTGTTCGCCCACCTGAGGAGACTCGAGCTGGGTCTCGCCGTGCTCTTTGCCGCGGGCTTCGCCCAGAGCGTGGCCATGATCTCGATGACCGCCGACCTCCTCGGCACCTCCGGCGATCGCTTCCGCGGCCGCGTGATGGGCGTGCGCATGCTCGCCGTCTACGGCCTGCCCCTAGGTCTCATGCTCGCGGGCGCTCTCATCGATCGCCTGGGCTTCCCGCTCACCGTCACCGTGCTGGTGACGACCGGCCTCGGCTGCACTGTCCTCATCGGCCTCACCTGGCGGGCCAGCCTTTGGCGGCGCCCGCACCGCCGGGCCCTCTCCACCGTCCCGCGCGTGTAGACGCGGCGTTGACCCTGCGCCGGGCCGTGCGTAGAGTCTCGCGGTGACATGAACCTTGCCTCGTGGGTGCTGGTCGGCGGCGCCGCAGGCATCCTCGCCGGGATCGTGTTCGGCGACGACTGCGCAATCCTGAACCCGATCGGCTTCGCCTACGTGGGGCTGCTCCAGGCGGCGGTGTATCCCTACCTCATCTGCTCGCTGCTGCACGGCCTCGGATCACTGGAGCCGGCCAAGGCGTGGCGGCTCTTCAAGTGCGGCTGGATCTTCTACATGGTCGCGTGGGTGGTCACCTTCGCTACCCTCTTCGCGTTGGCCCAGGCCATTCCCGAGGTGAATCCCGCCATCATCGCGGAGAGGGCGGGGGCGCCGCACAGCGTGTCGAGCCTGCTCGGGCTCCTCATTCCCACCGACCTCTTCACCGCGCTCACCCAGAACTACGTGCCCGCGGTGGTGATCTTCTTCATCTTCTACGGGGTGGCCATGCAGACGCTCAAGGACAAGCAGGCGCTCTTGAGCATGCTGGAGACGATCCGCCTGGCCAGCCTGCGCTTCTGGAACTGGATCGTGCGCTTGGCTCCCATCGGCGTCTTCGCCCTCTTCGCGGTCACCGCGGGCACCACCGCCCTGCACGATCTCGTCAACATGGGGCTCTACCTCGCGCTGTTCATGATCGGGGCGGGCATGCTCTCCTTCTGGATCCTGCCCGGGCTCATCACCGGGCTCGCGCCCGTCGGCCACCGCGAGGTCATTCGCGAGCTGCGCGCGGCGCTCGCCATCGCCGCCGTCACCACGCTGTCCGTGGCCGCCCTTCCCTTCGTGACGGAGGCGACGCGCCGGATCGCCGATCGGTGTGGGATCGGAGAGCCCGAGCGCGACGACATCATCCGCACGAACCTCTCCGTCGCCTATCCCCTCGGCCAGCTCGGCAACTTCTTCGTCTACCTCTTCCTCGTCTTCGCCGCCTACTACTTCAAGGCCCCGCTGGAGGGCCGGAACGAGGCGCTCCTCCCCCTCATGACGTTGCTCTCGGGGTTCGGCTCACCCACCTCCGCGGTCAACGCGGTTGCCTTCCTCTCGGCTTGGCTGCCCCTGCCCCGCGGGACACCGGAGCTCTACGTGGAGCTCCAGACCATCACCCGCTACGGCCAGGTGATCGCCTCCGTGATGGCCTTCGCCTT
>Ga0318534_10000094_pt1 | contig 21488 bp, 21 predicted proteins | sample GRESIP117b4f26_FD_202502 | JGI IMG/M metagenome (GOLD analysis project Ga0318534, IMG submission 202502) | Tropical soil microbial communities from Luquillo Experimental Forest, Puerto Rico - GRE.SIPMG.117b4f26 | ecosystem: Environmental > Terrestrial > Soil > Tropical forest > Bulk soil...
GAACGTGAGGAGCGCCTCCATCACGTTGCCCGTGCTCGGCGTGCCGTTGGCGCCGCCACCATGGATCATGATCTTCGGCACGACGTCCACGCGCGCCGTCTCGATGGCCTCGGCGAACCGGCTCATGACTTGCTGCGTGAGCTGGAACCGCGGCCCGCCGTCGGCGCGCACCTGCTCGTCGATGGCCATCGCCTCGGCGATGCCGACCCGCGCGGCGCGCTCCGCCTCGGCGCCGGCCAACGCCTGGACTTTCTTGGCCTCGCCCTCGCCGAGCACGCGGATCTTCTCGGCTTCCGCCTGCGCGAGCGTCTGGATCTGCGCCGCCTGCTGCTGGGCGCGGGCGAAGTCGGCCTTGCCCTGATTGGTCTGGATCGAGATCGAGAGCTCCGATTCCGTGAGCACGGTCTGCTGCTTGGCGCGCGCCTCGGCCTCGCGGAGCTCGCGTTCCTTGACGGCGGCCTGCTCCTGCCGGCTGTACGTCTCCACCAAGGGAATGTCGAGCATGGCCGACCTCCTGCGCGGTGGAGCAGCCTTCGAAGCGCGATCGAGTATACTGCGTGTCCTATGTGCGCAAGGGGACGTCCGTGACTGAGTCGATCCGGCCGCATCCGGTCCTTGAGGAGTGGTACCCGGTCCAGACCGACCGGGAGTCGTTCGTCGACGAGCTGTTCGATGGCGCCGCCCGGCACTACAACCACATCGGGCGGATGCTCGATCTGGGCTCGGGGCCCATGTATCGCCGCCAGGCGCTCCAGCGGGCCGGCCTCAGGCCGGGCATGCGCCTGCTCGACGTCGCGACGGGCACCGGCCTGGTCGCGCGCGGCGGGGCGGAGGTCGTCGGAGACCCCCGGCGCGTGGTCGGCATCGATCCGAACAGCGGCATGCTGCGCGAGGCGCGAATGGCGGTCTCGAGCCCGCTCGTCCGGGGGAGAGCCGAGATCCTCCCGTTCCGGTCCGACAGCTTCGACATGCTCAGCATGGGCTTCGCCCTGCGCCACGTGGAAGATCTCGAGATTGCCTTCGATGAATATCGCCGCGTTCTCAAGCCCGGCGGCCGCGTGCTCCTGCTCGAGGTGTCGCGCCCGAAGTCGCGGGTCATGCGGTGGGTGATCCGGACGCACTTCCAGCGGGTCCTGCCGTGGCTGACTCGCATCAGTACCCGCAGCGAGCCGGCCGAGCTCCTCATGAGGTACTACTGGGACACGATCGACCAGTGCGTGCCGCCCGAGACCATCCTCGACGTGCTGCGACGCAACGGATTCGTGGACGTGAGGCGGCGCCTGTACGCCGGCTTTCTCAGCGAGTACGTCGCGGTGAAGTCCGGGAAGCCGTCGCTCGCCTGAGGGCGCGCGGTCAGCGGATCGCGAGCGTCGCCGGGTCGACGCCGCGCAATCCGTAGCGGCCCAGGAAGCGCAGGAGCCCTCGACTGTAGCGTGACGTCGTCGCGGCGCCGCTGGCCAGGAGCCCGACGTGCCGCGAGATGTGCGTCGCCATCGCGCGCTTGGCCGGCCCTGGATTCGCGGGCATCCACGACTGCCCGGCCCGGATCAGCGCGGCCAGCCGTCCGTCGTAGAGATACGAGACCAGCTCGAGCCACGCGGTCAGCATCTCGCTCTGCGTGGCGGCGTAGCGGGTCAGTACCCCGTCGAGCTCGGACGCTGAGGGGACGGCGCGCCGGCATAGCCACGGCGTGAGGGCGTCGGCGAGCTGCTCGGAGGAGCGGAGCGCCAGGAACACGCCCGGCGAGAGCATCGGGTCGACGAAGCCGAACGCGTCTCCGAGCATCACCCAGCCGCGCCCGTAGCCGCGCTCGGAGATCAGCTGGTAGTTGGCGTAGGTGGCCACGTCCGTGACTCTCCGTCCGCGGCCGGCGATGGCCGTGAGGCCCGGGTCGTTCGCGATGGCGCGCTCGAGCCGCGCCTCGGGCGTGCGCCCGAGACGGGCCGCCTCGTCCTGGCCCAGCACGATGCCGATCGAGAGCCGCTCCTGGAGTGGGATGCACCAGCTCCAGCCCGCCTCGCCGCGCGCGATCCGCACCTGCCCGGGCACCTCGTCCCAGCTCACGCCCTCGAAGTGGGCGAAGTGCGCGACGTCCTTCCGCGGTCCGAGCCGCGCCGGAATCCCGAGCGCGCGGGCCGCCAGACGCGCGCGCCCGGTGGCGTCGACGATGAGATCAGGCTGGCGGCCGGCGAGGGCCGGCGCCGCGGCCAGGGTCTCGGCCGCGAGCTCGAGCTCCGCGCCCGAGGGGGCCGGCACGAGCTGCGCGCGCGCCGTCACGTAGTCGACGCCGGAGGCGATGGCCTTGGCCAGCAGCGCGTCGTCGAACTGCGGCCGCGGCACGTTGTACGCGTACGGGAACACGGCCGGCGCGAACCGGTCGAACGTGACGCTGACGCGGTCGGTCGGCGACCAGACGAACGACACGCCGGGCTTGAGGCGGCTGAAGCTTGCCGTTTCCTTTTCCAGGTCGAGCCGCCGGAGGATCGGGATCACCGCCGGAACGAGCGACTCGCCGACGAGCAACGGGGGACGGCGCCCGTCGTCGAAGAGCGTGACGGCGGCGCCTTCGCGGACCAACAAGATCGCGAGGGTGGTGCCCGACGGGCCCCCGCCGACGATGGCGACCCGCATCCGCGGCGGCCCGGTCTCGCTCACGACGCGTCGATCCATCCAATCTCCTCGCGCACGACGTCGATGATCCTCGCTGCCTCGACCTCGGTCACGACGCCCTCGATCCACGACACGACGACGTTGCTGCGCCCTCCGCAGCGGTTGAAGAATACGCCGATTCCCGGCCGGGGCGGAACGACCGGGACGTGGTACGCGTTGGTGACCTTGCGGCCGAAGCACTCCGCGAGCGCATTCGGCCAGTCCGCCAGGTCTGCGCAATTGAAGGAGAAGAGCTCGCCGTCGGTCGTCCACGGCAGCACCCGGAGCATCCGCGAGAGCGGCTGGTATTGCAGGAACTCCAGCGCGACCTGGTTGGCCTCGATCTGTCCGTCACGCAGGGCGTCTGTCATCTGGCGGCGCAGCGCGCGCGCCAGCGTGGGCACGTCGGCGGTGTCGGAGGGCTGGAATCGCGCGAAGTGGAACGCGAGGTGGTTGCCGAAGGTCGCGCCGAGCTCGCCCTTCGGGCGCACGTCGACGGAGATGGGCAAGAGACAGGGCACGTCGGCGAGGCCACGGCGGCGCCAGAGCTCGGTCATCGCCTTGCCGACCACGGCCACGCGCCAGCAGATCTCGCGCGTCGCCCGCTGGTCGGCCGCCTCGGGCACCGTGAAGCTCTGCCGACGGAAGCACGCGCGGCCCGGCGGCACCGGCGGGCCGCCCGGCGAGACCGGCGGCACCGGCGCGAGCGTCTTGAGATATCTCAAGCTGCCGCCGGCGATGCGGCCGCGCTCGACGAGCGAGCGGCGATCCGGACCGGACACGAACGCCGGCGGCGTGTCGCCCCAGGGCGCGGCCGTCTCGTGACGGTCGAGCTCGTTGAGGTGCGTCAGCAGATTCTCGCCGCCCCGCGCGTCCATCAGCGGATGAAACCACGTCAGCACCAGGACGCTCGACGGCGCCGGCCGCGCCGATTCGTCGTCGATGATCAGCATCCGCAGCGGCGCCTCGCGCCGGGGCTCGACCGCGAGATTGAGCTCGGTCCCGAGCTCGCGCTGAAGCTCTTCGCGCGCGGTGATCGTGGTCCGGCGCACCGCCGGCCGGGCCAGGCTCGCGCGCGCGCCGGCGGCCCAGTGGAGCTTGCCCCACGGGAAGGGACGCCGGAGCCGGGCCGCCGGCCAGGGGCACACGTCGAGGAAGCGATCCCACGCGCGCGCGATGCGATCCGACTCGATCGGCCCGTCGCACTCGACGACGAGCATGGTGTTGTGGTCGCGCCCGACGCCCTTCCAGCTGGGATGGTGCGCCAGCAGCACGAGATCGGCCCCACGCAGGGGCAGGCGGCGCACGTCTCGATTCAGCGCGGGCACGAGGCAGGACTCTGACCCGGCTGGCCGATCCTGTCAAGCGACCCTGGTACACTCTGCGGGCGATGGGTGACGTGGGTCTCATGGGCATGCACGTGCCCGGCATGTCCTGGCGCGAGATGCGCGAGGCGGCCGTGCTGGCCGAGGAGCTCGGGTACAGCTGCATCACGATGGGCGAGTCGTGGGGCGAGGACGCGCTGACCTCGCTGGCCCAGCTCGCGGCCGTGACCTCGCGCATCCGTATCGGCACCAGCATCGTGCCGGTCTTCGCGCGCTCGCCCGCGAATCTGGCGATGTCGGCGCTGAACATGGACCGGATGAGCAGCGGGCGATTCTTCCTGGGCCTGGGCACCAGCGGCCGTCTGGTGATCGAGGACTTCCACGGCGAGAAGTTCGCCAGGCCGCTGACCCGCATGCGCGAGTACATCGACATCATCCGGAAGGCCGCGCGTGGCGAGCGGCTCGATCACGAGGGGGAATTCTTCCACACCAAGCGCTTCCAGCTCAGGTTCACCCCGCTCCGGGCGAGCCTGCCGATCTACATCGCCGCGCTCAGCCCCCCGAGCCTCAGGCTCACCGGTGAGCTCGCCGACGGGTGGCTGCCGATCTTTCTGGCGCCGTCACGCATGGCGGCGGCGGTGGCCGAGCTCGACCTTGGCGCCGCGGCCGCCGGCCGGACACGACGCGACATCGCGATCTCGCCGCAGGTGTCGATCTACGTCACCGACGACCCCGGCGCCGCGCGTGTTCGCGAGCGGCCGCACATCGCCTTCTACATCGGAGGCATGGGCGTCTTCTATCATCAGTACATGCGCCGCATCGGCTTCGGCGCAGAGGCCGACCGCGTCCGCGAGGCGTTCCAGGCGCGCGACCGCGAGCGCGCCGCGAAGCTGGTCCCCGACGAGATGGTCGACGCGATGACGATCGTCGGCTCGCCCAGGCAGTGCCACGATCAGATCCAGCGGTTCTTCGACGCGGGGGTGCAGGAGGTCCGGCTGGTCTTCAACGAGCCGAACAAGGACGCCTACCTCAAGGCCCTGCGGGCGGTCGCTCCCGGAGGGTAACCGCCAGGACTCAGGGAATCCCCCCACCGGCATCTCGGGGCCCCCCTGATTTGTCGTCGCACAGTACCCCGGTAGCATTTTGTTGATGCTAGCTTCCGCGCGGAACGATGACCCGGGTTCATCGGATCACGCGCCTGTGGACGACGCGGCCAAAATTCAGCCGGGCCTGCCGGGCGACGACGGATACGAGCTTTCCGGCGGCGTCGAGATGCCAGGTGTGATGCCCGGCGTAGAGATGCGTCCGGTTGCTGAGCGCCTGCGCCCCGCGCTCGAGCAGGGCGGAGTACCCCAGCTCCTCAGGCGGAGCCTCAACCACGTGGCCTCGCCGTGGTTCGAGTTCGGCAGTGTGACGTTCTTCCGGCGCCGCCTGGACGTAGGGCCAGAGGTTCCTCGACCCCGTCCCGGGCTCTCGGTGTATCAGGCCTCGCTCGACGACGTCGCGATGGTGCTCGGCGCTTCCGATCCGCGCCGGACCGAGGAGATCGTGCGCGAGAGGCTCAGTCGCGGCGATCTCTGCTTCCTGGCCCTCGATGCGGCCGGGATTGCCGTTCACTCCGGCTGGGCGACGACCCTGGGGGCCCACGTCCCGGAGCTCGAGCGCGACGTCGTCCTCAGACGCCACGAGGCATACCTGTACGACGCCTTCACAGCGCCGGCGCGACGAGGCCACGGCGCCTTCGGCTTCGTGCTCGGCCATCTCTTCGCGAAGCTCCAGGCGATGGGCGCACGGACGGTCTACTCCTACGTTCGCAGCGACGACCCCAAGGGCCAGCGGTCGGCCTGCGTGCGGCTGCGTCCGGTCGGCACCTTGACCCACGTTCGTCTGGACGGGCGAGGCCCCCTGATCTTGGGCCGGCGGGGTAACGGGCTGCCGACTCTCGTCAGGAAGCTGGTGGACGACGACGGCCGCTTACTCCGGTGAGTCCTTACGGCGTCCCGGCGCGTCCGTCGCTCTGACGGCGAAGAAGCGACGGATCAGCTCGGCGATCTGGGGCGCCGCCTCGTCGAGGGCGAAGTGTCCCGCGTCCATTAGTCCGGCGCGATCAGATGGAACCGGTCCGCCAGGCGCGGAATCAGGTCGCGGAACATGCGAGGACGACGGAAACCCGAGATTCCGCGGGCCGGTGCACGGTGGTGCTACAGTGTGGCGCCGGCAACCCGAGGTGAGCCATGAAATTCGGACTCTATAGCTCGATCGCGAACCCGCCGCGCGGTGAGCATCTCGATCGCTGCATCGACGAAACCATCGCCGAGGCCCAGCTCGCCGAAGCGAACGGCTTCGATTCGTGCTTCTTCGGCGAGCACCACCAAGACCACGACGGATTCTTACCCTCGCCTCTCATCGTCGCCACTGCGGTGGCCGCACGTACGCGGCGCCTCCGCGTGGGGACCTCCGTGATCCTGCTGCCGCTGCACCATCCGGTGCACGTGGCCGAGGACGCGATCACGCTCGACCTGGTGTCCAAGGGGCGCCTGATCGTCGGGGTCGGTATCGGCTACCAGCCCGCTGACTTTCGCGCGTTCTCCGTGCCGATGGAGCACCGCCTGGCGCTCTTCGAGGAGAGCGTGGAGATCATGCGGTTGTGCTGGGCCGGCGAGCGGTTCTCGTATCGGGGAAAGCACTATACGCTCGAGGATGTGCAGATCCGCCCGCGGCCCTACCAGACGCCGGGACCGCCCTTGTGGTTCGGCGCCAGCGTGCCGGCGGCGGCACGCCGGGCCGGGCGGCTCGCCGACGGCTTCGTAGGCACGCCTAGTACGGGTCTGGCCAACGCGACCGAGCTGGCCGACATCTACAAGGACGCGGCGCGCGAGGCGGGGCGCCCGGCCGAGGTCGTCCAGATGCGCGATGCCTGGGTGGCCCGCACGCGTGCCGAGGCCGACGCGGTCTACGGTCCCCATGTCTTGGCCGCCTATCGCTATTACTGGGAGGCCCGGCTGGCCGAGTTCCAGAACATGCCGGCCGACATGAAGTTCACCCTGGAGAACCTGGCGCCCGACCGCCTGATCCTCGGTGACCCCGAGTCGTGCGTACGCGAATTCCAGCGCTGGCAGAAGGCGACCGGCGCCGGCACGTTCCTGCTCCGCCTCCGGCATGCCCACTCGGGCGGGCCGCCCCACGAGAGGATCATGGAGGCGATCCGGCTCTTCGGCGAGCGCGTCCTGCCCTATTGCTAGGCCAGAGCTGGGGTGCGTTCACAGTTGACGGCTATCGAAGCGCTTTGCTAGTGTTTTTCTATTGCGCGCATCCCGATACCCGTAGGGCGCTGCGCACGATGCCCTTCACCGTACACACATGATCTTTCCCCAGAACCCCAGCCCGCGGCGCGCCGCGGAAGTTCTCCAGCGCGTCTTCGACCGTATCCCCGGCGGCTTCGCCTTCCGCCTCTGGGACGGATCGGTCGTAAGACTCGGCGCCGGCGCGCCGGTCTGCACGGCCGTCGTGCACCAGCCGCAGACGTTCATCCGCCTCATGCGGGACCCGACTCCGCTCAACTTTGCCGAGGCCTACGTCGACGGCTCCATCGACCTCGAGGGCGATCTTTTCGAGGCCATGAGCATCGCGAACTCGATCGAGGAGCTCCACGTGCCGTTGGTCAAGCGCGTGCGAATGCTCCTGACGCTCTGGCGAGGCTGAGCGTGGCCCAGCACGACGTCATCGTGGTCGGCGGCGGTCCGGGTGGCAGCACCGCGGCGTGGCGGCTCGCGCGTGCAGGGCTGCGGCCGCTGTTGCTGGACACCGCGGTCTTTCCGCGGGTGAAGGTCTGCGCCGGCTGGGTGACGCCCGAGGCGCTGGCCGACGCGCAGGTCGACCCGCAGAAGTATCCGCTCACGATCCAGGCCTTCTCGGCCTGTCGCTTCGAGTTCGACGGCGCGCGCACCGAGACGTGCTGGCGGCGCCCGGCCAGCTACGGCATTCTCCGCCGGGAGTTCGACCACTATCTGCTCGACCGCGCCCGTGCTGCCGGCGTGGACGTCCGCGAGGGCGCGCGAGTGACCGCCGTTACCGAGGAAGCGGACGGGGTCCGGGTCGTCAGCCCGCACGGGACGTTCACGGCCTCCGTCGCGATCGGCGCCGGCGGCCATCGATGCCCGGTGGCGCACGCGCTCGGAGATGTATCCGAGCACGAGGAAGTCGTGGTCGCACAGGAGAGCGAGACCCGCCTGTCGCCCCAGTGGATCGAGGCGCTGGCCAGGTGGTGGGACGCTCCGGAGCTCTACGTCGAGCCGGACCTGAAGGGCTATGGGTGGTACTTTCCCAAGGGTGACGTGCTCAACGTCGGCGTCGGCTGCGTCTCGGGCCCGGGCGCCGATCTGCCGGGCCGGCGCGACGCGCTCGTGAGCGCGCTGCGGGCTGCGGGCCGTCTGCCGGCCGATCTGCCCATCGAGCCGTTTCGCGGCCACGCCTACGTCGTGCGGCGCCGGGCGCCGCGGAAGCTGGCCGGCGACCGGTTCTGCCTGATCGGCGACGCAGCGGGGCTCGCGCGCGACCTCAGCGGCGAAGGGATCGGGCCCGCCATCAAGAGCGGGATCCTCGCCGCCGAAGCGGTCGAGGCGCGCGTGCGGCGCGGCGCCCCCCTCGAGGCTTACGCGGCCGCGATCGTGCGCCGGTACGGCTCGGGCGAGACCGGCTGGCTCGGCCGGCAGCTCGCGCGGATCCCCGATTCGTGGGCGCGCGCGGTCGTGCGGACGATCCTGAACACGGACGCGACGCGGCGGCACGTCGTCTTCGGGCGCATCTTCGGGATGCGGGAGGTGGCGTCGTGAGGCCACGCAGCAAAGAGGCGGACGCGAAGGCGATCGCCCATCACTACGACGTGTCCAACGAGTTCTACGCGCTCTTCCTCGATCCGCTGATGGTCTACACCTGCGCGTACTATCGCGACCCCGACGGCAAGCTCGAGCAGGCCCAGCGCGACAAGCTCGATCTCGTCTGCCGCAAGCTCGAGCTCGAGGCGGGCGAGACCTTGCTCGACATCGGCTGCGGCTGGGGCAGCCTCTCGATCTGGGCCGCCCAGCATTACGGGGTCCGCGCCCACGGCGTTACCCTCTCGAAGGCGCAGGCCGATTACGCGACCGAGCGCATCAAGCGCGAAGGGCTCGAGGACCGCTGCAAGGTCGAGTACCGCGACTACCGCGATCTGCCGCCCGACGCCCGGTTCGACAAGATCGCGGCCGTCGGCGTCATCGAGCACGTCGGGATCCCGAACTATCCGGCGTTCTTCGGCGGAGTGCGCAAGATGCTGCGGGACGGCGGGCTCTACCTGAACCACGGCATCGTCCACGAGTTCCACTGGAAGCCGACCAGCCAGACCGAGTTCCTCTATCGCCACGTCTTCCCGAACGGCGACCTCGCCGGGCTCAGTGAGACCTTGACCGAGATCGAGCGCGCGGGTTTCGAGATCATGGACGTCGAGGGACTGCGCCTGCACTATGCGCGGACCTGCCGCCACTGGGTCGAGCGTCTGCGCGAGCGGGCCGACGAGGCCCGAGCCCTGGCCGGCGAGCGCACGTACCGGACCTGGCTCCTCTACCTGACGTGCTCGGCGGTCGCATTCGCCGAGAGCTCGATCGGGCTCTACCAGGTCCTCACGCGCAAGCAGCACGATCCCGTCGCGAGCCGCGCGCCGCACACGCGCGAGCACCTGTACGGCAAGGCATTTCTGTGACACGCCGACCTGAAAGGGACAACCGTTGACTCGTCAGATCCTGATCATCGCGATCGCTTCGTTCGTCCTGGCGCAGATCGCCACCTTCGCGACGTCGATCTACCTGCATCGCGCGCTCGCGCACCGATCGCTGGCCCTGCACCCGTTCGCGGCCGTCCTGTTCCGCGCGGCGCTCTGGCTCCTGACCGGGCAGAGCCGGCAGCAATGGGTGGCGGTGCACAGAAAACACCACACCTTCGCCGACCGCGACGGCGATCCGCACAGTCCGCTGCTGCTGGGCTTCTGGAAGGTGCAGCTGTGGAACGTGTACTACTACGTTCGCGAGGCCCGGCAGCCCAAGACCGTGGAGACCTTCGCCCCCGACCTCGGCCCGGACTGGTGGGAGCGTCGCGTCTTCGCCCTGGGCTGGACGGGGCTCTTCTTCGGTACCGCGCTCGTCTCGCTGGCGATCGGCTGGTGGCAGGGGATCCTGGCGATGATCGGCCACGGCGTCATCTACATGTTCGTGCTGGCGCCGCTGATCAACGGCCTCGGTCACTGGTGGGGCGGTCAGAACTTCGAGAACACCGCCTACAACTCGCGGGTGCTCGCATGGCTGACGGGCGGCGAGAGCCTGCACAACAACCACCACGCGTTCCCGCGCTCGCCGAAGTTCAGCCTGCGGCGCTCGGAGCTCGATCCCTCGTGGATCGCGATCCGCCTGCTGGCGGCCCTGCGTCTGGCGGCCATCGTCGGCGCGCCGCTCAAGGCGCGGCCGACGCGCTAGGACCTCGATGGCGTCCCCGCCACTCGAGCTGGTCCTGGAGCTGTCGGCGCGCGAGCGGTTCGAGATGGTCGAATTGCGGTCGCGCTTCTCGACCGAGCACGACGAATCGCTCGCCTCGTATCCCCGCTGCCTCTACTGGTCGGCCCATACGACGGCCGGCTTCCTGGACCGGAGCCTGATCGCGCGCCTCGGCCCGGGCCGCGTCGCGTCGTACATCGAGACGCTCCGCCACATCTTTCCGGAGGGCGCCGGCTACGCGCACGATCGCCTCGAGCGCCGCAAGGACCTCGACGCCGCGCAGCGAGCGGTCGAGCCGCGCAACGGCGACTCGCACCTGGCCTTCATCGCCGGCGGCCTGCAGCCCTGCGTGACGCATCCCAACCGCGCCGGCGAGATCGTGTGCTTCGTCGACCTCGACGGGGTCAACGACGGGCGGCCACGCCGCCGCCAGACCCGCGTGATCGGCTACCACCGCGAGGCGGTCGCCGGGCAGATCCGGCTCAAGGTGCCGGTCGCGGGGCACCCGATCGACTCGATCAACCTCAAGGCCCGGTCGCTCGGGCTCTACGAGGAGCTCGCCGAGTTCGTGGCGCGCGCCGACGTCGGCAAGGGGCGCCTGCACATCGCGCTCGGGCGCGGCGAGCGCGACGCCGCGCTGACGATCAACGAGTTCGAGACCTTGCTCATGAAGTACGACGTGGCCGCAGTGCTGAAGAACCCGTGCCGGTTCATGGCCGAGGAGTACCGGCAGGCGCGGGCCAACCCGCGCGCGGTGCCGGGCAAGGCGCTCGGCTACGCCCAGTACGACCTGGTTCGCGTGCTCAACACGGGCCTCAAGACGCTCGGTCTGCATGGCTCGCTGCTCGAGCGCGTGCTCGCCCGTACGCTCGCCGTCCCGGCGGCGCGTCTCTACCGCGTCCGCCGCTCGATCAGCCTCCTGGTCGCGGACGAGGGCGGACGCCCAGGTCCGGTCGAGGGCATCTACCAGAGCCCGATCCTGATCCAGTGGCAGCGCGCCGCGCGCGACGTGCGCGAGCTCGACGTGACCTTGTACCGGCTGGAGTAGCCGGCCGCGCGACGCCGGCGCGGTTAGACGCCGGTGCCGAAGCCTCCCGCGGTGCGGACGGTAGCCGCCTCACCGAGGTGACCGGCCGAGTGGAAGAGGGCGATGCCGCTCAGCATCGCCGCGCGCGGCCGTCCCGGGAAGCCCTTCACGATCTGCTCGGTGCGCACGCCGAACGCGCCCTGGCCCGCCGCGCGCTGCACGGCGTCGGCCGTGACCGCGCCTTCCCAGTCCTGGGGCTTGAAGGCGCCGACCAGCTCCCGCGTGCGGCGGCCCACCGCGTCGCGATACTCGCGAAGCGCACCGAGCTCGACCTGCCGCGTGAGCTCCGTGACCTCGGCGCTGCTCATGCCGATGCCGAAGTCGCGCCGCGCGACGCCCAGCCGCTTGCCCCACGCCTCGTCGTCGAACAGCTGCGTGCGCCCGCCCAGGATCGTATTGACGAAGATGTCCTCGGCGCGGGCGATGTGCCACATGAGCCACGCCAGCGAGTTGAGATCCTCACGCGGCCGGACGCGCATCTGCTCGTCGCTCAGGCCGGCGAAGGCGCGCTCCGACGCCGACATCTTGTTGCCGCCCACGGCGGCCGAGTGCATCGCGGTGTGCTGGTCCAGGAACAGGTCACGAGCGTCCATGGTGTCCTCCCGATCAATTGTAAGCGCGCCTCGGCCGGCGGGGCCCCAGCCCCGCGGCGGCCTGCGGCGCGCACAACCTCAGGCAACGTCGCGCTGCCGCGCGGCGTTGTAGTTGGCGTCGTACCACCAGTCGAGGTACGCCGCGTAGGTGATGGGCGGATGGCGGGACGGGTTGCCCGGGCCCTGGCAGGTGGACAGGCATGCGATCTCGGTGTCGAGGTGCGGTCCCATGAAGTAGGGGATCGCGTACCGTGGCCGGCCGACCGGCGGCAGCGCGCGATGCGGCGTCGACTTGAATCGATGATTCGTCCACCGCTGCATCATGTCGCCCGAGTTGACGGCGAACGAGCCGCGCACGTACGGCACGTCGACCCACGCGCCGTCGGGCATCCTGACCTGGAGCCCGGGCACCTCGCTCTGGGCGAGGAACGTCATGAAGTTTGCGTCGGTGTGCGGGGCGATGCCGTACTGGTTGGCCTCCGCGGCCACCGGCGGGTAGTGCGTCAGCCGGAAGCTGAACTGGCTCTCCGCGAACGCGCCGTCGAAGGCCTCGGCCGGCAGGTCGAGGGCCGTCGCGCACAGCGGCAGGAGCTTGCGGCCGAGCGCGTCGACCGCGTCGGTGTAGGCGAGCACCGCGTCGCGAAAGCCCGGCAGGTCCGGCGGCCAGCGGTTGGGGCCGGCGAAGCGGCGCCCCGCGCGCACGAGCGGATCGTCCGGGCCGCGCTCGCGCTTGACGAAGAACGCTTCGTTCAGGTCGGGCTTGTCGTTGGCGTTGACGTCCGAGGTCCACACCGCGTAGCGCCCGAGCATCATGTAGCCGTTGTTGTGCTCGTTCATGCGCAGCGCGAGCTTCGCGTCCATGGGCTGGGCATGGAAGCGCCGGGCCTGGGCGAACGTCTCGTCGATCAGGGGCTGCGGGATGCCGTGGTTGACCACGACGAAGAAGCCGACCTGCTCGAGTGCACGGCCGAGCTCGCCGGCCGCCGCGGCGAGCGCTCCGGGCCGTCCGGCCAGGTACGGACCCAGATCGATCACCGGGATCATGAGGATGAGATAGCACCGTCCGCCGGCTTTGACAACGAGCCGGGAGGGCGCTACGGTCGCCCGCAACGGAGGTGCGCCATGGTCCAGGGCACGTTCAAGGTCCTCGACAGTGACATCCACATCATCGAGCCTCCCGATCTGTGGCCGCGCTACATCGACCCCGCCTTTCGCGATCAAGCGCCGATCGGGCTCACGGAGGACGAGGGCGACTTGCGACTGGCTCACAACGGCCAGGGCTGGGGGCGCGTCGCCGGCGTCGACGCCGACCGCAACCGGCGCCGGCAGGGGAAGAACTACGCGCTGAACCAGGCGCGCTGGAAGCCGTACGCCGAGCGCGGCTGGACGGCCAAGGTGCAGCTCGAGGCGATGGACATCGAGGGCATCGACGTCGCGGTGGTCTATCCGTCCCGCGGGCTCTTCGCCCTGACGATCCCGGACATGGAGCCGCGGCTCGCCGCGGCCATGGCGCGCGCCTACAACGACTGGCTCCACGACTTCTGCCAGGAGAATCCGGAGCGCCTGCTCGGCGCCGGGATGATCTCGCCGTTCGACGTCAACGACGCCGTAGCCGAGGCGCGCCGTTGCGTGCGCGAGTACGGCTTCCGCGCGATGTTCCTCAGGCCGAACGAAGTCAACGGGCGTAACTGGCACGATCCGTACTACGAGCCGCTCTGGACCGCGCTCGAGGAGCTCGAAGTGCCGCTCGGCTTCCACGAGGGCTCGGGCTCACAGCTGCGACAGGTCGGCGAGCAGTTCGGCGCCAACACGATGCTCAAGCACATCTACTCGCATCCGGTCGAGCAGATGCTCACCGCCGGCGCCTTCTGCGCGGGCGGGATCCTCGAGCGCCATCCGCGGCTGCGCGTGGCGTTCCTCGAGGGCAACTGCAGCTGGGTGCCGTTCCTCTTCTGGCGGATGGACGAGCACTGGGAGTGGCTCGGCGACATCTACGCGCGTGAGCTGACGATGGCCCCGAGCGCCTACTTCAAGCGGCAGTGCTTCGTCTCGGTCGAGTGCGACGAGGAGCCGGTCAAGCACGTCATCGACGCGATCGGCGACGACCGCATCGTCTTCTCGACGGACTTCCCGCACGGCGACTCGAAGTTCCCGCGGGCGGTGGAGTCGTTCTTGAGGCTGCCGATCTCCGACGAGAGCAAGCGCAAGATCCTCTGGGACAACTGCGCGGCGTACTACGGCCTACGGTAACAAAAGAGCAGGAGGGCCCGATGACCTCGTACAAGCTCATCTCGGCCGATTCGCACATCGTCGAGCCGCCAGATCTCTACACCACGCGGATCGAATCGAGATTCCGCGATCGCGCGCCGCGCCTGGAGCGGCTGGAGACCCCGAAGGGGCGCAAGTTCGACGCGTGGGTGATCGGTGGGCAGCAGGTCGGGACGCTCGGCGCCGTGATGCAAGCCGGGCAGCGCTTCGAGGATCCCTCGCAGATCGACTTCCTCGGCACATGGGAGGACGTCCGGCTCGGTGCCTACGATCCCCAGATGATGATCAAGGAAAACGAGATGGATGGCGTGTGGGGCTCCTGTCTGCAGCCGAGCCAGGGCCTCTTCTGGTACCGCATTCCCGACAGCGAGCTGCTGACCGCGATCTGCCATGCCTACAACGACTGGATCGCCGAGTTCTGCAAGCCGTTCCCCGAGCGTCTCAAGGGCATCGCGATGCTCAACGTCGACGACGTCGAGGAAGCCTCGCAGGAGCTCGAGCGCTGCGCCCGGCTCGGGCTGGTCGGCGCGTTCATTCCCGTCTCGCCGCTGGCCGACCGACCATACCGTCACCCGATCTACGATCGGCTCTGGTGGACGGCACAGGATCTCGGAGTGCCGCTGCTCCTGCACATCGGCACGCCCCGCGGCGGCGTGCCCGGCTGCGAGTTCACCATGAACCTCGGCGAGCTCACCGGCGCGGGCCGCTCGACCACCGATTACTGGGTGCGCTATTCGCTCGGGGCGATGATCTTCGCAGGCGTGTTCGACCGCTACCCGAAGCTCAAGGTGGGCTCGGTCGAGCACGAGGCCGCGTGGATCCCTCACTGGCTGAAGCAAATGGACTTCACGTATCGCGAGCGCCCGGTGTTCACGAAGGGCTGGCGGTCGAAGGAAGGTCTCCTGCCGAGCGACTACTGGCGCCGCAACATGTTCGTGGAGTTCATGGAGGACGACCTCGGCATCCAGATGCGCGACACGATCGGCGTCGACAACATGCTCTGGGGCAGCGACTTCCCGCACGCCGAGTCGACCTGGCCGAAGTCGCGCGATTTCCTGACGCGGATCTTTCGCGGCGTGCCCGAGCCCGATCTGAAGAAGATCACCTCGGAGAACGCCGCCAGCCTGTTCGGCTTCGAGCTGAACTAGGCTCACGCGAGCGCGGGAGCGGCATGCTCGAAGGCTTCGTGCCGGTTACCGTAGCCTCCGAGCTGCCGCCGGGCTCGATGAAGTGGGTCGTCATCGATCGTGAGCGGATGCTGGTCGCGAACGTCGGCGGCGCCTTCTACGCCCTCCGCGACGTCTGCGGCCACGCGGGCGCGCCGCTCTCCACCGGCGAGCTGGTGGGCCACGTGATCGAGTGTCCACTGCACTACGCGTGCTTCGACGTGCGGACCGGCAAGCTCTTGAGCGGCCCCGTTTCCGGCGACGTCCCGACCTACCCGGTTCGTGTCGAGGGCGACACCGTCTACGTGAAGCGGTAAGCTGAGCTCGGGATGCATCGACTCCTCGCAATCGTTCCCGGGCTCGCGCTGGCCGTGGGCGCGAGCGGCCTCGCGGCCGACGCCACCGGCGACGCGCTCGATCGCGGGCTGCGCGCCGTGCGCGGCATGGCCGGCTGCTACCTCGTCGACTACAGTTATACCGAGGTCGAGGGCCTCAAGCCCGGCTACACGCGCGACGCGCGCGTGTACGACGTGAATCGGGACAAGTCCGCGAAGGAGTGGATCACCGCCGAGACCGTGTCGCCGCGCCGGATCCGCCTGCAGCGCATCCTCTTTCTCACCGATCTCGCCGGCGCGCTCCGCGACGGCAGCGTGATCAAGCATCAGTCCGAAGACTGGGAGTTCGACGCGCCCTACCTGTACGACTTCGTCGGGCCCCGGAGCTGGCAGGTTCGCGATCTGAGAACGACGCCAGGGTTGTGGACCCGTCGCGTCACCAATCTCGATGACGGGCCCCGCTACCAGTGCGCCGCCCGCTGGAGCGACGATACGGCCTATCCGGAATGGTCCTGCTCGAGCTATGCGCCGATCCCCGGGCGCGAGACGCGCGACATGCGGCGCGCCGATTACGACACCCTCGAACGGGCCACGCGCATCATCCTGTACGGGCAGAGCTGGCTCGAGCGCCAGGACAACGTCAAGACCATCCACCGCGACGGTGTGCGGACGCCGCTGGCGCGCGAGGTCGGCAAGAACTGGTCGATCCGGCTTCCGGACTCGGAGTGCGAGGCGGCCCGCGCCTTTGCCGGCCCGCGCCAGGCGTTCTGGGACGTGGTACGCGAGGTCTGGGACGGTGTGCTGGCCGGCACCGGGCCCTTCGTCGAGACGGCGCCGGCCGGGCAGCCGCCGCGCTTCGTGAAGATGTACGAGGTCGAGGAGGACTACGTCGGCCGCGACCTCTCAGACCCCTCGGTGAGGCGCGCCGCGCGCGACCGGATCCTGAAGGTGATCGAGGCGTATCGCGCGCCGTAGGGCCCCCGCGGCACTTCGAGCCACATGCCCGCGAGGTAGTAGAGCGTCTCGAGGATCGGCAGCGCGTACCAGTCGTCGTGCGGAAACCGCACGAGCATGAACCCTCCCCAGATCGTCGCCACGACGAGGATCTGCCCGGCGACGGCCAGCGCGAGGGCGAGCGTCACCACGAACGGGTCGTTGCGCGCCGGCAGGGGGAAGCCGCCGCCGTGGACGTAGCACCAGGCGATGAACACGCCGAACTGGAGCACCTTGAAGGCATAGAAGAGCCGCTCGACGATCGCGGTCGGGCCGCGCCGGCGCGCCGGGCCCCATCGCGCGCACAGGGCCAGGATCAGGTCGGGGCGCCGGCCGATCACGACGTAGGTGCCGCGCTCGATCGCCAGCAAGACCGCTGCGCACGCCAGGGCGACGGCACTCATCGCCGGATCCGGTCGGGCTCGCGCGCGATCACGACGCCGCGGCCTCCGCGGCGGCCGCCGTCGCGGCGCGCGTGACGGTGGCCGCGGAAGTCGACGAGACGAGCTCGAGTCGGCCGTCGAAATGCTCGATCAGCGCGGTGCAGCTCTCGACCCAGTCGCCGCAGTTGCAGTAGAGGATGGAGCCAACCGGGCGCAGCGCCGGCTGGTGGATGTGTCCGCACACGACGCCGGCCACCCGGCGCCGCGCAGCCTCGTGCACGACGGCCGCCTCGAACGCCGCGACGAACCACGGCGCCGACTGCAGCATGGCCGCGAGCGAGGCCGACAGGCTCCAGTAGCGGCATCCCAGCAGGCGCCGGATCCGGTTGATCCACCGATTGAGCCGCACCATCAGGACGTAGCCCGCGTCGGCGAGCCAGACGAGCACGCGATATCCGCTCAGGCCGTCGAACTCGTCCCCGTGCAGGACGAGAAGGAGGCGGCCGTCGGCGGTGCGGTGAATCGCCTCCCTCGTGATCATGATGTTGCCGAGCTGCAGGTCGCAGAAGCGGCGCAGGTACTCGTCGTGGTTGCCAGGAATCAAGGTGACGATGGTGCCGGCGCGCGCCTTCGAGAACACCATGCGGACGACGTCGGTCTGGATCTGCGGCCAGTAGGGCGTGCGGCGCAGCTGCCAGAAGTCGACGATGTCGCCGACCAGGTAGAGGTAGTCGCACCGGTGGCGGTCGAGGAAGGCGAGCAGCGAGTCCGCCGCGCACTCGGGCGTTCCGAGGTGCACGTCGCTGATCCAGACCGTCCGACACCGCACGTCGCTCATCCGCGCACAGTGTGGCTCGGCCGGTGGGTCCGACGGCCATTAAGAAGCCGCTACCGGACGATGGCGCCCGCGTGTCAGCGCCGCGCTATCGCACCGCCGCCAGGAGGTTCTGCTTCTGCAGCGCCTCGATCACCGCGTCGACGTAGCGCGCGATGTCTTTGCTGACCCCGGTGGGCGTCGTCTCGACGGTTCCGCTCCAGACCAGCTCGTTCTTCGCCGTGTCGTAGAGGCTGGTCTCCGAGACGTAGACCTCGTACGGATAGACCTGCGGCTCGTAGTAGCCGGACCACGCGCCCATGTAGCCGCGGTAGAACCCGAAGCCCAGCCCCGGCGGATAGTAGGACGGGCTCACCTGGTATTTCTGTTCCACCCGGAGCAGGCGTGTGACGAGCGTCGCATCCGCGCCGGCCTGGGCCACCGCCTCGCGGAGCCGCGTCTCCGCGCCCGGACCGTCCTCGGCGATGAAGCGGTAGCTCGGAACGGCGTCGGCCCCCGCGGCCTGGAGCCGGAGAACGAACGCGTCCTCGAAGGAACGCCGGATACCCGGCTGCTGGCTGATCCCGATGACCATGAACTTCTTGAAGCGCGGCGGCGAGGTCAGATCTGGATTGCGCCACTCGTGGACCACGCGCGTCGACGCGCACCCGGCGGCGGCGAGCGCCAGGACCAAGACGGCGAGGGGAAGAGCTCGCAGACGCATGCGGTCGATACTCCTCCGTCGAGTATACCGACCGAAGAACGGCACGGGCACCCGGAACCATCCGGGTGCCCGTGGCAGTGCGCGAGCTAGCGGATCTGCTTGTGCGTGAACTCGACGATCATCTCGAGGGCGCGCTTGGAGGCCGGCGAGCCGACCTTGCGCATGATGAAGCCCTGGCCCTCGCCTTCGAACAGCTCGAGGTCGACGACGCCGCCCGCCTTGCGATAGGCGGCCACGAAGCGATCGAGATGCGGCCGCGGATGCGCGCCATCGTCGGTGCCCTGCAGGTAGAGCACGGGCGGCAGCTGCACCTTCTCGCCCCGCTCCAGCGCCCCGGCTGGCGCACCCTCCGCCATCGCCTCTTCGGTCTTCCAGTACGCGTCGTGGCACGGGATGAGCTCGTCGGGATTGACCGGAGCCGGGCCCCCCTTGGCCTTGAGGTCCTTGGCGTAGCGATACCGGCCGAGCGGATCGATGACCGGCGAGGTCATGATCACGCATCGCACGGTCGCATCGAGCGCCGGCGCGCTCGCCAGCGGCAGCGCGCTGTAGCGGGGATCGAACGGCCGCATCGCCAGCAGCATCGCCTGATGGCCGCCGCTCGAGTTGCCCATCGAGCCCACCATGTCGGGCCGCCCGCCGAAATCGGCCGCGCGCGACTTGATCCAGCGAATCCCGTAGTGGATGTCCTGGAACGACGCCGGATAGGACGCCGTCGGCGGCTGCCGCCAGTCGAGCGTGGCCACGATCACGCCGCTCTTGGCCAGCGCCTCGTGGATCACCTTGTCGCCGTGGCGATCCGAGCGACACCAGGCGCCGCCGTGGAGCTCGACCATGATGGGGAAGGGGCCCGTGCCCTGCGGCCGGTAGAGGGTGAGTAGATAGGGCGTATTCCCGTGGCGGAGATACTCGATGTCCTCGACCTTCACGTCGTAGCTCATGCTGGTCTCCTCAGTTTGATCGTCCCAAGGGCCGGGTCCCTCAAGCAGGGTCCGATGCCCGGTAGAATATCGTGCCGGTATGGCCAAGCCAAGGCGGATCGACGGGATCGGCGCGCCGGTCAAGCGCCGCGAGGATCATCGCCTGCTCACGGGGCGAGGGCGCTACGCCGAGGACTGCAGCGCGCCGGGGCAGGTGTACGCGGTGTTCGTTCGCTCGCCGCACGCCCACGCGGAGGTCGCGTCCGTCGACGCGAAGACCGCGCGGGCCCTGGACGGCGTGCTCGGCGTGTTCACCGGACGCGATCTGGTCGCCGACGCCGTCGGGCCCATCCCGACCCTGATCGCCGAGCGCGGCGGCGGCATCCGGAGCCGCGACGGCTCCGCGTTCGCCGAGCCGCCGTGGTATCCGCTCGCCACGGATACCGTCCGTCACGTCGGCGAGCCCGTCGCGATCGTCGTCGCGGCCACGGCCGCGGCCGCGCGCGACGCCGCCGAGGCGGTGCGCGTGCGCTACGTCGAGCGCCCGTCGGTGATCGACGCCGTCGCGGCGCTCGCCGAGGGCGCGCCGCGCCTGCACGCGGCGGTCGCGCAGAATCGCGCCTTCGACTGGGAGTGCGGCGACGCGGAAGCCACCGCGCGCGCGATCGCGGCCGCGGCGCACGTGACGCGCCTGACCGTGGTCGACAACCGGCTCGTCACCTGCTTCATGGAGCCGCGTGCCGCGCTCGCGGTGTACGACGCCGGCGCCGGGCGCTTCACCTTGTACGCCGGCCTTCAGAGCGTCCACCAACTGGCGGCGAACCTGGCGCGCGTCCTGGGAGTGGCCGTCGAGCGCGTCCGCTGCGTCTCGGCCGACGTCGGCGGCGGCTTCGGCTCGAAGATCCAGGTCTACCCGGAATACGTCGCGCTCGCGTGGGCGGCGCGGCGGCTCGGCCGTCCCGTGAAGTGGGCATCGACCCGGTCCGAGGGATTCGTCAGCGACGTCCAGTCGCGTGACCACCTGCTCCGGGGCGAGCTCGCGCTCGACGCCGCGGGACGGGTCACCGCGCTCCGCGTGCACTCGACGCCGAACCTCGGCGCGTACGTCGCGCCCAGCATCCCGATCTCGACGCTCTCCAACATGGAGCGGATGATCTCCGCGCTCTATGCGATTCCGGCGATCCATCTGCGCGTCGACGGCGCGCTCACGAACACGGTGCCGATCAACGTCTATCGGGGCGTCGGCCGCATCGAGTGCGTCTACACCGTCGAGCGGCTGATCGAGCGCGCCGCGCGCGAGACCGGACGCGATCGGGTGGCGCTCCGGCGGGCCAACATGGTTCGCGCCTTCCCGTACCGGACGGCGACCGGCGCGCTCTACGACTCCGGCGACTACGTGGCGCGCCTCGACGAGGCGCTCGAGCTCGGCGACCTCGGCGGCTTCGCGGCGCGGCGCGCCGAGGCCGCGGAGCGCGGCCGGCTGCGCGGCCTGGGCGTCGGACCCTACATCGAGGGCACCGGCGGCGTCCCGCAAGAGTTCGCCGAGGTGCGCGTGCTGCCCGAGGGCGTGATCGAGGTGCCGATCGGCGCCATGTCGCAGGGCCAGGGCCACGAGACCGTGTTCGCCCAGGTCGTCGCCGAGCGGCTCGGCGTGCCCTTCGACGCCGTGCGCGTGGTGATGGGCGACACCGATCGCGTGGCTCGCGGCGTCGA
>Ga0318534_10000108_pt1 | contig 20792 bp, 18 predicted proteins | sample GRESIP117b4f26_FD_202502 | JGI IMG/M metagenome (GOLD analysis project Ga0318534, IMG submission 202502) | Tropical soil microbial communities from Luquillo Experimental Forest, Puerto Rico - GRE.SIPMG.117b4f26 | ecosystem: Environmental > Terrestrial > Soil > Tropical forest > Bulk soil...
TCCTTGCTGCGGCGATCGGTGATGGCAATCTCGGTCGGGCACTTCATGTCGACGCCGCCGTCGTCGGTCGGGAAGGTGTGGACCGGCAGACCCTCGACGGTGCCGCCCGACTCGACGCCGCGGATGCGCGAGCACCAACCGTACAGCTTGAACGCCTGGTTGACGTTGACCGCCATCGCGTAGGCCGAATTGGCCCAGGTGTACTTGTCGTGCGCCGCGCCGGTGGTGTCCTCCTCGAACGCGAACTCCTCGACCGGGTTGGTCTTGGCGCCGTACGGCAGGCGCGACAGGAACCTCGGCATCGCCAGCCCGATGTACTTGGCGTCGTCCGAATCGCGCAGCGAGCGCCACGCGGCGTACTCGGGCGTGCCCTGGATCTTGGCCAGCTCGCGCGGATTGCTGAGCTCCTGCCAGGTCTCGAACCCGAACAGCGTCGGGGCGGCGCCGGCCAGGAACGGCGCGTGCGCCGCGGCCGCGACCTTGGCCATCTCGCCCAGCAGCTCGACGTCCTGCGGCCCGTTGTCGAAGTGATAGTCGCCGATCAGGGCGCCGTAGGGCTCCCCGCCCAGCACGCCGTAGCCCGACTCGTAGACCTCCTTAAAGATCGGGCTCTGATCCCAGGCCGTGCCCTTGAACTTTCGCAGGGTCTTGCCCAGGTCGTTCTTCGAGATGTTGAGCACCCGGATCTTGAGCATCTCGTCGGTCTCGGTGTTGTTGACGAGATGGTGGAGGCCGCGCCACGCGCCCTCGAGCTTCTGGAACTCGGGGTGATGGATGATGAGGTTGACCTCTTCGGTGAGGATGCGGTCGATCTCGGCCTTGATGGCCTCGATCGACTTGAGCGCGTCGTCGGAGACGACGGTGCTGTACTTCATCGCCCACTCGGCCAGCGTCTTGACGCCGCCGATCACGGCTTCCTGAGTCTTCTCGCCCTTGTACTGGCCCTTGAGAAGCGACTCGAATTCGCCCGGCTCGAGCGTCTTGACTCCCGCCTGGGCCTGGGTCGTGCCCTGCGCCTTTTCGTCAGCCATTGGACCGCTCCTCACCCGAAGTACCGTCGCCGCCCGGCTTGGGCGCCGAGACCAGGGCCTGCAGCAGCGTCGGATCGCTGAGTGCCCTCGCCACCAGATCCTCGGCACGATTCTTCCCGTCCAGATAGGTGGCCAGGTTGGCGAGCTGGGTGCGCGCCTCCAGCAGTCGGCCGAGCGCGCCGACCTTCCGCGCCACCGCGGCGGGCGAGAAGTCGTCCATGCTCTCGAAGGTGATGTCGACGCTGAGATTGCCGTCGCCGGTCAGCTTGTTCGGGACCGTGAAGGCCACGCGCGGTTTCATCGCCTTGAGCCGCTGATCGAAGTTGTCGACGTCGATCTGCAACGCCTTGCGCTCGGCCACCGCCGGCAGCGGCTCGGCGGGATTGCCCGACAGGTCCGCCAGCACACCCATCACGAAGGGCAGCTGGACCTTCTTCTCGGCGTTCCCGATCTCGACGTCGTACTCGATCTGAACGCGCGGCGCCCGATTGCGGGCGATGAACTTCTGTGCGCTGGTTTTTCCTGCCATGGGAAGCCTCCAGAATGCTGATCGCGGCCTGCGGCTGATGCCGTCCGGCGATGGAAGGGGGCGCCAGGCCCCGGAACCTCAGGATCTACTCAACTCTCGTCTTCGATCCCTCCGATGGATTTCACCTCGCTCAACCCTCCCGGGGCCATGTCCTTGATGATCTCCAGGAAGTCCTTGGTGATGAGACGCTTGGCCCTCCGCAGCAGCAGCGGCACCGGGCTCGAGGGCTCGTAGCGCTTGAAGTAGTCGCAGGCCCTGTCGAGGAGGCGGACCACGTCCTCGCGGCTCGCCACATCGCCGGCCGGGGTGACGCGCGCCGGGGCCGCGCCCGCCGCCGCCGCGTCCACCGATCCGGCGGGCGCTCGCAGTCCGAGCTGCGCGGCGAGGATCTTGTCGGCGCTGCGCAGCGTCGAGGAGAGACGCCCGAGGTCGAGTGACCCGGCGCCGCCCGCCTTCGCGCTCACGATCGACATGATCCTGCCCAGGCCATCGAGCGCGCTCCTGATGCCGTCCGCGGTGGCCTCGAGCTCCCCGGCGTCCGCATCCACGAACGCCGCCTCGACCGCCGCCATCTGCGGGACCTCGGCCCCGCCGTCGACGGGGGCCGGCGTGGTCCCGTTCGCGATCTCGATGTCGCGCAGGCTGAATCGCCCGGCGAGCCGCGAGCTCACCAGCGGGATGTCACGCAGGGCGCGGACCAGGCCGTCCCAGTCCGCGAGGTTGGCGAGCGCGTTGAAGCGGAAGGTGGGATCGTCGCCGTCCTCGTGATCGAGCTGGGGGTACACGCTGTCCCAGAATCGCTCCAGCATCGCGGCGATCAACGCCAGCCCCTCCCCCAGCCCGGCGAGCCCATCGGTGCGCAGCAGCGAGCGGGTGAGGTGGACGGCGACGCGCAGGTCCTTGGTGCGTCGCAGCAGGGTGAGCGAGCGGTCCTTGACGTCGGGCCAGTCGGGCTCCTCGCCCGGCTTGACGCTGTCGCCGATGCGCTGTTCGGGCTTCGGCGTCGCCTCGCGTTCGAGCTCGAGGAAAGCGGGATCGTATTCGAGGGAACCGCCGCAGGGCGAGTCGGACGAAACGTCCTGGAGCAACTGCCCAATGTCGATCGCGCTCATGATCGGCGACCCGCACTTCGGGTGTGGGGTGACACCCGTGAAACGGTGCACTCGACGAGAATCGAACGAACGGCGTGGTGGGGTGGAACTTACGGCTCCAGGCGGCGTTGCACCCGGATCGTCCTCGCATGCTCCGCAGCCTTCCGCGCCCACGGAGTTTAGGGCACCGAATCGAGTGGTTCAAGAACCGAATACATGGAAACCCCTGAAGGGCCGGTCGGGACGGACGATGGGGACCGCGGGCCTCGTGCGTCCGTCACGTTCGCTGCCGCCCCGTGGCCGGGTCGCCCCGCGAGGCCTAGATGCTCGGAGGCAGGCTGAAGCGAAGGAAGTTCTTGCGGAAAGGCGTGTTGGGGCTCTGGCCCTGGAGTTGGAAGTCGAATTGCAGGCTCCAGGTATCCGGGCCGTTCGAGACTCGCAGCTTGACCTCGGGAGTCACGTCCGTGCCGCCGAACGCACCCTTGTCGAGCAATCGGAACAGACCCCACACCCCAGCCTGCTGCGAGCCGAACGTCTGGTTTCTGCCGTTGGCGCGCACCGAAGCCCCGGCGTCGGGCTGGGGGCCGGGCCAGGCGCGCGGCGTCCACGTCGCGGCCCCCATGAGGTAGTGGACCGGCGGCTGACCGCCAAGCTCGAAGTCTATCCATGCCAGCGAGTAACGGGAGGTGACGTGGACGGTGTCGGGCGGACCGTTGCGAACCATGAAGTTCAGGACCGGGCCACCGGCGGCGAAGAATGCCTCGCGAATGTCGTGGGCGGTCCGCACCGCGTTGATCAGCGCGGGCGACACGACTGCGGCCGCACCCGGGACCGGAGTGCCGTTCTCGGCGATGTAGGGCTTGAGGGCCTGATCGTAGAAGCTCCAGAAGGTGCCGCCCGGCCTGAAGAAGTCGGCGAAATCCGCGAGCGGCAGATCCGGGCCGCTCGCGGACAGCGGGTACTTGCCCGCCAGCCTGGCCTGGAACGGGGCCACGACCTGCTGCTGCCATGCGGCGTTGACGTTGGGAGGAAGACCGTGGGATGGGGCGAGCTTGTCGGGGGTCTTCGCCGCTTCACGCGGCGGCGGAGGAACCGTTCCCACCTGGCCGAGCACCGTGAGCGGGAGCCAAAGGGTCGCAACGGTCGCGTCGTTCCCCGCGTGGCCGGTGTGCTTGTCGAGGAGCGATTGCGCCTCGGCCCTGAACTGGTCCACCACCGAGGCCTCTTTGCCACTCAGGCTGATGAAGATCGCGTTGTAGGCATCGGAGGCGGCGGCGGGCTGGGCCAGGTCCTGTGACTTCTGGACCAGCACGCCGAGCAGGCGCACGTAGTTCTGCTTCTCGGAGCTCATCATGTCGAACGAGCCACCCTTGGCTTTTCGCCCGAACAGGCCCCCGATCGTGCCCCCGAGGCCCCGCCGGCTCCCGGCCTGCGGCGCGAGCTCGAAGCTCTGGAGGATCTCGAAGTCCTGCTGAACGGCCTCGACGCCGGGGCCCGGGTCGCTGGTGAAACGCGTCTGCGCCGCCGCCTGGCGCAGCAGGGCGAACAGCGGGGAATCCTTCCTGGCGAGACCGTTGACGAGCCCGGCGCAGGTCTGCTTGTCGGGCGAGCTCGAGGCCCGCACGCTCGACAGGAACGCGTTCCACGCCTGCGTGTACCCGTGGGCGTAGCGGGCGTTCAGATCGCCGGCCAGCGCGCGCGCGCTGTCGCCGACCGGCTCGGCCCACGGCTCGACCAGGCGGGCCCGATACCAGTCGAGCAGCGGTCGCGCGACCTTGCGCCAGCCTTCGGTGGTGTAGGACCCCGGCACCTGGGCGGTGCTCGAGAGTGGCTCGGTGCGCCCGATCAGCGCGGCCAGCCCCAGCGCCCGGGTGCGCGGCTCGATCTGGCGGGCGACCAGGTCCTCGTAGAATGCGCGGCGGTCCCACGACAGCGTGAGCCAGTTCGTCACGCGGGTCATCAGGTCGGCCGGCTCGGCGCCGAGGTAGATCCCCGCGTTCTGAGCCACGAGACGCTCGTGCGCGGCGAGGAAGTCGACGTTCCGCTCCACCATCGCGCCCACCGTGTCGCGCCGCCCGGGCTGCACGCCCTCGAGCTCGCTGGTCAGCCCGAGACGCACCTCGGCCGCGACCACGCGCGAGTCCTCGGGATGCATTTCGTCGGGCTTGCGCAGCAGCCGCCACGCCCAGTAGCGATAGAGCTGGGGCACGAACGACGCCGGGCCGGCGCCCGCGCCCGATCCGGTCGCGGCCGCGAGCTCGGCGTCCATCCGGGGCAGCGCCGGGCGCACCAGGGTGTTGAGCGTGTGGCGCGCGAACACCTCCAGGGCGGGATCGATGACCTCGTTCCCCCAATACCCGCCCAGATGACGCCACCACGGCGTGTGTGCGCGCACCGCCTCGAGCTTCGCGATGTCGGCCCGCATGTGGTCGAGGGCTTCGACCTTGTCCTCGAACGCCCCGTGCACGCTCACGTCCTTGACGTGCAGCGCCGCGCGCCGGGTCCGCTCGACCAGGTCGCCGTTCGAGCACGACACCACCGCGAACAGCGCAAACAGGACCAGCCACAGCAACCCGAGGGTGCCGAACAGCACCACGCGACGGCGGCGCCGGCGCTCCATCGATGTATCCGACTCGGTCACCAGATCGCGGTCCGGGAAGATGACCTTGGTGAACAGATCGCCCACGAACCAGGCGCCGCCGCCCGCCGGCGTGGGAGCCGGGGCCGGCGCCAGGCTGAGCCCGACCGAGGTCGCGGCCTGCGGGTAGACCCGATCCACCGCCGCGCCCGCGGGGCTGGCGCTGGTGAAGTAGAAGCCGCGGAACAGCGGCTGCTCGCCGGGGACGCTGGCGTCGAACAGCGTCTTGACGAAGCTGCGCAGCGAGGGGCGCAGCCGCTCGAGCTGGAGCGGGAACGCGAAGGCGCGCGAGCGCTGCTCGTCGTCGGACAGGGCGGCGAGCTTCTCGACCCAGCGTCGCGACAGGGCGCCGGTCAGGGTCTGGAACTCGGCGTCGAACAGCTCGTCGGCGTGCTGCCCGCGCGCCGCGGACACCGGAATCGTGGCGCCCCAGGCCTGGGCACGCTTGCCGGCGTCGACGTCGCCGAAGAACTCGGAAAACCCGGCGAGGCGGTCGCAGCTCGTGAACACCACGTAGGTCGGGAACGTGACCCCGAGGTGGTGCACCAGCTCGACCACCCGGTCGCGCACCCGGCGCCCCAGCTTCTCGACCTCGGCGGGCGGCTGATCGGCGACCTGGTCCACCGCGATCGGGACGATGACGCCGTTGATCGGGCGCGCGGGACGGCGCTTCCTGATCACGCCCAGGAACGCGAGCCAGTCGTCGGTGTCCTCGAACTCGGCGGCCCTGAGGAGCTGCCCGGGCATCTCGAGCAGCACCGCCTGCTCGCTCAGCCACCACTCGAGCGTACGCGTGCCGCCGACCCCGCGCACCGAGCGCGGCCCGCGGCCGGAGGCGTCCTTGAGCGGGAAGCTGAGCCCCGAGTTCTGCACCAGCGCGCCCTTGCCGGCGCCCCGGGGTCCGAGCACCAGGTACCAGGGCAGCGAGGCGAGCGCCCCCGCGCCGCCCTTCGAAGACTTGAGCGCCTCGATGGCCGCGAGCAGGTCGGCCTTCATGTTCACGAGGTCGGCGGCCTGGGCCGGAATCGACTTCTCGATGTCGCGGTCGGCCTGGCGCACGATGGTGCGCTCGATCTCGGCCGCGCCCTGGGCGGCCCTGCGCTGGCGCAGCCACATGACGACCACCACCACGACCAGCGCCAGGATGATGAGCACCAGCAGCACGGTGAGGATGTCGCGGAACACGCGCGCCAGGGTGTAGGCGATCGCGGCCAGCGATACGGCGATCACGCCGAACAGCAGGATGCGACGGTTGAGGAGCGCGCTCATGGGCTGAGCGGCCGGATCTCGCGGACCGCGTGCGCGGCCTCGAGGTGCGAGAGCTGGGTGATCGCCACCCACACGACGAGCAGCGAGATCACGAAGACCGCGACCATGATCCAGCGCGACACGCCGGAGACCACGCGGCCTCCGACCGGATCCCGGGTCAGCAGGTGGGGCGAGAGCGGCAGCCGGCCCTCGCCGCGCACCGCGGCGACATCGAGCAGCAGGTCGTTGAGCAGCCCGGCGCGGGCCTCGCGCGGGGCGGTCGCGAGCCGGCCCTCGAAGCCGAGCCCCAGGCAGCAGGCCGCCACCTCGATGGCCTCGATGCGCTCCCGGCGGTCCCTGCGCAGCTCGTCGAGGCGCTCGTAGAACGCCACGCCGGCGTTGGGATTCTGGAACCATTCGAGCGCCAGCGAGCGCGCCAGCCACTCCTCGCGCGCCCGGCCGCGCCCGCGCTTGACGGTTTCGTCCAGCAGGGCGGTGAGGCTGAACACCGCCGACTTGATGTCGCGATCATCGTAGCCCGACTGCCGGGCGCGGCGCTCGAGCTCGTCGCGCAGCTCGGCGGCCCGCTGGCGCAGGCGGGCCGGATCGCTGAGGTCGGGGCTGCGGCGCAGGGCCGGAATCAGGGCGAGCCAGTCGCTCGCCAGGTCGACCAGCCGCGGCGGGAGCGCGGCGATCGGCTCCGTGGTCTCCGCGGCCGCCCCCGCTGGCGTCTCCGGCCCCCTGTCGCCGGCGCCCACCGCTCCCCGGCGATCCCGCTCCGTCCTCGCATCGCGCCTTCCGAACATGCGCTACTCGCGCAGCCCCACCAGCTCGAAGCTCAGGCCGGGCATGTCGCCGGCGTAGATGGCGATGGTCTTGGCGCCCCGGATCCCGCTCCAGGCCTCGTCGTCCTGATTGAGCTTGAAGTAGAAGTAGTTGGGCTTGCGCGGGATCGCCACCGGCGGGTCGGGGGTGAAATCCGGCGTCACGCCGGGCAGGGCGAGCTCGATGATCTTGTCGATCTGGCTCTGCGAGGCGATCTTGACCTTTTTCGGCAGGTCGCGGATCAGGCGGTCCTTCTCCATCTCGCCGCCGGCGGCGAGGAAGAACGAGGCCTGGCGCTCGAACAGCCGTGGATCCTCGATGTGTCCCACCAGCATCGAGTCGCGTCGCTCGAGCGGAATGAGAACCCAGCGCGTCTCGTCGCGGATCCGCAGCAGCTGGAGCAGCACGGCGTGCAGTTCCTTGAAGGTGGTGCCGGGTGACTGATGATCGTAGGCGGGCAGCTTCTTGGGGCTGAGCCGCGCCGAGAACGTGCACAGCTCGCCGGCCAGCGCGACCAGCAGGCGGTACGCCTGCTCGGGGTGGGCGTGGCGGTGCCGCACCAGGTGCTCGAGCAGCGGCAGGTAGGCGTTGCTGCGCAGCAGCTGCCCGAAGCCGGCGAAGTCCCCGGGGGTGAAGTCGGCCAGATCGCCGCGCAGGCTGCGGCGGGACGAGAGCTCGTCGCTCTTGGTGATGACCATCTCACGCGCGCTCTCGATCCACTTCATCAGCGCCTCCGATGCCCCGATCGCGAGGCAGGGGGGCACGAACTCATCGCGGGGCGCGTAGCTGCCCTGGCTGGTGCGCACCAGCTCCGCGACCGGCAGCGCGTCGTAGTCGTCGATGGCATCCTTGGGGAACAGGATGCTGAAATTGCGCTGGCCGACAGTGACCGGGCGCACGCTGGACGTGTCGTTGTCGTCGGCGAGCTCGACCGGCTCGGGGCGGTACCGGGGACCGGGTGAGCCCGGCTCGGACAGATCCCCGAGCTGCGATCGCCCCGGGTTCGCGGACGGCGCACCGAGGTGCACGAGCATCGATTCCTGCCGGGCGTCGAAGTGGTTCGCGATCACCCGCGGCACCGGAATCGGGTCGTCACCGGGGATCGCGAACGCGGTGCCGTCCGGCAGGACACCGCGCGCCTCGAGGATGCCGAACCGCCCGTTGCGGAGCTGATCACGATCGAGCTTGAGCTCCGTGAATCCGGAGGCGAACGGCTGGAGCGCGCGCAGACGCTGGTCGGCCGCATGGTGGGCGTGGCGCTCCCACTGCTGGAGGTGCTGCGGCGAGAGCAGCATGCCCTCGCTCCATACCACGCGGCGGTGCCGGCTCACGCGGTCCTCCTGGGCGCTTCAGTGCGGCGTCGGGCCGATGCAGGTCGAGTCGGCGGTGAGGTCGAGCGCGATGTGCTTCTTGTACTCCTTGCCGGTCGCATTCGCGAGGTCGAAGACGTAGGTGAAGCAGGACCCGCGGGTCCTGCAGAAGTTCGCGAGCACGACGATCGCCTTGGCCCCCGGTACCACCGGCACCGGAGCCTCGGACTTGCGGGCCCCCGGCTCGATGACGAGATCCGGCCCGCGCCACACCAGCGCGCCGCCCAGCATCTCGCTCTCGTGATCGTAGAGCTGATCGAGCTTCATGCCGGCGAGCGGCTGAGTGTCGCTGAGCTGGAGCATCCGATAGTGGAGCACCAGCGGAACCGCCCGGCCGCAGTTGTTGAGCGAGCTGGTGGCGGTCTGGTCAGCACCGCGGGCGGCGGGCCGCCGCCCTTCTTGGCGAACGGCATGCTGGAGCACCCGGCGATGGCCACCAGCATCGGCGCGCCGGCCACGATCGCCGCGGCGCGAATCGCTTTACGCACAAAGCCTTCCAGTTTCACAGCCCTCCAGATTATGCGCCGTGGCGCGCAGCGTCAAGAGATCGGCGGCGCCCGGACCGGAGGTGCGAGCCATCGCGTCCCGCGCCGCTCAGGCGCCCAGCGCCTCGAGACGCTCGGCCACGTCGGCTTCGAGCAGCGCCTCGCTCAGGGCGTCGAGATCCCCCTGGATCACCGCCGGCAGGTTGTGCGCGGTGTAGTTGATGCGGTGGTCGGTGACCCGGCTCTGCGGAAAGTTGTAGGTGCGCACCTTGGCGCTGCGATCGCCGGTCGAGACCTGGGACTTGCGCTGCGCCGCGTACTTCGCCTGCTGCTCCTGGAGCCGGGCGTCGTAGAGGCGTGCCCGCAGCACCTTGAGCGCCTTCGCGCGATTCTTGATCTGCGAGCGCTCGTCCTGACAGGTGACCACCATCCCGGTCGGCAGGTGGGTGATGCGCACCGCCGAGTCGGTGGTGTTGACACCCTGCCCGCCCGGGCCGCCGGCGCGGTAGACGTCGATGCGCAGATCCTTCTCCTGGACGTCGACGTCGACGTCCTCGACCTCGGGCAGCACCGCGACCGTGGCGGCCGAGGTGTGAATGCGTCCCGAGGCCTCGGTATCGGGCACCCGCTGCACGCGGTGGACTCCGCTCTCGAACTTCATCTGCCGGTAGACCCCGTCGCCCGAGAGCTGAACGATGATCTCCTTGAACCCGCCGACCCCGGAGGGGCTCGAGCTCAGCACCTCCTGCTTCCAGCCGCGACGCTCCGCGTACTTGCTGTACATGCGGTAGAGGTCGGCGGCGAACAGCGAGGCTTCGTCACCGCCGGTCCCGGCACGGATCTCGACGATCACGTTCTTGTCATCGTCGGGATCGCGCGGCAGCAGCAGCTTCTTGAGGCCGGCCTCGAGCGTGGCGAGCCGGGCCTTGAGCTCCGGCAGCTCGGCGCGCGCCAGATCGGCGAGCTCGGCATCGCCTGCGGCCAGCGCCGCCTCGTCATCGCGCACCGTCGCCTCGACGCGCCGGTAGTCGGCCAGGGCCGCCATGGTCTGATCGAGCGCGGCGCGCTCCCTGGCGAGATCGCGCAGCCGCCGCGGGTCGCGGGTGACGTCGGGGTCGGCGAGCAGCCGGTTGAGCTCGGCGTGGCGCTCCTCGACCTTGCGCAGCGCGTCCCACATGCTCATTGGATGAACGCCACCTCGGCGGGCGCCGGCGCGGGCGCGCGCTCGAGCCGGACCACCTGCTCGTCGCCGCGTACCCGCTCGAGCGCCGCGATCGCCACCGCGCACATGTCGAGATCGGGCTCGCGCGTGGTGAGGCGCTGGAACTGGAGCCCCGGCCATACCAGCGCGCGCACCAGCGGCCGCTCGCCGTGGCGTGCGGTGAGGCGGATGAACTCGAAGGCCACTCCGGCGATCAGCGGCATCGCCGCGAACCGCAGCAGGTGCTGGGTCAGCCCGTGCGGCCGGCCGATGAACGTGAACACGATCACGCTGATGACCACCAGCAGGAACAGGAACGACGTGCCGCAGCGCGGGTGGAAGCGCGAGAAGCGCTGGACGTTCTCGGGGCGGAGCGGCACCCCGGCCTCGAGCGCGTGGATCGCCTTGTGCTCGGCGCCATGGTAGCCCAGCACGCGACGCATCTCCTTCCACTGGCTGATGAGGGTCAGGTAGGCGACGAACACGATCAAGCGGATGAGGCCGTCGACCAGCCCGAAGCCCACGCGATCCTTGAACCCGAGCCAGCCGGTGAGGCGCGCCGGCAGCACCAGGAAGACCAGCGCGCCGATCCCCAGCGAGATCGCGACCGTGGCGATCTGGAGCGCCCCCTGGACGGCCACGGTCACGGCCGACGGGCGGTGCGCGGCCGAAGGCTCGTCGCGCGAGGCCTGCTCGGCGCTGAAGTTGAGCGCCGCGATCCCGATCATCATGGTCTCGACCAGCCCCACCGCGCCGCGCAGCACCGGGAGCCCGAGCACGCGCACCCGGTGCGTGATCGAGGCGAACGGGCGCTCGTCGAAGGCCAGCGTGCCGCCCGGGCGGCGCACCGCGACCGCGACCCGCGAGGGCGAGCGCATCATCACGCCTTCGATGACCGCCTGCCCGCCAATCGGGAGGAAGGGCATGGGACTCCTTGCTGGTCACGGCCGCGCCGCGCCGGCGCCGGCCGGAAGCGCCGCGCGCGGCCCCCGGACGGCGGGCGCCGCGCGCGACGATCAGGTGATGGTTAGGCCTTGTCGGCGGTTTCGGCCGCGGCCTCGTCCTTCTTGCCGTAGCGCTTGCGGAAGCGCTCGACCCGGCCGGCCTTGTCGACCAGCTTCTGCTTGCCGGTGAAGAACGGGTGGCAGCTGGCGCAGATCTCGAGGTGGTGGAACCCGTCGCTCGCGGCCGCGGACTCGATCGCGGAGCGGGTCTCGATGATATTTCCGCACACACACTTGAAACGCACCGGCTTGTAGACCGGATGGACACCGGCTTTCATGGCAGGACTCCCTGGCGCCATTGCGTGGGCGCCGTTCCGCGGGGCCAGTGCGCGCTTGCCGCCGGCCTCTGCCGGCGCGCGCCACGCGGCTGAATCCCCGTCATCAGCGGCCGGGGAGTATGCCGGAGCGAATCCGCGAAGGCAAATCCCCCCGTTCCGCGGCCCCTTCGATGCCGGCGCCCCGCGAGGGGTGCAGCCGCCCGGCCGGGGCCGCCTACCACTCCCCGGCCGCGAGCCGCGGCAGCAGCGGCTGCAGGATGCGATAGGTCGCACCCCACAGCCGATGCGGGCCCACCCGATAGAACCCGATCGCGCGCGGCTCGGGCCAGGTCGGGAACCGCTCGATGCTCTCGCCGTGCGCCTCGGGGCGAATCAGCTCGGCGACCGGGACCTCGATCACCTCGGCGATCTCGTCCGGCGCGGGGCGCCAATGCTCGGGCCGCACCACCCGGGCCAGGAAGGGAGCGATGCGGAAGTTCGTCGTCCGGGTCTCGAGCACCGGCAGCTCGGCGAGCACCACGACGCGGCGCGGATCGAGCCCGGTCTCCTCGGCGGCCTCGCGCAGCGCGGCGTCGAGGGCGGTGCGATCGCCCGGCTCGCGCTTCCCGCCCGGAAACGCCAGCTGCCCGCCGTGAAGACCGCCTTCGGCCCGCAACACCAGCACGAGGCGAAGCTCGCTGGCGGCATCGCGGAAGATCGGGACCAGGACCGCAGCCTCGCGCCGGGCGGCCGGGCCGGCCCGCGCGCCGGCTCGACTCGACTCGGGGAGGTTGGCGCCTGGCATGCCGGTGTCGAACGCCCGCCGCGGCTCAGCGCGCCGCGGCCGCGCCCTTGAGGCGCGCGGCGTACTTCCGGCGCAGCTTGGCCACCTTGGGCGCCACCACGGCGCGGCAATAGGGCTGGTCGGCGTTGTTGCGGTAATAGCCCTGGTGATAGCCCTCGGCGGGGTAGAACGGCGTGAGCGGCGCGATCTGGGTCACGATCGGGCCGTGGAACACCTGATCGCGCGTGAGCTCCGCGATGAGCTGCTCGGCCACCGCCTTCTGCGCCGCATCGTGGTAGAAGATCGCCGAGCGATACTGCGTGCCCACATCGGCGCCCTGGCGGTCGCGCGTGGTGGGATCGTGGAAGGCGAAGAAGATCTCGAGCAGCTCGCGATAGCTGAGCTTCGCCGGATCGAAGGTCACCTGCACCGCCTCGGCGTGGCCGGTCGCGCCGCTGCAGACCTGCTCGTAGGTGGGATTCGGACGCGTCCCGCCGGCGTAGCCCGACACCACGGACTCGACGCCCTCGAGCTGCTCGAAGACCGCCTCGAGACACCAGAAGCAGCCGCCGGCAACGGTCGCGACTTCATGGGCTTGCACGGACATCATTCCTCCTCGGTCTCGTAGGTGACGGGGTGGGCGGCCAGCCATTTGGACGTGATCTCGCCCGCTTCGATTTCGAACACGTCCAGCTCGCGGACCGCGTCCGCTTCGGCCGGGTCGGGCGCCACCACCCGCTCGCGGAACCGGAACCCGAGCCTTCTCGGAATGCGGGCGCTGGTGGTATTCCCCGGATCGCATCGGATCTCGATCTTTGCGATCCCATGACGCTCGACGGCGCAGCGCAAGAGCGCGGCGGCGGCCTCGGTCGCGAAGCCCTGCCGCACCGCGTCCGCGCGCACCCAGTAGCCGACCTCGAGGATGCCGGGACCCTGGCGGGTGTGAAGGCCGGCCCCACCCAGCACCCGGCTCTGGTCGTGCGGGAAGATCCCGCACACCCAGTCGAGGCCATTCATGAAGGAGAGGCGGAAGGCCGCGAGCCGCGCCTCGACGACCTCGACCGGGCTCGGCTCGCGTCGCGCCCACGGCATCCATGGGCGCAGGTGCTCGAGGCTGGCGTCGATCGCCTGCTTCGCGGCCCGGCCGTCGCCGGGGCGCCACGGGCGCAGCAGCAGCCGCGGCGTGCGCACCCGCAGCCTGAACGCGGCCGGTGGCCCGGTCGCCACGCTCACGGCTTCACCGCGCGCGTGGCGACGTAGCCGGGCAGGTGACGGCTGGCGGGATGGTCGGGCGCGACGTCCTCGAAGAGGCCGGCGAGCACGAACCCCGCCTCCAGCTGGCCGCTGCTGCGCCCGTGGCGCCCCGGCGGCGCGCAGCGCCGCCAGCTCCGCGGCGGAGAGGTGCGTCGCGTCGGCGTATGGCAGCCGGTGCCGGACGACCAGCTTACCGCGTTGCGCCGCGGCGTCGTCGAACATGTAGAGGAACGGGTTGGTGAACCCGGCGAGCAGCACGCCGCCCGCTCGCAGCACGCGGAAGCACTCGCGCCACACCGGGGCGATCTCCGGCACGAAGGCGTTCGAGCAGGGGTGGAAGACGAGGTCGAAGCTCGCGTCGCGGAGCGGCGAGAGGTCGCGCATGTCGCCCTCGACGGTCTCGAGCGTCAGACCATCGCGCTCGGCGACGGCGCGATCCTGGCCGAGCTGGCGCGGCGAATTGTCGAAGACCGTGACGCGCGCCCCGACCGCGGCGAGGATCGGACCCTGCTGCCCACCGCCGGACGCGAGGCACAGCACGTCCCTCCCGCGCAGCTCACCCAACCACGCGCGCGGCACCGGGCGGGTCGGCGTGAGCACGACCTCCCACTCGCCGCGGCGCGCCGCGGCCACCGCTGCGCGCGTGACCGGTACGGTCCAGCGGTTCCCGCGCGCGACCTGGGTGTCCCACGCGGACCGATTGTAGGCGCGGATGTCGTCGGTCATGGGACGGCGCTACGGAACCGCGGCGCCGCCCCGGGCGGCGATGACCGTCGCGCCCGTCGCGCCCACCGCGATCACCGCGTCCGGCCTCATGTGCGGCGCGGCCGATGCTACGGGCGCGACGGCGGCGGAACCTTGGTCAGCGCCTCACGCAGCCAGAACGACCAGAACGACAGCCCCAGCGCGATCGGGGCCCCGAGCAGCGACAGCCAGCCGGGCACCGGCCAGGTTCCGATCTGGATCGGCACGTGAAACGCGAGCCGCAGCAGATGAAGAACACCCACCACGAAGAAGATGAGGCTCGAAATGGTCAGATACGCCCTGGCGATCATGGCGTCCTCGCCAATGGAGACCCCACTCGGCTACTGATTCATCGACTCCAGGAACTTCTTGTTGGTCTTGGTGTCGTTCATCTTGTTGATCAGGAACTCCATCGCCTCGACCGGGTTCAGCTCGTTCAGGAACTTGCGCAGGATCCACACCCGCTGCAGCACCTCGGGGGCCATCAGCAGCTCCTCCTTGCGGGTGCCCGAGCGGTTGATGTCGATGGCGGGGAAGATACGCTTGTCCGAGATCTTGCGGTCGAGCACCAGCTCGGAGTTCCCCGTGCCCTTGAACTCCTCGAAGATCACCTCGTCCATGCGCGAGCCGGTCTCGATCAGGGCGGTGGCGATGATGGTGAGCGAGCCGCCGTTCTCGATGTTGCGCGCCGCGCCGAAGAAGCGCTTGGGGCGCTGCAGCGCGTTGGCGTCGACGCCGCCCGACAGGATCTTGCCCGAGTGCGGCACCACCGTGTTGTGGGCGCGCCCCAGGCGGGTGATCGAGTCGAGCAGGATGACCACGTCGCGCTTGTGCTCGACCAGCCGCTTCGCCTTCTCGATCACCATCTCGGCCACCTGGACGTGGCGTTCGGCGGGCTCGTCGAAGGTGCTCGACACCACCTCGCCCTTGACGGTGCGCTGCATGTCGGTGACCTCCTCGGGGCGCTCGTCGATCAGCAGCACGATGAGCATGACCTCGGGGTGGTTCTCGGTGATCGCGTTGGCGATCTTCTGCAGCAGGATGGTCTTGCCGGCCTTGGGCGGTGAGGTGATAAGCGCGCGCTGGCCCTTCCCGATCGGGCACAGCAGGTCGATGATGCGGGTCTCGATGCAGCGATCCTTGGTCTCGAGGTTGAGCTTCTCCTGCGGGTAGAGCGGCGTCAGGTTGTCGAACAGGATCTTGTCCTTGGCCGCCTCCGGACTCTCGAAGTTCACCGCCTCGACGCGCAGCAGCGCGAAGTAGCGCTCACCCTCCTTGGGCGGCCGCACCTGGCCCGACACGGTGTCGCCGGTGTGGAGATCGAAGCGCTTGATCTGCGAGGGCGATACGTAGATGTCGTCCGGCCCCGGCAGGTAGTTGTAGGTGGGCGAGCGCAGGAAGCCGTAGCCCTCAGGCAGGATCTCGAGCACGCCCTCGGCGAAGATGAGGCCGTTCTTCTGAGTCTGGCCCTCGAGGATCTTGAAGATCAGCTCCTGCTTGCGCAGGCCGCTGGTGCCCTGGATCTCGAGCTCCTGACAGATGTGCAGGAGCTCGGCCATGGTCTTGGTCTTCAGCTGCTGGAGTTCGAGGGTCTGTGTGGTGCTGGTCGGGCTGGGTTGGGTCGGAGTGGCCGTCTGTTCCATGCGGGTTGCCCTGGGTTTGGAGCCTCCCCCGTGGCGGGGGGTGCGTACGCGGCGTGGCCGCGTTGGGGATCCTCAGTGAGACGCGAGGTGAGTGCTTCGATGCCAGTCGGCGGATCGCCGGTGCTTCGTGTTCGGGGAGACCAACGTGCCCGGGGATCGGGTGGGCGGTGCTGGAGTGGGTCGGGGGCGCTCAAGAAGCGGAGGGCCCGACTCGCACCTTCAGGTTAGGCCCGGCCCCGCGGACTGTCAAGGGCGCGGGTCGCGAGCACGGCGCATCGGCGTGCATTTCTGGACACGACGGCGTGCGCAGCGCGATGCCTCGGCGCCCCGCGCCCCGGGCATGCGCTCCGCGATCCAGCAGGAGCGCTGGAATTCCAGCGAATTTCAGCGGGCCGGAACGTGACCCCTGGTGGCATGCGACTTGCGGTCTTCAGGCCTTCGAGAAGGATGCTTTAGGCTGCGTTCCCACCATCCAGCCTGCCACGCTCGCGCGGCCTTCCATCCGACTCGGCAGTCAGGCGGGCGTCCCGACGCGACACGTCGGGGCGCCCCCGCCTTTTTGGGCCCGCGCGGCCGCCGCGCTCAAGGCCTCGAGCGCTCGACCGGCACCAGCACGCGCACCACGCCCGAATCGACCGCGCAGCCCTCGGGCAGCACGTCGGGCGTCTCCTGGGTCTTCACGGTGTCGCGTTTGCCCGCGATCGAGACCGGCCTCAGCGGCACGCTGTCGAGTCCGGCCATGGCATGCGCCGGCCCGGTCACCACCAGGCTGCGCGGCCGGGCGATGACCTGGCCACGCCATTCGTACCCGGGCGCCGGAGCGCCGCTCACGCGCGGGGCCACCGGCAACGCCCGCACCAGCCGGCGGTCGATCTGGAGCTGGAGCGTCGAGGGGCCCACCAGGCGCTCGACCTCGATCCCCTCGTCGGGGATGATCGGCAGGTCCTCGACCTTGAGCGAGCGGTTGAAGCGACCGGGCTGGACCCCGATCAGCGAGACCTTGACCGGCGGCTCCGTCAGCCGCAGGCGCAGCAGCTGTTTCCCGGTGCCACGCAGCTCGGCCTGCACCGCGGCCGGGACCGGACCCGCGATCGCCAGCGAGTCGGCCAGGCCCTCGAGCTGGAGTGGGAACGACACGATCATGTCGGCCGGCCGATCGGTGTAGACGTTGAGGTACACCACCAGCGCGAGCAGCAGCGCCGCGAGCTTGAGTCCCAGGTTCTCGAACAGCAGCTCACGCAGCATGGACGCAGGGTGCCGGGTCGCTGGTCAAACCGCAAGTCTCGCGGGCCGCGCCGCGTGCCCGCCGCAGCGCGCCGCGACGCTCAGGCCTGGCCGCCCTCCGGCTCCTCGCCCATCTCCTCGCCCGGCGCCCGGAGCCCGTGGCGCTCCATGCGCGAGTAGAGCGTGCGGCGGGTGAGTCCCAGCAGCCGCGCGGCGCGGCTCTTGTTGCCGCCCGCGCGCTCCAGCGCCCGGATGATGAGCTCTCGCTCCAGCACCTCGAGCGACAGGCCCTCGGCCGGGATCTCGGGCACCCAGGCCGGGCTCCCGCCCGCAGCGGCACCCGACGCGGCCGCGCCGCGGCCCGCGAACGGCAGGTGCTCGACCCCGATCGGCTCGCTGCCGGCCAGGATCAGAGCGCGCTCCAGCGTGTGCTCGAGCTCGCGCACGTTGCCCGGAAAGGCGTGACGCTCGAGCGCCTTGAGTGCGGGGGCGGTGAGCTTGTCGGCCGCCACCCCATGGCGGCGCAGCACGTATTCGACCAGCATCGGAATGTCGGCCGGATGCTCGCGCAGCGGCGGCAGGGTGATCGGGAACACGTTGAGCCGGAAGAACAGGTCTTCGCGGAACTGGCGCTCGCGCACCATCGCCTCGAGGTCGCGGTGGGTGGCGGCGATGATCCGCACGTCGACGGTGATCGGCTGGTTGCCGCCGACGCGGGTGAAGGTCTTCTCCTCGAGCACCTGGAGCAGTTTGACCTGGAGCGCGAGCGGCAGCTCGCCGATCTCGTCCAGGAACAGGGTGCCGTGGTGCGCGTCCTCGAAGCGCCCCGGCTTCTGGCGCACCGCGCCGGTGAAGGCGCCGCGCTCGTGCCCGAACAGCTCGCTCTCCAGCAGCTGCTCCGGCAGCGCGCCGCAGTTGACCTTGACCCACGGCCCGGCGGCGCGGCGGCTGGTGAAGTGGATGGCGCGCGCGTAGAGATCCTTGCCGGTGCCGCTCTCGCCGCGCAGCAGCACGGTCGAGTCGGTGGCCGCCACCTTGCGCGCCAGCTCGACCGCCTGGCGCACCGCGGGCGAGCCGCCGACGATGGTCGCCAGTCCCCGGGTGAGCTGGTCCACCGTTCCGGCCAGACGCCGGTTGTCGGCCTCGAGGCGCCGCTCGCGCGCCGCGCGCTCCAGGATCGCGTGCAGCTCCTCGTGGAATCCGCCCTCCTTGTCGACGTAATCGTAGGCGCCGAGCTTGAGCGCGCGGCGCGCCGTCTCCAGGCTGGCGTAGGCCGTCATCAGGACCACGGTGACGGCGGGCCAGCGCTTGCGCACCTGCTCGAGCAGCGCCAGCCCGTCGGGCGGCGCCATGCGCAGATCCGTGACCACCGCGTCGAACGGCGCGCGCTCGAGCCGCGCCAGCGCCTTCTCGCCCCCGCCCACGAACTCGCTCTCGTGCCCCGCGTCCTGGAGCGCGAGCGCGGTGAGCTCGGCGTTGCGAATCTCGTCATCGACCACCAGCACGCGCATGTCCCGGCTCCTAGCCCCGGCCCCGCGGCAGCCGCACCCGGCAGGTGGTGCCAAGTTTAGGATCGCTCTCGATCTCGAGCGCACCGCCCGCCGCCTGGGCGAGCCGGCGCGCCAGGAACAGGCCCAGCCCCGAGCCGCCCGCCTTGGTGGTGTAGAACGGGCTCCCGACCCGGCGCAGCACCTCGGGCGACATGCCCGGGCCGGTGTCGGCGATGCTGACCTCGATGCGCCCGCCGCGCTCGCCCGCCGCCACGCGCAGCCGCCCCTCGCTCTCCATCGCCTCCAGCGCGTTGAGGATCAGGTTGAGATAGAGCTGCTTCAGGGACTCGCTGTCGAGCGCAACCGGCGCCGCGTCCGGGAACGGGCCGGCGCGCTCGAGCAGCACCCCGCGGGCGCGGAACTCGCCCTCGAGCAGATCGAGCGTCGCCTCGAGCGCCGCCACCGCATCGCCGGGCTCCCGCACCGCCTCGGGCGCTCCGCGCGCGAACTGCAGGTAGCGCGCCACCGTCTTCGACAGCCGGTCGGACTCCTCGATGACGAAGCTCGCCATGCGCTGCGCCTCCGCGTCGCGGGTCGCGAGCCGCTCCGCCGAGCCGCGGATGATGGCGAGCGGGTTCTTGATCTCATGGGCCAGGGTGGCGGTCAGACGTCCCATCGCCGCCAGGTTTTCGGCCCGCGACAGCCGGCGCTCCAGCTCGGCGGCGGCGCGTGCGCCGCGGATCAGCAGCGCGGCGAGGAAGCCGACCGCGATCATGGTCGCGACCGCGAGGCCGATGAGCGTGCGGCGCAGGCGCAGCAGCACCGGCAGATAGGCCGCCTCGGCCTCGACGGCGACCACCCCGGCGACCCGGCCGCTCGGCGCCCGCACCGGGGCGAAGCCGACGCGGAACACCCGGCCGCCGCGCCGGTAGGGCGCCGAGACCGTGCTGTCGCCGGCCAGCGCCCGGGTCAGCGCCGGGCCCGCCAGGCGATCGAGCTCGCTGCGCTCGAACTCGAGCGGGCTGCGCTCGAACTCGACCGTGTCGCCGCGCGCGTCGATCAGGGTGGTGCGGGCGCTGTCCAGCAGCGAGGCGTTCTCGATCCCCGCCGAGGCCAGCAGCGTGCTCAAGTGGGTCTGCGCGTCGAGGTAGCTGTTCGACTCGTCGAAGCGGCGGTGGATGTCGGCGATGTGCTCGGGCGTCACCGGCACCGCGGCCGCCATATGCTCGAGCCGGCTCTCGAACTCGTGCTCGAGGGCGGCGCGAACCCGCTGGTACCCGTACCAGGACGACACCGCGGTCGCCAGCATCACGGCGACCGCGAACAGCAGGATGAGGGTCGGGGTTCGCTGCAGTGCGCCTCCGACGCGGCCTACGCGTCCGGGCCCGGCTCCACCACGAACGGGTCGCCGACCGCGAAGCCGCCGGTCTCGACCACGCTCACGAACCGACCGCGCCGCCCGGCCAGGGTCTCGCGCAGCCCGGGGCGGATCTCGTTCATGCGCTCGCACGGCTGGCAGGGAATCCCGACCTCGAGCAGCGCACCGCCCACGCGCAGCCGCGTTCCCGCCGCCAGGGCGTCGAGGTCGAGGCCGCGCACCGTGACCTGCTCGCGCACGTCGCCGGGCTCGAGCCCCAGCTGGTCGAGGATCTCGGTCGGCATCAGCAGCACCTGGCGGCGGCTGCCGTGCTTCGCATGACGGTCGCCCTCGAGCCCGGTGTTCGCCAGCGCCTGAACGCGCGGGACCGCGGTGAGCGGCGCGCGGCTCGCCGGACACAGGAACAGTGCGACGATCGTGGCGGTCATGCGGGCCCCGGCGCTCTAGTGATGCTTCTTCAGCTTGAACTTCACGTCGGCGGTCGCTCCGGTCCTGACCGTGACGGTGATGTCGGGATGATCCGGAGTGTAGCCGTCGAGGGTCACGCTCACGCTGTGGTCTCCCGGCGCGAGGTGCTCGATGGTGCACGGCGTGGT
>Ga0318534_10000111_pt1 | contig 20730 bp, 12 predicted proteins | sample GRESIP117b4f26_FD_202502 | JGI IMG/M metagenome (GOLD analysis project Ga0318534, IMG submission 202502) | Tropical soil microbial communities from Luquillo Experimental Forest, Puerto Rico - GRE.SIPMG.117b4f26 | ecosystem: Environmental > Terrestrial > Soil > Tropical forest > Bulk soil...
TCGATGGATGGGCCGGGTCCTTGGTGGTGGTGAGCCATGACCGGTACTTCCTGGAGCGGGTGACCGATCGTGTGGTGGCGTTGCTCGGGGACGGGAAGCTGTCGTTCCTGGGCGGCGGGATCGACGAATACCTGGAGCGGCGGACCGCCCGGGGGCAGGTAGCCCGGCCGGCAGCGCTACCGGGAGCCGGTTCCGGGGCCGGGGCTGGCTCGGAACGTGAAGCGGGATCCGTGGCTGGCCAGGCGCCGGGGGCCGCGGGCAGGCAGCGTGCCGCGCGTAAGGAGCTTCAGCGGCTGGAACGCCAGATCGAGCGGCTCACCGCCCGGGAGAAAGAGCTCACCGACTTGCTAGCCGCGCACGCGAGCGACTACACGCGCCTGGTCGAGCTTGGCGGGCAGTTGCGCGGCGTCCAGGCGGAGAAGGCGCGCCTGGAAGAGGACTGGCTCAGGGTTGCTGAGGAAGGCGAGAGGACGTAAGGGTCTGTTGATGCGGTTGTGAGGCAGGGTGGCCTGAGCGCTGAGCGAGCACCACTGAGGTAGGCGTAGTACATAATAAGGTGCGATTTATGCCCGTTAAGTCGAAATCAACCCCTGCACATCCGGTTATGTATCGTATCGCGATATGGCTGAATGAAGCCCTGGGCGCACTGTGCGTTCTGTCCTGTGTAACGCTATTCAGCCCTGCGGCGTTCTAGCCACCTGGCGGCAAGGCAAGGCGAAAGCCGCCGTGTGCCGCGGTGTTGAATACTTTTTGTGATGGTTCGATTACTAAATAGGGCTTCCGGCAAACCTCATCGGGGGTGATACTCTTTGTTGAGTTTTATCCCAGGGAGGGCCACCTCATCGGTGAGGTGGGGGGGGGATCTGTGATGTATCACGCTTTCTCTTGGCGCGGCTCGGTGCGCCGGATGCTTCATGCTCTCGTGCGGTAGTCGCACTCGCAGGGCGTCCAGCAAGGTGACCATGCATTGCCGCACTCACGGATGAGCCACGTGGCTCGGCGCCGGTGGACGGTGCGTGCCGCCGGGCGGCCGCCCGGCCTGGCCGCGATAGCGGCCTGGGCGGACCGACCCGGGACAGGCTCAACGTGGCCGCCAGGGCGCCTAGCACGCATAGCTAGCGCGGCGCAGCGAAGCCGCGAATGACCGGGGCGGGGGGAGGGTCAATCTGGTCATTTCTTTATCACGCCGCACATTCTCGCAATGCCAAGCGGCGTCCGTATGACTAACGGCCTCACCGCGCAAGTGAGGCCAAAGGAGTAATGATGAAACGAGCAATTCTCCGGCGCTCCGCGACAGTAGTCGCGGGCGCCACTGCGATCGCGCTGATCGGCGCGACCGCAGCCCTCGCCTTCAACAGCCCGGGCAAACCGCCTGGGACCGGCCCCCAGAACATCGTCTGGACGGGCCAAGGGGCCACCTCCGTAAGCCCGAATGGCACCGGGGCATGTTCCGCGTCCCAGCAGCCAAATGGGCAGCCGGCCAACACGCCGTACCTGTACTGGGTGCTCACCACGGACGGCGGGTCGGTCTCGACACAGCCCACAGACCCGCCGCCGCTGCCAGTGCTGCACCTGACTGTGAACGGCATCCCGCAGCCCGACGTCAACTTCGACAGCTCATCCACCAGTAACTCGATCAAGTTCATCACGCCGTACTACACGCCGGACAACACCCTGGGCGCCAATGCCGATATGTACATCCTCAGCACGGGGACCGGCGCCTGGGGCCTCAAGATCAGCCACGGCTGTGCCCCACCGTCCGCGCCGCCTGCGGCCCAGGCACCGACTGTCACCAAGAACGCAGCCGGGGCCTACACCACCACCTGGACCTGGGGCATCTCCAAGAGCGTCGATCAGAATCAAATCAACGCTCCCCCCGGTGGCAATGCCACGTTCAACTACACCGTGGTTGTCACCCCCACCTCCAGCAATGGCAACGTCACGGTGGCCGGCACGATCGACATCAACAACCCGAACAATGCCCCTATCGCGGTCGGGAGCATCGTCGATCAGCTGTCAAACGGCGTGATCTGCCAGGTCACGAACCCGCCTGCGCAATTGGCGCCAGGAGACAACCCAAACATCCCCTACACCTGCAATCTCCCGGACAACGCCGGCCTGAGCAACCTCACCAACACGGTGACGGTCAGCTGGCCCGACCAGATGGTCGGCGGGCTGCACTTGGCCGCTGACAGCACCGACTTCACCACGGGCACCATCGTGTTCACGCAGAACCAGGTCAACGACTGCATCGACGTGACCGACTCGGTGGCTGGCGACCTCGGCCCGGTGTGTGCCAGCGGCGGCCCGCACACGTTCACCTACTCGCACACCTACTCAGGCGACCCAGCGGGCACCTGCACCACGCACCACAACGTCGCGTCGTTCACCACCACGGGCCCGGACTCCTCGACCCCCCCGGTGACTGGCAGCGACAGCAAGGACGTCCAGGTTTGCGTGGGCGCCCCGCTGACGGTGGCCAAGACGGCCACCCCGTCGCTCACCCGCACCTACCACTGGACCATCGCCAAGTCGGTGGACCAGCCGGTGTTCAACGTGCCTGGCACTGGCCAGGGCGGGACCGGCCCGGCCTCAGTGACGCCCAACTACACCCTCACCATCAACCACGGTGCTGGCGTGGACAGCGGCTGGCAGGTCACCGGAACGATCACCGTGAGCAACCCGAACGATTGGGAAGCCGTCACGCTGACTGATCTAAAGGATGCGATCGACAATGGCGGGACCTGTGAGGTGGACGGCAGCCCCGGGCTGGTGATTCCGAAGAACGGGTCGCTGACGTACAACTACACCTGCACCTACTATTCGCCGCCGAGCCCGAGCACGTTCCACAATGTCGCCACGGCCAAATGGGATCCCGCCAAGGCTTTCACCGCCACCGGTTCAGCGACCGGCGAGAAGGATGGCGACTTCGCCAACGCCGTGGTCACCTCCGTGGGCGACCAGGCCAGCGTGACTGACACGGTCGGGGGCACCTTCGGTCCCTTCGACGTGAGCATGCCCGACCCGATCATCGTCAACTACCCGCACACCTTCAACGCCCCATCGGGCACCTGCACCGACTACCCCAACCTGGCAACCCTGACCGACAGCGTTGGTAACACGACGTCGGCCGGTCAGAACGTCCATGTGTGCGTCGGCCAGGACCTGTCGGTGACCAAGACGGCCACGCCAACCCTTACGAACACCTACAAGTGGAGCGCCGTCAAGAGCGTGGATAACCTCGCGCTCACCGGCCCGCAGCCGGGCGTGTTCAACTACCGCGTCTCCGTTACGCATGACGGTGGCACGTTGGGTGGCTGGAACGTGGGCGGCACGATCAAGGTGAGCAACCCGAACGACTGGGAAGACATCACGATCCAACCGCTGCAGGACGTCATCCAGAACGAGCCGAACGCCACCTGTATCACGTCTCCGGCCGCGGGCCAGCAGACAATTCCGGCGGGCGGTTCGCAGGTGTTCTCGTACGACTGCTCGTACAGCCAGGCTCCGGCAGCGGATCACCAGACCAACGTTGCCACGGCCAGCTGGGACCACGCCGTGTATGCCACCCCGAGTGGTTCGGCCAGTGGTTCCGCGGATTGGCTGTGGAGCGGCCAAACGCCGACCGTTATCGATGGCAGCGTTAACGTCTTCGACTCGGTGGACGGTGGCCCGGCACAGCTGCTGGGTACGGCGAACCTGTCCAACGCGAACCCGACAAAGGTGTTCACGTACTCCCGGCAGTTCAACAACGACCCGGGCGGTCAGTGCACGATTCACTCGAACCAGGCGAGCGTGACCACGAACACCCTGAACGTCACTACGCCTTCCAACACGGTGAACGTCACCGATTGCATCGCTCTCGACCTGACCGCGGCGAAGACGGCGAACCCGTCCTTCGACCGTACCTACCTCTGGTCGATCAGCAAGACCGAAACCCCGCCGCAGATCAACCCCGGCGGTACGGCCAACTACAGCGTCACGGTCAGCCAGACAGGCGTGAAAGACGGCAACTGGGTGGTCTCGGGTCACATCACGGTCAGCAACCCGAACCAGTTCGAGGGCATCCAGCTCACGAACCTGACGGACAAGGTGAACAACGGTAACGCCAACTGTGTGATCGGTGGCCCCGCGCTGCCGTTCACCATTCCGGCAGCCACTTCGCCAACGACACCGGGTTCGCAGGACTTCCCGTACACCTGCACCTACACCGCAGCGCCAAGCCCCCTGGCCGGTACCAACACCGTGACGGGTACCTGGACGGGTGGCGGAACGCAGCACACTAGTACCCAGGCAACGGCGAACTTCGATTTCGGGAGCACCACGCCGACCAAGCACAACCAAACGATCACGCCACAAGACGCGTTCAACGGTGGTGCGCCAGTCAACCTCTGCACGCTCGACACCACGAAGCCGTGCACGCTGACGGGCTCCGACACGGGTCCGTTCCCGATCAACACGGTCTACAACTACAGCCGGAAGATCCAGCCGCCGACCAACGGATGCCAGGTCTTCCCGAACACTGCAACGATCAAGGAGACCGGGCAGTCCAGCTCGGCCAAGGTGACCGAATGCAGCGTCGGCGGCCTGACGATGGGCTTCTGGCACAACATGAACGGCCAGGGGATCATCACGAAGTCGTCCGGTGTGGGTCCGTGGCTCTACAACACCTTCGGTGGTGCGAACGGGCCTTACGCCGCCATGCCAGGTGGCGCAAGTGCCTCGGGCAGCCAGGTCGCGGCCTACTTCCTGACGGTGTTCAGCGCCGCCAATTGCAGCAACAACTGCACGGCGATGCTGAGGGCCCAGTCGTTCGCCACCGCGTTGAACGTGTACTTCTCCGACCCGGGCCTGGGCGGGAACAAGATCGGCGCGTTCAACGGCAACGGCACGTTCCAGCAGCCGATCGGGAACATGACGATCGACACGACCGCATGGAAGGCCGCGTTCAACAACCAGACGAGCATGACCGTCCTGGCCATGCTGCAGTACGTCGCCAGTCAGTACAACGCGACCACCAAGGTCTACTACGGAGGCAACCAGGCGCTGACCGCACTGGCAGCGGAGGCCTTCAACGCCATCAACAACGACCAGGTGAAGCTGGTCTGACCCTGTAGGCCGCGAGGCCGAGTAAGAGGTCCTGGGCGGGCATCCCGAAGGGTGCCCGCCCAGCGGCCTGTAAGGACCCGAACACAACCATGAACATCACGGTCACGATCAGCGATCTGGGCACCGCGCGCAACGAGGGGTCGATGATCGTGATCACCGGTACCACTGAGGGCGGCGACCGAATCACCTTCGCCGGGCCACGAAGCATGGGCGGAGAACATTCCGGCAGCGGCCCCGAATCTGCAGAAGGCTGAGCCGCCACAGGTGTCCGGTGTGCGCTGAAGGGCTGCTAATCGGGAGTCGGCGCCGCAGCACGGATGACCAGAGGCTCACTCGGCGTCGAGCGGGGCCAGGAGGGTCCGCAGCAGGTCGGCCAGGGTGCGACGGTTGCTCTCGGGCAGGCTAGAGAGCAGAGCCCGCTCGGCCCCCAGCAGGTCTGCGAGTGCCGCATCGACCCGGGCCGCGCCCGCCACGGTGAGGGTGACCAGCACGCCTCGCTTGTCTTGTGGGTCGGGCCGCCTACGGACCAGGCCTGCCTCCTCAAGCCGGTCGATCCGGTTGGTCATCGTGCCCGAGGTGACCAGCGTGGCGCGCAGCAGCGCGCCCGGGCTCAGCTCGTAGGGCGCGCCCTGTCGGCGCAGCGCGGACAGCACGTCAAACTCCCAGGACTCCAGGTCGTGCGCGGCGAACGCGCTGCGGCGCTCCCGGTCGAGGTGGCGGGCCAGCCGGGAGATCCGGCTCAGCACCTGCATGGGCCGCACGTCCAGGTCGGGGCGCTCGGCCTGCCAGGCGGCCACCAGATCGTCGACCTCGTCCGTCGGGTGCCGGTTCGCACGCTGTTCCGACGCGTCGTCTGCGGGACCCGCCGCGGTGTCCGCGCGCTCGGTCCCGCGGCCTGTGCGAACCGCCGCCCCGCCGTCCGCCGAGGTGCTTGCCGCATGCTCCATCGGGCAAGGATATCTCTTGACATCAAGAATTATCGAGAGTAAGAAAGTAGCTTGATATCGAGAGACTTGGAGAGTGGCATGTGGGATCCGGGTCAGTACCTGCGGTATGCCGGTGAGCGGGCACGGCCCTTCTTCGACCTGCTCGGCCGGGTGGGGGTGGACGATCCCGGCTACGTGGCCGACCTGGGGTGCGGGCCGGGGAACCTGACCGCGGTGCTGGCCGATAGGTGGCCTGCCGCCGAGGTCGTAGGGGTGGACAACTCGCCGGAAATGATCGACGCGGCGCAGGCGGAGGCCCGGAAACGGGATCGGCTCAGCTTCACGCTCGCCAACATCCGCGACTGGCGGCCGGACCGCAAGGTCGATGTGCTCCTGTCCAACGCCGTCCTCCAGTGGGTGCCCGGCCATCTCGACCTGGTCCGGCAGTGGCCCGGGCTGCTCGCGCCGGGCGGGTGGCTGGCCTTCCAGCTTCCCGGCAACTTCGACCAGCCGACGCATGCCATCCTGCTCGACCTGGTGCGGTCGGCGCGCTGGGCGCCGCTGCTGGGCGGCGTGGCGCTTAACCGTCAGGCGCGCGGCCCCGCCGAGTACCTCGACCTGCTGGCCCGGGCCGGCTGCTCGGTGGACGCCTGGGAGACCACGTACCTGCACATGCTGCTGGGCGAGGACCCGGTCGTGGAGTGGTACCGCGGCACGGGCCTGCGCCCGGTGCTGGCCGCGCTCGACCCCGCGCAGGCGGAGCGGTTCATAGCCGAGTACCGCGAGCGGGTGGCCGAGGCATACCCGCCGGCGCCCTACGGGACCGTCCTGCCGTTCCGCCGGGTCTTCGTGGTCGCCCAGGCGGAGTGAAGGGCCTAGCTCCGTGGCGCGGTCGCCTTGGCCGCCTTGGCCGAGATGCTGGGCGAGCGGTCGAGCTGCGACAGGCCGTTCCAGGCCATGTTGATCAGGTGGGCCGCCACCACCTCCACCTTCGGCTTGCGGGCGTCCAGCCACCACTGCCCGGTCACGGCCACCATGCCCACCAGCATCTGCGCGTACATCGGGGCCAGCTTGGGGTCGTAGCCGCGGGCGCGAAAGAAGTCGCCGAGCATGTACTCGACCTGGCTAGCGATATCGCTGATCAGGCTGCCGAACGTGCCGGACCCGGGGGCGGGGGAGTCGCGGACCAGGATCCGGAAGCCGTCGGCGTTGTCCTCGATGTACCGGAGCAACGCGACCGCGGCCGCTTCGAACTTCTCCCTGGTGTTGGCGCCGCCGAGAATGGCCGTCGCGGTGGTAAGCAGGCGTTCCACCTCACGATCCACTACGACCGCGTACAGGCCCTCCTTGCCGCCGAAGTGCTCGTACACAACGGGCTTGGAAACCCCCGCCTGCGCCGCGATCTCCTCGACGGACGTGCCCTCGAAGCCCCGCTCGGCGAATAGCTTGCGCCCAATGTCGAGCAGCTGCTCCCGGCGCTCCCGGCCGGTCATGCGCTTGCGGTGGTTATTGCCAGCGGTCGGATTGGTCACGCATCCATCATTGCGGCTATGCCGCCGCGCGGTCACCAGGCGTGGCCGTGGACTTGGTCATCGAGCCCAGGGACACGTCACGCTGGCCGGTGAGCCTGGCGGTCAGCCGGCGCTCGTCCGGCCACCGGACGTCCCAGGCCCAGCCGAGCTGCTCGGCCCACCGGATGACCCGGGCGCTGATGTCGATCTGGCCCTTGAGCGCCCCGTGCCGGGCGCACGTCGGATCGCAGTGGTGCAGGTTGTGCCAGGACTCGCCGAAGGACGGGATGGCCAGCCAGGCGACGTTGCGCGACTTGTCCCTGACTTCGAAGTCCTCGTTCCCGAACGTGTGGCAGACCGAGTTGATCGACCAGGTGACGTGGTGCAGCAGGCAGATGCGGACCAGGCTGGCCCAGAAGAAGGCGGTCAGCGCCCCGGCCAGCGACATCGACCACAGGCCGCCGATCAGCGCGGGCCCGAACAGGGAGATCGCCGCCCAGAGCGGGAACGTCTTGGACACCCGGCGGATGGTGCGGTCGGCCAGCAGGTCCGGGCAGAACTTCTGCTGCGAGGTCCGGTTCGGGTCGAACATCCAGCCCATGTGCGCGTACAGGAAACCCTTGGTGAGCGCCTTCCAGTCATTGCCGAACCGCCACGGCGAGTGCGGGTCGCCCTCCCGGTCGCTGTACTTGTGGTGCCGCCGGTGATCGGCGACCCAGACCAGCAGCGGGCCCTCGATCGCCAGGCTCCCCGCGATGCCGAGCGCGACCCGCAGCGGCTTGGCCGCCTTGAACGAGTTATGCGTGAAGTAGCGGTGAAAGCCCATGCTGATGCCCATGCCGGCGACCACGTAGAAGACGCCCGCGATCGCCACGTCGTGCCAGCCCAGCCCCCACCCCCAGGCCAGCGGGACGGCGGCGGCTAGCGCGAGCAGCGGTATCACGACGAACAGCCCGACCAGGAACTGGCTCGTGGCGGAGCTGGGCTCGGGCTCCACGTCCGGGAGCGGCCCGCTCCGCGGGCCGGGCGGGCCAGCAACGAGGGTGTCGGGAACTGCCGTCATGGTGGTCCTCGCTCTGCTCGGGCGCCGCGGGCGGGGTGAACGCACCAGGGCGGGTGCTGGGTGCGGGCCACGTGCCGGTTGCCGCTGTCGCGGGCCGGATACGCTTACGCCACCGTAACCTACGAAACCGTAAGTTGGGCAAGGGACTTACTCAGATTTCACCAAGAAGTGGCCCATGACACATCCGCGGGATACCGCGTGGTCTCACATTATGAGATAGTGCCGGGCCCGCTCAATCGCTCTACGGCGATGATGCCCGCGCGACGGCGCGCATCTGATGGCTCCCGGGCGAGGATTCGAACCTCGGTTGAGCGGACCAAAACCGCTTGTCCTGCCTGGCTAGACGACCCGGGAATGCTACGGCGCAAACTTTACCCGGAAGCCGAACGGGGCCCGGCCGAACGCGTCGGCCGGGCCCCGTGGGCGGGTCGCGGAAGGTCAGGCTGGCTTGCCCTGCATGAGCGCTGAGTGCCCCATGCTGGCCAGCGCGGACAGCGAGGTGGCCGAGCCGTTGAGGATGTAGTTGCACTGCAGAACCCGGCTGTCCCAGTACAGCGTGGCGTGGATCGCCGGATTTGCCGCCACGAAGGACTGCATCGACTGGATCCAGTTGACCCGCACGCTGGGGTTGGCCCACGGGACGCTGCCCCATTCGGCGATGAATACCGGCAGCCCGCCGTGCGCGGCGGCAAAGTGGACCACCCCGCTGAACAGCGAGGCCGGGCTCTCCACCGGCGTGACGCCGTAGGTGAACGGACGGTGCTGCTTCCTGGCGATCCGGCACCCGCCGGTGTTGTAGCCGTCGGCCGCGACGATGTCGACCTCGTTGGTGCCCGGCCAGTATTGGATGGCCTTGCCGTTGTTGTAGAAGAAATGGGTCAGGATCAGGACGAAGTGAATCCGGCCGCCCTGGTTCCAGAGCAGGTGGTGGTCGACGGCGATCTGGTGGACGTGATCCCACGCCTGGATGAACTGGGCGGGGGTGCCGAGCCCGGTGTGGTGCCCCGGCGTGTTCGCCTCGTGCTCGAAGGTGAAGTAGATGGCCGGCAGCTTGTAGTGGATCGCCGAGGAGTTCATCGACTCCAGGTACGACGCGATGGTCGCGTCGTGCTGGCCGGCCGCGATCGACGCGTAGGTCGGCATCCCGGGGTAGACGTCCAGGCTGGCCAGGATCGTGGTGCCGTGCGCCATGAAGCTGTCCATCGTCCGGTTCACGAACGACTGGCCCAGCAAGTCATAGACGCGGACGATCGCCAAGTTGCGCCCGAGCGCGGACTCCTCCGAGACGAGTGGCACGTCGCCGCCGAACATGACGCCGTTGCCGACGCCGGCCAGGGTGCCCCCTGTCCGGCTCTGCGCCTTGCTGTTCGTCCCAGCGGCAGACGCCAGGTTGCCTGCGCTCCCCGTGCCGCCTTCAGCGGTCCCGCTGCCCTGCGCGGCCGACGACGCGTGTGACGCGGCGATCTTGTGCTGGCCCAGGATCGTGGCGCACCCAGTGCTCCCCACCGCCAGCGCGACCATGCCGGCCACCATCAGCGGGCCGGTGCGCCAGTGGCGCTCCCTGGTGCGGCGCGCGGGAGAAGCGCCATACCTGCGCTCCTCGTGCACGTCATACTCCTTAACCTGAATGCCGTACCCCAATACCGGTAAGCCGGCGTACTTCATGATGTCTAACAGTAGAACCTCCGTTCGGGCGGCACGCTGGGTTCTGCCTGGGAAACCGGCCAGAATCCCCTAGGCAGAACCTGTGTACCGCCGCGGTACGCACCGCGCGCGCACGCGCCGGCGCAGCCAGCGGGGCGGTACACCAGCGATCTTGGCCAGGCTCGCCATAGGTGTCCTTTACGATAAAGAAACGCTGCTGGACCTACGGGGAAACACCAGCTAGCGGGCCCAGACGGCGGAACCGCCCGCCTCTTCAGGCGACTTCACATACGGTAAGCTTGCAGCACGATCGCGACGTCAAGGATGCTCACCCCGCGCATGTCCCGCGTATGTCCGGGCAGGGACCAGATGTCATCCGAGAAGGCGCGTAAAGCGTCATACACGTGTAAAGCGTCATACACAGTGCGTGCGGGAGGACACCGCGCTGATGCAGGCTGACATGGCGGCCCTGGCTGCCTGGAAGGTCACGCCGCCGGCGGTCCAAGGGGGACGGGCCTGCCGTGGAGATCCGGGGCGAAAGTGACGGCGGGTGTGGTGGCTGCCCGCTGGCTCGGCGCCACGCGCCGGATGGCAAGTGATGAGTTAGTAGTGAGGAGCACCGCAGCATGAATCCCGTCCAACGGCCGGACTCGTTCGAGGCGGCTGACTACATAGGCGTGCTACGCCGCCGGTGGTGGATCGTGCTGGTCTGTACGATCATCGGTCTGGTCGCTGCGTTCGGCTACGTCACGGTCGCGCCCAAGGCTTACACCGCGACCGCATCGGTGAACGTGGTCCCCACGGCCGCCGACCAGACCAATGCGGTGGCAGGCAGTCGCACCGCCGGTGCCACGGTCAACCTCGACACCCAGGCCCAATTCGTCCAGTCGACCACGGTCGCAGCGATCGCCGGGAAGGCGATGCACAGCCCGCTCACCCCGTGGGCGCTGGCCAAGCAGGTCAACGTGACCGTCCCGCCGAACTCCTCCATCCTCAACATCTCTTGTACGGCTTCGACCCCCACGGGCGCGGCTGCCTGCGCGAACGCCTTCGCCAAGGCCTACCTGCAGAACCGGAGCCAGAGTGCCGCCAATTACGTCAACCAGCAACTGACCAAGCTGCAGCAGAAGGTCAACGCACTGAATCAGGCCCAAGCCGCGCTGGGCACGAAGATCAACACGCTGCCCAAGAACTCCCCCACCAGGGCCGCCGATGTGGCCCAGAAGAAGACGGACCAGGCTCAGGGCGCCAAGCTCACGCAGCAGTACGCGACCACCAGCGGCCTGGCTGCGCAGACCAACGGCGGGTCCGTCATCACCGCCGCCACCCCGCCCGGGAAGCCGAGCAGCCCGAAGAAGCTGCTGGTCCTGCCGAGCGGCCTGATCGCCGGCCTGCTGATTGGCCTGGTCATCGCCTTTCTCGTGGACCGCCGCGACAAGCGGATCCACAACTCCGCGCACGTCGAGCGCGTGCTCGACGTGCCCGTGCTGCTCGACCTTCCTCCCGGAGCGTTCGGCCGGGAGGTCTCCATCGCCTCCCCCCGGTCGAAGACCGGGCAGGAGTTCACCGATCTGGCCCACGGGGTGGCGGCCGCGCTCGGCGAGGGCAACCACGTCGTGTTCGTGGCCGGGGCGACACCCGGCCCGGCCGGGAGCGTGGTCGCCGCCAACCTGGCCGTCACGCTGGCCCGCACCCACTCCGAGGTGGTGCTCGTCTGCGCCAACATGAACAGCACGGTCGCACCGAAGCTGCTCGGGCTGAGTGACGGCGAAGGGCTCGCCGAGCTGATCGCCGGCAGTGCCACGGTCCGGGACGTGGTGCAGGGGCCGCCCGGCATGCCGGGCCTGTGGGTGATCACGCCGGGAGCCGACCCGTCGCTGGCGTTCTACCACCTCCAGCACGACACCGGCCGGGCACTCACTTCCCAGCTCCGCAGGGACGCGCGGTACGTCATCATCGAGGCGCAGGCGGCCGACGACGGCGCGGACACCTTCGCCTTGGGCGAGTTCGCCGACGCCGCGGTGGTGACCATCGAGGTCGCCCGCACAACCAAGAGCGAGGCCATCGATTGCGTTCGCCGGCTCCGCCAGCTTCGCACCCCGGTGCTCGGCGCGGCGGTCCTGCCCGCGCTGGGCAAGCGCATCACCGTCCGCCCGCCGCGGCAGGCGCCGCCGAGGCCCGCCCCGAGCGAGCCGGGCCTCGACAGCGAAGCGGCGGGCCGCGGGCGCAGCAGCGATTTCTCCACGGTGTCGGGCATGTCCGCGAAGGCACAGGACAACAAGGACCGTGCGGCCCGGACCCGCGAGGGGCGCGGCGGCCGGGCTGACAGCATCCCAGGAACCTGATCGCGATGGCACCCGGGCAACCGGCGTGGCCGGTGCCGCGCTGGGCTGGGAGCGGGCTTGCTGTCGCGGCAGGGCTGGCGGTGGCGGCCTGCGCCGGGAGCGCGCCGAACCCGCTGCCGCCCGAGGCGCCGATGGCGAGCGCCGGGACGCACGGCGCCACCACCTCGGGGCCGTCCGCGCCGCTGACGGACCTGCCCGCGGCCAGTGCCGCAGGCGCGCGCCAGCGCGCCATCGCATTGGTCCTATCCGGCCCGGATCCGCACGGGCTCACCGCGGCGGACGTGGTTTACCAGGAGTTCGCCACGCCGGTGCGGTACATCGCGGTGTTCCAGTCCAAACAGGCGACGGGGGTGGGCCCGCTGACCGCCACCCAGCCCACCGATGGCCAGGCGCTGTCCGTGCTGCGCCCCCTGTTCGGCTACGACGGCGGCACCCGGGTGTTCAAGAAGGTCCTTGATCGCACTAGCGTCACCGATGTCGGCTTCGGGACCCACCCGTCGCTTTACGCGCGCGTGCCGCACGGGGTGACCGCCTCGACCAGTGCGGTGCTGCGGGCTGGCCGCCGCGGCGGCGCGCCGCCGCAGATCTTCTACTTCCGCGGTGCGGCCACCGGCCGGAGCACACTGGCCACCGTCGGCCTGTCCCGGCCATCCGCCGCACGGGTCAAGATCCCCGGGTACGGCACCGAATCGTGGGCGTTTGACTCGCACACCGGTCTGTGGGCGCTGACCGGTGGCGGGCCGAGGGTTCGTGTGGCCAACGTGGTCGTGCAGACGGTTCCGTACAAGCATGCCGTGGTCGGCCACCACGCCGGGACCACCGTGCTGATCGCCCGGATCATTGGCAAGGGCCCGGTAGAGGTGTTGTCCGGCCGCGCCGGCGACAGCGGCATGGCGGCCGCTGGCACCTGGTCCAAGCCGCATCTCAAGCAGCTCACCAACTACTACGACAACAACGGGTACCCGATGGCGTTCCAGCCCGGCGCGACGTGGGTCATCTTGGCGCCGAAGGGCACCCGGGTCAGCACCTCGGCGGGACAATAATGAGTAACCCTCAGTCAGCGCACGGGCTGTGTCACGCCGCAGCCGCCGGGCCGAACGCCGCACAGTATCGTTTGGCGCGCCTCCGGCACGACGCAGCCCAGGCGCCGCAGTGCTGGCCGGCGTGCCTCCGGCACGACGTGTGTCCCGGCGGCGAGGGCCAGCCTCCCGCGCTGCTTGCTGGCGCGCCTCCGGCACGACCAAGCGAGCGCCCGCGAGGGAGGCAATGAGATGAGGAGCCGAGCGTGACGACCGCCCTTGACCGAGCCGGCCAGAACGGCATGCGCGGCCCGGATGCCACGCCCGCTGAGCCACAGGTGCCCGGCCGCACCCGCCGGGTCAAGCGCCTCAGCTGGTTCGCCCGGGACCCGGCCTGGCCGATCGTGGTCCTGTGCGCCGGATGGCCGCTGTGGTGGTGCCTGGGCGTCGGGGACTACTTCCCGATCGTGCTCGCCTTCCCCATGATCCGCCGCATGTACCACTGGCGGGTGAACCGCGAGCGGACTATCCGGCTCCCGCCAGGGTTCACGGTGTGGTCGCTGTTCCTCATCGTGACCCTCGTCTCCATCTCGGCGATCTCACTGACCGCGCCTAATTCGGTGGCGAGCCCGACCGGCAGCCGCATCATCTCCTGGGCGCTGCGGACCGGCGTCTACTTCGCGGTGACCGTGCTGCTCGTCTACGGGGGCAACCTGACCGAGAAGGAGCTGCCGCGGCGGCGCCTGGCCTGGTTGCTGGGCCTGGTCGGGATCTACACCGTGGTCGGCGGAGTGCTGGGTGTGCTCGATCCGCACTTCCAGTTCACGTCCCCGCTGGCGTACCTGCTTCCGCACAGCCTGCAGAACAACAACGGGCTGCTCGCGATGATGCTGCACCCAGGCTTCTCCCAGGTGCAGAACATCCTCGGCTACGCGGTCGGCCGCCCCAGGGCGCCGTTCGACTACACCAACATGTGGGGCAACTGCCTGGCCATCACGCTGCCCTGGCTGATTGTGGCGTGGTGGTGCTACGGCAACCGCAAGGAGCGCCGGAACCTATTGATCGTCCTGGCCGTCGCGCTGGTGCCGGTCGTCTACTCGCTGGACCGCGGGCTGTGGGTCGGCATCGGGATCTCCATCCTGTACGTGGCTGTGCGCTTCGCCATGCGGGGCAAGATCGCCCTGCTGGTCGGGCTGTTCGGGGTGCTCGCGCTGGTGGCCGTCGTGGTGCTCGCCTCGCCGCTGCACAGCCTCATCAGCCAGCGGCTGTCGCACGGCAAAAGCAACGCCGTCCGCTCGTCCCTGTCCGGGCTGGCCACGCACGCCGCGCTGTCCTCCCCGTTCATCGGCTACGGGGACACCAGGCATGAGCTGGGCAGCACCAACTCGATCGCGGTCGGCAAGACGGCCAAGTGCCACAGTTGCGGGTCCCGTGACATTGGCGGTAACGGTCAGCTCTGGATGCTGCTCATCTCGGTCGGCTTCCTCGGCGCCGCGCTGTACTGCGGCTTCTTCGGGTACGGGATATGGCGGTACTGGCGAGATCCGACGCCCTACGGCACGGCAGGCGTGCTCGTGCTGGTACTGGCCTTCCCGTTCATGATCGTCTATATCGCGGTGGGGCCGCCGCTGGCCTGGACCATGCTCGCGTACGTCATCCTTTGGAAGAATGACCGGGAAAGGCAGCGGGAAGCAGCCGAAGCCGCCGCCGAGTCAGCGGCCCGGTTGCGCGCCGAGGTAGGCGCCCGGGCCATCGCGACGAGGGCTCAGGCATGATCAGCCCACTGGGGGTGACAATCTGGCGCGGGTGAGGGGAAGCTCGGGCGAGGCGTGGCCGGAACCACGGCCCTACCCCGGCACACCAGCCATGCCTGCGCAGGGTGGCAAGGTCAGGAACCTCCTGGCTGGTTCGGGGAACGGTAAGTCCGCCGTCGCTACGCAGCGGACCGGCGACGAGAGCCCGGCGGGCAAGGGAGGCCCGGCGGGCAAGGGAGGCCCGGCGCAACTGGCCGAGGTCGCGCGGGGCGGCACGCTGAACCTGGTCGGCGCTGGTGTTGCCGCGGCCACCACCGTGGGCCTTACGGTCTTCGTGACCAGGGTGTTCACCAAGCCGGTCGCGGGCGCCTTCTTCACCGCCATCTCGGCGTTCCTGATCGTCGAAGCCGTGGCGAGCCTGGGCGCCATGGTCGGCCTGGTCTACTTCATCGCCCGGCTCCGCTCGCTCGGCGAGGAGCGCCGGATCCCGGCCATCCTGCGCGCCGCGGTCATCCCCGTGATCGTGGCGTCCATCCTGCTCACGGTGCTGATGCTGCTGGTCGCGGAGCCGCTGGCGCACCTGCTGCTCAGCGGCCATCTCGGCAAACAGGGCGCGGTCAGCCCGGCCGCGGTGGCGCAGACGCTGCGCGCGCTGGCGCTGACCCTGCCGTTCGCGGCGCTGCTCGATACCTACCTGGGCGTGAGCCGCGGCTACCGGGACATGCGGCCCACGGTCGTGATCGACAAGATCGGCCGCTCGGCCGCGCAGCTGATCGGCATCGCCATCGCCGTGGCGGCGGGCAGCGCCGCGCTGCTCGCGCCGCTGTGGGCGCTGCCCTACGTCCCCGCGGCGGCCATCGCCTGGCTCTGGGCCCGGCGGATCCAGCGCAGGCCGTCCAAGGGCCCGCGGGGCATGCCGGACGTCCCGCCGGAGCTGGCCGCGCTGCTGGCCCTGTCCACCACGGTGCCCTCGGTCAAGGGCGCCCCACGGGTGGGCCGGCGGATGCAGCAGCGGCGGCTGGCGAACGCCAACCCCCGCGGCTTCTGGCGGTTCACCACGCCGCGCGGGATCGCCAGCCTGGCGTCCATCACGTTGCAGCGGATCGACATCGTCCTCGTCGCGATCATCATGGGCCCGGCCGCGGCGGCCGTGTACACCGCGGCCACCCGGTTCCTGGTGGCCGGGCAGCTCGGCAACATGGCGATCACCATGGCGGCGCAGCCGCGGTTCACCGAGTTGTTCGCCATCGGTGACCGGCGCAACGCGAACGTTCTCTACCAGGTGACCACCGCCTGGTTGGTGCTGCTCACCTGGCCGCTGTACATGCTGGCCATCGTCTACGGGCCGGAAGTGCTCACCGTGTTCGGCCACTCCTACCGGGCCGGCGCCCCGGTCATGCTCATCCTCGCCCTCACCATGCTGCTCGCGACCGCCTGCGGCCAGGTCGACATGGTGCTGATCACCACGGGCCGCAGCAGCTGGAGCTTGATCAACGGGCTCTTGGCGGTGGGCGTGAACGTGGGCCTGGACCTGGTGCTGATCCCCCGGTACGGCATCACCGGCGCCGCGATCGGCTGGGCCGTCGCCATCATCCTCACCAACCTGATGCCGATGGCCCAGCTGGCCTCCTCCATCCACCTCCAGCCCTTCGGGCGCGGGACACTGCTGGCGGCCCTGTTGTCCACGGTCGCCTTCTGCGCCGTGCCCTTCGGGATCCGGGCTGTGCTCGGCGGCGGCCTGGCCGGCCTGGCGGCCGGTGTGGCCGCCGGCTGCGTAGTATTCGCCGTCGGGCTGTGGCGGTTCGGCGGCCCCCTGCGGCTGTCGGCCATGCCTGGCGTGTCGTCCATCCAGTCCCGGCTGAGCCGCGCCCTGGGGCGCTGACGACCGGGAGGCACCGGAAATTCAAAATCCATGCCGCCACCGGGTGAACCATTACCCCCTCCCTGGGCGTCCGTTAAGGGGGACGTCAACCATCCCCGGGTGACGGACGGCCCATCGCGTTGACGAGGCAGGCATCAGGTGAGTGTGAAACTGGCGGTACCGGCGGGGCTATCCGGCCGGGACCGTTGGCCTGGCTGGAATAGCGCGGAGAACAGGTATCAGCGCCGCGATCGGCCGTCGGGAGGTTACTCCGCCGGGCCGCGGCATTCCGATATTCTTAGCCGTCTGTCTTACGGCCGTTCGCCGCACGCCGGGGGGCGTCACCAGCAAGGCTATTCGTGAAACGACACCTGAATCGGAGTTTACGGACCTAAGAAGGCCGGGGTATACCCTGACCTTCAGGGGATGTGATCTATGGGGATCATGGACGGCGTCAGGGACGCGCGACCTGCCGCGGCCACTGGGGCGGGGGCGCCACCCCTGCGCTTGGCCGACGACTGGGAGCGGCTTGCGTACCTGCGCGAGGTCTGTGAGCTCCTGTGGCCGCCCACGCCCGAGATGACGCTTTACGGCGGGGCACACGGCGGGCCGCAGATCAGCGGGGGAGTGCGGCCGAGGGCGCTGGGCGGCACGGCCCGGTCCGAGGGCCGCGATTTCGTCTTGATCCCGGGGGTCCGCCATCCCCGCCTGCTCGTGCCCACTGCGCCCCGGGCCGCGGCGGGCGCGCTGCGCCAGTACGGCCAGCCGAGGTCGTGGGCCGCGCGCCTGGGCGTCGCGGCGTTCGCGCTCGGGCTGGCCAGCGGGCTCGGCGGGACCGTGCTCGGGGTGCGGGTCATGGTGACGGCGCCGCCGGAGGCCGAAAGCATCGAGTCGTACCTGAAGACCGTGTTCTCGCCGGACATCAGGGTGAGCGTCCGCCTCGGGCCCGCGCGCGCGAACCGCAAGCCGGTGCTCCAGTTGCACACTACGTCCGGGAAGCCGGTGGGCTTCGTCAAGATCGGGTTCAACGCACTCACCCGCGAGCTGGTCCGGGCGGAGGCCGCCTCGCTGGCCTGGCTGGACCGGGCCGGCCTGGACGGGATCTCGGTGCCCAAGGTGCTCCATCACGGTCAATGGCACGGCATGGATGTGCTCGTGCTGAGCTCGCTCCCGGTCTGGCGCCGCCGCCGCGTGCTCACGACCGCGCAACTGTCCGCCGCCATGGGCACCGTGGCCAAGGTGGGCGGGCTCCAGCAGGGGGCGGGAGCCAGCGACGCCTACCTGCGGCAACTGCGGGAACGCCTGGCGGGCGCGGACCCGGGCGCCGAGCGCACGGCCTTGCTGGAGGCCCTGGATACGCTCGCGGCTACCGGCGACTGCGCGGGGCTGACCTTCGGCGCCTGGCACGGCGACTGGTCCCCCTGGAACATGGCGAGCACCACCGCCGGGCTCCTGGTGTGGGACTGGGAGCGGTTCGCCACCGGCGTGCCCGTCGGCTTCGACGCCCTGCATCACTGGCTGCAGAGCGACGTGGGACCGCGGCACCGGGACCCGCTGGCGGCGGCGACCGACGTCGTCGAGCATGCCGCGGCGCTGCTCGCCCCGTTCGGCATCGGCGTCGTGCACGCCCGCCGGACCGCGGCCCTGTACCTGACCGACGTGGCCACCAGGTATCTCGTGGACCGTCAGGCCCAGGCCGGCGCGCCGCTCGGCGCCCCGGGCACCTGGCTGATCCCGGCGCTGGTGGGTGAGGTAGCCCAGCTGCGGGCACGGCAGAATGGCACGCGCTGACCCGTGGCGAACCGTACCGCTTACGTCCCTGTCGAACCGCCGGTGCGGTTCACCGGCCACCGGTAGCATCTGCTCATCGCCCGGTCAGCACACAGACGAGGTCGCCTTATGGCAGTTACCCCACGGCACGGGGCGCGGAGCCAGCCGCCGCCGCCACCGCCGTCGGGCCTGGGCTTCGGCCAGATGGTCCGGCTTGGCGCGCTGGGCCTTGCCTCCGACATCCGCGACCGTGGCCGGGACCCGGCGCTGCGCAAGCGGCCGACCGCGCACGCCCTTGACCCCAGGCTGCACCGGCCGATCTTCATCATCGGCGCGCCACGGTCTGGCACCACGTTCCTGGGCAGCTGCCTGGGCCGGATGCCGGAGGTCTCCTACCACTTCGAGCCGCGGCTGACCAAGGCCGCCGCCCGCTGCGTTTACGACGGCTCGTGGAGCGAGCACCGGTGCGCCACGGTGTTCCGGCTGTCGTACTCCGCGCTGCTGCTCGCCGGGCTGCACGGCGGGCGGCGGTTCGCGGAGAAGAACCCGGAAAACAGCTTCGTCGTGCCGTTCCTGGCCGAGACCATGCCGGACGCGCAGTTCATCCACATCGTCAGGGACGGCCGCGACGCCGCGGTCTCCCATTCCGAGCAGCCCTGGCTGAACGCCAAGTCCGCGGGCTCCGGCAAGCGCGGGCGCGGTGGCCAGCTCTGGGGCAACGCGGCGCGCTGGTGGGTGGAACCGGACCGCCGCGAGGAGTTCGCCTCCGTCACCGACATCGTCCGGTCGGCGTGGTGCTGGCGCCGGTTCACCGAAGCCGCGCTGGCCGGCCTGGCCACCCTCCCGGCTGGTAAATCGATCGAAGTGCGATACGAATCTGTCGTGTCCGACCCGATGCACGCGGCGGACCTGCTCTCGGGGTTCCTCGGAACCACGCCAGCCGGACTGGACGCGCTGCGGGCCGGACTGGCCAAGGCGAAACCGGACTCAGTGGGAAGGTGGCGCAAGACCCTTGACGAACGGCAGGTCAGCGATGTCCAGCAGGAGATCGGGCCCTTGCTCACCCGGCTCGGGTACGCCTGACGGCGCGCGGGCCCGGCTCCGGCGCAGACCATCCCGGCGGATCCTCGCCGCTGCTTTGGCCGCGGCGGCAGCCGTGTCGACCGGCGCGGCCGGCCTGGCCAGCCCGGCCGCCAGCTCGGTCGTCGGCCCGGCCGGCGCCGCGGCCGTCCCGGTGTCGCTGACCGGGCCGGTGCGCACCGTGACGCCGACGCTGCTCGGCCTGAACGCGGTCAACGTCACCGGGCCGCGCTGGGACGACAGCAAGCTCGACGCCGTGCTCCAGAAGTTCGGCCCGGGCGTGCTGCGCTACCCGGGCGGCACGAACGCGAACTACTGGGACTGGCAGACGGGCTGGTTCCAGCCAGGAAGCTGGCCGTCCGAGACGCCGACGCCGGTCGATGACCAGATCGGCGTGTTCAAGGTCGGGCTCAGCGCGGCGGGCTCGGCGCCGATGTTCGTCCTGAACGTGCTGACCTACCAGGGGGCCATCGGCTCGAACCAGCTCAACGCGAGCATGCTGCAGGGGCAGATCGCGTTCCTGCGCGCCGCGGCCCAGGCCGGGCTGCCGGTGAAGATGGTGGAACTCGGCAACGAGCTGTACCTCACCGGGGCGGTCAACACCGGCCCGCACGGGCAGGACTACGCCACGCGGTTCCCGACGGCCGC
>Ga0318534_10000112_pt1 | contig 20688 bp, 17 predicted proteins | sample GRESIP117b4f26_FD_202502 | JGI IMG/M metagenome (GOLD analysis project Ga0318534, IMG submission 202502) | Tropical soil microbial communities from Luquillo Experimental Forest, Puerto Rico - GRE.SIPMG.117b4f26 | ecosystem: Environmental > Terrestrial > Soil > Tropical forest > Bulk soil...
GCGCCCGCGCGGACGGCCAGCGCGCCCAGCGCGGCGGCCAGGTCGGCGTCGAGGCGGCTGGCCGGAGCCGAGGCGGACGCCCGGCGGAAACTCCGGATGCAGATGCCCTGATCCGACACGATGATGGTGTCGCCGCCGAGCGCCCCGTGGGCGAGGCCCGCGTGGCGCAGCCGCAGGACGGCCAGCAGAATCTCGTCCAGGGTACCGTCGCCAAGGTCGGCGCCGTCAGCCTGCGACAGGGCATGACCGGCGGGCACCCGAGTGACGAGCGCCGCGTCGTCGCTGGGGCCGAACCGGCCGGCGGCGAGCACGTCGGGGACCAGGACTCCGGCGCGCCCGGCCATCAACGTGAGGTAGGCCTCGTGCTCAACCTGCTGCAGGCGATCCAGGATCAGGGTGGGCCCCGAATCGCGGTAGACGAAAGATCGCCATAGTTTGGCCAGCATCCGGGCGTCGGACGCGTCCCGGCCGTAGACCGCCAGCTCTACCGGCTCGCCCGCCGGATCCCGGCCGGTGAACTGCTCAACGCCCCAGACCTGGTGGGAAGCCCGGGTGACATCCCGGACCGCGACGTTCAGATCCGCGATCCACGCGGTAACCTCCGCGGCAGACGGCAGGCCCAGCGGTGAGCCCACGGCCAGGTGCAGGGCCGCCGCGACGCCCCAGCCGAGCGCCATGCTGGACACGGCGTTCACCGGCAGCGCATACCCGCCGGAGACCGCGGTCAGCAGGGCCACGGCGATCAGGAACCACACCAGCCGGTGTACCGACCGGCTCAGATACGGAAGCGCGGTGGCGGCCACGGCGATCGCGACCGCGATCTGCGTGACCGGGTAGTCGGTGTTCACCCCGGAAAGCTCACTGATCGGCGGACGCCCGGCCGCCGGGCCGAGCACGGCGGCGAGCACGATGCAAACGCCCCAGGTAAGCACTGCGGCCACGGCGATCCACCGGACCGCGGTCAGCCGCGGCACCATCAGCCCGACGATGACCAGCAGCACGCTGAGCCCGGCCGAACCGAGCCAGAAGACCGTGGTGACCAGCCAGCTGATCGCCTCGGGCGGCGGGTGCACGGCGCGCACGATGCTCAGCTCGGCCGCCGAGTTGGCCCTCATGACCGGGATGGATACCGCTACGACGATGACCGCGAGCCCCAGCCGGAAAGCGTCAGAGGCCCGCCGCCGGGTGGTACCGCCGCCCCGCGGTCCCAGCACCGCCGCGCGCAACCGCTCCGCCGGCGGATGGTGCACTCCCGGAGCACCCTCGCTTGTCGTGGCAGCCATCAGGCTCCTCCTGCGTGGTCCGACCCGACGTCCGGGTCAACCATTATCTTGGGGCATCGGCGACGGGCGGAGTATCCGGTTCTGACGAGGAGTTCGGCTCGGCGAGGTGGAAATCCACGCGCGCGGCCGGGATGCGTTCTTCTTCACGGGCCCGCAGGGTCAGCGCGCGGACATCGGCCGCGGTCGGGCGGTTCAGATCCAGGGCACGCGGCCACAGCCGGGCATAGCGGACGGCGGCTATCTCGGCCGAGTACACCAGGGCCTGACCAACTAGGTAGAGCAGGGCGAATATGCCTGCCACGGTGGCGAAGCTGCCGTAGACCGGCCCGGCCTTGGCCACCAGCCTGGCCAGCAGCGGAGCCCCGAGGGTGAGCACCACCGTCACCACCACCGCGCCCGCGGCGGCACCCGGCCACAGGGCCCGGAACGGCGCGGGCCGCGCCAACAGCAACTTGGCGCCGAGCAACAGCATTCCGAAGATGACCAGCGCCGACCCGAGCACCGCGGCCGCGCGTTGCAGCCCAGGCTCGCTGGGCAGTGCGGTAGCCACCACCGTGAGCGTGCCGACCGCCAGCGCCCCGAGCATCAGGATCGCCAGCACCGCGAACACCCGGGCGTACCGGGAGAAATAGCTGGCCCGCAGGCGGTGCCGGACGTCCGCGACATGATTTAGCGTCTGGTACGCGGAGAACACCACACCCGTTCCGGACAACAGCAAACCGACCAGGCCGACGATGAGCGGGACCGTGGACGTCGGCAGGGTGGCCAGTGAGTGCTCGACCGTGGGCTGCAGCGCCGGCGGCACGATCGCGTCGGTCAGCCGACGACGCAAGTCCGGATGGTTGGCCAGCACCCGGGACAGCACCGCCACCCCCACGAGCAGCAGGGGGAAGATGCTCAGGAAGCCGTAGTAGGTGATGAGCGCCGCCTGGCGCCCGCCCTCATCATCGCCGTACTTCTTTATCACCGCGTACGGGAAGCCCAGCACACCGTGCTCTCGCTGCAGCCGGTCCGCCCAGGCGAGGATCCGGTTCACCAGGCCCATCAAGCCATCGAAGCTCATGTCGTCCTATTGTGGCTGCAGGATTCCGGTCGGCATCCGCGGTCAGCCAGCAAGGTGGGCCGGAACACACCCGGCCGGGGTCCGGCTTGATGATCTCGCTCAGATCGTGGTGGTGGCCGAAGCGGCCGGTCCGGGTGCCAAGGGCAGGGACGGCCGTACTTCTGGCCGGCCTCGGAGCGGTGCTGTTCGGTGTTGCGGCAGTCTTGCTGAAGACGGGCACGCTCGGCTGGGACGAGAGCCTGTTCCGGCTGCTCAACGACGTCCCGTCCGCCGCTGCGTCGGTACTGACGCCGCTGTCGAAGCTGTTCTTGCCGGTGGGCATCGCCATCGTCATCGTGCTCATCATCGGGTACGTCCTGGTCAGAGACCGGAGCATCCTGCCGGTGGTGACCGGCGTCGCGGCTGCCGCCGTCGCCTGGCTGCTGGCCCATGCGGCGAAGGCCATTGCCGACCGTCCCCGGCCTTACCAGGTCATGGCCGACGCGGTGCTGCGCCAGCCGCCAGCACACGGTACGAGCTTCCCGTCCAGTCACACCGCCATCACCCTGGCGGTCGCGATTGCGCTCGTGCCGTTCCTGGCCCGGCCACTGGCCGCGGTGGGGATCGGGTATGGCGTCCTGGTGGGCTGGTCCCGGATATACCTGGGGGTGCACTATCCCCTGGACATCCTGGGCGGAGTGGGCATCGGCATGGCCACGGGAGGGGTGATCTGGCTGGCGCTCGGGATGCTGCTCCGCCGCGCAGTGAACGGTCACCGCGCCGCCGCGGAAGGCCGGGCCCCCGGGGCCGACCCGGAGCCCGCCGGTGGGAGTCACCTCTTACTGGACGCCCCGGAACGCCCGGTGCCACCACCTGCGGCTCAGCAGCAGCTGCCAGCTGAACTGCCGCGGATGCTTCCCGTTCCAGCCGTGGATGCACCGGCCGGGCTGGCCGATGAGGCAGCCGCCTCCGCAGTCACCCAGGCAATGCCGGCAATGCCGGGCCTCGGGCATGCGCCACTCCTCGGGATTTCGTACGTAGCCGGATACGGCCTCCCATAACTCCTTCTCGCTCACCTTAATCCGAGGCGTGCTTATCCCGGCATGGCACAGGCGGCCGGGGAGGCGAGACCCTAGGCTCATCGCATGGCCAGGTACTTCGAGATCCATCCGGCCAATCCGCAGCCGCGCGCGGTGTCCCAGATCGCCGAGATCGTGCGCGCGGGCGGCGTGATCGCCTACCCGACCGACTCCTGCTACGCACTCGGATGCCAGCTCGGGAACCGGGACGGCATGACCAGGATCAGGTCGATCCGCGGCCTCGACGAGCGGCACCACCTCACGCTGGTGTGCCAGGACTTCGCCCAGCTTGGCCAGTTCGCCTACGTGGCCAACCCGGTGTTCCGGGCGATCAAGGCGGCGACGCCGGGCAGTTACACGTTCATCCTCCCCGCGACCAAGGAGGTGCCGCGGATCTTGCAGCACCCTAGGAAGAAGACCGTCGGGGTGCGGATCCCGCGCCACGTAGTGACCCAGGCGCTGCTCGCCGAACTCGCCGAGCCGCTCGTCTCGAGCACCTTGCTGCTGCCCGGCCAGGACGAGCCCATGACCCAGGGATGGGAGATCAACGAGGAGCTTGACCACGCCGTGGACGCGGTAATCGACTCCGGCGACTGCGGTACCGAGCCGACCACGGTGATCGACTTCTCCCAGCCAGAGCCCGAGATCGTGCGCCGCGGAGCAGGAGACACGTCCAGTTTTGAGTGACCCCAACCAGCGGAGCGGGCCGGCCGAACCAGTGAGTGTGACTCTCTACCGATTCTTGCGGGTACGGTGTGACACTCATTGGTTACCGGCGCGGCTTTGTGTGGGATGCGAGTGGCTGAGGAGGCTAATGGAGTGAGTGGGGCGGAAGTTCTCGGGACGTCGCCGTGGGCAAACTTGACCGTAGGCGGACCTGGTGCGTCACGCTGATGGGATGAGTGACTTCGAGCTGAGCGCGGCGGAGTTCCGGGCCCTTTACGACCGGGTGAAGCACATGTCCCAGTGGGGACCCGCCGACCGGCGGGGAGCCCTGAACAACATCGCGCCGGCGCAGGTGACGGTGGCGGCCGGCGGTGTGCGGCGTGGTCGCACCGTGTCGCTGGCGGCACCGGTCGACAGCGAGGTGGCGGTCGACAACCCAGATCCCGCGGTACACGAGATGACTCACCCGGAGGTCGACGCGGTTCCTGCTTCCGGGCTCTCGTTCGCCATGGACCGGTTGGCCATGAACATCCATGGCAATGCCGACAGCCACATCGACGCCCTGTGCCACGTGATCTTCGACGGGACCCTCTATAACGGTATCGATGCCCACGCCATCACCGCGGCGGGCGCGACTGAGCTATCCATCGAGGTGGCCGGCGACGGGATCGTCGGCCGCGGTTTGCTGCTCGACATCCCGCGAGTGCGACGGGTGCCCTGGCTGGAGCCGGGTGACCACGTAACCGCCGATGACCTGATCGCCGCGGAGGAAACCCAGGGAGTCCGCATCGAGCAAGGCGACCTGCTGTTCGTCAGGGTCGGCCACCGCAGCCGCCGCAGGGAGCTCGGGCCCTGGGACTCCGCGGCGGCGCGGGCCGGGCTGCATCCCGCGGCCTTGGAACTCCTCGCGGAACGGCGGATCGCGGCGCTCGGCAGCGACGGCAACAACGACACGGCGCCGAGCACGGCCGAGGGCGTCGAGTTCCCGGTACACGTGCTCGCGATCAACGCAATGGGACTGCACCTCCTGGACTGGCTGGAGTTCGATGACCTCACCGTCGTCTGCGAGGAACTGGGCCGCTGGTCATTTCTGTGCGTCATCGCGCCGCTCCGCCTGCGCGCGGGGACGGGATCGCCCATCAACCCCATCGCCATCTTCTGAACGCCGCGGGGCGGATCATCCGGGAGGGATGATCCGGAGGCACGGCGGTCTTTCTACGATGACCTGCGAAGTCAAGGAAAGGGGCCGCCATGGCTGATCTGATCGCCATCGGATACCCGGACGAGACGACCGCGTTTACCGCCGCCGAAGAGGCGCGCCAGCTGGCCTCCAGCCTGGTCATCCAGCCGGATGCAATCGCGGTTATCGCGCGGGACAAGGACGGCAGCTACCACGTCACCACCAGCCACCACCCGATGACCAAGGGCGCGAGCTGGGGCATGTTCTGGGGATTCCTGTTCGGCCTGCTGTTCTTCATCCCGGTCTTCGGGCTGGCCATCGGCGCCGGGCTAGGCGCCCTGATGGGAAAGTTCGCCAAGGCCAGCATCGACCAGCAGTTCCAGGACCAGGTGCGCGACATGATCAAACCAGGCACCTCGGCGCTGTTCCTGATGCTGGACAAGGCCACCCCGGACCAGGCGGTCGCGGCGCTGAGCAAGTACGGCGGTACAGTCTTGAAGACCTCCCTGTCCGAGGACGACGAGAAGGTTCTGCAGGATGCTCTGCACGGCGACCAGGAGACCGCGCAGTAGTCCACAGCGGGCTCAGCGATGACGGACATCGACCCCAAAGCCGACATCGAACTGCGCACCGTCAACGAGCACGTGATCGCGCGGGTGCCGCTGGCCGGGCCGGTGACCGACGAGTGGCTCCGGCGCTATCAGCGGCTGGCCCACGCCACCGGTGTGCCCGCGCAAGCCGAGGCGGCCTGGATTGTGGTCAGCGTGCCAGCCGAAGGCAACCAGCGGGAAGTAACCGCGACGATGGACGCGGCCCGCGCCCTGATCGCCGAAGCCGACGCCGGCGAACGAGCGCCCGCCGCGGCGCCGGCCGAAAGCATCGTCCTGCAGTGGTGGGCCCGCAGGCGAGAAAGTGCTTCTCGCAAGCCCATAGCCAAGGCTGAGGTGGCGCGGACCGGAATAGGGACCGAGAAGCCCTGGCCGTTGGTCGGCGCGCTGGCCGTGGCGATCGTCGTGCCGCTGCTCCTCCCGGCCCGGTTCAGCCTGGGTCCGAGCTGGATAGTCCCGGCAATCATTACCTTGCTGCTGGCGGCCATCATCGTCGCTGACCGCGCCCGCACCGCCCGCCGGCCGGTGGTGGTCAGGGTGCTTTCTCTTACGCTCATGGTGGTACTGGTCGCTGAGGCGGCCGGGGTTACCATCCGGCTCGTCATCGATCTCGTTGAGGGTGGCCCGGAGACCAACAACGCCACTGATCTTCTCGGCGTGGGGTTCGGTGTCTGGCTCTACACGATCCTGGCCTTTGCCTTTCTCTACTGGGTGCTGGACGGAGGCGGTCCCGACACGCGCCTGTGGACGCCACCCGCCTACCCCCACCTCGCGTTCCCCGAGCAGCTCAACCCGATCGTCGCCGCACCGGGCTGGCGCCCGCAGTTCTTCGACTACCTCTACCTCGGCTTCACCAACGCCACCGCATTCAGCCCGACCGACGTGATGCCGCTCGCCCGCTGGGCCAAAGCGGCCATGACCATGCAGGCGACTGCCTCGCTGGCCATCTTGGGACTGGTGATCGCCCGGGCCGTCAACATCCTGCAATAGTCACCCGGAGCAGGTCAGGCCCCGTCTTGCCGCGGGTCCGGTAGCTAGGACCGCGAGGTCTCCGGCAGTTCGGCCATCCAGCGGCTGAGCTGGACCCGGGAGTTGAGGCCGAGTTTGTTGAGGATATTGGTGATGTGGGTTTCCACGGTTCGTTCGGACAAGAAGAGCCGGTCCGCGATCTGCCGGTTGGTTAGGTCCCCGGCGATGAGCCGGGCTATTTCCAGCTGCCGGGGGGTGAGGGCAGTATCCGGGGCGGATCTGACGGGCGTTACCGTCTTGCGGACCGGCTTGTCTTCCAGGGCGAAGGCGACACCTTCGTCGATGGTCATCGCCCGGCCCCGGGCGTACGCCGCGTCATACGCTCCGCGGCCGATGCCCTGAATGATGAGCGACACGGACCGCTCATGCTGCACCCGGTACAGCTCGATCAGGGTCAGCGAGCTTGAGTCGCGCAGGCGCTGCGCGGCGCCGAGGAGGATAGCGGCACGTTCAGGCCGCCCGCGTTCAGCGGCCATCGAGGCCAGGGTCTCGAGCACCATGGTCAGGCCGTTTCGATCATCGACCGCATGCTTGCACAGAGCGGCCTGGCGGGCGAGCGCCTCAGCCCTGTCCCGTTCACCGCGAAGCCAGTAGGCCCGGGCCAGGAAATCCAGCTGATAGCCCCGGTGCCAGGACTCACCGCGTTCTTCGCTCAGCGCCCCGTCGCGCTCGGCGACCTCGATGGCCCGGTCGATTTCACCGGCCGCGATCAAGATGGGGCTCAAGGTGTTGAGTCCGGACAATTCGAGCCGGTCGAGATGCATCAGACGCGCCAGATTAAGCGCCGACTCCACTTGCTCCTTCGCCCCGGCCAGATCGCCGTCGCGGAAACGGGGCACGGCGACGATGGTCAAAGCCCAGCCGACCACCTCGACGTCCCGGGCCGCCGTTCCGATGCGAAGGCTCTCTTCACCCAGTGCGGCACAGGCGTCGTAGTCGTTCGCGGACATCGCCATGATGGCCGCTACGCACAGCAACCGGCCGCGAGCCGCCGAGTCTTCCGGAGTCAGCTCGGCCAGGGAGGTGAGCACTCGCCGCACGTCTCCGAACGGGCCACGGGCGGTCCAGTACGGCAGCAGATCCAGAGCTAGTCCCGAGGCGGCCGCCACGCCGGCCGGCTGCCGGGCGCAGAAGTCCAGCGCAGCCCAGAGGTTGTCCCGCTCCCGGTGCATCCGGTTGAACAGCTCGATCTGCCTGCTGTCCCAGGCTCCGATGGCCGCACCTATGATCCGGATCCAGTCGAAGTGCCGCTGCTGAACGACTGTCGCTTCGCCGATTTCGCGGAGCCGGTCCAGGCCGTACCGGCGCATGGTCTCCAGCAGCCAGTACCGAGGCGGGCCGGTGCCGGTGAGCTGGCGTTTCAGGATGGACTTGTCCACCAGCGCGCCCAGCAGGCCGACGATCCGCCCAGCCGGGATCCGCGCATCGGAGCACACTTCGGTGGCCGCGTCTTCTTCGAACCCGCCGGCGAAGACCGACAGTCGCGCCCATAGCAGCCGCTCCTGTTCGTCCAGCAGGCCGTAGCTCCAGCCGATGGTCGCTTCCAGCGTCTGCTGGCGGGCCTCGGCGCCGCGGTTGGCCGTGCCCAGGATCGATAGCTCGCTGGCCAGCCCGTGATTCAGCTGCTCCAGGCTGAACGAGCCGAGCCGGACGGCGGCCAGTTCCAGCGCGAGCGGGATGCCGTCCAGCTTCCGGCACAGGGTCAGGACCTGTCCGGCGTTGGCGGCATCCACGGTGAAGCCGGGCACGACTGCGGTGGCGCGTTCGCTGAGCAGCCATACCGCGTCGTAGCCGAGCAGTCCCTGGACCGACGTCTCCTCCCCCTCCGTGGGCAGGGACATGGGCGGCACGACCATCCGGACCTCACCGGCCACGCCCAGGGCCTGCCTGCTGGTGGCCAGCACGCACAGGTCCGGACAGGCGGCGATCAGGGTACTGGCCAGGACCGCGCACGCGTCCAGTAGGTGCTCGCAGTTGTCCAGGACCAGCAGCAGCCGTTTATCGGCCAGGTAGTCGGTCAGGGTGGAAAGCGACAGGCCGGAGGACAGGTCGTGCACGCCCAGTGCGCCGAACACCGCCTGGGTCACCAGCAGCGGATCACGGACCGAGTCCAGCAGGACCAGGCAGGCGCCGTCCGGGAAGCCGCGGGACATCTCGGCTGCCGCCCGCAGGGCCAGCTTGGTCTTCCCCGCTCCCCCGCTGCCGGTCAAGGTCAGCAGCCGGGTGGTGGTCAGCAACCTTTTGACCTCGCGAAGCTCCTGCCGGCGGCCGACGAAGCTGGTCACCTCGGCCGGCAGGTTGGACCGGTAGCGGGCCACGGGTCAGGCCTCCGCGGCGGGCAGTTCGGCCAACCAGCGGCTGAGCTGGACCCGGGAGTTCAGGCCGAGCTTGTTGAGCATGTTGGTGATATGAGTCTCCACGGTTCGTTCAGACAAAAAAAGCCGGTCCGCGATCTGCCGGTTGGTGAGGTCCTCCGCGATCAACCTGGCTATTTCCAGCTGCCTGGGGGTGAGCTCGGTGTGCGAGGCGGCCTTAACGGCGGGCGCCGACCTGGGAGCCTGCTGGTCGGCGACGGCGAAGGCGACACCTTCGTCGATCGTCATCGCGCGGCCCCGGGCGAACGCCGCGTCGAACGCTTTCTGGCCGATGCCTCGGGTGATGATCGATACCGACCGCTCATGCTGCTGGCGGAACAGTTCAAGCAACGCCAGCGAGCTTTCGTCGCGTACCCGCTGGGAAGAGCCGAGGACAGTGGCTGCACGCTCATGCTGGCCGCACTCGGCGGCCATCCAGGCCAGGGCTCCGAGCGCGATGGTCAGGCCATTGCGGTCGTCAATCGCGTGCTTGCATACCGCAGCCTCGCGTGCCAGCGCTTCGGCACACGGCCTTTCGCCGAGCAGCCAGTTCGCCTGGGCCAAGAAAGCCAGCACGAACCCGCGGATCCACAACTCGCCGCGGTTCTTGCTCATCGCCAGGCACTGTTGGCCGAATTCGATGGCGCGGTCCAGGTCTCCGGCGGCAATCGAGATGCCGCACAGGGTGTTCAGTATGTCCAGTTCGGCCAGCTCGACGCGCATCAGCCGGGCCAGCGACAGGGCCGATTCGAGCTGCCGCGTGCTGCCCGCCAGATCCCCGCCCACCCAGGTAGACATGGTCTCCAGGAGCAGGGACCAGGCCACAACCTCAACGTCTTTTACCGCGGTTCCGATGCGGAGGCTCTCGGCACTGAGCGCGGCACAGGCGTCAAAGTCGTTCTGGCTGGAGGCCATGACCGCCGCCACCCAGAGCAGGCGAGCACGGGGAAGGGAGTTCTCCGCCACCAGGTCAGCCAGGGAAGTGAGCATCCGCCGGACATCGCTGAACGGCCCGTGGGACGCCCAGTACGCCATCAGGTGCTGCGCCGCCTCGGCCCCCGCGGCCACCTCATCGGGCTGCCGCGCGCAGAAGTCAAGCGCGGCCCACAGGTTGTCCCGTTCGGTTGACACGCGGGCGAACATCTCCGGTTGCCTGCCGTCCCAGGCTCCGGCCAACCTGGCCAGCCCGCATACCCAGTCAAAGTGCCGCTCCTGCACAGTGGCCTGTTCACGGGCCTCGCGCAGCCGCGCCAAACCGTACTGGCGCATGGTCTCCAGCAGCCAGTAGCGGGGCGCGCGGCCGTCCCTCAGCTGGCGCTTCAGGATGGACTTGTCCACCAGCGCCCCGAGCAGGCCGGCGATCCGCTCAGCGGGAATCCTCGTGTCGGAGCAGACCTCGGTCGCCGCGTCTTCGGAGAACCCGCCGGCGAACACGGAGAGCCGGGCCCACAGCAGCTGTTCCTGCTCATCCAGCAGGCCGTAGCTCCAGCCGATGGTCGCCTCCAGCGTCTGCTGGCGGGCGTCCGCGCCACGGTTGGCCGTGCCCAGGATCGACAGCTCGCTGGCCAGCCCGTGGTTCAGCTGCTCCAGGCTGAGCGAGGCCAGCCGGACCGCGGCCAGTTCGAGTGCGAGCGGGATGCCGTCCAGCTTCCGGCACAAGACCAGGACTTCCTCGGCGTTGGCGGCGTCGACCGTGAAGCCAGGACTGACCGCCGCGGCTCGTTCGGCCAGCAGCCATACGGCGTCGGAGCCGAGCAGCTGCTGGACCGAGGCTTCCTCGCCCTTGGCGGGCAGGGACATCGGCGGCACGACTATCCGGACCTCGCTCGCGACGCCGAGGGCCTGCCTGCTGGTGGCCAGCACCTGTAGGTCCGGGCAGGCGCTGATCAGCGTGCTGGCCAGCACCGCGCAGGCGTCCAGCAGGTGCTCGCAGTTGTCCAGCACCAGCAGCAGCCGCTTGCCGGCCAGGTAGTCGGCCAGGGCGGACAGGGACAGGCCCGCGGACAGGTCATGCACGCCCAGCGCGTTGAACACCGCCTGCGTGACCATCAGGGGATCGCGGACCGAGTCCAGCAGAACCAGCCACGAACCGTCCGTGAAGCTGCGGGACATCTCGGCCGCGGCCCGCACAGCCAGTTTGGTCTTGCCGACTCCGCCGCTGCCGGTCAGGGTCAGCAGCCGGGTACCGCTCAGCAGGCGCTTGACCTCGCGAAGCTCCTGCCGACGGCCGACAAAGCTGGTCACCTCAGCCGGCAGGTTGGACAGATGACGTCCCACGGATCAGGCCCCTCCCACGTCAGCGTTAGCGTACGCCGCGTGAGCCCGCGGGAAAAGGAGCCTTAACTGGTCCGGGTGGAGCAGTCCGAGGCTTCGGTGGTTATCGCCGCGCGGCGAGAGGGAGGCCAACGGCTGCCCCGGCCAGGACGGCGGCCAGGAGCGCGATACCCCATTCGGTTAGGTGAGCGTGACTGCCGAGCGACGCACCGGCGATGGTCACGGCGAGGCCGATGACCAACCACACGCCGAGTCCGAGCGAGATGGCCACGAGTCCCGCACGTCCGGCGATCAGCGCGCCCAGAGCACAGGCAACCGCCGTCACCACGACCGTAACGATGAGCATGACGGCGTATCCGTGCGGGAACCTGACCGCGGCACCTGACCCGTGAATGTCGGTGGTGAGCGCCGGAAGAAACGAAACGGCGGGGCCGGCGAGCGCCAATAGCATGGCGACAGCAGCCCGGGCGAGCGTGTTCGGGGCTGACGTGCGAGTGGCCCGCGTCGTGGTGTCAATATCGGTCATCGAATTGTCCTTTCTCGGGATCGGCTGGGCCGGGCAGTTCGACGGCGGGCTCGATGCTGGTGAACGGGATGAGGGCGGCCTCGTTGAGCGCGCGGACGGTCTCAACGCTGTCCGCGGCGAACAGCGAAATCAGGCGTCCCTGGCGGGCCAGGAAGATTGAGCTGAGGTAGCGGACGCCGTCGCCCCGGGCGTGGAAGCGGCTGGCGGCGCCGGTCAGGGCGGCCTGGAGCACATCCAGCTGGTGCTCGCTGATCTTCGGCAGCCGGCGTTCGACCACGAACAGGCGCTCCTGGCCTGGCTGACTCATGCTCGCAGCATCCCAGAGGGCGCGCCGGCCGGCATCGTGGCCAGCCCGTAGTGCGACTCGTAGATCTCGCGCATGGCCGGGGATGCCGGGCGCAACGTCAGTACCGATCTACGGGTCAGCACGGATGGCGCTGGTCATCCGGCCCGATACCGTCGCCCTCAGGTCGGGACGGCATCTCGCGGAGGTGCGCATGTGAGTCGGCAACTGCGCGCCCTGGTGTATGCCGGGGGTCTGGCGGGCGCCCTGGCCGTGACGGCCTGCACGGCGGCTGGCGGCCCGGGCCCGCCTGCCTCGGCCGCCGCCACGGTGGCCGGCCGGCCGGTGATCGTGGTCGGGTCGTTCAACTTCCCGGAGAGCGTGACGCTTGCCTATCTCTACGCGGACGCGCTGGCCGGCCGGGGCTACCCGGTGCGGGTGCTGCCCGACCTGGGTCCGCGGGAGCTGGTCGATCCGGCGCTGATCGCCGGGCTCATCCAGCTGGTGCCGGAGTACACCGGGTCGGCGCTGGAGTTCGTCAGCCTCGGCCGCGTCCCGGCCACCGCGAACGTAGTGGCCACCGCCGCGGCGCTGGCCACGGCGATGACCGGGCGGGGCCTGGTCGTCGGCCAGCCCGCGGCCGCACAGGACGGTAACGCGATAGTCGTCACGGCGGGCACGGCCGTGCGTTACCGGCTGCGGACGATCTCGAGCTTGGCCGCGGTGGCGAACCGGCTGGTGTTCGGCGGTCCGCCCGAATGCCCGGAGCGCGCCTACTGCCTGCCCGGCCTGCGGCTGACCTACGGCCTGCGGTTCCGGCAGTTCGTCGCGCTCGACGCCGACGGCCCGCTGACCAAGCAGGCCCTGGCCGCGGGGGACATCGGCGTGGCGCTGCTGGTCACCACCGACCCGGCGATAGCGGCCCGGCACCTGGTCGTGCTGGCCGACAACCGCGGCCTGCAGCCGGCCGAGAACGTCGTTCCCGTGCTGCGGCAAGCTACCGCCGACCGGTACGGTCCCGGCCTGCTGACCGTGCTCGACGCGGTGTCGGCGCGCTTGACCACGGCCGCGCTGGCCGAGATGGACGCGGAGGTGGAGCTGGGCAACCTCGACCCGCAGGCGGCGGCCCGGCAGTGGCTCCGGGCCGCAGGGCTGGCCCGGAAATGGGCCGCGCCGTGAGCGATGCCGTGAGCGACGCCGTGAGCGGCGCCACCGTGAGCCCGCCGCCGGCCGGCGCGGTCCGCCGCTTCAAGCGACAGCGCCGACCGACCGGCGCACCGCCGCCGCTGCCCCGGCGGATCACCGTGACCACCACGGCGTGGCTGCTGCTCGTGGTCGTCACCGTGGGCGGCGGGTTCCTGGCCGCGGCAGACACGCCGTGGCGCCGGGCCGGCAACCACCTGAGCACCTGGCTGCTGCGAATCCTGGCGTCGTTCCGGACGCCGTGGCTGACCCATGTGGCCGAGGGGATCAACGTCGCGGTCCTGGACTGGCAACCGCTGCTCGGGATCGCGGTGGTCCTGGCGACCCTCGCGTTCCGGCGCTGGCGGCAGCTCGCCGTGCTGCTGGTCGGCCTGATCTTCCTCGAGATCGTCGGCAGCGCGATCTATACCGGCCTGTCGCGGCCGCGGCCGTACGGGGTGTGGATCATCGGCGGCTGGGACGGGTACTCGGCCCCGGCCACGGTGGTGGCCGCGCTGGCCTTTTTCCTGATGGGCGCGGTGTACTGCCTGGTGGTGCCGGGCCGGCCGCGGTCGTACGCGAAGGCCGCGGCGGCGGCGGTGCTGGCCGCGTTCTGCCTGTCCCGGCTATACCTGGCCGTCGACCACCCGGACGACGTGCTATTCGGCCTGGGGCTCGGGGTGGCCATCCCGGTGACGGCGTTCCGGTTCTTCACCCCCAACGAGGTGTTCCCCGTGGTGTACCGCCGGGGCCGGACCGCGCACGTCGACGTGACCGGCCGCCGTGGCGCGGCGATCCGGCAGGCGGTCCGCGATCAGCTGGGGCTTACCGTGCTCGAGATCAAGCCGGTCGGCCTGGCCTCGTCCGCCGGGTCGACACCGCTGCGGCTGACCGTGGAGGGCGACCCGGATCAGTACCTGTTCGCCAAGCTCTACACGCGGGGACACGTGCGCGCCGACCGCTGGTACAAGCTGTGGCGCACGATCCGGTACGGCGCGCTGGAGGACGAGCACCCATTCTCCTCGGTGAAGCAGCTGACCCAGTACGAGGACTACCTGCTGCGCCTGCTCCGGGACGCCGGAATCCGCGCGCCGGCGCCACACGGGATCGTGGAGATCACGCCGGAAAGTGAGTACCTGCTAGCCACCGAGTTCTTCGCCGGGGCGGTGGAGATCGGCGCGGCCGAGGTGGACGACGGCGTCATCGACCAGGGACTGCTACTGGTCAGGAAGCTGTGGGATGCCGGCGTCGCGCACCGCGACGTCAAGCCCGGGAACCTCATGGTCCGTGATGGCCAACTGCTGCTGATCGACGTGGCCTTCGCCCAGGTCCGCCCGTCGCCCTGGCGGCAGGCGGTCGATCTGGGCAACATGATGCTGGTCATGGCGGTCAGGACCAACCCGGAGCGGGTGTACCGCCGGGCGCTGGCCTACTTCACGCCGGACGAGCTGGCCGAGGCCTTCGCCGCGACCCGCGGGGTGGCCAGCCCGACCCAGCTGCGCTCGTCCCTGCGACGGGACCCGCGTGACCTGCTCGGCGAGTTCCGGGCCCTAGCGCCGCCGCGGCCGCCGATCGCGATGCAGCGCTGGGGGGCCCGGCGCGCCGCACTCGCCGGGGCGATGCTGATCGCGCTGATCGCCGCCGTCTGGATCGGCGGGAACGCGTTCAAGCCGGCCCGGATGAGCGTCATATCCCCGCCGGTGTGCGGCCACGGTCACTCGATGATCTTGGCGGCGCAGGCGGTGCCGTCGTCGGCGCTGCTGCCGTGCGTCGCCGCGCTGCCGTCCGGCTGGACCGCGGGCATCGCCCAGGTCAGCAACGGGCGGATGACGTTCTGGCTGGACTCCGACCTGGCCGGCCCGCAGGCGGTCACGATCACGCTGACCGCGGCCTGCGACACATCCAGCGCCGCACGGGTCCCGTCCGACCAGCCGGGAGCGGCGCGCTTCGAGCGCCCGCTGGCGCTGGAGCCGCGCTTCATGCTGGTGCGGAGGTATACCGTCGCGGGCGGGTGCATTACTTATCAGTTCAGCTTCGTCACCGGCGCCGCGCCGAGCCTGGCCATCTTCGTTGACGAGGCGATCGCGTTCGAGCCCCGGTCGGTGCTGGTCGATTACATCCGGCGGAGCGAGGGCCTGGCCCTGTGCGGGCGGGGTGCGGCGTGTCCCGGCTAGGCGCGTGGGCGGCCTGGGCCAAGGCCCCCCCGGTTCCCTGGTCGCCACCAGCGGCGCGTCGTTCCCGTCGGGGCACTCGATCGCGGCGTCGGTGACGGTGCTGGCCATGGTCATCGCGCTGGTCCCGGCCGGTCCGCGCCGGGTGAGATGGGCCATCGCCGCGGTGATCTTCGCGGTGATGATGGCGGCGTCGCGGGCCTATCTCGGGGCTCACTGGCTATCCGACGCGATCGCCGGCCTGCTGCTCGGCATCTCCTGCGCGCTGATCACCGCAACGGCGGTGGACCAGGCTCAGCGGCGATACGCCCGGCCGACGGCCCCGGCGGCGGAGCGTTCGATACCGTCGGCCGACCGGCGATGAGGCGAGCGGTTCCGGTGGTCATCACCTACCGGCTGGCCGCCTACTGGCTGCCAGTCGCGCCCGGCTGGGCCGCCCTGCAGCCGCTGCAGCGCCGCGATCTCATCTAGGGCCGGAAAAACGGTTCGACGGCCTGCTGGGGTCCTGGCACAGTGGTCCGCGTGCCTGACGTCGATCTGGTCACCGCCGAGAACGTGCAGCTCATGCAGGGGCTGGCCCAGCGCGTCACCGCGGTCCGTCCCGAGCTGGTCAATAGCGACGCGACGTTCGGGGAGCTGGCCTGGATCTGGGGTAAGGGGAATGCCGCCGACGGCGGGACCTGGCCGGGCCGGCTGTGGTTTTCCGGCGGCGAGCTGGTGGCGTGGGGATGGGCGTATCTGCCGCACCAAGTGCGGCGAAGCGATGGCTCGGTGCACGAGGTCACCGGTGCCTATCTGGGCTATCAGGTCCATCCCGGCTGGGCCGAGCTGGTTGACGAGGTGATCGGCTGGTACGACCGCGTCGCGGCGGGCCTGGAGCGTACGGTGCTGCCGCGGATGGCCGACGAGTTCGCGCTGAAGCGATGGGAGGCACACGGGTATCAGGCCGACCCGGCCTCGCTCGGTGAGTCCGGATCCTGGACTCAGCTCAATGAGCGGGATCTGACCGAGGTGGACCAGCCGACTCTGCCGGACGGGTTCCGGTTCCGCAGCGCTGACGAGGCCGGGCCGGAGGCCGCGGTCCGGGCCCACGTGGATGCCTGGGCTCCGTCGACGTACACCGCCGAGGGTTACGAGGGCGTGCGGCGGACGGCGACGTACCGCGGCGACCTGCACATCCTGGTGGAGGCACCGGACGGGACGATGGCCGCATCGACGATCATGTGGCTGGATGAGGCCAATCTCACGGCCGAATTCGAGCCGGTTGGGACGCATCCGGGCTACCGGCGTCTGGGCCTGGGCACCGCGATGCTACGGCACGGGATGCAGCTGGCGCGCGATGCCGGAGCTACTGGAATGACCGTCGCGTGCTATGGCGCACCCGGGCGTCAGGAAGCGCGCGGGCTGTACTATGCGGCCGGTTTCCGGCCATTCACGCGGGACGCGCCGCTGATCAAGCCTGCGGTCTAGCCCGGCGCGGGTCGGTGCCGTGCGAGCTGGACTAGCTGGATTAGCCGGATTAGCCGGATTAGCTGGACTAGCTGGCGACCGCGAAGACTTCCCCGGAGCCGGGCACGCCCAGCGACGGCTCCATCCAATTCCAGTCCACGTGCGTGTTGGGTCCGGACTGGACGACCAGTAGGTTCGGTGGCCCGCTGCCTAGCACCTGGTAGGCGAGGTGGATTGTCCCGTTGCGGGCGTAGCGGGTCTCGGGCGGGGCGGTCATCGGACCGTTGGGCTGTCCTCGCGATGGTGTCCCTGGGCCAGCTCGCTGAGCTGCTCGGCGGTGAACGTCCCCGGCGCGGTCTCGGCCACCCGGGCCTGGGTCAGGGCCTGCAGGTCGGCGGTGCGCCGACCGTCTTCCAGCGAGGCCCGCTCACCTACCACAGTCCCGGGTCCGACTTGCCCGGCTACCTCGCCGTTCACCCGGACCTCGAAGGTGCCGTCCAGGACCAGCGCCAGCGACGCGCCCGGTTCCGCTTGGCGGAACAGGAACTCCCCTGCGGCCAGCTCGCGGACGGTCGGCCGCGGCCCGCCGTGCATAGCCTGCTCGGCCAGGGCCCGCTCCAGCTCGGTCTCGGCTGGCGCAACGACGGGAGCCTGATCCTCGCCGCCCCAAGGGGTGTGGTGGCCATGCACCGTGCTCTCCCAGAGCATGGCCTGGGTCAGCGCCGCCTTCTCGACCAGGTGCCCAGCGTCGTCGTACAGCCAGTGGCGGGGGAACGGGCTGGCTCCCGCCAGCCGCTGGGTGCTGCTCCCGTCGACGCGTACCGTCAGCTCGATGGTGGTCCAGATCGTGAACGGCCGGGTGACCAGGAACGGCCAGCGGGCCGAGGGCTTGAGGAAGGAGAAGGCCGGCCGGTTACCGGCGGTCTGGACGAACCTCACGGCGTTCGCGGTGACCTCGGGTTCCGGCCGTATCTCCGGATTAGCCTTGGTAGGCAGCAGCATGTTGAGTGAGCCGACGGTGATCGGGGTCAGGCCCATGATGAGCCCGCCAGCGTACCCGTAGTCACGGATCGTCCCGTTCTCGACGTCGATCCAGGCGCGCAGGACGTTCGCGAACCGGAACTCGCCCCGGCGGCGCATGCTCTCCAGGTCGGTGATCGTCAGCGGCGGGGGCGGGTCGTAGTGCATGACGCCCTGCTCCCACGGGATCTTGAGCGGCGCCGGTAGCGACTCCGAAGGAATCCACGAAATCGACGTTGCCGATCGTTCGATTTGCATCGCCGCTCCCTGAAGTGCCGCCTTGCTGGGCAGCATGTCAGGCGAAGCGCCGGCCGGCATCGTGGGCAACTCGCAAACCGACCCGTAGACCGCGTACGGGTTAAGTACCGGTTTACGTGGCCGCACGGATCACGCCGCTCGCGCCGGCCGTTACGGTCGCCGCAGGGTCAGGGCCAGTTCAGGAGACGCGATGAGCAGGCTGAGAACGATCGCGGCGATTCCGGCCGGAAGCTGGACCAAGTGGGTGGTGGTGGGCTTCTGGCTGGTGGTGCTGGTCGTGGCCTACCCGCTGCAGAGCAAGCTGACTGGTGCGGAAAAGAACGACACGAGTTCCTATCTGCCGTCCAGCGCTGAGTCGGTGAAGGTTCTGGATGTGCAGTCACGCGTCCAGCCGCCCAATACCTACTCCGGGGTGGTGGTGTATTACCGCGCCTCGGGCTTGACCGCGGCGGACCGGGCCAAGGCGGCCGCCGATGCCCGCAGGTTCGCCGGGCTGCACGGGGTGGTACCCGGCACGGTCGCCGGGCCGGTCCCGTCCGGGGACGGCACGGCGATGCAGACCATCGTCTCGGTCAACGTGGGCTCGCAGGGCTGGAACGGCGCGATCGCGCCGGTCGATGCCATGCGGACGATCGCCGGGTCGGGTGCGGGCGGCATGACCAGCCACGTCACCGGCTATCTGGGAACCGCGGCCGACAACGCCAAGGTCTACAAGGGCCTCAGCGGCACGCTGCTGTTCGCGGCGCTGGCGGTGGTGATCGTGATCTTGCTGATTACCTACCGCAGCCCGGTGCTATGGCTGGTGCCGGTGATCTCCTCCGTGGTGGCGCTGGTCACCGCCGAGGCGGTGGTCTACCTGCTGGCGGCGCACGCGGGCCTGACGGTCAACGAGGAGAGCTCGGCGATCTTGGCTGTCCTGGTGTTCGGGGCCAGCACCGACTATGCGCTGCTGATCGTGGCCCGGTACCGGGAGGAACTGCGCCGCCACGACCGGCGGCACCCGGCCATGGCCGAGGCGCTGCGCCGGGCCGGCCCGGCGATCATCGCCAGCGGCGGCACCGTCATCATCGCGCTGCTGATGCTGTCGTTCGCGCAGCTGAACTCCACTAGCGGTCTCGGACCGGTGCTGGCCATCGGCGTCGGGGTCGGCATGGCCGCCATGCTCACGCTGCTGCCGGCCCTGCTAGTGATCCTGCCGCGCGGGATCTTCTGGCCCTACAAGCCCCGGTACGGGTCGGCCGAGCCGACCTCCCGCGGGCTGTGGGCCCGGGTCGGCTGGGCCATCGCGCCCCGGCCGCGGCTGGTCTGGGTCAGCACCGCCGTGCTGCTCGGCGTGCTGGCCCTCGGGCTGACCGGGCTGAAGGCCGGCGGCCTGACCAACGCGCAGTCCTTCCGCGGGACCCCCGACTCGGTGACTGGGGAAAGCGTGCTGGCCGCACACTTCCCGGCCGGAGCGGGCCAGCCCGTCATCGTCATCGGCAGCCCGGCCGCGGCCGCCCCGCTGCGGTCCGCCTTCGCCGCTACCCCCGGCATCACCCACGTCACCCCGCCAGTCACCCTGGCCGGATACGCCTACTTGCAAGGCACGCTGACCGCACAGCCCGACAGCCAGGCCGGCTACGACACCATCGACCGGGTCCGCGCCGCGGTGCACGCTGTCCCTGCCGCCCGCGCCCTGGTCGGCGGCAACACGGCGGTCGCCCTGGACATCGCCCGTGCCTCCGCGCACGACCGCGACCTGCTGCTGCCGCTGATCCTGGCTGTGGTGCTGGTCATCCTGGTCATCTTGCTGCGGGCCCTAGTGGCGCCGCTGATCTTGACCGCTACCGTGGTGCTGTCCTTCGCCGCCGCCCTCGGCGTCAGCGCGTTCTTTTTCACCCACGTGTTCGGGTTCGGCGGCGCCGACACCTCCTTCCCGCTGCTGGTGTACGTGTTCCTGGTCGCCCTGGGCATCGACTACAACATCTTCCTGATGACCCGCGTCCGGGAGGAAGCCCACCGACGTGACGCCCGGCACGGCGCCATCACCGGGCTCGCCGCCACCGGCGGAGTGATCACCTCGGCCGGGTTCGTCCTGGCCGGCACCTTCGCCGTCCTGGCCACCATCCCGTCAACCTTCACCACCGAGCTAGGCTTCGCCGTCGCGTTCGGCATCCTCCTCGACACCATCGTGGTCCGGTTGCTGCTCGTCACCGCGCTGAACCTGGACCTCGGCCGGTGGATGTGGTGGCCCAGCAAGCTCGCTCGCACCCCTGACCCTGCACCAGCTGAACTCAGCCACGAA
>Ga0318534_10000119_pt1 | contig 20314 bp, 19 predicted proteins | sample GRESIP117b4f26_FD_202502 | JGI IMG/M metagenome (GOLD analysis project Ga0318534, IMG submission 202502) | Tropical soil microbial communities from Luquillo Experimental Forest, Puerto Rico - GRE.SIPMG.117b4f26 | ecosystem: Environmental > Terrestrial > Soil > Tropical forest > Bulk soil...
CGGCGCCGGCGGAAAGGAATTGGATGATAAGTCAAAGGAGTGCCCGGAACCCCATAAGTTCGCCTGCGGCCGGGACGCACTTCACGGTTGTCACCGGGTTTCCAGCCAGAAGGTCACCGGGCCGTCATTGACCAGCGAGACCTGCATATGGGCGCCAAATACACCTGCGGAAACAGGGGCATAGAGGCTCTGCGCCGCAGCCACCAGCTCGGTGAACAACCGCTGCGCTTGCTGGGGTTCGGCGGCAGTGCTGAACCCGGCGCGGGTGCCCTTGTGGGTGTCGGCCGCGAGCGTGAACTGTGGCACGAGCAACAGTCCGCCGCCCACCGCGCGCAGGGAGAGATTCATCCGTCCCTCGGGGTCCGGGAACACCCGGTAAGAAAGGATGCGCTCGAGCAGCCGCGCACCGCAGTCCGCGCTGTCGCCGCGCTGCACTCCGATGAGCGCGAGCACGCCGCGGTCGATAGCGCCGGCGAGCTCGCCGCTCACGCGCACCTGTGCCTCGCTCACACGCTGGATGAGTGCAATCACGGTTTATCTTACGACAGCCCGTGCGACGATTAACCAGCCGGGCGAGGCACGCGCTGTGCATCAACAGCGATGTCAATTAGGAGTCTGAGGCACCTCAGCGTGCCCTCACTCAGTGGCATTTGGCGCCCGGAGCCCGTAACATTCGGGGCCGTTTTTTCCGCTCGGGGAGAGCGCAGCATGGGGTGTCGGTGCGCCTTGGCACTCGTGGCGTGTGCGCTGGCAGGAGCTGCCCTTGCGCAGGCGCCGGCGCAGCCTGCCACCGCAACCTCACCGCCTGCCGAGGCCGCTGCACCCCCGACACTGCAGGGCGATCCACACCGCGGTAAGGAGCTCTCTTATACCTGCCTCGGCTGCCATGGCATCGATGGCTATCGCAATGCATATCCCGACTACAGCGTGCCGAAGCTCGAGGGCCAGAACTCGGAGTACATCGTGGCGGCGCTGCACGGCTATCGCGACGGCGACCGCTCGCACCTGACGATGCACTCACAGGCCTCCGAGCTCTCGGACCAGGACATCGCCGACGTCGCCGTGTTTTTCGCGGGCAAGCCGCTCGCCGCGACCGGCAAGGCGCAGGGCACTGTGCCCAAGGCGGCCACGCTGTGCACGTCTTGCCACGGCCAGGACGGTGTCGCTGTCGCGCCGATGTACCCCTCCCTCGCCGGGCAGCACCACGATTACCTGGTGCGCGCGATCGAGGAGTACCAGAACGGCGGACGCAAGAACCCGGTCATGAAGAGCCTGGCCGCGCCTCTGAAGCCGGCGGAGATCGCCGAGATCGCGGCCTACTTCGGCGCGCTTACTCCGGCGCTCAAGACCGAACCGCGTCCCTACACGCGCTTCACGGCGGAATAGCGCGCGGCGGTGCAGGCGGTGCGGCAGCGGGCGCGCCTCGCGCGGGCCCCAGGGCTGCCTTAAGGATCTCATAAGGCGCGCTCATTATCGTGCGCACAATCCCAGCGGAAACGGGAACCGACGGAGCATTCCATGACCCTAGCGAACCTCATCAGAAAACCCCTGATCGCCGCAGTACTCGGCGCCAGCATGATCGGCGTACCGGTTGGCGCGGTGTATATCGCCGGCGCGACGCGTGCGCTCGCGACGCCGGCGCCTGCCGCGGTTACGCCGCAGGTCGCTCCCGCGCCGGCGCCGAGCAATCCCGGCGGCGTGGTGCTCCCGGACTTCAGCTCCATGGTGCAGAAGTACGGTCCGGCAGTCGTCAACATCCAGGTGGTCACCAAGGTGCCGACGGGCTTCAATGGCCAGGGCGACCAGGGCGAGGATGAGGGCGAGAACGCCCCCGGCAATCCCTTCTTCGGACCGAACAGTCCATTCGCGCCGTTCTTCCGTGGGGCTCCTTTCCAGTCGCCGCAGCCGGTGCGTGGTGAGGGCTCCGGCTTCATCATTCGTCCCGATGGCGTGATCATGACCAACGCACACGTGGTGAACGGCGCGAGCGAAGTCACGGTGCGCATGACCGATCGGCGTGAGTACACCGCCAAGGTGATCGGCGTCGATACCAAGTCCGACATCGCCATCATCAAGATCAACGCCAAGGATCTGCCGACGGTGAAGATCGGCGACTCACACGTGCTGCGCGTGGGTGAGTGGGTACTGGCGATCGGGGCGCCATTCGGCTTCGAGAACAGCGCCACCGCCGGCATTGTCAGCGCCAAGGGCCGCACGCTCGATTCCGGCTACGTGCCTTTCATCCAGACCGACGTGCCGATCAATCCCGGTAATTCCGGCGGCCCGCTGTTCAACATGCGCGGCGAGGTGGTCGGCATCAACTCGCAGATCTACAGCCGCAGCGGCGGTTACATGGGCGTGTCGTTCTCTATCCCGATCGATGTCGCCATGCAGGTGGGGCAGCAGCTGCAGACCACCGGCCATGTCACGCGCGGCAAGCTCGGCGTGGTGATCCAGAACGTCACGCAGGGACTCGCTGACTCGTTCGGGCTGCCGCAGCCTGAAGGCGCGCTGGTCTCGAGCGTCGAGAAGGGTGGGCCTGCCGAGCACGCCGGCGTCCAGGCGGGCGATGTGATCCTCAAGCTCAACGGACAGGTACTGAAGGACTCCACCGAGCTGCCGGTGCAGATCGCCGCGATCGCTCCGGGCACGAGCGTGGAGCTGGAAGTGTGGCGCGATCATGCTGCGCGCACGGTGAACGTGAAGCTCGGCGCCATGGAGGACAAGCGCACGGCCAACGCCAGTGCAGGCTCCCACGACGAGGGTGGGAAGCTCGGACTCGCGGTACGCCCGCTCACTGAGCAGGAGCAGCGACAGGGCAACGTCAAGGGCGGGCTCGTGGTCGAGCGCGCGAGCGGCCCTGCGGCCGAGGCGGGGATTCAGCCGGGCGATGTGCTGCTGGCTGCCAACGGCTCGCCCATCAACAACCCCGAGGATCTGCGCGGCGCGGTGGAGAAGTCCAAGGGACACATTGCCCTTCTGATCCAGCGTGGTGAGGCGCGGCTGTTCGTTCCGGTGCGGGTCGGCTGAACCCGCCAGATGAAGACAGGCGGCTGGCGTGCGCCAGCCGCCTGTTTACTTTTTGCCGCTCACCGGTGGTGCACCGAAGGTGGGCGGCGGCAGGCGGGCGTCGCTACTTCGGCGCCGCGGCCTTGCCCGCCTTCACCGGGGCCATCAGATGTTGGTACGGCGTCCCGGCCCACATGACGTAGGGGACCGAGGTGTCCGGATCCTCTTTCTTCGGATAGGCATCGTAGAAGCTCGGGTCGGCACCCACGATCATCACGTGGGGTCCAGTCTGGATCCAGTGATTGCTCGCAGTGGGCTTGCCGGCGTACGGATCGGTATTGCTGGCGTCCGTACCGCCGGCCAGCATGTACATGAAGCCCATCTTCCCAGGCGTCGGGGTGGCATGGGTGATATACGCGTGCACCCACTCCATGGCTGCCGGGTCCATGCACATCGGGTCCGGACCCGGGGTCGAGGGGTTATCGGGCATGCAGGTGAAGTTGTTGGTGCCCTTGCGCAAGGTGCGCATCTTGCCATCCGCGCCCATCGCGACGATCGTCGCATGCTTGCCCACGTTCGCAGGCGCCGCTGATTCGGCGCTCGCGATCAGCTGCGCATCGGTGGGCTCCCCAGTGGCGGCGGCTGTGGCAGCCGGCGGAGTATCTGCGCGAGTCACACCGCTTGTCAGGCTGAGAAGAGCTGTGCCCACCAACAGCGGTATCGGTGACCTGTATCGGCTCATGGAATTCTCCTGACTCGGATTGTTGGCAATCAGACAAGAGAGCGTGTTGGTCTCTCAGTCAGGCAGTATCGATCCGCCAGCGCACCGCCGTCCAGTGGAGGGCACCCGGAAAACATTGCGCTGCAGCCCAAGAGGCGTGCTGCCCGGTGCGGCGGCAGCGATCGCGGTCAGGTGCCCGAGCCGTTGGTCACCAGCGCCGCCACCAGCTCATTCACCGGCATGGCATCGAGGGATTTCTGCGAGGCGAACAGTGCCTTGATGCGTTCGGCCTGCTTCGGGCCGAAGTGAGCGTCCACCGAGGTCTCGAACTTCTGCACGAGCACCGGCATGCCTTCTGCGCGCCGCTTGCGGTGACCGATCGGGTAATCGACCTGCAGGCGCGCGGTGGCGCTGCCGTCGCGGAAGAACACCTGCACCGCGTTGCCGATGTAGCGCTTGTCGGCGGCGTAGTAATCGCGCGTGAAGTCCACGTTTTCACGCACCTGCATGCGCTCGCGCAGCGCATCGATGCGCGGATCGGCGGCCACCGTATCCTCGTAATCGGAGGCGGTGAGCCGCCCGAAGATGAGCGGTATCGCGACCATGTACTGGAGGCAATGGTCGCGGTCGGCGGGGTTGGCGAGTGGTCCCACCTTGTCGATGATGCGCACCCCGGGCTCCTGGGTCTCGATCACCACGCGCTCGATCTCCGCCAGCCGCCCGGCCACCTGCGCATGCAGCGCCATCGCCGCCTCGACCGCGGTCTGCGCATGGAATTCCGCCGGGTAGGAAATCTTGAACAGCACGTTCTCCATCACGTAGCTGCCGAAGGGCTGCGGCAGCGCGAGCGGCTTGCCGCGGAACAGCACGTCGCTGAAACCCCAGGTCTTTGCCGAGAGCGCGGAGGGGTAACCCATCTCGCCGGTGAGCGCGATCAGGGCGAGGCGCACCGCGCGGCTGGTGGCATCGCCGGCCGCCCAGCTCTTGCGTGAGCCGGTGTTGGGAGCATGGCGGTAGGTACGCAGCGCCCCGCCATCGATCCAGGCGTTGGACACGGCATTCACCACCTGCTCCTCGGTCCCGCCGAGCAGGCTCGTCACCACCGCCGTGGAGGCGACTCGCACCAGCAGCACGTGGTCGAGGCCCACGCGGTTGAAGCTGTTCTCGAGCGCAAGCACGCCCTGGATCTCGTGCGCCTTGATCATGGCGCCGAGGAGCTCGCGCACCGTGAGCGGCGCTCGCCCCGACATCACCGCCTGCCGCGCGAGGTAGTCGGACACCGCCAGTATGCCGCCGAGGTTGTCGGAAGGGTGACCCCACTCGGCGGCGAGCCAGGTGTCGTTGAAGTCGAGCCAGCGGATCATCGCGCCGATGTTGAAAGCGGCCTGCACCGGGTCGAGCTCGAAGGAGGTGCCCGGCACGCGCGACCCGCCCGGCATCACCGCCCCAGGTACCACCGGACCCAGCAGCTTGCGGCAGGCCGGGTATTTCAGCGCCTGGAAGCCGCAGGCGAGCGTGTCCATCAGGCAGTAGCGCGCGGTGTCATAGGCGCCCGCACTGCTCACCTTGAAATTGCGCGCGTAGTCGGCAATCGCGGTCAGCGCGGCATCGGGCGCCGGACGCTCGGCGGACTTGATGTCATGGGCGGACATGGCCTGTTCCCCGGTGTTATGGGCGCTGGGCGAGCGGCACGAACTTGAGGTTCTCGGGACCGGTGTAGTTGGCGGCCGGACGGATGATCTTGCCGTCGAGCCGCTGCTCGATGACGTGCGCCGCCCAGCCACTGGTGCGTGCCATGACGAACAGCGGGGTGAACATCTCCGTCGGGACTCCCATCATGTGGTACGACACCGCCGAGAACCAGTCGAGGTTCGCGAACAGCTTCTTGGTGTCGCGCATCACCGTCTCGATGCTCGCGGCCACCTCGAACATCTTCATGTCGCCGGCTTCGTTCGAGAGCTGGCGCGCCACCTCCTTGATCACCGCGTTGCGCGGGTCGGCGATGGTGTACACCGGATGTCCGAAGCCGATGATGACCTCCTTGTTCGCGACGCGCGCGCGGATGTCCTCGCCCGCGGCCTGTGCCGTCTCGTAGCGCTGCTGGATCTCGAAGGCCGCTTCGTTCGCCCCGCCGTGCTTCGGGCCACGCAGCGCCCCGATGGCGCCGGTGATGCAGGAGTACATGTCCGCACCCGTGCCGGCGATCACACGCGCGGCGAAAGTCGAGGCGTTGAACTCGTGCTCGGCGTAAAGGATGAGCGAGGTGTGCATGGCACGCACCCAGGACGGCGGCGGTGGCCGCCGGTGCAGCAGATGCAGGAAGTGCCCGCCGATCGAATCGTCCCCGGTCTCGACTTCGATGCGCACGCCGGAGTGACTGAAGTGATACCAGTACGTGAGCATCGAGCCGAGCGAGGCGATCAGCCGGTCGGCAATATGGCGCGCCGCGGCTACTTCGTGAGCCTCTTTCTCAGGGAGTGTGCAACCGAGCACCGACACCCCCGTGCGCAGCACATCCATGGGGTGACTCGAGGCGGGCAGCACCTCGAGCACACTGCGCACCGTCGAGGGCAGACCCCGGAGCGATCTGAGCTCCGCCTTGTACTCCCCGAGCTCGGCGCGGTTCGGGAGCTTCTCGTGAATGAGGAGATAGGCGATCTCCTCGAACTCGCACACGGTCGCGATCTCGAGGATGTCGTAGCCGCGATAGTGCAGGTCATTGCCGCTGCGGCCCACGGTGCACAGCGCGGTATTGCCGGCCGTCACGCCCGAGAGGGCTACCGACTTCTTGGGTCCGAGGTTGTGCGTCTCGCTCATGGCTTTTCTTTCCCGAAGAGCTCATCGAGCTTCTTCTCGTACTCGTGATAGCCGAGCACCTGGTAGAGCTCGGCACGGGTCTGCATCAGATCGAGCACGCTCTGCTGCGTGCCCTCGGCGCGGATCGCTCCATAGACCGTGAGCTGCGCGCGCGCCGCGGCGCGGAAGGCCGACAGCGGGTACAGCACCAGGCGCACCCCGGCCGCTGCCAGCTCCGTGACCTTGAAGAGCGGGGTCTGCCCGTATTCGGTGATATTCGCCAGCACCGGCACGCCGAGCGCGTCGGTGAACTGCCGGTACTCCTCGAGCGTTTTCAGGGCTTCGGCGAAGATCATGTCGGCGCCCGCCGCGACGTAGGCCGCGGCGCGCTCGAGCGCCGCCGCCTGTCCCTCGACCGCGTGCGCATCGGTGCGCGCCATGATGACGAACGCCGGATCGCTGCGCGCATCGACCGCCGCGCGGATGCGGTCCACCATTTCCGCAGCCTGCACCAGCGCCTTCCCCGGCCGATGGCCGCAGCGCTTGGCGGAGACCTGGTCCTCGAGGTGCATGCCAGCGGCACCGGCGCGCAGCAGTTCGCGGGTGCTGCGGGCGATGTTGAAGGCGCTGCCGAAGCCGGTGTCGGCATCGACCAGCAGCGGCAGCGGTGAGGCCGCGGTGATGCGGCGCACGTCCTCGCATACGTCGTTGAGCGAAGTGATGCCGAGGTCCGGGAGTCCGAATGAGGCGTTGGCGACCCCCGCGCCGGAAAGATAGATCGCGCGAAAGCCGCTGCGCTCGGCGAGGAGCGCCGCGTACGCATTGACGGTACCGACCACCTGCAGCGGCCGTTCGATCTCGAGCGCGGCGCGCAGGCGCGCACCGGCGGTAAGTGAGGTTTCGGGCATCTTGGGCCTCGCAGGATAGTTGCTCTCAGCCGATGCGCACCACCGTGCGCCCGGTGACGCGCCCGGCGATGTAATCCGGAAATGCCCCCGGCAGCTCATCGAAGGGAATGGTGCGCGTGACGATGCGCTCGATGTGCCGGGGGCGCAGGTCGGTCGCGATGCGCCGCCACACTGCGAGACGCCACTCGCGTCGCGTCGCCGAGGAGTTGACGCCGAGCAGCGCCACGCCTCGTAGGATGAAGGGCATTACCGTGGTGGTGAACCCAGCGCCCGAAGCGAGCCCGATGCTCGCGATGTTGCCCCAGAAGTCGACCGTGCGCGTGAGCCAGGTGAGGGTATCGCCCCCCAGGTTGTCGATCGCGCCGCCGAAGCGGGCGTTCTCGAGCGGCCGTGAGCCGAGATCGAGGCTTGCACGCAGCAGCACTTCGCTCGCCCCGAGCTCGCGCAGATAGGGGACCGCATCCGCCTTGCCGCTCACCGCCACCACCCGGTAGCCGCGTGCGCTCAGCATGTCGATGGCGATGCTGCCGACGCCTCCGGAGGCGCCGGTCACGGCGATCGGTCCGCCCGCGGGCTCCTGACCGTTCTGCTCCATGCGGTGGATGGCGAGCGCGGCGGTGAAGCCCGCGGTGCCGAGCGCCATGGCGGTGAAAGCATCGAGCCCCGGAGGCATCGGGATGACCCAGTCGCCCGGCACGCGCGCGAACTGCGCGTAGCCGCCATCGTGCGTCTCGGACAGCCCGCAGCCGGTCACCAGCGCCGCCGTACCGGGCGCGAAGCGCGGATCGTTCGAGGACTCGACGATGCCCGCGAGATCGATGCCACCTACGAGCGGGTAGCGCCGCAGGATCTTGCCTGCACCGGTCGCCGCAAGCGCGTCCTTGTAGTTGATGCCGGAGTGGGTGACGCGGATCACTACCTCACCGGGAGCGAGATCGTCGAGGCCGAGCTCCTCGAAGCGCGCCACGATCTTTCCCCCTTCCGAATGGATACGAAATGCCTTGAAGCGGTTCATGGCTTCACCTTGTCATGCTGGCCGAGCTCGCCGCTGCGTGCGAGCCAGGCGATGAGACCCTGGGTGTTGAGGGTGAGATCGCCATCGAAGGCATGCTCGAGCTCGCTGTCCGACAGCCGGCAGCCGTGCGCGCGTGCGAGCGTGCGCCACAGGATGAGCATGTCGGACCGGATCCCGGTCGCGGGCTCGCGATCGGCGGCGTGCGTGCGGGCGATGCGCGCGAGCGCGGCGATCTGCTCCTTGAGCGAGGCTCCGAGGCGCGGAATATCGGTCACCCGGCTGAAGTGCATGAGGTATATCGACTCGGGCCGCAGGCGCAGCATGCGGTCGATGGAGGCGATGTGCTGCTGCGGATCGAACTGCGTCGGTACCGTCGAGGGGGTGATGAATGCGCCCTGCACGGTGTCGAGGGCACGATAGGAGATGCCGAAGGTGTCGCCGCTGAAAATGCTGGCGTGGGCGGCATCGACTACCACGTAGTGATGCTGGGCATGGCCGGGGGCGTGGAGAAGCTCGAGCGCGCGGCTGCCGAGCAGCACGCGCTCACCGTCTGCCACGACCCGCACCCGCTCGGGTGCGATCGGCAGCAGCTGCCCGTACAGGCGGCGGAACGGCTCCTCTCCATAGACCGCCTGCGCGCCGGCGATGAGCTTCGCGGGATCGATCATGTGGGGCGCGCCGCGCGGATGCAGCAGGGCGCGCGCATTCGGCAACTCGCGCATCAGCTGGCCCGCACCCCCGGCATGATCGAGGTGTACGTGCGTCAGCAGCAGGTAATCGACCGCCGCGCGCGCGATGCCGAGCTCATCGAGCGCGGCGAGCAGATAGGGAACGGAGGAGTTCGTTCCCACATCGACGAACGCCGCCCGTCCGCCATCGACGATGAGATGCGCGGCCGCGTGACCGGGATAGAGATACTCGACATCTATCGCAGTGATGCCGTGCGGATGCCGATAGAGTGTCGGCTTGAGAGGAGCGCCCGGCTGCATGTACACATCGTACCCTGTACGCTAGCTTAGACGCATGACCACGAGCGCTCTGCATTCATTGACACGCACCGCCTGTAGCGCGCTCATTTTTGCTCTCTCCGCCGGCGCGGGGCTCGCCCGGCAGACAGGGCCTGAGGCTCCGCCGGAGCCCTCGACCACGCTGGCGCAACCGGCCGCCCCGCTCAGCCCGCAGCCCGCGCCAGCATTCATTCCGCAGACTCCCGTCACCCAACACCGCGAGCGCGGCAACCTGGTATTCGATGGAATTCCTCCGGCCGATCCCGCCCTGGCGGCGCGCCTGGCGCGCTATCAGCAGTCGCGCGGCGCCACCTTTCTCGACTGGCTGGCGGATGGAAGCCTGCTGGTGTCGACACGCTTCGGCGACACCGAGCAGGTGCACCGCGTCAGCGCGCCGCTCGGCATGCGCGAGCAGCTCACCTTCTATTCCGACCCGATCGAATGGGCGCGCGGCGCGAAGAGCGGCAAAGGATTCGCCTTCCTCAAGGACCATGCGGGTGATGACAACGCGCAGGTCTACTACCACCCCGGTGTCGGTGAGCCACGGCAGCTGACGCAGGGCAACTTCATCCACGGCAGCCTCGTGTGGGCACACGATGGCAAGCGCGTGGCGTTCTATGGCAACGAGCGCGACTCCCTCAGCTACGATGTCTACGTCGCCGATGTGACCTCAGGTGGTGCCCCGCAGCTGCTGGTCGGCGGCCACCAGGACACCTGGTATCCGCTCGATTGGTCGCCGGATGACTCGAAGCTGCTCGTGTGGCGCTACCTCTCGAGCAGCGAGAGCTACCTGTACCTCGCCGATGTCGCGAGCGGCACACTGACCCCACTCGAGCAGAAGCCGGTCAAGGCCGGCATCCGCATGGCGAAGTTCGATCCCGCCGGCCGCGGGGTGTACGTGGTGACTGACGAGGACAGCGAGTTCGCGCAGCTGAAGTTCAAAGATCTCATCACGCACGACAAGCGCCGCGTGACCGCAGACCTCAGCTGGGATGTCGAGGACTTCGATGTGAGCCCCGACGGCCGTTACCTCGCCTATGTGGTCAACGAGGACGGCCGCAGCCGTGTCGCGGTGCTCGACCGCGAGAGCAAGCAGACGCTCGCGCCGGCGGGGCTTCCCGAGGGGCGGATCGGTAACCCACGCTTCGATCGCACCGGGCGCAAGCTCGCCATGACAGTCGATGCACCGACCTCGCCGCGTGATGTATGGGTGTACGAGCTCGACCGGGACAGCGTGACGCGCTGGACGCACAGCGAGGCGGGCCCCGTCGATGTCGGCACCTTCGTCGCGCCGGAGCTCATCCGCTACCCGACCTGGGACCGTGTCGGCGGCCACGAGCGGCGGCTGTCGGCCTACGTCTACCGCCCGCCGCAGTCGAGCGGCCCGGTGCCGGTGGTGATCGACATCCACGGCGGGCCGGAAGCTCAGTACCGGCCGGAGTGGGATCCGTTCGTGCAGTTCCTCGTGCACGAGCTCGGCTATGCCGTGATCGCACCCAACGTACGCGGCTCGTCCGGCTACGGCAAGAGCTTCCTCGCGCTCGATAACGGCGTGCTGCGCGAGGATGCGGTGCGCGACATCGGCTCGCTGCTGGTGTGGGTGGGTGTGCAGTCGGGATTCGATCGGGACCACGTGGTGGTGATGGGCGGCTCCTACGGCGGCTACATGGCGCTGGCGGCGCTGGTCACCTACGGCGAGCGGCTGCGTGGCGGCATCGATCTCGCGGGCATCAGCAACTTCGTCACCTTCCTGCGCGGTACCTCCGGCTACCGTCGGGACTGGCGCCGCACCGAGTATGGAGACGAGCGCGATACCAACATGCGGGTATTCCTCGAGCGCATCTCACCGCTCACCAACGCCACCCGCATCCACAAGCCGTTGCTGGTCGCGGCCGGCCAGAACGATCCGCGCGTGCCGGTGTCCGAGTCCGAGCAGCTGGTGTGGCGCGTGCGCTCGAGCGGCGGGGAGGTGTGGTACCTCGTGGCGAAGGATGAAGGGCACGGGTTCCTCAAGAAGGCGAACCGCGACGAGTATCTGCTGACCGCGGCGAGCTTCCTGCAGAAGCTCGCGCATTAAACGATACCGTCACGGCGAGCCCCTTGCCCGAGGGGCCGTCGGCGAGCGTGACGGTGGCGCCGTGCGCATCGGCAATGGCCTTCACGATCGCAAGCCCCAGGCCGCTGCCGGGCGGTGCAGTGCCCGCGCGGCGGTAGAAACGATCGAACACGCGCCTGCGTTCTTCCGCGGGTATTCCGGGGCCATCATCGCTCACGGTGACGCGCGGTCCTGCGGTGCCGCTCTCGATCGCGATATCGACACGTCCGCCCGGTGGCGTGTAGCGCACGGCGTTGTCCACCAGGTTGCGCAGCAGGGTCCGCAGCGCCTCCGCATCGCCGGCGACGGTTGCCGGTTGCGCCGCGGCCACTCCGAGGTCGATGCGCCCGGCGTCGGCGAGCGGCACCAGCTCGGCCACGATCTCGCGCGCGAGCTGATCGAGCCGCACCGGTACCGGCGCACTGTCGGCGCGCGGCTCCTGGCGGGCGAGTGCGAGCATCTGCTCGACGAGGCGAATAGCGCGCTGCACCCCCGCCGAGAGCGTACTCATCGCCGCCTCGCGCTCGGTCTCACCGCTGGCGCGCGCCAGCATGGCCATCTGCAGGTGCAGCGCCGTGAGCGGTGTGCGCAGCTCGTGCGCGGCGTCCGCCATGAATGCACGCTCGCGCTCGAGCGCCGCCTGCAACCGGCCAAGGAGATCGTTGAGTGCGAGCACGAGCGGCTGCACCTCATCGGGCAGGTTCGCCGCCGGCAACGCATCGAGCGCGTTGACGCGCCGCGCCGCCACCTGCCCGGTGAGCCGCCGCAGTGGCTCGAGCGCGTGACCGACTGCGACCCAGATAACCAGTGCCAGCACCGGCAGCAGCAGCGCGAAGGGCTTCAGGGTCTGCAGCGCCAGCTCCGCCGCGCGCTGCTCGCGCACGCTCATCGGTTGCGCCACCTGGATGACGCGTGTGACCGCCTGCACACCGAACACACGCCAGCGATCTTGGCCGGCCTTCACCGTGGAGAACCCGAGCGTGGTGATGTCCGGCAGCACCGCGTGCGGACGCGACAGGTACACGCGCACGCCATCGAGCGACCAGACCTGCACCACGAAGTCGTAAGAGGCGTCGGTGGGCGGCAGTCGCGGCGCGAGCGGGTACGCCACTGGCTCGTCGCGCAGGATGAGGGCGGTCTGGCGCAGGTGATAGTCGAAGAACGCGTCCGCCTCGGCGAGCGCATTGCGGTACACAATCCAGCCGCCTCCGGCGCCCACCAGTACCACGCCGGCCAGCAGCGAGGCGAGCAGCCGCGCCCGTAGTGAGCTCATGCGGCGGGCCTGAGGCGGTAGCCGACACCGCGTACTGTGAGGATGAACTGCGCACCGAGCTTGCGGCGCAGGCCGTGGATGTGGACCTCGATCGCGTTGCTCTCGACTTCCTCGCCCCAGCCATAGAGCCGCTCCTCGAGCTGGGCGCGCGACAGGACCGTGCCGGGACGCTCCATCAGTAGCTGCAGCAGCGTGAACTCGCGCGGCGAGAGCGGCACCTCCACCCCCTGCCGCGTCACGCGATGCGCGGCCGGGTCGAGCACCACGTCCTGGTGCTCGAGCAGCGGCGCGGGTCGGCCGGACTTGCGCCGCAGAAGCGCGCGGATGCGAGCGGCGAGCTCATCGAGATCGAAGGGCTTGATGAGGTAGTCATCCGCCCCGGCATCGAGCCCGGCCACCCGGTCGGACACCGCATCGCGCGCCGTGATGATCAGCACCGGCAGCGACTCGCCGCGCCCGCGCAGCCTCTTCAGCAGCTGCAGGCCATCGCTTGCCGGCAGACCCAGATCGAGCAGCAGCAGCTCGAAGGGATCGCTGCGCAGCACCTCGGCGGCGCCCGCGGCATCGTGCACCCAGTCGACCGTGAAGCCCTCGCGCTTGAGTCCGGCGCGGATGGCCTCGCCGATCATCGCATCATCCTCTACCAGCAGCAGTCTCACGGTCTGCGAAGTATGATCGGTCGCGCCCGCCCTCGCGCAAGGAGCTTGTGTTTGAGTCCGATCGAGCGCCTGGTGCAGGACGCCGCCGCCCTCGGGGTCGCGCTGACGAGCGAGGATGCGGCGCGGCTCCTCACGCTCACCGGGGAGCTCGCGCGCTGGAACCGCAGCTATAACCTCACGGCGATCGCCGCGCCCGCCGCCATGGTGACCCATCACCTGCTCGACAGCCTCGCGGTGCATCCCGACATCGTCGGCACACGCATCGCCGATGTCGGCACCGGTGCGGGCTTCCCGGGACTGCCGCTGGCGGTCTGCAATCCGCAACGGCACTTCACGCTGATCGACTCCACCGCCAAGAAGGTGCGCTTCGTGAGGCACGCGGCCGAGCGGTTGCAGCTCACCAACATAACCGCCGTGCATGCCCGGGTCGAGTCGATGAAAGTCGAGGCACCCTTCGACACGGTGCTCGCGCGTGCCTTCGCGCCGATTCCGAAGCTCCTCGAGACGGTGACCCCGATCTGTGGGCCGGAGACCCGCGTACTGGCCATGAAGGGCAAGTGGCCGCGCGAGGAGCTGGCCGCCCTCGCAGCACCGTGGCGTGTCGTCAGCTCGCGCGAGCTCACCGTCCCGGGACTCGATGCCGCGCGCTGTGTGATCGTGCTCGCGCGCGCGGCCGCCGCGGCCGCGCCCGAGCAGGTATCATGACGCCCATCCGCCGTGTCGCGTAATCCGATCCTGACCACCTGGCCGCTGCTCGCCGGCATGGGAATCCTCATGCTGGGCGCGGGGCTTTTGAGCACGCTGCTCGGGCTGCGCGCCACGCTCGAGGGATTCCCGACCCCGGTCACGGGGCTCGTCATGTCCGGCTACTACGTGGGCTATCTGGCCGGCACGACTCTCGCGCCGCGGCTGCTGCGGCAGGTGGGCCACGTGCGGGTGTTTGCTGCGCTCGCCGCGCTCGCCTCGGTCGCCGCTCTCGCATTCGCTACCTGGGTGCATCCCCTGCCGTGGGCCCTCATGCGGCTCACCACCGGGGTGTGTTTCGCCGGCATCTACGTGGTAGCCGAGAGCTGGCTCAATCACCGCGCGAGCCGCACCAACCGCGGGCGGCTGCTCGCGCTCTACATGCTGGTGCTGTACGTGGGCCTCGGTAGCGCGCAGTTCCTGCTGTTGTTGTCGAGCCCGCAGACGGAAGCCCCGTTCATGCTGGTCTCGGCGCTGATATCGCTCGCGATGGTGCCGATCGTCGCCTCGGCGCAGCCGACACCCGAGCCCGCCGCACCCCGGCACGTTCAGTATCGCGAGCTGTACCACTATTCGCCGCTCGCCGTGGTGGCGGTCGCCGTGTCGGGGATGATCTCCTCGATCATCTTCTCCATGGGGCCGGTCTATGCGCGCCTGAGCGGCGCCGGGACGCGCGGAGTGGCGGAGTTCATGGCGGTGAGCATCTTCGCCGCGGTCCTCACGCAATACCCCGCAGGCCGGCTCTCCGATCGGATGGACCGGCGCACCGTGATCGCCGGCGCGTGCGTGGTCGCGACGCTGGTCGCCGTCAGCATCGAAGTGTTCGTGCCACAACCGCGCTGGCTGTTTCTGCTGCTCACCGCATTGTTCAGCGGCTCCGCGCTCACGCTCTATTCGCTCGCCGTCTCGCACATCAACGACAGGCTCGAACCCTCGCAGATGGTCGCCGCCAGCAGCCGCTTGCTGCTCATCAACGGTATGGCCGCGGCCAGCGGACCGACCATCGCCGGGACCGCGATGCACGCTTTCGGGCCGCGCGCCTATTTCGGGACCCTCGGCACACTCACCGCCGCACTCGCCCTCTATGACCTGTGGCGCAAGCTGCGAAGCGGTGCGGTACCGCCGGCTCTCAAGGGTCCCTTCATCAACACCCAGCAGATCGTGGCCATCGCCGGGCTCGACCCTGCGCCGGTCGCCGGCGTGGAGGAGCTCGAGCCGGTGCCGCAGCACGGGATCAAGGCCGCAAAGGCAGCGCCGTCGTCTCCTTGATGACGGCGAGCGCGATGGAGGAGTTCACCGACTGCACGCCCGGGAAGCGCGACAGGTGATCGAGGAAGAAGGCTTCGTAAGCCTTGATGTCCGGGCAGACGATACGCAGTAGAAAATCCGTCTCACCCATGAGCGTGTAGCACTCGAGGATTTCCGGGTGCGCCCGCACCGCCTGCTCGAAGCGCAGCAGCGCGTCGCGTCCATGACCCGCGACCTTCACGTGCGAAAACACCATCACCGAGAGCCCGAGCTTCTCGCGCTCAAGGAGCGCCACGCGCTTGCGGATCACGCCGAGCTCTTCGAGGCGCGTCACGCGCCGCCAGCAGGTCGAGGCGGTCATGCCGAGCCGTTCAGCGAGCTCCGCGGCGGAGAGATTTCCGTGTTCCTGCAGCACCTCGAGGATCCGCAGGTCCGATCGGTCGAGTTCGTTAATCTGCATCAATCATTTCATCCACATCTGGATATTGAGATAGATATTTCACCATCGGCCTTCCATAGGCAACTTTTGTGACAACTGGTCCGCGGCTGGGCGCGTAGCCTTAGCAGAGGCCTGAGCGATTCGGGACACCCGGGGTGGAGCCGTTGGAAATCTTCGACATGCGCGAGTTCGATGACCACGAGCTCGTCGTCTTTGGTCATGACGCCGCCACCGGTTTGCGCGCCATCATTGCCATCCATTCGACTGCCCTCGGTCCTGCCGCGGGCGGCTGCCGCATGTGGCCATACGCGACGACCGCCGACGCCCTCGCCGACGTGCTGCGGCTCTCGCGCGGCATGAGCTACAAGAACGCGATGGCGGAACTACCCTTCGGCGGCGGCAAGGCGGTGATCATCGGGGAGTCGCGCAAGGCGAAGACCCCGGCTCTTTTCGAGGCTTTCGGCCGCCTGGTCGACTCGCTCGGCGGCCGTTACATCACCGCCGAGGACGTCGGTACCACCACCGCGGACATGGCGAGCGTCGCGCGCGCGACGCGCTACGTCTCCGGGCTCGGAGCCGCGCCGGGCCAGGCGGGTGGGGACCCCGCTCCAAAAACAGCACTCGGGGTGTACCTGGGGATCCGGGCCGCCGTGAGATTCCGCCTCGGGCGCCCGGCTCTCCGGGGCGTGAAGGTCGCGATTCAGGGCCTCGGCGGGGTCGGGCACCACCTCTGCGGGCTTCTCGCCGCGGATGGCGCGGAGCTTTTCATCGCCGATGTGCAGCCGTCTGCCCTGCAGCGGGCCTGCGGGCAGTTCAAGGCGCACGCCGTGGGGGTGGAGGAGCTGCTCGGGCTCGATGTCGATGTGCTCGCGCCCTGCGCCCTCGGCGGAGTGCTCAACGCCCAGTCGATCCCGCAGCTGCGCGCCCGCATCGTCGCCGGGGCCGCGAACAACCAGCTGGCGCAGGATCAGGACGGCACGGCACTGCAGGCGGCCGGCATCCTGTACGCGCCCGACTACGTCATCAACGCGGGAGGCATCATCAGCGTCTCGCGCGAGTACCACGGCGGCGCGAGCGAGGCGCAGGTTGTGGCCGATATCCAGGCGATCCCTGCGCGGCTCACCGAGATCTTCGAGCGCGCGCGGCGCGAGAACCGCACCACCAATGCGGTCGCGGATCAGATGGCACGCGAACGTCTCTCGAGGCGCGAGCGCACGCTCGTCGCCTGAAGCGGTCACGGGCCACGGACGGCCCAGGGTTTCAGCTCGCGGCCCCCATCCCTGGCAAGTGACGTCGCTGCGCATCGCGCCGGGCGCGGTCCCGCCGCGTCGCCCGCACGCGACTGCGGGCGCTCGCGCGCCGGTGCAGTACACTCTCGCCCCATGAAACGCGTCATTGCCATCGCGATGCAGAAGGGGGGCGTCGGCAAGACCACTACCGCGGTCAACCTCGCGGCATCCCTCGCCGCCACCCGGCGCCGCGTGCTGCTCATCGACATCGATCCGCAGGGCAACACCACCATGGGGAGCGGCGTCGACAAGTCGCAGCTCGAACGCAGCACGTGCGAAGTGCTGCTGGGAGAGTGTCAGCTCACCGATGCGCTGATACCGATCGAGCTCGGTAACGGCGCGGGCTTCACGCTGCTGCCGGCGAACCAGGACCTCACCGCCGCGGAGGTGCGCCTGCTCACCCTGGCCATCGGGCGCGAGACCAAGCTCCGCCAGGCGCTCGCGCCGAAGCGCAATGAGTTCGACCTGGTGCTGATCGACTGCCCGCCGGCCCTCAACATGCTGACGGTCAATGCGCTCGTGGCGGCAGACAGCGTGCTGATCCCCATGCAGTGCGAGTACTACGCTCTCGAGGGGCTCTCGGCACTGCTCTCGACCGTCGAGCAGATCCGCGCCGCGGTAAATCCGCAGCTCTCGATCGAAGGGGTGCTGCGTACCATGTTCGACCCGCGCAATAACCTCGCCAACGAGGTGAGCGCGCAGCTGATCGCGCACTTTGGTGACAAGGTGTTCCGCACCGTCATACCGCGCAACATCCGCCTCGCCGAGGCTCCTTCCTTCGGCAAGCCAGCGCTCTTTCACGACAAGGAGTCGCGGGGCGCGCTCGCCTATCTGGCGCTCGCCGGCGAGATGATCCGGCGCGAGGAGGAATCGACCGGCATGGTGCGTGGCATCACCCCGCTCGCGGCGGCGACCGCGGCGCATGCGCAGCCGGTGCCCGCGCCGCCGCCGCCGATGCCCCCCGCACCCGCCGCGGCGCCTGCAACGGTCACCGAGACGGCGCCCGCAACAGAAACGGTTCCCCCGGCAGATGCAGCCCCCGCGACCGATGCGGCGGCCGGCCAGGCTCCGGAAAGGACGACAACTTCGGTGGAGGTCCCTGCCATGACACCGGCTGTGAGCAGCGTCCGCCACACCAGCTGAGGACCGATCCCGATGATGCACCGAAAACCCTCTCTCGGCCGCGGCCTGGCGGATCTGCTTGGCACACGTGCCGTCGCCGCCTCCGTGGCGGCGGAAGCTCTGCCGGTTGGGGAAGAACTCACCAGGCTGCCGCTCGACCTGCTGCAGCGCGGCCGCTACCAGCCACGCATCGACATGCGTCCCGAGACACTCAGTGAGCTGGCCGACTCCATCAAGGCACAGGGCGTAGTGCAGCCGATCGTCGTGCGCCCGCTCGAGCCGCCTGTAAACGGCGAATCCCAGCGCTACGAGATCATTGCCGGCGAACGGCGCTGGCGCGCCTCGCAGATGGCCGGGCTCACCGAGATCCCGGCCGTCATCCGTCACATCCCCGATGAGGCGGCCATCGCGGTGGCCCTCATCGAGAACATCCAGCGTGAGAACCTCAATCCGCTCGAGGAGGCCCGGGCGCTCGAGCGCCTAGTGAGCGAGTTCGGGCTCACTCACCAGGAGGCTGCGCAGGCAGTGGGCCGCTCGCGTGCCGGAGTCACCAACCTGCTGCGACTGCTGGAGCTCACGTCCGAGGTGTGCGAGCTGCTCGAGAAACGCACCCTCGAGATGGGTCATGCGCGTGCGCTGCTCGCGCTCACCGAGCGCCGGCAGCAGACCGAGGTTGCGCTGCTGGTGGCCCGCAAGGGCCTCTCGGTACGTGAGACCGAGGCACTGGTGCGTCGCCTGCAGACCCCGCACGGCACTCCCGCTGAGCACGGCGATGGCCTCGACCGCGACCCGAACGTGGCGCGCCTCGAGCAGGAGCTGGCGGAGAAGCTCGGCGCACGCGTCGCCATCCAGCCCGGCAGAGGCGGCCGCGGGAAGCTGGTGGTCAGCTACAACAGCCTGGACGAGTTGGACGGAATCCTGGCTCACATCCAGTAGAGCACCGCTGGCGCGGTGCAGCGGCGCCGCGCTGGCTCGCTGCGGAAACTACCATGTGGACGGGGCCGTGAGCGGTCTCTATAATCCCGCGGCTTTTTCGCCATCGTCACGTAAGTGACTGAACGGCCGAGTAATGTGAAGCCACTTGCGTCCGCTCAAACGCAAGGCAAGCGGCTCTTTTGAGCCCCTCGAACGGGACTTATATAAGGTGTCGGCGATCGATCTGCCCCGTGCGCGGCGGCTGGCCTTTGGCGTCGTCGTGAGTCAGGCGGTGGTGAGCGTCGTTGCGGCCGTGTGCGCCCTCGGCATTGCGGGCCGGCTGGCGGCGCTCTCGGCACTCGCAGGTGGTGCGATTGCCACGCTGGGCAGCCTCGCCATGGCCGGGCTCGTATTCGGCGGCGCGGCTGGCGGAGCGCAGCGGGCACTGAACAGGTTCTACGCAGGCGAGGCGCTGAAACTCGCCGTCGTGGTCGTGTTGTTCGTGGTGGTGCTGAAGGTGATGAGGGTTGCGCCGCTGGCGATGTTCGCCGGGTTCGCGGCGACCTTCCCGGTGTACTGGGTCGCACTGCTGGCTGCGCTGCCCACCGTGAGCGGCGCGCGCCGCGGTGCCTGAAACGTGACGGGTGGCCTGGCGATGATGATGTCAGCGGCGGAAACAGGTGGCGGCGCGACCGATTACATCCTGCACCACCAGACCTTCCTGTCGAACCGCTCGGCGCACGGCATCGTCGACTTCTCGGTCATCAACTACGACACCGTGTTTTTCTCGGTCGCGCTCGGGCTCGTCTTCCTCGGCCTCTTCTGGCTGGTCGCGCACCGCGCGACCACCGGGGTACCCGGCGGCGTGCAGAACTTCATCGAGACCATCGTTTCGTTCGTCGATGCGCAGGTGCGCGACACCTTTCACGGTGCGAGCCGCCTGGTGGCGCCACTGGCGCTCACCATTTTCTGCTGGATCTTCCTGTTCAACTTCATGGATCTCATTCCGGTCGACCTGCTGCCGCTGGTGGCGCGCGGCGTCGGCCTCGAGCATCTGAAGGTGGTGCCGAGCAC
>Ga0318534_10000120_pt1 | contig 20210 bp, 17 predicted proteins | sample GRESIP117b4f26_FD_202502 | JGI IMG/M metagenome (GOLD analysis project Ga0318534, IMG submission 202502) | Tropical soil microbial communities from Luquillo Experimental Forest, Puerto Rico - GRE.SIPMG.117b4f26 | ecosystem: Environmental > Terrestrial > Soil > Tropical forest > Bulk soil...
GGCGCGGGCCCGTGCTGCGGTGTGCCTGGGATCATCGACCGGCTCTCAGCCCGGTCCCCTCGTCCCTACTTGGTGACGACGAACTTCTTCTTGGCCGAGGTCACCGGGTCGTAGCCGTTAGTGCTGGCGTAGGTGGCGGTGAGCTGGTAGGTGCCGGGGGGAAGCTTCTTCGGCGGGAACGTCCAGGTGGCCTTGCCACGGTTGAGCGGCACCACGGCGAGGGTCGTCTGGCCCGCCCTGATGGTGACCGTTCCAGCCGGAGTGCCGCCGGTTTCGGGCTTGACCCTGATCGCCAGCTGCGCCGCCTGCTCCTGGCCGAATTTGACCATGGCCGTGTTCGTGGCCAAGGTGGCGGACGCGGTCGGCGACTCCACCGACACGATGGCCTGCAGGCCGGTCGAGGCTGCGACGACACCACCGGTCACGCAGTTCCCGGCCGACCAGCAGGACACGTGGCTCTGCGGGCTGAAGACCCCCTGGCTGGACTGGCCGGGCAGCCTGGCCGGGCTGCCCCAGGTGCCGTTGACCTCGTCGACCGTGAACACCTGCCCGTTGCCGCTGGCGTCGGTGTAGAAACCAGTCGCCGCGCAGTTGCCCGGCGACGCGCAAGACACCGACTGGAGGTCGGAGAAGTGGCCCGCATCGAGCGCGGCGATGCCGGGAACCGGCATTGCGTTCTGCCAGGTGCCGCCCTTCTCCTCGGCGATGAACGGCTGCCAGCGGCCGATGTTGTCGGTGTAGTGCCCGACGACCACGCAGTTCCCGTCCGAGGCGCAGGAGACCGAGTTGTCCAGCGCCGTCCCGCCCACGTTGAGGGCTTGGATGCCGAGCAGGAACACCGGCAACGAGAAAAACCTCCCGTGCAGCTCCATGAAGTAGACCTCGATATGACCGCTGGCATCGTCGATAGCCGTCCCGGTCAGCACGCAGTCGCCGGACGCGGGACACGAGATCGACCGCCCCGTCGTTGGGACCACTCGACCGATTGGATCGCCTTGGTCCCAGCTCCCGGACACCTCGGCGGCGAAGAACGCAGCCGGCGTGCCACCGAGGATGGTGGCCTCACCGGCCGCGTTGCAGTTTCCCGGCGATTGGCAGGACACGGAGTTGACCTCAGCGAACCCGCCGGGGTTGGCCTCACCCACGTCGTGGAAAAGACCCCAGGTGCCGTTTACCTCGTCCTCGACGAACGCCTGCCGCTGGTTGGACGCGTCCCGGTACCAGCCGCTCACGGTGCAGTTGCCCGCCGAAGGACACGACACCGACAGCGCCTGCGAACTCGAGGTGCCGGCGCCGAGAAGGATCATCGCCTGCTGCCAGGTTCCCCCGAGATCGACGTCCACCGTCGCCCGGTCGACGGACCCGTTCGTCGCCGTCTCGCCGACGGCGACACAGTAATTGCCGGTCGTACAGGACACAGCGTTGATCGCGGAGTGCCCACCGCCGGTGGTGATCGATCCGGGCAGCGCGGTCGCCTTGGACCAGGCGCCGGCGTGCCCGCTGGCGACCCACGCCTGCGGGTTGCCGAGCGCGTCGTCGTAGGTCCCGCCGATGGCGCAGTCAGCCGACGGCGCACACGACACGGCGGAGACCGTGCTGCTGGTGGAGGTCAGTGCCGACATGCCCGGCACCGGGGCGGCCGGGGCCCAATGGCCCAGGACCGGCGACCCGGCCGCCGCTGCCGGATACATCGACATCCCGGACAGTGCGAGCGACGCTCCGGCGACGGCCGCACCCGCAAACATCCTGATCTTGCCAATAGCCATGCCGGTCAGTGTCGTGGCGGGCGCTGGAACGCCGCTGAAACGGCCTGAAACGGCGGCTGTCCCCCGGGTCCCGTGCGGCCGGGGGTGAACCCGGTTGCGGGCCTGTGCGTAATGTTCAGGGGTGAAGCAACGGCGGCCGCGAACCCACTGGCCGCCTTCGTATGGCCACAAGCCCCGGGGAGAGTTCCGATGACATCCACGCAGGACGCTGACCTCAAGCCAACGCTAGCCGCGCTCGTGGACAAGCACGCCGAACGGCTCAACGAGGCGCTGGCCGCGATCGCCGGGCGCGGTTACTGGTCGGCCTACCCCGAGTCGCCGAGCCCGCGGGTGTACGGCGAGGGCACGGCCGAGGCTGGTAAGGCGGCGTTCGAGGCGCACCTGGGCAAGCCGTTCCCGCTGGGCCAGCCCGGAGCCGACGGCCAGGTCGGCGGCGAGGTCTCGCCCTACGGCCTGGACCTCGGCGTGACCTACGAGCACCTGGGTGCCGACGCGCTGATCGCCGCGGCCACCGCGGCGCTGCCCGGCTGGCGGGCGGCGGGCCCGCGGGCCCGTGCGGCCGTGTGCGTGGAGATCCTCGACAGGATCAACGCCCGCAGCTTCGAGATCGCGCACGCGGTCATGCACACCAGCGGGCAGGCCTTCGTGATGTCGTTCCAGGCCGGTGGCACGCACGCGCAGGACCGGGCGCTGGAGGCGGTCGCCTACGCCTACGCCGAGCAGACCCGGCACGCCGACACCGCGGTGTGGGAGAAGCCGCAGGGCAAGCGGCCCGCGCTGCGGATGGAGAAGACGTTCACGCCGGTCCCCCGGGGGATCGCCCTGGTCGTGGGCTGCACCACGTTCCCCACCTGGAACGCCTACCCCGGGCTGTTCGCCAGTCTCGCCACCGGCAACGCGGTGATCGTCAAGCCCCATCCCGGCGCCGTGCTCCCGCTGGCGATCACGGTGTCCGTGGCGCGTGAGGTGCTCGGCGAATACGGCTTCGATCCGAACCTGGCCCTGCTCGCGCCCGAGGCCCCCGGCGAGGGCCTGGCCAAGGTCCTCGCCGTCCGGCCGGAAATCAAGATCGTCGACTTCACCGGGTCCACCGCGTTCGGCGACTGGCTGGAGGAGCACGCCCGCCAGGCCCGGGTGTACACCGAGAAGGCGGGCGTCAACGTGGTGCTGATCGAGTCCACGTCCGACTACGCGGGCATGCTCGCCAACCTGGCGTTTTCGCTGGTCCTCTACAGCGGCCAGATGTGCACCACGCCCCAGGACCTGCTGGTGCCCGCCGAAGGCATCGGCACCGATCAGGGCCACAAGACCGTCGCGGAACTGGCCGCCGACCTGGCTGCGGCGATCGACGCCACGATGGGCCCTGACCTGCAGGCGGTGGAGTTGCTGGGCGCGATCGTCAACGACGGGGTTCTCAGCCGGCTGGACGCGGCCGCCGCACGGGCCACCGGAGCCGGGCGGGTGGCGGTGCCGAGCAGGGCCATCGGGCACCCCGGGTTCCCCGATGCCCGGGTGCGCACCCCCTTGGTGGTGCACGCGTCCGCCGACTCGCCGGAGATCTCGGCCGAGTGCTTCGGGCCGGTCTCCTACCTGGTGTCCACCCCGGGCGCGGAAGCCTCCGTGGCCCTGTTCCGCCAGGTCGCCGGGGCCAAGGGTGCGCTGACGGCCAGCGTGTACTCCACCGACGAGCGGTATCTGGGCCAGGTGCGGGACGCGGCGCTTGACGTCGGCGTGGCCCTGTCGGAGAACCTCACCGGCGGGGTGTACGTGAACCAGTCGGCCGCGTTCTCCGACTTCCACGCGACCGGGGCGAACCCGGCCGCGAACGCCGCTTACACCGACGGCGACTTCGTCGCGGGCCGGTTCCGCGTCATCCAGTCCCGCCGCCACCTGCCCGGATAGGCGCACCGAACGCTTCTGCGGGGCCCCAGGCCGGGCAGGCTCACTGCCCGGCCAGATGCCGGCGGTGCTGGCAGGGGAGGCCTTCCGTGCGTAGGGTCAGCCGGGCGCCGGGGACGGCCCTCAGGCCCTGGTGCGGGTGACGCCGCCGTTGGGCTGGAGTATCTGGCCGACCATCGCGCTGCCGCCCGGCCCGGCCAGGAACGCGACGGCGCCGGCGATGTCCTCGGGGGTGGCGAGGTGGCGCACCGGGATCTCGTCGCGGTACCGCTGACGCATCTCCTCCAGCGTGATCCCGGCGTCGTCGGCGTCCACCCGCAACTGCTCGGTGTCGATGAACGACGGCGCGATGGCGTTGGTGAGGATTCCCTGCGGCCCCAGTTCCCGGCCAAGACCCTTGGCCAGCGCGATCAGCCCGGCCTTGGACGCGGCGTAGGCGGTGGCGTTCGGGTGGCCGATCACGCCCCATCCGGACGTGATGATCACGATCCGGCCGTGCCCGGCGGCGCGCATCCCCGGCAGGACCGCCTGGATCAGCCGGAAGTGGCCGGTGAGGTTGACATCGATCTGGTGCCACCACTGGTCCATGTCGGCGTCGAGGAACGGGCTCATGGCCATCGCCGCCGCGTTGGCCACCAGCACGTCCACCGGGCCGAGGGCGTCGGCGACGGCCCGCACGATGGCGGGCGCGGCGCTGGCGGCGGAGATATCGGCGGGCACCGCAAGCCCGCCGATCTCGGTCGCCAGGCCGGTGAGCCGCTCATCGGCGGCGATGTCGTTGACCGCGACCGCGAACCCCTCGGCGGCCAGCCGCAGCGCGGTGACCCGCCCGAGCCCTTGCGCCGCCCCGGTGACCAGTGCCACCTCGGGGCCGGTCCGGCGATGGTCCGGCGTAGTGTCCGCAACTGCGCCGGCCGCGGGGCGGGCGTTCCCGTGCGCCGCCATCAGATGACCGCGCCCGCGTTGGGCGAGAGCACTTCCCCGCAGTACATGGAACCCTCGGTGGCCAGGTAGTAGACGGCGCTGGCGATCTCGTCCGGCCGGACCAGCCGGCCAAGCGGCAGCGTGGCCAGGTACTCCGGCTCGCGCGCCGGCGAGCCCGGCGCCAGCAGCGGCGTGTCGGTCGGGCCCGGCGCCACCGCGTTGACCCGGATGGCGGTCCGCGCGACCTCCAGGGCCAGCGACTTCACCAGGCCGAGCACCGCGCCCTTGGCCGCCACGTAGTGCAGGTCGGTGGCGCTGCCGGCCAGCGCAAGCTCCGAGGAGATCGCCACGATCGACCCCTCGCCGCGCGCCAGCATGTGCGGCAGCACCGCAGCGAACGTGTTGACCGTGCCGCCGAGGATGACCGCGAGCATCCGGTCCCACTGGTCGTGGCCGATGTCGGCGACGTCGATGCCCTCCTCGTAGTAGCCGGCCGCGGTCACCGCGAGGTCGATCCGGCCGAACCGGGCCGCCGCCTCGTCCACGGCCGCGGTCACCGCGGCACGGTCGCGGACGTCGGCGGTCACGGCCAGGTCGGCGTCGCTGTCGTGAAGGTCAATGGCAGCAATACGCCACCCGTCATGGCGGAACCGTTCCGCGCAGGCGGCACCGATCCCACTGGCCGCGCCGGTGATGACGGCGACGGGATCGGTCACGTCTCCTCCGCCAGGGTCGGTCATGGGCACCCCCACAGTGTGCGCTGCGAGAGGGGTGAACGCTGCCGCGAAGCCCGCAATGCCGGCGCTACAGGCGCTGAGCACAACCCGGCTCGCGTCGCCGACGCCGGACACGGCGGACCCTAGTACCTGCCATTACCGCAGGTGGAAGAACCTGGGCGGCGGGCATGGCCGCCTAACTCCGCGATCGAGCACGTTCCGGGCAGGCCTCAGGGCTGCAGGGGCCGTCGCCGCCGGTAGATCAACGTGAGACAGCCCTTGGGTTCGCGGGGCTCGTAGTGTCCATGGCAAGGGCTGATCGCGGCCCACGGCATGGTGGCTGGTGGGATGCCCGCAACGGTGTGGCGCGCGCGAAGGGGGCGAGCGGGATGGCGGCAGGTCTGACGCGGATGCGCATGGTGGTTGGCGGCAGGGCGGCCGATGCCATCTCCGGGCGGACATTCGAGTCGGAGAATCCTTATACCGGCCAGGCCTGGGCGGTGGTGCCCGACGGCGGCCGGGAAGACGTTGACGCGGCGGTGGCGGCGGCGCGGTCCGCGCTGGACGGCGACTGGGGACAGCTCACCGGGTTCGCCCGGGCGGCGTTGCTGCGCCGCCTGGGTGATCTGATCCCCGATCACGCGCAAGAGCTTGCCCAGCTGGAAGTGAACGACTCGGGCAAGCTCTACCGCGAGATGATCGGCCAGATGAACGGCCTGGGAGCCTGGTACCACTATTACGCCGGGCTGGCCGACAAGCTTGAGGGCCGGCAGATCCCCGCCCCGAACCCGGACTACCTGGTCTACACCCGGCGCGAGCCGGTGGGCGTGGTAGCGGCAATCACCCCGTGGAATTCGCCGCTGTTGCTTCTGACCTGGAAGATCGCTCCGGCCCTGGCCGCAGGCTGCACGGTAGTGGTGAAACCCTCCGAACATTCGCCGGTCTCAACATTGCGATTCGCCGAACTGTTCGCACAGGCCGGGTTCCCGCCCGGCGCGATCAACGTGGTCACCGGACTGTCGCGGGAGGTCGGCGCGGCGCTGGCCGGGCACCCGGGCGTGGACAAGATCGCATTCACCGGCTCGACGGCTACCGGCCGCGCGGTCGCGCATGCGGCGGCCGAGAACCTCAGCAAGGTAACCCTCGAACTCGGTGGCAAGTCCCCCCAGGTCGTGTTCCCCGACGCCGACCTGCGGGCCGCCGCCAACGGGCTGGTCGCGGGCGTATTCGCGGCAACCGGGCAGACCTGCATGGCCGGGTCGCGGCTCATCGTCCATCAGGATGTCCACGATGACCTGGTCGGGCTCGTCGCGGAACGGGCGGCGGCGATCAAGCTCGGGGATCCCAACGATCAGCGGACCGAGATGGGACCGGTCGCCAACAGGCCGCAGTACGAGAAGGTGCTCCGCTACCTCCACACCGCGCAAGACGAGGGGGCAAGCGTGGCCTGCGGCGGAACCGCCGACCAGGACCTTGGCGGCTTGTTCATCAAGCCCACCGTGCTCACGGGGGTCAACGCGCAATCGACCGTGGTCCGGGAGGAGATCTTTGGCCCGGTCCTGTCGGCCTACGCCTTCACCACGGAAGACGAGGCGGTGAAGCTGGCCAACGACACGCCCTACGGGCTGGCGAGCGCCGTGTGGACCAAGGACGTTCACCGTGCCCACCGGGTCGCGGCCAGGATCCGGGCCGGCACGGTTTGGATCAACGCCTACCGGGTCGTTGCCCCGAGCGTGCCCTTCGGCGGCTATGGCGCCTCCGGCCTGGGCCGTGAGAACGGCCTTGCCGCGATCGACGAATACCTCGAAACGAAATCAGTCTGGATCGAACTCAGCGGCGGCACCCGCGACCCCTTCACCCTGGGCTGAAGCCGGCGGCAGGGCCCAGCCGGTGGCGCGCGACCATGCCTCGGCATCGTCGAGGATGTCCAGGATGATGTCGGTCTTGGCCTCGGTGTAGGCCCAGCGGTCGTCGCGCCAGGTGACGGCGGCCGCCCGCTTGCCCGCGAAGTAGCGGTCCGCGGCCGCCGGGTGAGCGCGGAGGTAGTCGCGGAACAGCAGGTGGTCGCGCTCCCAGGCGCTGCCGGCCTGGCACACGTGCAGGTGCAGTTCCCTGGGCTGCTCCGGGATCGGGGAGAAGTACCGGTGGACGTCGTCCCGGTTGCTCAGCTGCAGGCCGAGCGGCTCCAGTGGGCCGGCGTAACGTGCCTCGTCAGCGATGTCGGCCACGCTGACCTGGATGTCGATGACCGGCTTGGCGGCAAGCCCGGGTACGGACGTGGAGCCGACGTGCTCGGTCCGCAACGCGGTCGCGCTGAGCGCGGCCCGGATCCGGCCCCGCCACCGGGCAAAACGCCGCGGCCACTCCGGGTCGTAGGGCACGAGATGGACGGGTTCGCGGGCCCGCCGCCGATGCGCGACGGGACTGTATCCGGGGATGAGCACCGGCGTCGCCGCGCGCGCCAGGGCGCCCCGCTCGGCCTGGGACAGGTCCTGGGCGGCGATACCGCGCTGCCGCGCGGCCAGCCGGTACAGGTCGATCCCGCTCGCCCGCGGGCCCTCGGCCTCGCGCAGCATGCGCCAGGCGGCTACCGGGTCGCTGATGTCGCTGATCCCGGCGGCCGCGAGCCGCCGGGCCAGGCCGGCCGGCAGGGTTCCGGGCTCCGGGGCAGCGTGGGCCGTGACATCGCGGGCCGGGCCGTCTCCAGGCATCCGATCCGGCGGGTCAGCCTGCACGGCTCACAGGCTATGCCGCGCCGCACCGGGCCGCGCCGCGCCGCGTGCCGTACCGGGCCGCGCGCCACGCCGGGCCGCGTGACGCCCAGGGAGGCGCCCTCCCGGAGACGGCGCAGCATGCCGGCCATGAGAGAGCCCTAAGGTAGTACCTCCGGCCCGCCCCCTGCGGTGCCGCAGGTTCGCGAAATGGCAGGCATGACATGGACGAACGGATGAGGGACTCGGCGTTCGCAGCCAATATCAACCCGGGCTGGCACGGGGCCGTGGGCGGCTACTACGGCGGCCCCAACGCCTTCAACGTGTGGGCACCCGGGGACTGGGCGCCGTTCCACAGAAACCGGAAGCTGCCGATCTGGGTCGGTGGCATGGACGGCCCTGGCGAGGCCAGGCAGGCCATCGAGGCCCTCCGTGACCTGGGCGTTCCCAAGCGTGTCTACACGGCGCTCGATATGGAGGGCCGGGTGGACGACCTCTACGTGAACAACTTCGGCCTGGCGTTGCAGGAGGCCGGGTACAAGGTCTGGGTCTACGGGCAGGCGTCCTCGGTGTTCGGCAACCCCCGCCTCAACGGGTACTGGGTCGCCGACTTTGCCGGCAAGGGCCCGTTCATGTACAACCACAGGCACGTGCGGGCCACGCAGTTCGCCGAGGGCCCGGACTACGACAGTTCCACGGTGCGGGACTGGACCTTCAACTCGGGCCCATGGTGGGTGTAGTGGCCGGTTGTCAGGCCAGCCCGGCCGCGGCACGTGCGATCAGGCCGGCCGACGGGCCGCGGCCGAGGGCCTCGGCGCGCAGGTGATCGAACACCGCCCGGTAGCGCCGGACCTCCTCCTCGTCCTCCAGGAAGAGGCTGCCGGTGAGGTGTTCCAGGTACACCACCGTGGGGTCGGCAGGGTCGGCGAACTCCAGCACGGTGAACGGGCCGACGGGCTGCACCTGTGCCGCGGCGCGCACCGGCAGTACCTGGATGGTGAGGTCCGGCCGGCTGGCCAGGTCGGCCAGCCGCAGCAACTGGGCCCGCATGACCACGGGCCCGCCGACCTGCACCAACAGCACGCTTTCACTTAGCACCACCTGCAGCTGCGGTGGCCGGGGCTCGTCGAGGATGGCCTGGCGCCGCATCCGCAGCGCCACCTGCTGGTCGATGTCCTCGGCGCAGCCCGCATCCGGGGCGCCGCGCATCACCGCGCGGGCATAGTCCTCGGTCTGCAGCAGGCCGGGGACCACCGACGGCTGGAAGTCGTGCAGCCTGGCCGCGTCGGACTCAAGCCCGACGTAGGCCTCGAACCAGGGCGGGAGCACCCGGCCATAGGCGCGCCACCAGCCCTTGCGCCGCGCGTCCCTGGCAAGCTGCACCAGGGAGTCGGCCTCGGCACCCGTCACACCGTAGATCTCCAGCAATTCCCGCACGTCACCGGGACGGGCACCGATTCGCCCGGTCTCCATCCGGCTGATCCGGGTACCGGAACACTCCAGCCGGTGCCCCACGTCCTCGCAGGTTAACCCCGCCTGTTCACGCAAACGTCGCAGTTCTACGGTCAGGCGCCTGCGGCGGACGGTAGGACTGGGGGTAGCCATACTTCCTCCGATAGGCCCTGTGCCGGGAGGGCGGACAGATGCGAACAGAACCAATCCGCATCATACAGAAACGAATGTTGCATTGCATCTCCGAAATGGGGCATGATAGATCAGTACTATCGGGCCTAGTACGTATCTAAGGGCGAAAGGGCCGCTCACCGCATGGGGATGCCAGCGCACCAGGCGAGTCCGCCCGGCGACGCCCCCCAGTGGCCGTATCACTCGTTTCTGCCCCTGGGGGCGCTGCCGGGTGCGATTCCGTGTGCCCGGCTGCACACCACGGCCGTGCTCTGGGAGTGGGGCATGGAAGCCCTGGCCCAGCCCGCCGAACTAACCGTGTCCGAACTCGTCACGAACGCCGTCCGCGCCTCCATCGACGCGCGGCAGGCCAGGCAGGCAACGGGCGAGCCGATGGGCGTCCCGGTGGTCGCGCTGCGCCTGGCGGGCGACCACAAGCACCTTCTGGTGGAAGTGAGCGACTACGACCCCCGCCCGCCGATCCCCACCGTGGCGGATCCGGAGCACGACGGCGGGCGCGGCCTTTTACTGGTCGCTGCGGTTAGCGAGCAGTGGGGGTACTACTACCCGGCCACCGATCCGGTCTCCGTGCGAGGCCGTGCTCCGGTGCCCGATGTGGGTGAGTGGCTCGCGGCCCCTCCCGTGCTGCCCGACGAGGAGTCCGGCAAGATCGTCTGGGCCCTGCTGTCCCCACCCTGAGCCAGCCTCGGCGCCGGGCCATCCGCGGCGAACCGCGCCGGGCCGCGACTGGCGCTACGAGCAGCCTCCGCGCGCGTTGTAGAAGTTCGGGCCGTTCAGGCCGGGGCCGGTGATCTGCGGCCGGTTGCTGCCACCGCCCGCGGGGTAGGCGGTGTCGAACCACTGGGTGAAGAACTGGCTGAGCCGCGCCCGGCAGGCGCTGGTCTGCACCGGCAGCCACTGGCTGAACGCCGCCTCCCACTCCGGTTCGGTGATGAACGACCCGCCATAGCTGCGCTGGACCTGCTCCAGCGCCTGGGTGAAGTTGCCCGGGCCGAGGATCTGCCGCAGCGCCAGGTAGGCGGCGCTGGGCCGCTCGTACGTCGACGAGCCGGAGAACAGCCCGGCCGGCTCGGGGTCGGACGGCGCGACCGTCCAGTCCAAGCGAGGGGACGCGTAGATGTTGTTGAACTGCTTGACCAGGCTGGCCTGGAACGCGGCCTGGCCCTTGGGTGAGTAGGGGCCACCGGCCTTGTTCTCGGCCTGCCGGGCCGCGTACAGCTCCTCGGCGACGGTGGCCATGCCCTCCTTGTAGAAGGTCATGGTGTAGCCGCCCTCGCTGACGTTGTCGCCCCACCACTGGTGCATGTTCTCGTGGTAGAGCACGTCGGTGTTGATGGACCCGCCCGCGAACGTGATCATCGTCTGCATCTCTTCTTCGAAGCTGGCCGACGGAGTGCCGACGACCACGCCATCGGAGGTGAACGGGAAGCTGCCGTTGAACTGGCTCTCGAACTCGGTGATGTTCTGCTGCATGTTCATGATCGCCAGGTTGCGCTTCCGCTGCGCCGCCGGGATCGCGGAAGCCTGGGCCTCGTAGTACTTGGTGCCGTTGTCGGCGACCCGCTCGGTCAGGTGGTAGTTCCCGACGCTGTCCTCGACCAGGTAGCTGGCCACCGGGGCCGGGGAGCGCCAGTTCCAGGTGACCGACCCGCCGGGGAACTCGCCGCTGACCGGGTTGCGCTTGGTCGAGACCAGGATGCCGTTGGCGAGGACGGTCTTGCCGGCGCTCACCGTGTCGGAGAAGTCGTAGGCGGGCTTGGCCGTCGGGTAGTCGTTGAGCGGCATCCAGTCCTCGGAACCGACCGGCTCGGTGGTCACGAACCCGCCGTCGGGGGCGCGGAACCAGCCCTCGGTGGTGCCGTCCCCGTCGTTGTGCACGCCTGGCCTGCCGGTATAGCCGACCGTCACGGTGAACATCGAGCCATTCGCGATCGGCACCGCGGGGGCGATCACCAGCTTGTTGGCCGGGCACTGCGTGCCGTTCAGCGCGTCCGGCGCGGTGCCGGGGTTGGGCAGTTCCGGCGAACAGGCGGGCGGCAGCGGGTTGTGCTTCGGGCCGCCGACGGGGTTGCTCTGCGACGCCTCGTGCGCGGCGGGGTTGGGGTCGTTCTGCCCGTGCGGGTCGCCGGGGTAGGTGGGCTGGACGAACGTGAACCTGGCCGGCTGGCCGTTCACGGTGACCGACCGCACGGTCATGTCCGGGCCCGCCTTGGTGTTCGCGGACTTGCGCTCGAAATCGAGGCTGAAGCTGCTCAGGCACCGGGTGGCCCGGTCGGTGAGCACGACCTGGTTGCCGGGCAGGAACTCGTTGGCGGCGGCGTCGTAGACCAGGTGCACCAGGGTGTGCACGCTGGTGTAGCCGCCATTGCCGGTCTCCGGGTACAGGTGGGAGCCGGGCGGCGCAAGCGTGTGCGCGCCAGCCGAGCATTGAACGCTGCTATACGAAGCGGCGGGGCCGAGGTGGGCCTGGGCCGCCAGTCCGGCCCCGGGCAGGATCAGCCCCGCGCTCGCCGTCGTGACCGTGATCCAACGCCAGCGGCCGGCCATGGGGGCCTCCTTGTCGGTCAGCGCCGTTGCCTACGTCCCCACTGTCCCATCCTTGCCGTGGCGGCGCCTCGGCGCCATGGATCGCGGCTATCCGGCGGCGCTGCCGCGCCGCGCATCCCACTCGGCCGCCATCCGGGCCGGGGCCTTTCGGCGCCAGGACTCCTCGAGCAGTTCGGCGATCCGGTCCGCGGGGGCGGCGGCGATGCGGATGCGCAGCCCTCTGAGCCGCTGGCCCCACAGCAGTGGCTCGAAGGCGGCCGGGTCCTCGGCCACCGCGGCGTGGACCTCTGCCTCGTCGACGAACACGTGCAGGTGCTCGTCGTCCGGCGGAACCGTGGCGAAGATCTTGCCGCGCACGCGGAACGAGGCCATGTCGAAATGAGGTTCCTCGGTCGTCGCAGGAAGCGACAGCGCGAACGCTCGTGCTGACTCAAGATCCCCCACCTGCTCAGGTTAACCGCGGTCAAGCTGTCCACCGGCGTCTTCGTGCCGTGCGCGGACCAGGAGCCGGTCACGGCCATGACGCCCCGGGGGGCATATGTTCGCTGGGTGGATCACGTTCTCAGCGGAACGGGCCGGCGGGGCCACGATCGTCCGCGCGCACACGCAACCAAGCCGGCGTCACCTGGTGATTCCCATGCCAGGTGACGCCGACGCGATCGTCGTGGGCAGCGGGCCGAACGGCCTGGCCGCGGCGGTCACCCTGGCCGCGGCGGGGCTGCGGGTGCACGTGATCGAGGGCGCGGCCACCCCCGGCGGCGGCTGCCGGACCGAGGAACTGACGCTGCCTGGCTTCCGGCACGACGTGTGCTCGGCCGCACACCCGCTGGCGCTGGCGTCGCCGTTCTTCCGCCGCTTCGATCCTGCCGCCCGGGGGGTGCGGTTCGCGCACCCGGAGGTGGTGTACGCGCACCCACTGGACGGGGGCCGCGCCGCCGTGGTCACCCGTTCCGTGCCGGACACCGCGGCGGGCCTGGGCAGGGACGAGGCCGCCTACCGGCGGCTGATGCAGCCACTCGTGGCCGGGGGCAACGCGGTCGCCGACGCGGTCCTCTCGTCGATGCGCCGGCCGCCGGTCCCGTCCCGCGCGCTCGCCGAGTACGCCGTGCTCGGCCTGCTCCCCGCGGCGGCGGTGGCCCGGCTCTTCGCCACCGAGGAGGCCCGTGGCCTGTTCGCCGGCGTCGCCACGCACGCGATGCTGCCGCTGACGTCGTCACCCACGGCGGGCGCGGGGCTGCTGCTCGGCTCGCTGGCACACACGGTCGGCTGGCCGGTGGTGGCCGGTGGCAGCGCCCGGCTCACCGATGCCATGGTGGAGGCCATCGTCGCCACCGGCGGCCAGGTGGAGACCGGCCGATGGGTGCGGTCCCTGGCCGACCTGCCACCCGCGCCCGCGACACTGCTGGACATCGCGCCGCGCGCGTTCCTCGGCCTGGCGGGCGAACGGCTGCCGTCCAGGTACCGCGACGCGCTGGCCAGGTTCCGGTACGGGCCGGGCATCTGCAAGGTCGACTTCGCCCTGTCCGGCCCCGTTCCCTGGCAGAACGAGGCGGCCCGGCAGGCCGGGACCCTGCACCTCGGCGGCGGGTTCGAGGAGATCGCGGCGGCCGAGGCCGCGGTGGCCCGCGGCCAGCACCCGGACTCGCCGTACGTGCTCGTGGTCCAGGCGGGTGTCGCCGACCCCACCCGGGCCCCCGAAGGCCAGCACACGCTATGGGCCTACTGCCACGTCCCTGCCGGGTCGGCCGTGGACATGACGGCACGGATCGAAGCCCAGATCGAGCGGTTCGCCCCCGGGTTCACCGACCTGTTGCTGGCCCGCAACACCAGGACCGCGGTGCAGGAAGAGGAGATGAACCCCAACTACGTGGGCGGGGACATCTCCTGCGGCATGCCGACCGTGCGCCAGGTGCTGGCCCGGCCGCTGATCCGGTGGAACCCGTACCAGACCCCGCTGCGCGGGGTGTACCTGTGCTCGGCGGCGACCCCGCCCGGTCCCGCCGTGCACGGCCGGTGCGGCGAACTGGCCGCGCTGAGCGCGCTGCGCGAGGTGTTCGGCGTGCGCACGCCGCCGGACCTTGCCGCATTGCCGCCCCATCCGGCCGCCGGGTCCCGGAGGCCGGAGTGACGCGCTTACCCGGCCGCGGCGAGTGCTGGCCGGGGGCGACCCCCGGAACCCCCGGTGGGCCAAGGCCCCGTTCCTCCGTCACGGGGCCTTGGCTTTGCGGGCCCGGTAGGCGGCGACGTGCAGCCGGTTTCCGCAGGTGCGGCTGTCGCAGTAGCGCCGCGACCGGTTGCGGGACTCGTCGAGGAAGACATCGCGGCAGGCCGGTGACGCGCAACTGCGCAGCCTGCCGCTCTCCCCCGCCACCAGCAGTTCGGCCAGGCCCATGGCGAGATGAGCGGTGATCCGGTCGGCCATCGGCGCGGCCGCACGGGACACGTGGATGTGCGGGCCGCGGTCGTCGTGCGACACGATCTGCGGGATGGCGCCGGTCTCGGCGAGCAGCGTGTTCAGTATCCGCACCGCGCCCGTGATGTCAGCCGCCTCGCACGCGGTGACGATGCCGTCCAGCCGGGCCCGGTAGGCGCGCAGCGCCGGCACATCGCCGGCCCGGGCGCGGCCACCGAGGCCATAGCGGCGCCCGAATGCGGCCACGTCGGCGACGTCGCGCAACCCGTCGCCGTCGCGGGACCGGCCGGTGTTGATCAGCTCGGCCGCGGCGGTGAGCGCCTCGAGCAGGTCAGCACCAAAACTCTTTTGACTGCTGACAAACTGCTCTCCTAGGGTGGATCCCATGTCAGCACCGTACGCCAAGACGGTCCTGACCGGCAACGAGAAAAGCCAGGCCGGAAAGGGCTACGGGCGATCAGGGAACGGCTCGGTCCAGGCCGCGGGCGGGCCGCCGCCGACGCTGCTGGCCACCCTCGGCGCGGCATGCATCTCCGCCTCCGCGGTACTGATCAAGCTGGCCGACACCGGCACCGCCTCCGCCGCGTTCTACCGGTCCCTGCTGGCCCTGCCGTTGCTGGCCGTGCTGGCCGTGCTGGAGCAGCGCAAGCGCGGGCCGCGGCCGCTCCGGTCCCGGCTCGGGGCGATGCTCGCAGGCGTGTTCCTGGCCATCGACCTGGTGCTGTGGAACCACGCGATCGCCGACGTCGGGGCCGGCATCGCCACGCTGCTCGGCAACCTTCAGGTGGTCTTCGTCACGGTCGCGGCCTGGCTGCTGTTCCGCGAGCGCCCCGGGCGCGGGTTCTTCCTCGCGCTTCCGGTGGTGCTGGCCGGCATCGTGCTCGTGTCCGGGCTGGCCGACCACGCCCACGGGGTGCACTCGGTGGCCGGGATCGAGTACGGGCTTGGCACCTCGATCGCCTACGCGGCCTTCCTGCTCATCCTGCGCCAGACCTCGGCCGCCACGCCGCATGTGGCAGCGCCGCTCGCCGAGGCGACGCTGGGCGCCACGGCCGGTGCGGCCGCGCTCGGCCTGGTGTTCGGCGGATGGCAGCTCGACATCGGCTGGCACGCGTTCGGCTGGCTGCTGCTGCTGGCCCTGACCAGCGGGACCGCCGGGTGGCTGCTGATCACCTCATCGCTCCCCCGGCTGCCCGCCTCGCTGTCGTCGCTGCTGTTGCTGCTTCAGCCTGCCGCCGCGATCCTGCTCGCCGCGGTGGTACTCGGCGAGCGCCCGACCCCGCTGCAACTGGCCGGCGCGGTCCTGGTGTGCGGCGGAATCCTGGTCGCAGCCCGCACTACAACGAGATCCAGTCGGTCACGATCGCTGGGCCGTCGCCGCCGGGCGGCGGGCGCAGCCGCAGGCTCGCCGGGCCAGGAGATATCGGCCCCGACCGGAACCGTCCCAGCTCATCCGCCTCAACCGTGACCGTGTCCTGCGGACCGCGGATGTCCACCATGGCACGCTGCGGCGGGGCGATCTGGCCCAGGACAGATCGCCCGGGCCCGGCGCCTGTCACCTCGACGTCGATGGTCATCCCGCCGACGGCGAAGGAGACGAGGCGCTGGCCGGGTGAGCCCCGGACCAGCGATGCCTCGTCGGCATCGGCCAGCGAGTCGTAGATCAGTTCGGCCAGTTCGGCGTCGATGTCCCGCCAGCCGAAGGCATCCAGCGCAGCCTGGACGAGCTCGGCGGGTACCGGTTCCTTGTCGGCGGCCAGCCGTCTGAGCTCAGCTTCAAGCTCGTTGTCTGACTCCTGCATGTGTGCTTCTCCTGCCGGGAGGCGTCATCATGTAGAGGGCGATAGCCCGTCCCTGATACCTGCCATCTCCTCGCGAAGCCGCTGCAAGCAGCGCCCCCTGGTGGGGCCGATGCTGCCGAGCGGCAGCTCGAGCGCCGCGGCCACCTCAGCGTAGCTGGGCGGGGGCGATGCCATCAGGACCCGCAGCAGCTCACGGCAGCGGCCCGACAGCCGGGCGAACGCCCGCCACATCGTCGCGGCCCGTTCCGCGTCCTCGCGCTCGGTTTCGGCGGCAAGCACCGCCTCCTCGGTGGGATTGCCCTCGGCAGGAGCGGTGTCGAGCCGGTCCATGTCGTCGGTGGGCGCCGTCTTCGCGGCCGAGCGCAGGCTCTGCAGGCACTCCCGGCGGGCAGCCGTGGCGAGCCAGGCGCCGACCCGGTCGGGGTGATCGATCCGGCCGATGTGCTCGGCCAGGCGCAGCCAGGTGGTCTGGTAGACGTCCGCGGCGTCGGCGTGCGCGAGCCGGTGCGCCCGCGCAACGGCCCACACCAGGCCGCTGAACCGCGTCACGAGCCCGCGCCAGGCAGCCTCGTCGCCATCGGCGGCGCCGCGCACCAGCAGGCCGGTATCGTCCAGACTCACCCACACGCCCTTCCGTCAGCAGCAGCAGTCCCGCGCCGCATGGTGTTTGCCGCCGCAGCAGCATGCCCGATCGCCGCACTCGCCCGTATCGCAGGGCCATAGCACGGGCCCTACCCCAGCCAGATGCTGCGCACGCGCCTGGGCCAGCAGCGCACTGGCCGCCTGGCGACCGTTCTCGCCGGTTGCCGTGATGCGGGCCGCGATGAGCCCCGCCACGACCGGCGCGGAGAACGACGTGCCGCTCCACTTGGCCATGCCCTCGAAGTGGTGGTGCGCGCCGGCATGGGGCGGCTCACGGTAGTGATATGTCCCGGTCGCGTAGGCATTGACCAGGTCCTCGCCCGGGGCGTAGACGTCCACCCAGGGGCCGTAGTCGCTGAAGTAAGCCCGGCCCCGGCCGTTCGCCGCGACCGCGCCCACCCCCACCACCTGGGGGAACGCCGCGGGCCAGAACGGCCTGCGGCTGGAGTTGTTGCCCGCAGATGCAACCAGCACGGTGCCCTTGCGATGACGGTAGGTGTCCCAGAAGGCCTCGAAGCCAAGCAGTGGGAGGTCCTTGCGCGTGCTGCCGCCCGCCGACAGGTTGATGACGTCCGGGGCCTTGCCCAGGGCCTCGTGGAGCCGGCGCACGATCAGGTGCTCGGCGATCGCGCCGGCCTTGTTGAAGTCCCTGGCCACCTCCACCTTCGCGGCGGGCGCCATGCAGCGGGCGACCCCGGCGATGAACGTGCCGTGGCCCGCGTAGTCCGGAATCGTGGTCACCCCGCCCTGCTCGTGCAGCGGGTCCTCGGTGCCGGTGACCCCGGCGAGCCACGGGTGGGCGGCGTCGGCGCCCTTGAGCAGCCCGGTGTCCGCCACGTAGATAAACGTGCCTGCCCCGCTGCCCGCGCATTGGCCCGGGTACGGCGGTGAGCCGAACGGCACGCCCTCCGGTTCGCTGGCCGGGCAGGCCCAGACCGGCGTGACCGACAGGATGTGATCGGGCGTCGCGACACCCACGCCGAGCCTCGCGTCGATCTTTTCCAGCAGCCTGGGGACGTCCCGGTTGCCCACCGAGAACAGGCTGACCCCGGGCAGCAGGCCCTCGACGGGGACGAACTCCTGGCCCCGCTCCTCGGGTTCGTCGTCCTCCTCGAGCAGCCTGGCGACCTCGGCGAGGTAGGCGTCGCGGACCAGGATCACGCCACGCACATAGAGGTAGTCGAGCGTGCCGTCGCCGAAAAGCTGTTTTCCGAACGATTCCCCGAATGCTTCGCTGATTAGGTCTAGCTGAATTTCAAGCTTTGTGAGCGAGTGCTCACCCGCCGTCTCCGAAGATTCCATCGCAAACCTTTGTAGTCGCCCGCGTCCGACACTGTTAGCCCAGCTGACCAGCTGACAGACACAGAGATATTAGAACCTGGCCGGCCCATTGTCGCGTGGCAACCCCCCGAATGGCCGGGTTTAACATCTAGGTATGGCTGGCGGCCCGCGCCCCGCCGCGGACGTTCCCGGCGGGATCCTCGACCTGTTGCGGCTCGCGAGCGACCGTCCCGGCGAGGCCCGGGCGAAGGCCCACGCGATCCTGGCGGCTGGCCCCGCCCCCTACGAAGCCTCGGTCGCGCACCAGGCGATCGGAATGCTGCACCGGGAGTTCGGCGAGCTAGACGCGGCCACGGCGGAGCTGGCCACCGCAGTGCGCCTCGCCCGGGCCTCCGGATCCGCGGAACGCGAGGCCGACGTGCTGGCCACGCTGGGGGTCACGCTGACCTACCGGGGCCACAGCCGCCGCGGGCTGGCGGCGCTGGACCGCTCCCTCGCCCTGGCCGGCGGCGAGGCCGCGGCCCGGGTCCTGGTGCGCCGGGGCATCGCGCTGTGGGTGCTCGGCCGGCACGCCGAGGCACTGGATGACCTGGGGCGCTCGATCCGGGTGCTGCGCGCGGCGGGCGACAGCCTCTTCGAGGCACGGGCCCGCAGCGCCCGGGCACTGGTACACCTGGCCCGCGGGTCCGGCCACCGGGCCGAGCTGGACCTGGCCCGCGCCGAGCACCTCTACACCACCACCAGCCAGACCGTCGAGGTGGCCTTCACCAGGCACAACCGCGGGCTCGTCGCGTACCGCTCGGGGGATCTGCCCGCGGCGCTGGCCTGCCTGGACGAGGCCGGGCACCGGTACCGGCAGCTTGCCGTGCCGCTGCTCGAACTCGCCATCGACCGGTGCGCCGTGCTGCTGGCCGCCGGGCTGCCCGCCGACGCCCTCGCCGAGGCGGACGCCGCGCTCGGAGGCTCGGGCCGCGGCGGCGGCCGTGCCGCACGGCGGGCCGAGTTGCTGCTGGCCGGCGCCCGGGCCGCGCTGGCCGCCGGGGAACCGGGCCTGGCTGCCACCCGGGCACAGGCCGCGCAGCGGCTGTTCACCGCGCAGGGCCGCCGGTGGTGGCGCACCCATGCGGGGCTGCTGCTGCTCCAGGCGCGGTGCGCAAGCCACGCACCGTCCGCCCGGCTGCTGCGCCAGGCCGGACAGCTCGCGGCCGACCTGGATCTGCTCGGCTCCGGTGATGCGGCACAAGCGCGCCTGCTTGCCGGGCAGCTGGCGGGCGCGCTCGGCCGCCATGCGGAGGCCGACGCTCACCTGCGCGCGGCGGCCCGCAACCGGTATCGGCGAGTGACCGCACTGGCCCGGGCGCAGGGCTGGCTCGCCGAAGCCTGCCGCGCCGACGCCGCGGGCGACCGGCGCCGGCTGCTCGCGGCCTGCCGGCGCGGCCTGGCCATTCTCGACGAGCACAAGGTCACTCTGGGCGCATCGGAACTGCGGGCACAGGCCACCGCGCACGGCGCCGAACTCGCGGCACTCGCGCAGCGGGCCGCCCTGGCGTCCGGCCGGCCCCGGGTGATGCTCTCCTGGAGCGAACGCTGGCGGGCGACGGCTCACGCGGTCCCCCCGGCCCGCCCGGCCGACGACGCCGCCCTCCAGGCCGACCTGACCGCGCTCCGCGACGTGACCAGCCGCCTGGACCGGGCCCGGGCCGGCGGTGACCCCGCCGGGCACTTCCGGCGCGAGCAACTGCGGCTGGAGGCCTCGGTGCGGGCCAGGGTGCTGCGTTCCCGCCACCATGGCCGGGGCGGTGAAGGGGGATGGGGGTTCAGCGCCGAGGAATTGCTTGGCGCGCTGGGCCCGGCGACCCTGATCC
>Ga0318534_10000126_pt1 | contig 19976 bp, 15 predicted proteins | sample GRESIP117b4f26_FD_202502 | JGI IMG/M metagenome (GOLD analysis project Ga0318534, IMG submission 202502) | Tropical soil microbial communities from Luquillo Experimental Forest, Puerto Rico - GRE.SIPMG.117b4f26 | ecosystem: Environmental > Terrestrial > Soil > Tropical forest > Bulk soil...
ACAAGATGCAGACCACCATCAACGATGGGCTGGCCTTCACCTACATCGAGTTCAACGCCAACACCGATGCCGACAGCAAGTACGATGAGGTGCAGCGCGAGGTGAATGCACTGCGGCCGGAACTGCCGGCCGAGGTGCAGAAGATCGAGATCCGCCGCGTCAGCCCCGGGCTGGTCAACATCGCGCAGGTCGCGCTGGTTTCCGCGGATGCGCCTTACCGCGAACTCGAGGACTACGCGCGGCAGCTGAAGGATCTGCTGAAGACCATCGATGGCGTGCGCACCGCGGAGAGCTGGGCCTACCCGGCACGCGAGCTGCGCGTGCAACTCGACCTGCAGCGCATGGCCGAGCTCGGACTGAAGGCTCAGCAGGTGATGCAGGCGCTGCAGAGCGAGAACGCCGATATCCCCGCCGGCGCGCTCGATGTCGGTGCGCGCAGCTTCAGCCTCAAGACCCTCGGCAGCTACAAGTCGCTCGAGGAGGTACGTGACACGGTGATTGCCGCCGCCGGCGGACGCATCGTGCGAGTGCGCGATGTAGCGGAGGTCGGCTGGGACACCCAGACCTGGAGTTATGTCGGGCGCTTCGATGGCAAGCGCGCGGTATTCGTCACCGCCAACCAGAAAGACGGCTACAACATCCTCAAAGTCAGCGCGCGCGTCGAGGCGGCACTGCAGCGCTTCGAGCAGGGCCTGCCGAAGCGTATCCATCTCGAGCGCGGCTTCGATCAGTCAAACAATGTTGCGAGCCGCCTCGATCACCTGTACCGCGATCTGGCTATCGCCATCGCGCTGGTGCTGCTGACGCTCCTGCCGCTCGGCCTGCGAGCCGCCGGCATCGTCATGGTGGCGATCCCGCTTTCCTTCGCCTTCGGGCTCACCGCGCTCAGCTTCCTCGGCTACTCGCTGAACCAGATCTCGATCGCCGCCTTCGTCGTGGCGCTGGGCCTGCTCGTCGATGACTCGATCGTGGTGACCGAGAATATCGCGCGGCACCTGCGCGAGGGTGCGACGCGTGCGCAGGCCGCACTCAGTGGTACGCGGCAGATCGCGGTCGCCATCATCGGCTGCACCGCGACCCTGATCCTGGCGTTCGTGCCGCTCGTGGCGCTGCCCGGGAACCCGGGCAAGTTCATCCGCGTACTGCCGGTCACGGTGATCGCCACCATTACCGGCTCGCTGCTGATCGCGCTGTTCATCATCCCGTTCCTCGCCAGTCGCGTGCTGCGCGAGCAACCGGACAGCCACGGCAACGCCCTGCTGCAGCGGGTGATGGGCGCCATCCATCGCTACTACCGTCCGGCGCTGCACTACTGCCTGGCGCGACCGCGAGCCACCGCGCTCGTGTCGATCGGTGGCGCGCTGCTGCTCTCGGCGGCACTGGTGCCGGTCATCGGCAGCAGTCTCTTTCCCAAGGCGGACACGCCGCAGTTCCTCATCACGGTGCAGGCGCCCGACGGTGCCAGCCTGGCGGACACCGATGCCGCGCTGCATTTCGTCGAGCAGCGCCTGGCGCACACTCCCGGAGTCAAGAGCTGGTTCGCCAACCTCGGCCACGGCAACCCGCAGATCTACTACAACATCGTGCCGCACGGCGAGGCGGTCAACTATGCGGAAGTGTTCGTGCAGCTGAAGAAGTACGACACGCGCCGCACGCCGCGTGCGCTCGATGCGCTGCGCGCCGAGCTGGCCCGCTATCCCGGCGTGCACATCTACGTCAAGGAGTTCGTCAACGGCCCGGCGATCACCGCGCCCATCTCGGTACGGGTCATCGGGCCGGACGTGGACGTGATCGAGCGGCTCGCCGCGCGCGTCGAGCGCCTCATGCAGGACACCCCGGGTACGCGCGATGTCGACAACCCGCTGCGCGTCGCCCGCACCAACCTGCAGCTCGCGCTCGATCCGCAGAAGGCGGCACAGCTCGGCGTGCCGGCGGTGGAATTCGAGCGCGCGGTGCGCCTGTCGGTCGCCGGCATCCCGGTCGGAACCTTCAAGGACCCGAGCGGCGAGCAGTACGACATCGTGGTGCGCACGCCGGTCGGCGCGCGCGCGGACCTGGCGGCGCTGCAGCAGATCCGCGTACCGAATGCGGGCGGCGCGCTGCTGCCGGTGTCACAGCTCGCGGCGCTGCAGTTCCAGAAGGCCGCCACGCAGATCGAGCGCTACAACCGCGAGCGCAACACCACCATCAACGCCGAGGTGCAGCGCGGCTACAACACCGCCAAGGTCACCGCGGCGCTCAGCCGCCGGCTCGATGCCATGCAGTGGCCGCGCGGTTACCGCTACGCGCTCGGCGGCGAAGCGGAATCGAGCGCCGAGGCGTTCGGCGGCATCGGCACGGCGATCATCGTGGCGGTGTTCGGCATCTTCGCCATCCTGGTGCTGGAATTCGGCAACTTCAGGTCCACGCTCATCGTGCTCACGGTGGTGCCGCTCGGTGTGCTCGGCGGTTTGCTGCTGCTGCTCGCCACCGGGAACTCGATTTCCTTTACCGCGAGCATCGGCTTCATCGCGCTGATCGGTATCGAGATCAAGAACTCGATCCTGTTCGTCGACTTCACCAACCAGCTGCGCGCCGAGGGCGTCGCGCTCGGAGAAGCGATCGAGCGCGCCGGCGAGATCCGCTTCCTGCCGATCCTGCTCACCTCGGCGACGGCGATCGGGGGACTCCTGCCGCTCGCGCTGCAGAATGTGGGCCTCTATTCCCCCATGGCGTGGGTGATCATCGGCGGGCTGATCAGCTCGACGCTGCTCGCACGGCTCGTGACGCCGGTGATGTACCGGCTGATTCCCCCGGAGGTTGGAAAAGCCGCGCCAGCTTGAGCCCAGCCGCCTGCTGCACTCGGCAGGCCGAGCGCGAACCCCCGCGAGCTCTCCTATCATGCTCACCGTCCGGAGGCCGCCAACAACTAACGGGGGATCTCCCATGAGATGGGCCACCAGCGCACTGCTCGCCGCCACTCTCGCGGCTCTCACTCCCGGGCTCGCCGCTGAACCTGCCATGTTCCGCGCCGACGCACGCCACGGCGGTATCTATGACGCCGCGGGCGTCGCGGTGCTGCACGGCGCCAAATGGACATTCCGCACCGGGGGAGCGGTGATCTCGACCCCGGTGGTGGCGAGCGGCACCGTGTATTTCGGCAGCAGCGATCACAACCTCTACGCGCTCGATGCAGCTTCGGGCGCGCTGCGCTGGAAGTTCGCCACCGGCGGCCGGGTAACCTCCTCTCCGGCGGTCGCCGGCGGGCGGGTGTACTTCGGCAGCTTCGACAGCAACCTCTACGCCCTCGATGCCGCCTCCGGCGCCCTGGTGTGGAAGTTCACCACCGCAGGCGAGCGCCGCTTCAGCGGCAAACATCTGCACGGCGCCGAGCCCGCGGCGGAAGTCATGCCGGATCCGTTCGATGTATTCCTGTCCTCCCCGGTTGTGGTGGCCGGGGTGGTGTACTTTGGCAGCGGCGATGGCAACGTGTACGCGCTCGATGGCGCGAGCGGCGCGCTGCGCTGGAAGTTCCCCACCGGGAATGTCGTGCACGCCTCACCGGCACTCGCCGCAGGCACACTCTACGTGGGTAGCTGGGACAGTTACTTCTATGCGCTCGATGCGGCGAGCGGCAAACAGCGTTGGCGCTTCAAAACGGGCGAAGATCCCAAGATCAACAACCAGGTCGGAATCCAGTCATCGGCAGTGGTGGCGGATGGAGTGGTCTATTTCGGCTGCCGCGACTCGCATCTGTACGCGCTCGATGCCGCGACCGGCACGCAACGCTGGGCGTTCTCAACCGGCGCTTCATGGGTGATCAGCTCACCCGCGGTGCGGGACGGCAAGGTCTACTTCGCGACCAGCGACTCGGGGCTCGTGCAGGCACTCGATGCGCAGACCGGCACGCCGGTATTCGCGCTGGCCTTCAACCGCTGGCCGTTCTTCTCATCGCCATCGCTCGCTGGAAATTTCCTGTACATCGGCTCGGAGCAGGGGAAGCTCCTGGCGATCGATCTCACCGCGCAGCGCCTCGCCTGGTCTTTTCAGACCGAGAACTCGAAGAAAAATGGCGCCCTGTACACCAATGCCGATGGCACTCCGAACTACAGCGCGGTGTACAGCGACTCCTTCTATGACCAGCTGATCATCGCCAACGACCGCATGATGAGCGTGGGCGCGGTACTGTCCAGCCCGGTGGTCGACGGCGACACCATCTATTTCGGCAGTTGGGACGGGCAGCTGTACGCGATCGGTTGAGCCAGCGGGCACCCTCCCTCGGGTGCACTCAGGACTTGCTCTGCGGCCTCAGGTACCGCTGCGGAAAAATCACCCGAAAGGTAGTGCCCTCACCGGGCGCGGTCTCCATCTCGAGGCTCGCATCGAGCAGCTCGCACAGGCGCTTGACGATGGCGAGCCCGATGCCTTCGCCGCCACGCTCGCGCGGGCTGTCCCCATCGGACTGTGATTTGAGCGTCGGCGCGGGGGCAGAGTCTGCCGCCGGCACCGCCTGCTGCGCTTCTGCAGTCGCCGCGCGCACGGCATGTTCGAGCGGCGCCGCGGGCGACTCGGCGCGGAAACCCGGACCGGTATCCTGCACGCACAGCAGCCACTGATCCACACCGGCCGTGCGGCGCTCGTCCCAGCTGAGGCGCACCCCGCCGCGCTGCGTGACGTGGAGCGCATTGAGCAGCAGGTTCTGCGCAATGCGCTGTACCTTGGCCGCATCGCCCTCGACCCACAGCCGCCCCGGCCCTTCGGCTCTCAGGAACAGCTCGCGCGCCTGGGCCAGCGGTCTCAGCGTGTCGGAATACTCGCGCAGCAGCGCGCCAGCATCGAAACGGGCAATGCGCAGCTGCTCGTGTCCGGCTTCCAGACGGGCGAGATCGATCATGTCGGTCAGCAGGGTGCGCAGCGATTCCACCGACCGCTGCAACATGCGCGAGGTGGCCACGCGCCCCGGATCGTCCACCGGCTGCGCGAGCAATGCGCTCGAGGCGTTGCTCACCACTCCGACCGTACCGCGCAGATCGTGTGCCGCCTCGCGCCAACTTTCAGCCCGCTGCCGCTCGAGGCGCTGCAGTTGCAGCAGCGCCCACTCGAGCTCCCGCACGCGGCTCGCGGCCTCGGTGCGCTGCAGGCGTTCGTAGCTGGAGGCACTCTGGCACACCCCTTCCCCGCACAGCCGTACCAGCGCACGACGTGCGATCGGCATGACCGTCGCCTGCAGCGACGCGTGCGCCAGCGCGTAGTCCTCGAGCTCGTTCAGCACGCAGTATTGCAGGTGCGCCCATTCGCGGATGGCCTCGCGCTGGCGGTAGCCCTGCTGCCAGCGATGCAGCCCGTGCTCGGCGGCGAGGCTCTTCTGGTCCTCGACTGCCACCTCCTTCTCGATGGGGTCGCGAGCCTGCAGCCGCCGCTCGAAAGCGTCGAGCACCTGCGGGATGTGGTCGTTTATTTGCGTGCGCGGGAGAGCGGAGGGGGTGGTCAGCTCCGGGTCGGCTTCCACCGAATGCTGCCAGTTGCGCAGGATCGCGCCGCGGCGCGCCGCCAGGTGCCGGGCCAGAGCAGCGAGGGCTGTCTTGCTGTCGGTCGAATTGCTCATGCCACGTCACCGGCGCGGAGCCGGTGCGTGACTATACCCTGGGTGGCCCGACGCGCGGAGCGTGAGTGCGGGGCCGTGACCTGCACGGCCCCGGCAAAGCTTCACGCTGCAGCTCTTGCCTGCCGCTCGCCGCCAACGCTCTCCAGTACACGCGCCACCGCATGTACCGTGGCGGCGATACGTACTGCGCTCTGTATCGCCTCGCGCTCGAGGCCATGTTGGCGCAGCTGCCGCTCGTGCGAGGCGACGCAGCTGCCGCAGCCGTTGATCGCGGAAACCGCGAGCGCGAGGAGCTCGAAGTCCGCCTTGCCGATCCCGGGGTTGCCGATCACGTTCATGCGCAGCCGCGCCGGAAGCTTCGCGTACTCCTCATCCCCGACCAGATGCAGGAAGCGGTAATAGACATTGTTCATCGCCATGACGGCCGCAGCCGCGTGCGCCGCGCTCACATGCGCGGCATCCAGGTACTGTGTCGCAAGGGTCTGCAGCTGCCGGGTGAAGTCCGGGTTGCGCGAGGCGCTCGCCGCGGCGAGCGCCACCGCCCAGATCTGCCGGTCGTTGAGCCCCGGCGCGCCCGCTGGGCTCAGTACGCTGCCGAGATTGAGCTGCAAGTCGCGGGCGTAGCCCGGCAGCGCCTCACGGATGCTCTCGAGGGTATTCATCTCAGGCCGCCTTGAGGGTCTCTTCGCCCTTCTGCCAGTTGCACGGGCACAGCTCATCGGTCTGCAGCGCATCGAGGACGCGCAACACTTCTTGCGGGCTTCTGCCGACATTAAGGTCGGTGACGTACACGAAGCGCACGACGCCCTGCGGATCGACGATGAAGGTGGCACGCTGCGCAACCCCGGCCTCGGGATCGAGAATACCCAGTGCGCCGGTGAGCTCGCGCTTGATGTCCGCGAGCATCGGAAAGGGGAGCGAGCGCAGCTCCTCCTTCTCACGCCGCCAGGCGAGATGCACGTACTCACTGTCGACGCTCACTCCGAGCAGCTGCGCATCGCGCGCGCGGAACTCGCGCTCGAGCTTGCCGAACGCGGCAATCTCGGTCGGGCAGACGAAGGTAAAGTCCTTCGGCCAGAAGAACACCACCTTCCACTTACCGGGGAAGCTTTCGTGGGTAAAGGTCTGGAACGCGCTACTGGTGTCGTTCGATACGACGCCGGTGAGTGCGAATTCGGGGAAACGACGACCGATAGCTGACATGTCCTTGGCTCCTTGACAGGGTGACGACGCGGGGTGCGCCGCACTGCATGGGGCGCATGATGGGACGCTGCCTGCTATGATTCCAATCGATTGATTTTATAAAGTCGATAGACGCCATTTATCTCCATGGAGCTGAAGCTCAAGGACCTGCGTTACCTGGTGGCGGTGGCCGATCAGCGCCACTTTGGCCGTGCCGCGGCCCGCTGTTTCGTGAGCCAGCCGACCCTCTCGGCGCAGCTGAAGAAGCTCGAGCAGGCGCTCGGGGTGCAGCTCATCGAGCGCGCGCCGAACAACGTCGCGCTCACCGCGGTGGGCGAGGAGATCGTGGCGCGCGCGCGGCGCATCATCGAGGCGAGCGATGAGGTGGTGGCGCTCGCCCGCAGCCATCACGATCCGCTCGCCGGGCGGCTGCGGGTGGCGCTGCTGCCCACCATCGGCCCCTACCTGCTGCCACAGCTGGCCCCGCTCATCCGCAAGGCGCTGCCGCGCCTGCAGCTGCACCTGTACGAGTACCAGACCGCTCCCATGCTCGAGAAACTGCACGCCGGCGAGCTCGATCTCGGCATCCTCGCGCTGCCGGTGGAGCTCGAGGGACTCGAGTCACGCGAGCTCTATCGCGAGGAGTTCGTGCTGGCTGTACCGGATCGTCATCCGCTCGCCGCGCGCGAGCGGGTACGCGTCGCCGATCTGCGTGATGAGCGGCTGCTGCTGCTCGAAGAAGGCCACTGCCTGCGCGATCAGGCGCTGGAAGTGTGCAGCCGCGTCGGCGTGCGCGACTCGCAGGACTTCCGCGCCACGAGCCTCGAGACCTTGCGGCAGATGGTGGCCGCCGGCGCCGGCGTAACGCTGCTGCCGGAGCTCGCCGGCCGCGGCGCGTATCGCAGCGGGCGCGGCGTAGTGCTGCGGCCCTTCGTGCGGCCGGCTCCGGCGCGACGGGTCGGCGCGGTGTGGCGCAAGACCACGCCACGGCGCGCGGCCATCGATGCAGTCACCGCGTTGATTGCGCAGCATGCCCCTTGAGCGCAGCGGCGCACCGCAGCCCCTGACGCTGGAGGCGCGCGATGGGCGAGCGCTCGGCGGACTGCTGCTCGAGGCGGTGCCGGCCCGCGCCGCTCTCTGCATCAACGGCGCTACCGGCTTCAAGCGCGAGTTTTATCTGAAGTTCGCCGCCTACTGTGCCGGGCGCGGCTATCACACCCTGGTGTATGACTATCGCGGCATCGGCGCCTCGGCACGCCTGCCACTCGCGGCCGAGCCGGCGCGCATGAGCGAGTGGGGGCGCCTCGACATGCCCGCCGCGCTCGAGGCACTCGTGCGGCGCTATCCGCAGCTGCCGCTCGCCACGGTCGGTCACAGCGTCGGTGGACAGCTGATCGGGTGCATGCCCAACGAAGCACGCGCCCGCGCCCACGTGATGATCGCCGTCTCGACCGGCTACTGGCGCCGCCAGCGCGTGCCGTTCCGCTACCAGACGCTGCTGTTCTGGAAGCTGTATGGACCGCTGATGCTGCGCCGCCTCGGCTACGTTCCGCGCGGTAGGCTGTGGAGCGGGGAGCCGCTGCCGCCCGGGGTCTTCCTGCAGTGGCGCCGGTGGTGCCTGAGCGCCGCGGCCTTCGGCTCAGCTCTCGATGAGGACCTGAGTGATGCCGGCTTCGCGGCGGTCCGCACGCCGCTCCTTTCCTGGGGCTTCACCGACGACCCCATCGCCACCCCGGCGGCGGTCGCTGCGCTGCTCAAGTCATATGCCAACGCAACGATCGAGCGCCGCTGGACCGCACCGGCCGAGGTGGGCGTGCGTGCGATCGGCCATCACGGCTTTTTCGCCGAGCAACACCGCGAGTCACTGTGGCGCGCAGCGCTCGATTGGATCGACGCCCGTTGCGCGTGAGAGCGCCTCGTCGGCGGCGTCGACGGCGCCTCTGGCATAATCGGCGAGCACTTGCTCACCGCCTGACTCGTGCCGCGGAGGAGCGATCGTTGCGAGTTCCCGTGACTGCCGTCTGCCTCCTGCTGCTCGCTGCCGCACAGCCCCCGACGCTCAGTGCGCAGAATGCCTGGGTGCGCGCGGTACCCGGGGCCGTTGTGGCAGGCGCTTACCTGACGCTCTACAACGGCGGCACGCACCCGGTGGTCGTGAGTGGAGTGCGCTCACCCGCGGCCGGCACGGCAATGATTCACGAGACGACGATCGTCAACGGACAGTCGACCATGCGCGTGCACGAGCCACTGCGCATCGCTCCAGGTGAGACGGTGCGTTTCGCCCCAGGGGGCCTGCACATCATGCTGCACGCGCTCAAGCGGCCACTCGCCGCAGGTGATGAGGTGCCGCTGGTGCTGCTGCTGGAAGATGGCAGCAGCCTCACGGTGCAGGCGCGCGTACGCGCGCTCGCGGATGACTGAGACGACGGCACGGCGCGTGCTCGCGGACGACTCAGCGCTGGATCACGTCACTCCTTACGACCGCTTCGCGTGGAGTGATGCGCAGATCGAGGAGTGGCTCGCGGGCGGCGCGCGGCGGCGCGAACTCAGCGACTACTTCGGGCCGGCGGAGTACCGCGCGCTCGCGGCGCTCGCACGCCGCGCGCGTAGCGCGCGCGCCAGCGCGGTCGGCCTGCAGGTGCTGATCGTACCGGGCATCATGGGCTCACAGCTGGGGCTGACACGCGCGGCGCCACTGCCAAACGATATCCTCTGGCTCGACCCGCTCGACATCCAGCGCGGCCGGCTCGCGGCGCTGCGCATGCCAGCCGTGTCGCCCATCGTGCCGCTCGGTGTGGTGCTGTTCTCGTACCTGCGGCTGAAGCTGAATCTGCGGGCGCAGGGCTTCGCGGTCGAATTTCACGACTACGACTGGCGGCTGCCGGTCGCAGATGCGGGTCGCGCACTGGCCGAGAAGCTGCGGGCGCTGCGGCCGGCGCGTGTCGCGATCGTGGCGCACAGCATGGGAGGACTCGTGAGCCGCGCAGCGCTTGCGCTCACCGACGCAGACCACATCGAGCGCGTGGTGCTGCTCGGCACTCCCAACTGCGGCTCCTTCGCGGCCGTGCAGGCGCTGCGCGGTACTTACGCCGTGGTGCGCAAGGTCGCGCGCCTCGCGCAGCACGCCAGCGCGGAATCGCTCGCCGCCGCGATCTTCTGCACCTTCCCGAGTCTCTACGAGCTCTTGCCAACCGGCCCCTGCAGTGCAGATGGCCCCGACCTGTTCGATGCGCGTGCCTGGCCCGCGGCGGGGCCGCAGCCACACCCGGCCCTGCTCGCAGCGGCGCGTGCGCTGCCGCAGCAACTGGCACCGCCCGATGAGCGCTTCGCGGTCATCGCGGGCGTTGGCCAGGAAACGGTCACCTCGCTGCGCGTCCGCAAGCAGGAGTTCCTCTATACACTCACGCGCGGCGGCGATGGCACGGTACCGCTCGCGAGTGCGCTGCTGCCTGGCGTGCGCAGCTTCTGTGCCCGTGTGGCGCACAGCGACCTGACACGCGATCCGCAGGTAGCGGCGGCGGTGGTGAGTCTGCTGCAGCGTGGCACCACCAGGAGACTTCCCGCACGCTGGCGCGGCGCCGGCCGCGCCTGCGCGCAGGTAAGCGATGCGGCGCTGCGCCGCATGCAGCCGGGGAAGGTCGATTGGGCCGCGCTCACCCCCGGCGAACGGCGGCTGTTTCTCGAGAACCTCAACGAGCCCCCGCACCTGCGGTTGCGCGTCCCACCGGCGCGTCGCACGCGCCACGGGAACCGCAGGCGTCGGTAAACCCGGACTCTCGCCGCGATCAGCCAAACGCCTGCGCAATCGCCTCGCGCTGGAGCGCATCCGGAAGCCGGCCACGGCCCCCGGCGAGGTTGTCCTCGAGGTGCGTGACCTTGCCCGTGGCGGGGATGATGCAGGTCACCGCGGGGTGCGAAGCGATGAACTTCAGCGCGAGCTGCCCCCAGCTCGCAGCGTCGAGCTCTGCGGCCCACGCCGGCAGCTTCTTGCCGTGGACGCCACCGAAGAGCGCACCGTCCTCGAACGGCCGGTTGACGAGCACCGCCACGCCACGCTCGGCGGCGAGCGGCAGCAGGCGCTGCTCCGCGGCGCGGGTCACCGGTGAGTAGTTCAGCTGCACGAAATCGAGCCGCTGGCGCTCGAGCACGCGCGCGAGATCGGCCTGCGCGCTCACCGTGTAGTGCGTGACCCCGACATAGCGCACGCGTCCTGCTTCCTTCCAGGAGTAGAGCGTCTTCAACTGGGTGTCGAGATCGAGCAGGTTGTGCACCTGGATGAGGTCGAGGTGCTCGCGCCGGAGCAGCTGCGCGGAGTGCGTCATCTGCTCGATACCGGCGCGCTCGCCGCGCGTCCACACCTTGGTGGCGAGAAAGGCGCGGCGGCGCATCGCGTCGGTCAGCAGCTCCCCGAGCACGCGCTCGGCCGTCGAGTACATCGGGGAGGTGTCGATGAGACGCCCGCCGGCGGCGAAAAACGCTTCCAGTACCTCCGCCAGCGGCGCCCGCTCGGTGCGCGCTTCGCCGACCTCGAAGGGGCCGGAGGTACCGAGACCGATGACCGGGATCTCTTCACCGCTCGATGGAATGCGCCGCACGATGAGCTCGGCGGGGCTCGGGCTGGCGCGGGCGAGGTGTGGTGGCATGGCGGTGGCGCTCAGGAGGCTGAGTGCAATGCGCAGCCACTCACGGCGTTTCATCCCGCTGCTGCAGCGCCGCCGCCCCCGAGCGCCGCAATCCAGCGCTGCACGCGCTGCGCCGCGTGCGCGTCGGGCTGCAGAGGAGCGGCACTCGCGGGAGTCGTCACCTCCAGCATGATGCCGTTCGGATCGGCGAAGTAGATCGAATGCTGCGCACCGTGATCCTCTTCGCTGAAGACGATGCCGTGTTCCCGCAACCGCCTCTTCCAGTGATCCTGCTCGGCGGCCGAAGCTACCGCAAAGGCGTAGTGCCGGACGTCAGCCGGCAGGCCATCCGGTCGCGGAGGCTGTGCGCCCTGCAAGGCGCACAGCGCGAGCAGCTGCCCGCTGCCGGTACCGAAAAACATCATCAGCCAGGGCTTGCCGCCCCAGTCATCTCCGGAGAGCGCGTCGACCAGCGGAAGTTGCAACACCTCGTTGTAGAAATGCAGGGTCCTGGCCGCGTCATAGACCGGCAGTGCCAGGTGGTCGAAACGAAGCGGCGTGTCGGGCATGGCGGCGCATCCGTGAGCGGGATCGCACGATATTGGCACGCGCAGTCGCACCGTGTCTTGCGCGCAAGCGGGGGCTAAATCAACGCTGCGTCGGTGCCGATAACGCTGGCGCCCCCTGACTCCACTACGCGCGCGAGCGCCGCCGCGTTCGGCAGCACCTGAGCGGCGTAGAACGCCGCGGTGCGCACCTTGGCGGCATAGAAATCGCGCTCTGCGCCGGAGGTATGTCCGGCCGCGATCGCTGCCGACTTCGCCAGCAACCAGCCGCCCACCACGTACCCGCAGAGCTTCAGGTACGGCACCGACACCGCCATGGCGCGCTCGGGCTGAGTCGCGAGCGCTTCCAGCAGCGCGCGCGTCGCGCGGCCGAGGAAGCTCACGCCCTCGAGCGTTGCCTTGCGCACCGCCTCCACCGCCGGATCGCTGCCGGTGACTGCGTTGAGCTCGCGCTCCATGTCGGCGAGCAGCGCGCCCATCGCTGCGCCGCGGTCGCGGGCGAGCTTGCGGCCGATGAGATCGTTCGACTGGATGCCGGTGGTGCCTTCGTAGATGGTGGTGATGCGCACATCGCGCAGGTACTGCGCGGCGCCGGTCTCCTCGATGAAGCCCATGCCGCCGTGCACCTGCACGCCGAGGCTGGCGACCTCGTTGCCGATCTCGGTGCACCAGCCCTTGATGATGGGAGTCAAAAGCTCGCCGCGCGCGCGCGCGGCCGTGCGCACCTGCTCGTCCTGGCCGTATCCGGCGAGATCGAACTGGAAAGCGCCGTAGAGCGTCAGGGCACGCGCGGCCTCGGTCTGCGACTTCATCAACAGCAGCATCCGCTTCACGTCCGGGTGATGGACGATCGGCACCGGACCTGCGGCCGCCGGCACCGGGGGCTTCCCCTGCACGCGGGTGCGCGCCCACTCGAGCGCGCGCTGGAAAGCACGCTCGCCGACCGCGTAGCCTTCACTGCCCACCGAGAGCCGCGCGCTGTTCATCATGATGAACATGTACTCGAGGCCGTGGCCGGGCACACCGACCAGGTAGGCCAAGGCTCCATCCTTCTCGCCGAAGGCGAGCACGCAGGTGGGGCTCGCATGGATACCGAGCTTCTCCTCGATCGAAAGACAGCGCACATCGTTGCGGGCGCCGAGTGAGCCATCGCCGTTCACCAACACCTTCGGCACCAGGAACAGCGAAATTCCCCTCACCCCCGGCGGGGCGCCCTCGATGCGCGCCAGCACCATGTGGATGGTGTTGGCGGTGAGGTCGTGATCGCCCCAGGTGATGAAGATCTTCTGCCCGAAGAGCCGGTAGTCGCCGCCGGCCGCCACCGCGCGCGTGCGTACCTGGCCGAGATCGGAGCCCGCCTGCGGCTCGGTGAGCACCATCGTGCCGGTCCACTCGCCGCGTATCATGCGGGGCAGAAACATGCTCTTTTGCGCCGGCGAGCCGCACAGCTCGAGCGCATGCACTGCGCCGTGCGTGAGCATGGGACCTAACTTGAAGGCGAGATTGGCGGATGCCCAGAACTCACCCACCGCGGTGTTGAGCACGAGCGGAGTGCGCTGGCCGCCGAACTCGGCTAGCGCACCGAGCGCCGGCCAGCCGCCCTCGACGAACTGCCCGTAGGCCTCGCGAAAGCCCGGCGCCGTGACCACGCCGTTCTCCGTCCAGCGCGCGCCGTACACATCGCCGGGACGGTTCAGCGGCTCGAGCACGTTCTCGGCAAACCGCGCAGCTTCCTCGAGCACCGACTGCGCGAGCTCGTTGGAGTACTCGCCGAGCTCGGCGCAGCCGGCGAGGCGCTGCACGCCGAGCAACTCCTCGAGCACGAAACGCACTTCACGCACCGGCGCGCGGTACATGGCGGCTCCCTAGTGCGCGGCCGCAGCCGCGGATTCTCGCGGGGCCGCGGCGGCGCGGCCGGCGGGCGGCAGTGCGAGCGCCGGCACGATGTTGGCGGCAAGGAAGTCGACGAACTGCTGAACCCGCGCATCCGACTCGAGCGAGCGCGGATAAACAGCGTACAGCGCCGCCGCCGGCGGCACGCTCCACTCGGGCAGCACGGCCTTCAAACGCGAGGTGGCGAGGCCCTGCCGGCACAGGAACTCCGGCAGCAGCCCTATCCCGAGTCCCGCCGCCGCAGCCGCGTGCAGCACCGCCGGATCATCCACCGCCAGCTTCGGCGAGAGCGGCACCTCGGCACGCTGCGCGCCGCGCGAGAGATGCAGGCGAAACTCCGCGACCTCGGACGGCTCGGGGGTCAGCAGGTCATGCGCGCGCAGGTCATCGGGACGCTCGGGCGTTCCGCGCTGCTGCAGGTACTGCGGCGTGGCACACAGCAGCGCCGGCGGTGCACCGAGCAGACGGCGAACGATCGCATCATCTGCCGGTGGGTGCGTGCGGATGGCCACGTCCCACGAGCCTTGCGCCGGCTGCCCCGCATCGAGCGCAACTTCGAGCGGCACCTGCGCGAACGCCTCGAGAAAGCGCGGCACGAGCGGTGCGAGCAGCACCCGCCCGTAGGTAGGATCCGCGATGACCCGCAGCGGGCGCCCTTCCGGTGAATGGAGCCTGGCGATCGCGGTGCACGCGGCGTCGGACTCCTCACCGACGCGCCGGGCATGCGGGTACAGCAATCGGCCTGCGGCAGTGAGAGCGATGCGGCGCGTGGTGCGCTCGAGCACGCGCACGCCGAGTGTCCTCTCGAGATCCGCCACCGCGCGGCTCACCGCGGCCTTGGGCACTCCGAGTGCCCGGGCAGCGGCTGAGAAGCCGTTGAGATCCACGACTTTGGCAAGCATGGCCAGCTGGGCCGGCGTCCAGATCGGGTTCATATTGATCTCAATACCCCCCGGCAGGGGCTATATTGTTTCACTGCCAAGGCGCACACGCCAGTCCGAGGTAAACTGCGCCTCCCGGACGGAATCACTCTCAGAGGCAGGACGCATGAAAATCCTGATGCACGCGCTGTCGGTCGAGACGTTCACCCACGCACTCGGCAACCTCTCGCTGATACTCGAGAAGGCTGGCGCGAATGCCGCGCAGCGAAAATTCGACCCGAATGTGCTGCTCACCGCGCGGCTTGCACCTGACATGCTGCCACTCACACGCCAGGTGCAGATCGCGAGCGACATCGCGAAGAACTCCGTCGCGCGGCTTGCGGGACAGCAACCGCCGCGGTTCGAAGATACCGAGAGCAGCATCGAGCAACTGCGCGCGCGCATCGCGCGCACGATCGACTTTCTGAACAGCGTGCCAGCGAGTGCGCTCGAGGGATCAGAGACACGCGACGTGAAGCTGCCGCTCGGGGAGCGCACGCTCGAGTTCAAGGGAGCGGATTTTCTGCAGCGCTGGGCGATCCCGAACGTGTTCTTCCACGTCGTCACCGCCTACGACATCCTGCGTCACAACGGCGTGGACCTCGGCAAGCGCGACTACCTCAACGGCGGCCGCGAGTTCTAGGCATATGACAAATGGCGACAGATCTTGTCGCCTTTTGCTAACGGAACGCGAGGGAAATCACGGCATCGCGGGCCGCGCACTGCCACCCTGACATCCGCTGGTGGGCGATGGAGCCTGCCCGCGCTCACAGCGTTCCACGTCGGGGTGTTTTCTTGCTGCGAACCAAAGCTTCGGCGGCCCGTCCGCCAGCTCTGAAGCCGGCGCCGGCCGCACCCGCGCCTGCCCCGGTGGAATCCGGACCGGCGACGGTCGAGTCCCTCGGGCAGCAGCTGCGCCAGGTGCTGCCGACGCGCCGCCTGCACTCGGTCTCTCTCTGCGACCACGAAGCCAACGTGCTGTGGCTGAGCGAAGGTGCGCTCGGGCCCGATGAGCACTCTCTGGTCGTCGAAGCACTCGATGTGCTCGCGACCGACACCTCGCTCGGCATCCACGAGCGAGGCACGGAGGATGGGCGGCTCGCGCTGTTCCTGCCGGTGCGCACTCCAACGGCCGACCTGGTCGGCATCGCCATGATCCTTGGCGATGCCAAGTCCCTCGGTGATGAGACGCAGGAGCGCCTGTCGGCGGCGCCGGTACGAAACATCATGCTGCGCCTCGCGGTCCTGCTCAAACCGGCTGGTGCGATTGAGCCTCCGCCGCAGAGCGACGGCGAGAGCTCCGACATGCCCGATGCGCCCGATGTCGAGGCTGCCCTCGCGGCAGTGCCGCGGGCGCAGCTCATGTCGGCCGAAGAAGTGGACCAGATCCTGGAATTTGATCTGCCGGAGGAGAGGCCGGAAAAGCCACTACCTCCATTGCGCGACATCCCGGTTGCACGACCCGCGCCCGCTGTGAGGCTTCCGCCGCCCACCGAGAGCGCGGACGGCGACATGGTGAGCCTCGAGATCCTCGATGAGCCGGCGCCTCCGCCCCCGGCGAAGCCGGCAGCGCGGGTTGCGAGGGCCGCCGCGCCTGCGCCCGCAGTCTCCGCGCCACCGCCGTCCACTCGCGCACCGGCGCCACCTGCGCCCGCGGCGCGCTCCGCACCGCCCTCCACCCACCAGGTGCCGCCCCGCACGCCCTCACCGGCTGTGCGCGCTGCCAGCATGAAGGTCGCCGCAGCGGCTAGAGCCGCTCCGGCCGCTACCGCGGCAGCCGTGGCAGCGACCCTGGCGAGCGCACCGGCCGACGCGAACGTGCAGTTCGAGGTGCTGTCCTTCGGCAAGCTGCGTGCGGGCGGTCAGACCCGGCGATTTCAGGTCAGCGCCCGCGTGGCGGGCAACATACGCGACCCGGCTGCACAGGATTCGCTGGTCTTGCAGCGGCTGATGAGCTGGCTCGCGGCACATCGCGCCGCGTGGAACTCGCAGCCCACCGGCTTCACGCTGAATCTCTCGATCGCGACGCTCGAGGATGAGCGCTTCGCGCAGAAGCTCGGCGCCGCCCTGAACTCGCACGGCATCGCCGGTGACACCTTCGGCTTCGAGATTGCGGAAGCGCTGTGCACGCAGCGGCGGGCACAGGTCGAGCGCTTCATCACCCAGTGCGAGAAGGTCGGCGCCTGGGTCGTGATCGATGACTTCTCCTTCGACTCGCAGGTGCTGGCGCTGCTGCGCTCCAAGGCCGTGCGCCTGGTGAAGATCGACACCAAACTCACCTCCTCCGCACTGAAGGACAAGCTCTGCCAGGCGATGGTGGTCGCTACCGTGCAGGCGGCCAAGGTGCTCGGCATCCACTGCGCCGCGAAGAAGGTCGATTCCCAGGCGGCGCTGCAGTGGCTGACCGCCATCGGCTGCGACTTCGCGCAGGGAGCCGCGCTCGGCGCGCCCCAGTCGCTCGACTCCCTGGCGAGCTCTCCCGACCCGACCGGGCTGCGCCCGGTCCTGCGCGCGACCTGAGACCCCTTCCCGCCCCGTAGTGTCCGGCTGACCCCGGCCGGCGCGCATTCGCCGGCACGAAGCTGCGACGAAGCGAGCCGCCCGCGCGTTGCTGGGCAACACCCGCCCCGCGGGATGCCCTAAGCTCTAATGGGGCTGCTTGCGCCGGAACCCGCCCGCCACCCATGAAAATGCCAACGCTCGAACAGTTCCGCCACAGCCGCAACGTGCTGTTCTGGGGCCTGCACGCCGCAGGCTGGGCGGCGTACGGCCTGACGCAGTATTTCGGTGCGCTGCTGTACGAGAAGCCCTCGAGCTACGCGCGCGTCATCGCGGTGTCGGCGGTCGCGGGCTTCGTGCTGTCGATGCCGATGCGCTACATCTACCGGCGGTTGTGGAATCGGCCCCCGCGCGCACGCATCCTCGGGGTGCTCGCCACCTGCTACATCACCGCCCTTGCGCTGCGCATCGTCATCAACCTCTCCTACAAGGCCTTCGTCGAGCCGGACTGGCAGGCGCAGACGCTGTTCGAGCTCTTCGGTGGCACGCTGTCCACCACTTATCTGCTCGTGTGCTGGAGCGTGCTGTACTTTGGCATCAAGTTCTACGAATCGCAGCGCCGGCAGGAGGAGGCGATGCTCAAGGCGGTAGCACTGGCCCAGGAGGCGCAACTGAAGATGCTGCGCTACCAGCTGAACCCGCACTTCCTGTTCAATACGCTCAATGCCATCTCGACGCTCATTCTCGACAACCAGAACAAGAAGGCGAACCACGCGATCACGCGCCTGTCTGAATTCCTGCGTTATACGCTCGACCAGGACCCGATGAAGAAAGTCACCCTGCGCCAGGAGATCGAGGCGCTCGACTTGTACCTCGGCACCGAGCGGCTGCGCTTCGGTGAGCGCTTGCACCTCGAGTACGCCATCGAGGAAGGCGCGCTCGATGCATTGGTGCCGAGCCTGCTGCTGCAGCCGCTGCTGGAGAATTCGCTGAAATACGCCGTGTCGGCGCGCGAACAAGGCGGCAGCGTGCGCATCGAAGGCCGCGCGCGCGAGGGGCGGCTCGAGCTCTCGGTGATCGATGACGGACCGGGACTACGTGAGGGCATGCCGGCGGGCGAGCGGCGCGGCGTCGGGTTGCGCAACACCCGCGAACGCCTGGCGGTGCTCTACGGGGAGAACTGCCGTTTCGCGGTGCTCAACGCCCATCCGGGACTGCGGATCGAGATGGCATTGCCGCTCGAAACCGCGGCGCGCAATGCGGAGCCGCCGGCGGCGCGCGCCCCAGCCGCCCATGTCTCGGGGGGAGTGGGGGGATGAAGATCCGCACGCTCATCGTCGATGACGAGGTGCTGTCGCGGCGCGGCGTCGAGATCCGCCTGCGCAACGAGAGCGACTTCGAGATCCTCGCGCAGTGTGCCAACGGCCGCGAGGCGCTCGCCGCCATCCAGCAGTACAAGCCCGACCTCGTGTTCCTCGACATCCAGATGCCGGGCATGTCGGGTTTCGAGGTGCTGGCGCATCTGCCGCAGGAATCGCTGCCGGTGGTGGTGTTCGTCACCGCCTACGACCAGTACGCCATCCAGGCGTTCGAGGCGCGCGCCATCGACTACCTGCTCAAACCCATCGATGAGGCGCGCTTTGCCACCGCGCTCGCGCGCGTACGCGAGCATGTACGCGCCAAGAGTGCCGCCGATCAGCGCGATCGGCTGCTGCAGATCATCGCCGAGATCACCGGTTGCGGCGAGCTCGCTCTCGATGAGGTGCTCGCGCACGGCTCGCGAGCGATCGCTGATCGTTATCCCGATGTGCTGCCCATCCGCCAGGGCCGCGAGACCGTGCGCGTGCCGGTGGCATCGATTCAGTGGGTGGACGCCGCCGGCGATTACATGTGCATCCACGCCGGTGGGGATACCCACATCCTGCGCGGCACGATGAAGGAGCTCGAGGAGATCCTCGATCCGAAGCTCTTCCAGCGCGTCCATCGCTCGACCATCGTCAACCTGCGCCTGGTGAGGAGTCTGCGCGCGCACATGAATGGCGAGTACTTCCTCACGCTCGAGGGCGGTCACGAGCTCAAGCTCTCGCGCACCTATCGCGACAAGGTCGAGTATTTCCTCAGCGGCTCGGCGCGCTGAATCCGCGCGCGAATCTGCGTTGCAGGCAGCTTCCGATCGAGCCTCGGTCGGCAAGATGCGCTGTTTCCCGGGATAGCGTGACGCAGTTCGCGTGGGCGGCGCCCGCATGCGCAATTGTGAACTGCGTCACGAACACCGAACACGCCAGCGCGATTTGTGAGCCACCCCGACGCGGTGCGGCGGCCGGCATTGCTTAGATATGTCTATCTATGGAAGCCGCGTCCCCACCGCCGCTGCAGGGCCTCCCGGAATTGGAGCTGGAGGAGCCACTGGACTCGCCCAGGCTGCGCCCCGAGCCTGCTACCGCTGCGGGCGCCGCCCCGACTCGCGCCGCGGCGGCGGCGCCTAAGGACGCTGCGCAGACCAGCCTCAATTACGTCGACCCGGAGATGTTTCTGGCCCCGGGCCAGGCAGCGACTGCCGTGCCCGTGGTGAACGCCAGCGAGCAGAGCGCCAAAGCGCCCGAGCCCGCACTCGAGCTCGTGCTCGAGGACCCGGTCGTCGATGAGATGCTCACTGCACCGCCGCCCCCGACACCGCCGCCGGTGGCGGTGCCAGCGCCGGGCGCAGCAG